>Ga0233412_10000136_pt1 | contig 40120 bp, 34 predicted proteins | sample Na_anoxic_4_MG_FD_180667 | JGI IMG/M metagenome (GOLD analysis project Ga0233412, IMG submission 180667) | Seawater microbial communities from Saanich Inlet, British Columbia, Canada - Na_anoxic_4_MG | ecosystem: Environmental > Aquatic > Marine > Inlet | place: Canada: British Columbia... | reverse complement strand
ATATATGCTTTGATATTAGTCTGTATTAGCGAAGGATTATTTTGCGTTCAAGGCATTCTAAAAAAAAGCTATACTATAGCAATTACAAGACTTTGTACATTTATTGGGGCTTGTTTATATATTTATTTATGGGTTGACGCAGAGAGCAAACATAAGAAAACAAATTAAAAATACTTGATTATTATAGTTATGGAAAATAATCAAGTACACGATTTATTAGATGCATTAGAAAATGACTCAAATTCATCTATAATTAATCTTACTACAAGAAAAATACAAGAACATAAAAATACTATATTACAACAAATACAATTGCCTAGAGATAAACTTAAAATCTATAATAAAAAACTTAAAAATTATAGATATTGTTCTGATCTTAAAGACATTCAATATGGATTTTATATTCGTTGGATTCCTCTTAAAGATATGAATAATCTAAATCTTACCAATGGTGCTTTAATTTGTGATGTTAAATTAATAAACGAACAATTACATGTTTTGTGTAAAAATAGACATAGAATGATGCAAATTAAATTTGATGAAGCTCTTATATTTCAAAAAATTTCAGATCAAGAAAGGGTTATTTTGAGTATTCTAGATTATTTAGATAATTAAAGACATTTAAGTTGACTAGTTAACTTATCTATTTTATCTACTCTATCTGGCCCTACAAATCCAACAGTACATGTTCCGTCTGCAACTTCTGTTCGTCCTGCATCAAATACCCGACCATTTGAAATTTTTTTCCTAGTTGCAATTTCAAGAATAGTATTTAGTGTTTTCTCATTTTCAACTTTAAGTGCTATAATGGTCTCGCCATCTTTTTGCCATTTACAAAGTTTACCATTTTCAATAGTAGCTATTGTAGCATCTACAACTGCGTGCCCTACTTGTGCTGCAATTTTACCTTTGCTCATCTTAAGATCATTACGTACGATTAATACTAATTTATAACTCATTTTTTATTTATTAAAATATAATAATTAAAAAATCAATTTATTTTTTTGAGTCTTTGCCTTTAATAGAAATTTTTGCCTTTTTTTTGATAACTTTTGGTTTAACAATAATTTTTGCCTTTTTTCTAATCCGTTTACCCAATTTAGCAGCTAATTTTGCTCTTTGTATATAAGCTGTCAATGATGTAATATTTAATTTGGTAATATTTTCATACGCTTCATTCATTGTGCTAATATTAAGTCTCATTGATTCATCTCGTGTTAAAATTCCATATATTGGAGATGTGTTACTTTTTGCTGCGGCAAAACTTCCAGCAAATATAATATAACATCCGTCTGTATCATCTGAAGGGGTAATAAATGAAATAAACTTTGAATTTGTAGTAGGTATTTTTGTACGACATAAAATAATTAAGGGTATTTGATATTTCTGTGATAAAACAAAGAAATCCATGACAGTGAGATAGTAATTAGTAGTGGTAATAATGTCTTCTATAGGCGTTCCGTTTTTCAATGAATCAGCTTGATCACGTTTACCTTGCGCTCGCATAATATCAAGAATATAGGTATTTCCAGAATTTAATAACTCTCCGTATATTTTAACAAGATCTGAAACAAGAGTATTTAGTGTTATATTAAGATCTATTTTATTATTATTTATAATTTCTTTAATTAATTCCCACGAACAATTTATACTTGATCGAAACTCTCTTATCTGATAATTATTAAACCCATTATCTCTCCAATTACCTATCGAAAGTTTCTTTAAACTTGGCTCCAAAATAACACAAGGGTTTACTGTATCTGTTTTCATTAGTATATCAATTCCAAATTGATTATCGTACGGAACAGTTTTATTTGGCTCTGTATTATCCCAAGTATTAGTATTTTTAATATAAATATTTTCCTTTACAGGAATCATGTCTTCAAAATAATCTCCGTATAAAATATCTTCTAATAATATTATTTCATTATCTTTTAGATTATATGATACAGATTGAAATGATAAAAATGTTTGAGGTTTAAAAATAAAGGTTCTTATTCTGTCAAATTTAATTAATTCAGCGGCAATTCTTACAAAATACTCGACGCGATTATTTCCACCGCTAATTAAATTAGTATTGGGAAGCAAAAGTTTACAAACACCATTATCATCCTCTGAAAACGTACAAAATTTACTTTCTTTACATTTACCTTCCGATAATTTAATACATTGTTCTAAATTTCCAATTTTATCAATAGTAGAAACATCGTAATCTATAAAGTCTATATATGGTGTCATGAGATCTTTAATGCGTTCACTAATAACAGTTACTTTATCAAGATACAATGTTGTATAAGACATGATTGAATCATATAACTGTGCTTTGATTGTTTTATTCTCATAGTATGAAAATATTATCCGCAGCAGATTGCGAAACACATTATAAAAATAACTTTCTAATCTTATTTGTTTAACTTTCAACATTCTTTCATTATCAACTGTTTGATCAGTTAATATTGTTTTATCGATATCAAGATAATTGACGCGCTGTGCTGATTGATAATTTTTTGAGTCTAAAACAGGTAAACCATCAGCTTCTTCGCCATCAACAGGAGTCTGATAGGGTTCCGGTATGATAGGTATAAACTGATTTGTTTCAATAATAATTCCTACTATAACTGCATTATTTACTACCTTATATTTGGGAAGTGAAATGATTTTACGCTTACTTGCCGTACTCAAATACTTTAATTTTTCAACTGTATCTGAATAGTTTTGCCACATATCCGATCTTCCGATAAAAATATATGGTAATTCTGAATTTAATGATGATGGTAGACAAGGTATATATATAAAATCAGAAACATCATCTGTTTTTGTTGCTATAATACCTATAACCTTGGAATTGAAATTTAATACCTGTTTTGCAGGCTTATAAACAATATTAGATTTATTTAATAAATCAATTAATTCAACAGAAGATATATTTATTCGAAACCCTCGATCCTCATTATATGTAATTGGTAGACTGGGCAATGGCTTACATTTTTCACTTAAACTATTCCATATCACATGACGTAATATAGGTTCTAATTCAGGCATTGTTTTTCCAATATCAGGCAAATAGAATAGTTTTCTTACATCATATACGGCCTTTTTTACTCGAGTATATCTATATATTGGTTCATAAAATTCATTTCTAGAATACAATATCAATATTTTTCTATTTACATCATATGATTTAGAATATTGATTGGTCGGACAAATAAGTTCAATTCTAGATGTAATATCATCATCGGGACTGTTTAAAATTACTAGATTAATACCTTGTTCGAAAAGAAAACCGGGAGTACATATAATATCCCATAAATATTCATAATTGATTGTAACATCTTTACTCTGCATGAATCCTTTAAAATTTGTAAAAGCATTGACCACTTGTATAAAATAATTTTTAAAATCCTGGGGATTCATGCTTTTTTGGAGAGATTTATATAAGTCACTATTTGAATAAGGAGCAATGTCGATTTCATCATTCGATCCAAATACATTTACAAGATTACCGTTTTGAATGGTCAAAAATTTATCAAATGTAACCTTCTCTAGGATAATATTTTTAATTTGGACAATTGTCATTAGTGGATTCTTTGTTAATCCAGACGTCGGTTTTTTTGATAGATCTTTATATGTTACCATATCTCCATACATATCAGCTATACACGCTAAGAATGACTGATTTGGACTTTTCTGAACGCCTTTATGTAATAGACACGGTTGATTCATTTTCAGTCTGGTTTCGGAAGCGCTTTGTTGACATATTTTTTTACAATTATATCCCATAAATTTTTGAACAGATATTGGCAAATATCCAAGTTGACCCATTCTCAATGGCCATGCTTCAAGCAATGGCGCTTCATCAAATTTAACTTTTGTCTTTTTTGTTACCATACTGATAGAAGGTCCTGGATCTAATTCTTTTGCTTCAGATTGATTGCATTGACCATATATTTTTTTGCGCGAAGGTGCTGGTTTTTCTCTAATTGTTTTTTTACCTTTTATTGAACTCATGATAATTGATCCATTTTCATCTGTGTCGTAAGTAGGTCCTTTGCCCCCTGTACCATTCCCAACAGGCTGATACATTGTATCTATCTCTATTGTTGGTGCTTTTTTACTTTTTTCTTTTGTTTTGATATTTTCATAAGTAATTTTTCCTTTTTTGTCAAGTTTTTCAACCCATTCGCCTTGACCTAATGTGGTTGGTTTTCCATAACAACATGGAATACATAGTCCCTCAGGATGTTTATCTGTTCCCATAAAACTAGGAAACATCGGTTTATACACTAGTGGATTTTCTGTTTCGACACCATTCTTATGAAATCTATCATCTGTAAATTCAACAATTCGTTTTCCGGCAGGTACTTTGTCAGCCCCTTGGGGTATTAGAGCATCCCATCCTCCACATTTACCAGTATTAATTTCATCTAAAGATATTGATCTGGATTTACCATTATCATCATATAAACACCAAAATCTAGGACAAATGTAATGATATTTTTTATCTCCTGATCCGTATGTAATATGCTCGTCATATGATTTTGTTCCAAATTTAGTATCTTGTTCATCAATATATTTTTTTTCCTTTCCAGTTAACATGACTGGTTGTTTACTATATTCAGACGGACAGGATTTTGAATAAGCTTTATACCTCCCGGTCTTCTTTTTTAAAAATAATATAGGTTCTAATTCCTCTTTTTTTGAAATAAATATATTATAATTACCCTTGATACGTGTTCCTTCTAAATTAACTTCAGCTTCGCTAGTTAGATCACTCTTAGGAGATATATCGCTAATATCGCTTTCTACAGGAGAAGGTGTATTGATATTTTTTTTATCGTTGGATGTGATAGGTGAAGGTGTTTTATCATCGATAGGTGAGTCCGAAAAAACAAAATTTCCAAAATCGACACTATCCTTTTCTTTATCGGGAGAAGGTGTTTTATCGTCAATATCACCAAATTGTAAATCTGAAATATCAAAAAATTCATCATCATTACCATCTTCATTATCGTCGTCTTGTTCTTCACCAAAAATATTTAGAAAATCATCTTGTCTTTCAGTATCAACAAATTTAATTTCTTTTGCTTTAATATCTTCTTCAGCAACAATATCTTTTATTTCTTTCCCTTTACAAACTTTTGAAATTAATGTTGTTTTAACGTCAGTGCTTTTTTTATCAATAACCATTCTTAACATAGTATCAATATAAATGTATATAAATCGTAGATATCCAATATCATTAATTGAGGTTACAGAGACTTTGGTCATGAAATTAGCTTTGTTTCGCGTTATAGAAACCGGAAATCCAGTATTTGTTCTAATTGTAATTCTACGATTTTCAAATAGATCAGTTTCAGTTGCAACCTGAGAGGCCCATTCTGCAAATTTTTGTTTAGCTACTTCTTCTGTTAAATTAAAATTACCAATAACTTGTCTTATAATAGTATCCTCTTCTTCACCATTCTTTCTCATTTCATTAATAAAAGAATCTATACTATCCATTTTATTGTAGTTCGATACTCTTTTATATTTTAACTTAATTTCATCCGATTTACCAGATAAATCTCCCTCTATAACAGTAAACACACCTGATAAACAAGCTAAATAATTTTTAAGATGAATATTCTTTTTAATTTCAATCAATGAAATAAATGTAATTTCTTTAAATTCTATATTATCGTCAGCAAACGAGTCAAAAAGCATGTAAGTATATCCACTTTGTTCTAAGAAATTCTTTATTTTTTCAAGAATTGGTTGATTAATAGCCAATTTAATAACTTCTTGTATTTTTTCAGGATTCAAAGCAGCGTCATGATTAATAGATACATTAATATTCCCATTTGATTCAAATTCACACGTAATAATATACAAATTCGTTTCATAACTATATTCTATATAAAATCCAACGCGCTTTCTTTTGGCCAATATTCTGCTAATTTTGATGATTTTCCCCTTTTTATTATCATTTTGAGTATAAAGATAAGGTATGTTTTTACCATTGGTTGCAATAGCATTATTAGTAAACAATCGATAAATATTTTCACGCTCTCTACCCGGATTATATTTTATTAATGGCATGTTTTCATCGCTATGAATTAATTTAAATAAAATTTCTAATGGCAATTTTACTGAATATTTGGGATGCATTGTAAATTCCATTTTTAAAACTCCAGGCGTATTATCACTATAATTTAACTCATTCTTTCGTTCATAAAAAATATTATAAAGTAGATCTATTTTTTCATTATATTTTATAAATGGTTTATCAAGTTGAGATTTTGTTTCGTCATATAATCTTATCTTTTCATCATTTAATTTGTCCAATGTATCTATCTTTTCTTTAATTACTAGATTTGGAAAATAGACATTTAAAAAGTTTTTTTGCGTTAACCCAGAAACGCTGTTAGAATATTCTAACACTTCTTTTGCCAAACAAATAAATATGTTATTTCCGCATAATTTTCCGTATTCAAAAAGCAAATTAGAATTTTGTGTAGTAATTTTTCCATCAATATCATTTTTTAAAATAGAATCCATTATTATACAGTTGTAAGGGTTAACAGTATATGGAAAGCGCTTTCTTAATGCTATTTTTTGCCCTATAGGAATAGTAATATTTTGCATATTATCCCATTCGATATTTTTAAGTGCTATAAATTCTTCAAAATCGTATACATCTTTATCTTCCTCCATAAATGCACTACACGTACTCGATTCTTCAATATCATCACAACCAGAGGGTAATAAATTTAATAAATATTGACATAATCGTTCTTGCGTTAGTTCTAATGTTTCTACTTGTGTTAACTGATTATATAACACGGAAGGGTTTATCTTTTTGGTATGGACACCAAACATATATAATTCTTTTAATGATATTCTTAAATTTGAATGTTGAATAATTTTCTTCTTTATAGTAGATACGGTATCATCTTCATGTAGATAGGCATCAATTAATTCCACAGGTATTGCATTTGTAGTGATTTTTTCTTGTTCTTTTTCTGAAAAAATAGGGACATTGTTCTCATCTTTCCAGCTATCATCTACAGTATGGTTTCCTTTAAACACGTATATCTTTTTTATTTCAACCCCTTCTAAATGGTTAACTTTGATTATCGACATCTATATAAATATAATCTATAATATTTATTATAAATTATGTTAAAATTAATAGTAGCACATTGTAAAAATAAAGGAATTGGTAAAAATAACATGTTACCGTGGCATTTGTCATCCGATTTAAAACATTTCAAAGCACTTACGGTAGGTAAAACCAATAATAGTATTATTATGGGTAAAAATACATGGAAATCATTAAATAGCAACCCTTTACCTAATAGAAAAAATATAGTAGTATCTACTACATTAAACAATGATAATGAAAACTGCATTGTCAAAAGGTCACTCCAAGATGCGATTGCTTTTTCAAATAAAAATAATTTTGATGAGACATGGATAATTGGAGGAGAGAAATTATATAAATCTACAATTAACACTGTCGATATAAATGAAATACATATTACTGAGATTCTAGAAGATTTCGATTGTGATACTTTTTTTCCAGAATTGCCAAGTAATTACTCAGCTGAGAGTGTAACGCATTGGCGTAATGAAAATAATATATCATATAGGCAAATTATTTATAAAAATAAGGTAAAACCAGGAGAATTTATGTATAATATTTTACCTAATTATGCAGATAATAACGTGTGGAAATAGTATTATAAATCTAAATAATATGTATGATGGCTTTAAAATTTCAAAAAATAAAACAAATATTAAATCAAGGATGCAATGTAGTTTATAGATTAAAATTGGAGGTGGATGCTTATAAATCTGTTATAGATGTATGGAAAACTTATAAACGCGTTAACACTCTTGGTATAGTAACATCTGATCGAAGAATAATCAAAGAAATATTTGATTTCCACAAGACAATAAATGACCATGTAATTTTGTATTTTTCAAGTAAAAAAGAGAATTGTCTTTTAATGTGTAAAATAAATAATGAATATATTAATTTATTAGTACCAGCGGTAGAAATAAATCAAGATCAGAAGAGCTTTGCAGCTGTATATTGTTGAATTACCATATATGTTTATGATGCCCCTGTTCTTTACGTCCTATCCGAAGTAAGTGTGTACCAAAATGTCTGAATCTATTACCAAGAAGATGATGATGGGGTTTCGTATTCTGCGATGATGTTGCAGGGTGAGAATCAGGATATATTATTGATTTTTGAGTATGACTATTATGCGATGTATTTGAACTGTTAGAACCGCTATTAGAATTGCTATTAGAACCGCTATTAGAATCATCGTCTAAAGTTTGATGTGATGATTGAGATGTAATATTTGATAATAATGTATTTATAGATGCATCACTACCAGGCATCCAAGGTATGGGATCAACCGGTATTGATGGCCCTCCAGGCCCCCAAGGGTGAGGATGAGGGTGAGGGTGTGGAGGAGGGTGAGAGTGGATACTGTGTCTTGTATTTTCATCAGAAGTGCTATTAGAATGATATCTGTGCAATTTTGCAAGAGCATATTCTCTTTCTTTAATTGAATTATCATATTTGGTTAAAGAATTGTTTAAATTTTTAGGAAGAATATCCGAAATTTTACCTCCGCTCAAAGAAGAAAAATGAGGTTTTGGAGACTTGCCCACTTTATGAACAACTGGATGACGATGCGATTTAGATGTTGTTGTTGTTAAATACTTTAATAATGTAACGATAAATAATAAACTTGTAAATAATACTACTAATATAATCAAAGTATGTTTTTGCATTTATATATTATTCACATTATAAATCATAATATGGGTTATCTGTAATTTCCATACCACAATATTGTTTAGGTTTTTCTTTATAATTAATAGGTGTGTATAATTTATTTTTAACAGCTATTTCTAATAAAAATTTGAAATTGCTCCAAAATTCATCATTATGCCCAACAGTTTTGGACATTACGTGACCAAGTTCATGAATACCTACGAATGTTAATGTATTTTCATCAATAAGATTGTCACCTTTTTTGGTTTTAGTGGTACAAAATGCTAATTTTTTACCCTTATCTTCAGAATAAGCAGTATATTTAGAAGTAGGTAAAATCTCACTTACCTTAGTGGGATTAAAATTTTTAACTAAACGTTCTACATTTTCTCTATCTGGAAATTCTTTTTTTGCTAATTTGACTAGTTGTTTTAGTTTATCAGTGACTGTTGCTAATAGGTTTGCAACCAATTTAAGCTTTGGTCTTTCTCGAACGCAATATTTGTTTCCATCTACATCAGAAACAATACATTTTAGATTAAAAGCATCAGATTCAAAATATATTTTTAGCATTACGCCGATAACAAATATAATTAAAACATAACCCAATATATTCATGTTTTTTGCCATACTTATATATTGTATATAAAATCATATATGATGTTAAAAATATATGATTTATTATTTATTTTGGACCGCATCCAATTTCCAAAGGCCGTCTGTTAAAGTCAGGTCCAATGGTACTTCCATTCCATGGTCCTACATTTAGTTGGGGATTGGCAGGTTCAGAACGAAGCTGAAGATTAGCATTTCTCAAACTTGAAGAGACCGTATCAATACCAATATGGTATCCAGCTTTAAGCAAACTTACATTGGCTACATCACCTGCACCCATGGGATTCATTTTTGAGAACTGATTGTTACCGTCATTTGGAAGCAATTGTTTAGGATCAACAACTGGTTGTCTCGTGCAACTTGGGGGTAATCCATGCATATCAGTTCTCACACCTGAAACTCCTGAAGGACCTGAATTTTGTCCTAAAGGATTAGCAGGACCGGCTGGTTTACCACCGGCACAACAAGATGCGGCATTTCCAACAACAGTATTGGTATCAGGGACATTGGCGGCATTGCGAGCGTGTAATACATCATTAGTAATGTAAGGACCAGCACTCATACCGGATTGAATTATTCCTTTTTGTGCCGAATAGTTATTTACAAAATAAATTAAAACAAGGGCGGCAACAACCGTCAAAATAACCATGTGATTACTACATAAATTCTTCAACGTTTTGGCTAGCGTCATTCTATAAAATTAGCATATAAAAAATTTTTATCATTAATGATCAAATTATTAATTACCTGTCATTTCTAAAAGTTCATTTTCATCATCCGAACTTTCTATTTCATCCAATAGATAAAGGGATTTAATTCTCTTCGCTTCTAAATATGCTTCTATAGCTCGTTTTTTTGCGTCTTTAGCCCGCCTTTTTACTTCTCTATATATTTCCATATATACCTCATTGGGCTTCTTTAATTGTACGATCTCTTTATCTTCAGGCATTACTAAATTTATTTCATTAAGTTCAGTATTTTTCTCTAAAGGTTCTGTATTTACTAACAAATTATCTTCTTCCTTAACTTCTGTTTCTTGAGGTAATTGATCTGATTTCGCTAAACTTTCTAAAGAATTATTAGTATTTTCAGGAGATTCTTCCACGAGCTTATTATTTTCTAAATTCTCCAATTTAAGTTGTGGAACTATCATTTTATTTTCCATTATAATGTTGTCTTTTTGTGATAACTCAGTTGAAGAGTCAATACTAGATTCCTTTGTCATCTGCATGTTTTCAGCATCATCTATATTAGTAGTATTAACATCCGTAGATTCGTATGTAGATTTAATTACAGTATCTTCTGATGCCTCGAGATCTTCTTCTACAACTTGCGATGACTCTTGTTCCATTATATTATTATTATCATCGTTTGGTTGTAGTTCAGATATTTTGAGTACTGTATTATTTGTATTTAGATCATTATCCTCAACTTTATCATCGGAATTGTTCACAGATTTGATAAGACATTTATTTCTAAATACTTTGTCTTTTAAAACCATTGCCTGTGTTAAATTAAATTCAAGAGAAAAACTTTGCGAGGTAAATTTTAAACCACTCATTTCTAAAAGAGCCATTAAAGTTTTTTCTTTAGTAAGATCGTCAATTTTAAGTAAAGATTCATCTTCATCGTATATTTGCAAAGTAGGTTGTGAGTTTAATCTACTTTTAGGTTTTTTTATAAAACATCGCAATAGTATTTTACTACCTTTATATGATCTTAAAATATTTTGCCAATGATAATCTATGGTATCCATATCCATATCAGAATGAAACCATTTATCTTTTTTTTCGTAAATCAAATTTTTGATTTTATCTTCAAGACCTTCTAAAAATTCAATTATATTTTCGTCGTCTTTTTCAAACATGAGATCACAATAAATTTTTTTTTCTGTTTTAACAATACCATTCTTGGTCTTACAGCGCGGAGTCTGTATTGTAATATTGTTTCCTAAAAGTTTTAATTTTGAAAAAAATGCACCTCCTTGCAATCCTTGCGGATTGGCTAAAGTAATATCATCTAATGGAAATTGGTTTTTTTCGAAGGAAAATATTTGCATACTCATTATAATCATAAATAGAAAAATATGTTTATACTAGTACGCATTGTAGAATAAATAATATCTATTATTTTTAATGGGAGGGTCATTTAAAGATTCGGTTATCAATGAATGTGTAAGTATTTTAAAAAGAAAAGATGTAAAGGATGAGATTAAGGCTTTATTTCAACCAATAATCGACATGGTATTACAAGAAATATACCCGTATATATTTTTATCCATGATATTCGTATTAATAAGTTTTTTGTTAATTTTAGGAATATTTATATTATTATTGCGTAATAATAAAAGTGATATTAAAATGCCTACTATTTCGAAATTTTTCTTTGCTTAATGTATAATGGCTAAAACACGAAGACGTAGAGGATCGGGACGTTCCCGTCGCGCTGGGACTAAAAGCAAACGAGGTGGTAGTTTATTGGCAGGTGTTGTAGGTGCCCTTAAAACTGCACTCCCTTCTATTGTGCTGTACGAAGCATTGCGTGCTCAAGGTAAAAGAGTCAAACGTGGAGGCAAATCTAAACGCCGCCGCGGAGGTAAATCTAAGCGTCGCAGAGGTGGACGCACTAAGAGACGCCGCAAGTAAATAAATAATATTATATGTAATACAATAAATACATATAATACAGATCTTATTTAATCATATAATAAGTTAAAAATATTTATTTATATATAAATAAATGTCATTCGAGGATAATATAAGACAATGGGTCACAGTGGATAATCAAATTAAGAAATATAATAGTGAAGTTAAACGTTTAAGAGAAGCTAAAAGTAATTTAGCAAATAATATTTTAGCACATGCGGTTGATCATAATTTATCACACAGCATGGTTGAGATATCGGACGGCTCTTTAAAATTCCAGAATGTAAAGGTTACATCACCCTTAACATTCAAACTTATCACCGAATGCTTAAAAGACTGTATAGATAATGAAGAGCAGGTAAAATTATTAGTTGATTATATTAGGCAAAAAAGAGAGGTTAAATATGTCCCTGAAGTAAAAAGAACATATACAAAATAATTTAAATATTGTACTTCTAATTATTTAAATGTCAGAAGAATTACAATATACTACAAATCCCTTAAATTTTCCAAATTTGCTTGTCCCAAAAAAAACTATGTCATATCAAAGATGGTGGGATTCATCTGTTAAATCGGATAACCCTGATTTTTGGCATTCGGGCAATGAGACTAACCCTGTCACACACGGTGAATATGTGGTTGATTTTTATTATAAGTTAAAAGAATTAATTAATAAATCTGGATACGTGATAGATAATGAAAAACAATTTAAAGATGAAATCTCTACTTTAATATATCATTTATCAAACGAAGAATGAATATTCCAAGCGATTTAAAAGAGTATGCTTATGAAAGCGAAGGGGAAGAAGATGAGGAAACTATTAGAGACAGACAGATATTAAAGGAGTGTTTTAAACTGGGAGATTTTTTAAATTATCATCAAACAAGAGAAATACTTGAAAATGAATTCCGATGGGAATATGAAAAAAAATGCGAACCGGTTTTAGAAGATTTTTGGGAAAAACAAGTAAATATGTGTCGTAACAGTGGTTCTACACTATTTGACAACGAAGTTGATTTAGGACATGTAGGAACTTTTTTAGGAACAGTATTTAGTCATTTAAAGCCTCACTACAATTTAGAAATTTTTTATGACACACCAAGTTTGGCATCAGCAATGGTTAATACGCATGAAGATAGAAAACATTTATTGGGGAAAGAACGACAGCAAGATATACGCGAGAATTATGTAGAATCTTCCGACAATGCAAACAAGAAATTTGATTGGAGTACTAAAACATATAAAAATAGTTAATTAATATATATTAATGGACTCTGAAAATTTTATATATCATAAACAAAACGGTCAAGTGATGTCAGCAGGATACGCCATCAACAGTAAATTATTGGAGGGTGGTATACCGGCTTTGGCAAATTATAAAATTCAAAAAGGTGGTTCTCTTGAATCTTTAGCAGTACCTGCTGGATTATTTTTATTACAACAATCAATTACTTCAAAAACTAATGCACTTGAGACAATAGAAAAGGAGCCAGAAGTTATTGGAGAGGGATTGTATGATAAACTTTTGGAATTAATGGATCCTAAGACATCCGCAAAGAAAAAGAAGGTAAAACAGAAACGTAAAACAAGGAGAAAATCAAAAAAGGGTTCAAGTCGAAAGACAAGACGAGCGTGACTTATAGATTGAATAAGACATATTACTTATTAATATAATATGTCTTTTAATAGAAATTATACCTGGCTCCAATTATCATAATTGAAAGGTGACACTAACATGTCGGGAAGTTTTTTCCTATATTCGTTAACTTTTTTCTCGAATCGTTTCTCTCTTCGAGTCATAGGCATTGGCGTACTGTTATCCAATAGTTCTTTTTCTAGAGGAGTCATCTTTGGTTTATAGCCATAACAGTTAATTCCAAATTTAACATTTTCATTCCCAATATATCCTCCATTTATTCCAGGTCTTCCGCAGTCATGTTGATGACCTTTTACTCCTTGTAATTTATCCCACGTTGTTTTTTGTGTAGGATACAAAGCCATTTGATCGGCAGACCATCCGTATCCGCACCACTCGCCTCCTTTATCATAAGCTTCTTCAACTTGACTATAATCAGCTAGCTGTGCTCCATATGCAGCACAGACGGCCTTTGCATCTTTATATGTATACGTGTTATCCGGTATATGAAATACCTGTTTTGCGGCCATGATTTCAGGAATGGTTCCATCAGAGTATTCTGCATCATTTCCGTCATTATTTTGACCGTCCTTTTCTGTTAAATTATCCGGCGGGGTAATAAGCGCAATATCTATTTCAGGTTCTTTTGAAAATAAATTTTTTATCCCAGCTCTAATATCAACCTTGAAAAAGTATTGCAATCCATTTATTAATACAAGAAAAACAAAAAGTCCCCATAAAACAATTTCAATAAATGTCATTCCAGCAGATGTGGGTGCAGATGTTGAACCTGCTCCTGAACCAACGCCTCCTAGACCCAAATAGCTAAATAAAAGATAGTATAACATAATAACTGCTGTAAGAATAACTAAAACTAAGGGATTAGCTCCTTTTGCAGCAGTTTTTCCTATAAAATCATACATATGTGGAAACCCTTGCGATGGTGTAATGTCTAGCATTCGTATATAATATACTCATCTATTTTTTTTTGCGATAGAAGAAACAATACGATTTAGGAGAAATTAACTTATTCGTATCAGTAACTTCATCAACAGATGCGTCATTAAAGTGATACCATTTACCATTAGCATTCTTAACATATGCTGTATAATGACCACCAAATACACCTCCACTGTGATTGCATATACCACAAAGATCATAATTATAAGAAAATTTATCATATCCCACAACATAAGGTGACATGTCCAAGTTTTCTAAAGGAAAGTGTACAAGTGCTTGATTTTTATTTACTGAATTTGAAAATCTTTTAAGGGTAATTATAAAAATTTCTGGCAAACTCCAAAACATTAACTGTTTATTTGCAACCTCTTTTTTACCCGTTTTCTCATTATTATACATATTTTCACCGTCTAAAACTTCTATTTTTGTATAATTGTCTAAGCATTCGTGTAGTGTACATGGTTTATTATTCTTTTGCGTTTCAATGGGTAAAGGTAAGTCGAGTAAGAGAAAGGGTTCAGGAGTAGCATTTATATAGTCTCCCCCTTCTGTCTCAATCTTTGAAACGTGAGTTCCATAAAATAAATTTAAAAATTCAGAATATTCTTTTTTATACATCATTTTCTTCATCTCAAAACATTTTTGAGCTAGTTTATCAGTTTCAGTTAAAGCATCGCCGGTTATAGTCATATTAACTTCTCTCAAAATCGCCGTATGAAAACAATCAATTACAAATATAACAAATTCTGTTAAATCATTTTGTGCAAATCCTGTAAAGATACTTTTATCTTTTATTTTAGCAACCTTTTGAACCGATGAAAGAAACCCTCCTGGACTTATTATACAATTTTCACTCCATAACAAATCCCTTAATTTATCCCATTCAAGAAGAATCAAAGATTCTGCTTTTTTATTTAACTTTTTTTTAAAAGTACCTTTTTTTAAAAAATCATTCAATTCATAACAATGTGAAAGACACTGTAAAGCTGAATTCATAAAACAAGTGTTTCCAAGATTAGTTAATCCTGATAATCCTTTATCTTTATAGTTTTCAGATGTGCTCATATTGAGTATTAATGCTATATTATTCTTATATCATTTCTCAACAAATAATATTCAGCCATGCTATATGAGTGTAAGTATAAATGAGATCGTCTATCAGTATTTACAATTTGCATCAGAGCAACAAAGAGGGCTTACAAATATCGCAAGTGAAATTTCAGAAATTAATAGTAGGGTTACAGATATAATTAATTTATATGCAAATGCAAATAGAAACGTAGGACCCGATGTATCGCCTACTACGCCCGTGCCTACTACGCCTGTGCCTACTACATCAACACAAGATACGCCTGTACCTACTACACCTGAAACAGTTATAGAAAATATTCGTAATATTTTGTCTCCTACGACGCCGCAACAAGAAGAACAATTAGAGATACCCACTGAACCTATAGAAAATAATATTGATTCAAGATCTTCTATAAATGAACTTACTAGAAGAAGAACAACTAGTTTTCATGAAAGAGATTTACCCGGACATACAGGAAATGTAGTAACAAGAATAAGACATCGCAGAAGTAGTATCGCTATATTAGGTCCTAGAGATTCTCACCAAGATCAATCAGAAACATCTTCTCTAAATACGATTCTTGAGAGACGACCATCAATATCACCGCCACCACCGCCACCGCCAACTATTCCGCCACCTATTGAAATTCCAACTATTAGAAGTATGACACGGGATATCAGACAAAGTCCAACGTCGAGACCAAATTTAAGATATAATTCATCTAGTATTACAAATTTTCCATACACACATAGAGTCTTCACCTTTTCAAATCCTAGAACTAGAAGAACTGTGGAAAATCTACATTCTAATTTATCACCAGTACGAGTACGACCTAGTATATCTCAAATAAGACGAGGTACCGAAATATTAGTATGGAATGATATTTCAGATAACTATCAAACTTCTTGTCCTATTGATTTACTAGATTTCTCTGAAGGCGATTCCATTTTGAGAATTCGAGAATGTAAACACATTTTTAGAGAAATGAATTTGCGCCGGCATTTCAGAAATAGCGCGACATGTCCTATTTGTAGATTTGATATACGTGATTATATTCCTGAAAATAATGCACCGCCACTAATTTCAGAAGAAATAGATGATATTATAGGTAATGATATTGTAAACACGATAGGAAATATTATAACAACCACTCGATCTAATCGACGCAATCATTCCTCAATTTCCTTAACTTAATAAAATATGAATTATACTTTTCATCAAAACTATCACATTTTTTTGTAATATAATTTAACGATTGTTCAACTAACTTTTTATAGAAGATTATTACCTCTATCTCTCCTTTTAATAAAGTTAATGCATTCCATTGTTTACTTAAACGAGAAGCTGTTATTAATAATTCATTTATTTTTTTGTATGAGAACTTGTATTTAGAAAGAAGTGTATTTAAATAAATATTAAAAGCTTTTAATACAGTAATTTCGTGAGAATTATTTAATGGATAAAAGTACTGACTTCTATATTTATATTTTTTGATCATTTTATCATCTGATAATGATATTCTAAGAAAAACCATTATTTCGTTAAATAAGAACTTATCAATATCTTTACCTAATAATCCTTTAACATGGGGTACAATTTCATCTTTGTAATGTTTATTGTCTGAATTAGGATGAATTAAATTAATGGATATGGTATTTTTATAATTTTGAGATTGTGTAAATCCATAATATAAAAAATACTGACTGTTACATTTATTACCATAAGTATCTGTAATCGCGATATTTTTTTTTAATGATACATTAGATTTCATTTTAAAAAACCCATCTCTGTTATCAAATCCCCAATTAACTTTTGGACTAGGATCATGATTCAACATATCGCTTAAAGGAACCATTGCTGTACGAGAAACTCCGTTGATATTTATTCCAAAATTTCTACTTCCTACTATTGTCCTAGCCCATAAAAATTCTTTTATTGACCATCGTTTAAATTCAGGACATACTTTAATTATTGTTTGATAATCTTCCACAAAAGATTGTTGTCTTTGTTTTATCATATATAAAATATGACTTCCGGTTAACATTTCATATTCTACGTTATTCCAAAATATTGGAAAATTACTGATATCTCGTGGCAAAATATCATAATAGGGTTCAAAAAAGTTCTTATGTTTAATAGTGGTTAAAATAAAAACTACGACCATAATAATACTAAAATTATTAATTCTTCCGTTATTATGTTTTACTAGTTTAAAACCTATAGGTGTATTTTCACCCATTCCATCGTGTATTATCATCTTCAGCGGTATTTTAATTACATTTGATCCTTTCCGAATCTTGCTTTTCGAATGTACCCCTCTTTCGTTTTCTCCATATATTTTAAAACTAATATCTGGAAATATAGCGCCATTTTTTTTGGCCCAATTCATAAAATTAATTAATGCTTTTTGATGGGTAATTTCAATATTTTCACATACGGAATCCATTAATTAAATAATATATTAAGCTTTTATTATTTTATTATTGTAATATATAATGCCAAGTCGAGGAATAATGAGAGCAAAACAAAAACGGGGCGGGTCTTTAGGACAAGGAAGTCGTTTTTACTATCTAGGAGCCAATAAAATGCCAATTTCAAGAGTAGCTGGGGCCCAAGGATTTGGTAAAACAAATCCATCTATTGGTAGCATGAAATCATTGGGCGTAATGAAACAAAATCGCAATGCGGGGGGAAATAATGTATGTAAAGAAACACAATTTAAAGAATATTTTTTACAAAAAATGACTTTCCTCCACAATACAGGAAATATACCAAAAGGTACATTAATTTATAAAAATGGATCGACACAACTTTTGGGTGTTGTAGAGAGTAGTAATAGTAACACTACCATTGTTAAAGTAAACACACCTTTGCCAGTTAGTACTAATTATATAGCAGTTACTATGGTAAAACCAAATCAAGGATTCCCGGGATCACCGGGGCATATAACATCAACATCGAGTGCGCAAAAGAGTACAACTATTGATAATCAAAATTGCGGCTGTAATGGACCAAGAGCATACTGTTCAAACTGTTCGGGTAGAGCTAATGTTTTTAATGCCATTACTGGAGGGGCAGGATTTTCAAGTACAAATTCATTTACACTTCTTAGTCATTAAATGTAGTAAAAATTTTTTTTAGTATTAATTTGTAGAACTTTCGTAATAAATTTTAAAAGAAGTTTTGTAAAGTTAGCTGTCCATTTTTCATATTATTTGCTTGTCTCAATGCTCCTTCGAATATAATTTTTTTGACTTCTGCATTTCGAATTTTAGTTTCTTCTGAATCTCGTTTTACAGGATCATCTTTATACTTTCGATCAAGCATACGAAGTCGTCTTTTGAAATTTCCCAATTTTGATTTAAATTGTGGAATTTGTTCTAATACCAATGCATATATTTGCATCAACGGTTTCATTATTTGGTTTGTAATATAAAATGTATAATCAGGTTTCAAATTATGTTTGATCATATAATCTGGATGCTCAATTTTATCACCTTGAAGTTTAACCTTACCTTTTGTTTGGAAATATATATACGGAATTCTAGATCCTACAGCTGGTTTATTTCCAGGATCCCGTTTTCCCATCCGATCAGCTAACACTCGGTGAGCAATACTCTGAGGATTTTTATACCAATCTCTCAATGATTTACTAATAATTAACTTTCTCATGTCTATTCCGCCATCAACAATATCTTGTAAGAATTGCTTTGTAAATTGCATAGCTTCTTTCACGTCTCCATTTCTCATTAAAATATCAATATTTCCACCATATATATCTTTCACTACATCTGCATTATCGCGTCTTTTTAAAACAATTCCCATAGATTTTCTCTTTCCTTTATTTGGATTCATTTCATAAAGCATTCCCACATATCTTTTCTTGGATAAAAGCAAGAATGGATCAAAGGTTTTTTCATACTCTAAATCGTGAGGTGGTTTCAAGAATTTACTAGCTAATTCACCAGCTTCAATAGCCAATTCTATTGTTAATTCTAGTGCCTTTTTTCCAGTTATTTTTTCACCTTCTAAGGTTTTCAAATTAAATGTGAAGAATACCGAATCTGTATCGCCATAAATATACTCAGCATTACATCTCACTTTACCATGTTTAGTTTCGCAGATGGTATCACCATAAACTTCTTCAATAATTTTTTTACCATAAATCAGCAGTTTGCGACCAGTAGCTGTTGTAGATGCTGCTATATCTTTATCATAAAATGCGCTAGTTCGAGCCCCACACTGTCCATACAATGAATTGGCAGTAATTTTATATCCCAGTTGTCTCTGATTAAACACATTTTTCATAAAACTATTATATGTATCGGAGATCTTATCAACATCACATTTCATAATTGTTGTTTGTCCTTCTTTATTTGTCACGATCCAAGAATCTTCTTTTTCTGTCAGCAATCCCGAAATAGTTGCTTTATCCAATTTGTGTATTGTTTTATATTTGATAAGTTTGCGCGTGGATTTTCTTGCAGCTAACAATTCTTGTAAAATAGATGGCATAATAGCTTTTTGATCATCTGGAAATTGTGCAAATCTACAAATCTTAGTACCTACTTTAATTTTTTCTTCCTTTTTTCTTCCTTCTGGCGCGATCCACTCATATCTATCATATTCAATATCAACATATTCGTAATCATTCAGATTATCATATTCTTTATTACCTGTTTCTTTCAAAAGTTTTCCTTGCAAGCTATACTCCTTTGTCCATACCTTACTATCGTGCGATATATTTTCACTAATCATGGAACTAGGATATAGAGATGCATAATCTACCACGGCTACCGGATCTTCAGTATACAATCCTTTCTTAGGTGCTAAGCAAATGGCCCCTTCATATGATCCATCATTTTCAGCTTTTTCAATAACAGGCATCAGTGTTTGCTTTTCTCGACATTTCTTTGCAATGAAACTTAATAGTTTAATACCCTGACCCCTCATTACAATGAATTCAATGGGAACAGAACAAATACCGGCCACCTCTGACATCCCCGTAACAACATCATTTTTACGCAGTAAATGATGCACCAGATTGCAATCCTGAAAACAGTATTTGGCAATGATTGCCCTATCATCTTCAGTACCATTTGTTAGTCTAAATAGATCAGCGGGAGATACATCATCCTTACCCAATCCCCATCTCAGTTTTTTCCCTTTAGACATTTCTATTTTTTCTTCCACCCAAAACTCACCCTTTTTCTCATCTAAACGGATTACTTTGAATTTCTTTCCCTTCTTATACTGATCTTTAGAATGACCAATAATTTCAAATATTACAAAATTATCTTCTTGAAGTCCCATTAAATTCTTACTTTTAATCACGGTATGAGTTTCGCAAAATTCTACACTATCAATCATGTCACCAATAAAGTGCGATGCCACATTTTGAAGTTTATACGAACCGAGATTAACTTCACGTCTAAAATAATTATAAAGATCAATCTGAATAATACCATCTATGTCCATGTATGTTAATTCGTGAGTTCCACTAGCAATTCTGATTGATTTTCCAATTCTTTTGCATTCCAATCCAAGATTTTTACCCAATTTACAAAATTCATTAAAACAGTTATTTTCATAAGCGCGTTCAATCATAAACTTATAATCAAAACCAAATATATTGTAACCAATAATAATATGAGGCTTTTCTCTTTGAATAATTTCGGTCCATTCCGTTAATACATCTGCTTCATCTTCACAACTCACAATTTCAACATCACTATTTCTCATTTCAAACGCCGAACAATCATTCAAACAAATACCGTGGTTCAAATAAGGAGTATCTTCGCCCAAAAGCATAAAGGTTGATCCTATAAAGGTCACTTTATCACCTTCCAAAGGAGGTAAGATCACAGTAAGTGCTTTATCAATGATTTCCATTTTTTTTCCGGCATCCAAGTCTTCATTCAAACAATCTAGTAACTTATAAGTATCGCCCCTGGAATTTCTGCCCTTGATATATGGACCCCATTGCTGTCTAGGTTTATAAAGCTCATCATCTTCATCAAGTGCATCGGTGGATCGACTTGCTTTATATCTGTCTCGTCCCACCAAATTTTTCAAACCTTCGCATAACATGTCATCGGCTAACTCGCTAATATCTTCCTCCGATATTTCTTCTTTCGGATATACACAATTAATGCCTTCTGCCGTTGAATAATTAAATGCTGTCATGATAAGTCGTTTGATTAAAGCCTTTTGTTCGGCTCTACTGAGCTTTTTAATTTCACTATTGTTTTTATTCCAATGTGTAATCATATCACCCGCAAGCTTTTTGTAAGTCTTGATAGACATTGGAAAATCTCCATGACTTGAAGAAGCCTCAATATCCATACTACAGATTTTAAGTGGAACCGCGTCCTCTTTTTCCGGCAATGGTACCACGTTATGCCACTTAACGCTATATTCGAAGTCACAATTGGTTTTTTTATTTTTAATAGATTTAAATTTTCGTTTTGGCAATTGTATCCACCCGGAAGGACTGATCTTTTGAATATGAAAGAATCTTAAAAGAGGAGGCAACTTTGCTTCATATAATTCAATATCGCACTCTTCAAAACATACAGTTTTAAGATGCATTGTGTAACCAAAATGACTTGTAGCATCGGGATATCTATCATACCACATATTTTTAACTTTATTTAAAGCGGATGTATTTTTAAATTTGATAGCTACAAAATTATGCATCTTTTTATTATCAAATCCGTACAGTTTATGCCTTGAAATCAATTGCATATCACACAATCCTTTGAATTGATACGTTTTATATGTCTTATAATGTGTTTCGATATATTCTCTTAGACTTTGCTCTGGTTCAGGTTGCGGATACGCTTTTTTTCCTTTTTGCCATTGTTTATATTTTTGTTCCAAATCGTCTCTTGCAAGTTCTCTTCTTATATGTACTTTAAATGCACTTACAGTCGAATCTGTCCAATTATCTCCTACCTTGATATAAAAGAATGGTTCGAATTGTTCTACTTTTATAGACGCGGTTTCACCTTTTTCATTCATGGCGAACATTTGAATTACAAATTCTTTTACACTGCCTTTTTTTTTGACGCTGATTTCATTTGTTATCTTAAAGTCGTACAATCTAAATTGCGGAGAAGAGTTCATCTTTATTAGATACAATATTATATATTCTATCTAATTCAATTTTAGTGAATTATAAAAACACCTGCTAATATCAAAACTAACCCTATTATTTTTTTAAGAGTTAATTCTTCATTATAAAATAAATATGCTACTAATACACTTGCTAAAACATCAACCCCCGTATCTAAGAGAGTTAAATAGGAAATATCATTGTTTTCAAGAATTTTTCCCCCCAATATTACTGTAGAAGATAACGCTAGAGCTGTTCCCGCAATGATACCCCAATCTTTCATTGTAAACTTTTTGGTATTACTGACAATATTTTTGGTATTTCCAAACACAAAAAGAAAAAATAAAATAAAAATAGTCGATAAAATCAAATCAATGAAATATACAGTTTCGACATCATATTTTTTGAACATTTGCTTTCTTCCGAATGTTATAAAAACACTTGCAAAAGAAGCTACTAATGAAAAGGCAATAATAAACTTTTTGTTTGAATACATGAATGATATATAATATTCATATTATAATAATTTGAAACTGATATAGTAAATAACTTATATAGTATAACTATACTAATATGAGCGATTACACTTTTATGAAAAGCGGATTTGACAATGTACAAGATGCCGTTTCTGAAGAAGAAGCAAAACAAAACGCGGTTGCTTTAGTAGTTGCTTTTGCGGAGGGCGCCATTAAGACTGCTGGTAAATATGTTACACACGCTAAAAGAAAAGGCGTGACGCCAGAAGATTTAAAGAGGGCCATGATGTTAGAAATGTTCTTCTTTAAAAGGAGACCTGATATAGTAGAACAGGCTGAGAAAATTAAACAGGAAATATTTAGCCAAGATGAGATGGATGAAATTGATGAAGTTATTGATGTTGAAGAAGATGATATTGAAGAATTTGCAGAAAGCGCGTGTGAATGCCCTTTATGCAAATGTATTAATGGTATTTATTCTCGATGGGAAAATTGGGAACCCGAAAGTCCAATGGAAGTTTTATTTAAAAAACAGATTGAAGAGATGTGTTAATTATATGAATCACCTTCTTCTTGATCTGCGTCGGCGTTTAGTACGCTGTCGTTTTCTTTTCCTTTTATTTCTAGAACGTTTTTTAGATCTTTTTCTTTTTCCACCTCTATAAAATATATCTGTACTTGCCATTGTTGCAGGTGAGTCAAATATCATTTTTCGTCGTTTATGATTTGAATGTTTTCCACGCTTATGATGTTTTTTATGTGTTACGTGTTTACGTTTTTTCTTTTTATGGTGTTTAGTGCGGTGTTTAGTATGGTGTTTAGTATGGTGTTTTTTCTTGCCCAAATGCTCCTTAATAAATTGTAAAACTTCTGGCATATTTCTTCCTCCATCATAATCTTTAATATGCTCTTTACCTTTATAAAGACTCAAAGTTGGAAATCCTGATGGTTTTTTTCCGGGTAGTTTTTGCATATGTTTATCATTTACTGTTATAACATGTCCGCTACCAGCACCGTTCGTTTTGAGATGAGATTTGATTTTTTCCCATTCAGGTTTGAAATTTTGACAATGACCGCACCAATCTGCTAAAAAAGCAATAAAAACTTTTCCATGAGATGACATTTCTTTTGCAAATTTATCAATATTCTCATCATCTAAATCTAATACAACAATCTTATTCTGATTTGGCATATATATAAAAGGAAGAAAAACTTTTATTTGTATTGTATATAGATGAAGTTGATCATAATAGCTATAATATTTATATTAGGATTGCTCTTTTGTTGCAATTATAAACACAGTGATTTTAAAGAAGGTTTCCAGTCTTCAAGTGAATGCCCTAATTTACTTGTTCAAAAGGGAAAAGAGTTGCATCTTATATATTCAAATAAAGCGCGAATTCCAGGAGTTAATCCTATTAAATTTAAGAATTTAGAAGATTATGTAGAATTTTTAAATTGGCAACGCGCAAAAGGTATTCGATGTCCTGTTTTATATTTTCAAGAAACCTACGATGCTCAAAATAATAAAGGATATAGAATGTTGCCAAATATAGTTGAAAAACAAGGAGGACTTCCTAGTAATGTTCCTAGAACAGCTCAGGAAACCAAATTATATGATGCAAATCACAATGATGCCCCATATAATAAAAATTCATACCCAGGATTTGACACAGAAGATCAGTACGTAGGGGCTTATACACCTTTAGATAAAAATTTCACATCTGATGAAAAAATAAGTGCAAATGCCATGGATACAACTTGGGGCGGTTCTTTATATTCTGAACAAATGGTTGAAAAGGGTGTCTACGCGCCAGACAGCAGAAAGGGTAATGATCAGAACCCATATAAACAGTCAAACATGACATTTAGAAAACAAATTGCTACGAAATTACAAAACAGAAAAAATAGTAATGATATTAGACATCCAAGTGCAAAAACCCAACGGGAAATTGCATCTAGATATGGAGGTGAATTAGAGAATACACCTGAAAACGTAGCATTAATTAGATCTACTAGTAATAAAAAATAAATTTTGGTTTATAAATCTATTACTAATATATATGACATATAAACCACCTTCTGTATGGGGATTCATTTTTCTTTTAGCATCAATTACTTTTTTATATCTAATGTTCCTTTCTCCCTTTGCTACAGGGGCATATTATGCTTTTAAAGATGGAAATTACCAAGAGTTCTCAGATGGTTTAATAAGAAAATTAAAAAGAAAGTTAAAAGTGTTCTAATAGATATACTATATCTGTAATATAGTATGTCTGATTTTATTGCAGCTGCATGTGTGGGTATAGCCCAAGTTTCAGTAGGTCATCCTTTTGAAACTACTCTTACTCTGATACAAAATAATAAAAAATGGAAAAGGTTACCTATTAAAGATTATTATAGAGGGTGGCGCTTTCCATTATGTTCCGCTGTAGGGTTTAATATGACGGTTTTTCCTATAGTTGAACGAAGCATGAGTTTTACAAACAGTTATTTATTATCCGGAATGTTATCCGGTCTATGTGTTGCACCTTTTGTTTTTTGTTCTGATCTAGGCAAGGTTAAACAACAAACCAAACAAAAAATTAATTTTAATACTATTTTAACAAATAAGGGGCGTATACCTACTTTCGGGAGAGAAATGACTGCCATGTCTGTGTATTTTACAAGTTATAATTATGCCAGAGATCACGGACTTAATTCTTTAGTAGCTGGTGGTCTAGCTGGATTATCAAATTGGACAATAACCTATCCAATGGAGGTTATTAAAAATCGACAAATGGTGCAAAATATTAGTATTAAGGATGCTATTAAAATTGGCAATATATGGAAGGGTTATCCTATTTGTGCCACTAGGGCTGTTATAGTAAATTCTATAAATTTTTGGACATATGAAACCGTTAAGGGTTTATTGGATAATAATTAGTAGTAGCATCCATAGCAATCAGATGCCCAAACGCATTCATCATAATTATTGCCTGGAATAGGGCATCCGTCTGGTGTACATCCCTTTTTACAAGCTCCCCAACCCAACCATGTGGTTGGCCACGCAAAACTATCATACCAATAGTGCCTTCTTCTAGGGATCCATCCACCACCTCTTCTAAATCTTCTCACATATCTATTAGGATTAAATCCGCGACGACGCCAACCGCCTCTTCTAAAACCACCGCCACCTCTACGACCACCTCCACCTCTGCGACCACCGCCACCTCTGCGACCACCACCTCTTCCTCTAAACTCTTCTACAGCATCATTGCATACATTATAAAATACAATAATAAACAAAGCAATTGCTCCAATTAACAAAACCGTTTTCATTATATATTATAGCAATATAATGAAAATTTATGGTATATTCCATGGTACGTCCATTTTTAAAAATGTTTGGGCGCCTAGAGAAGACTTTCCCATGAGAACCATACCAACCACGATGACCCCACCAATTATTACGATGACGGAATCGGCGTAAGTATCTGTTTGGGTTAAACCCTCTTCGCCATCCGCCGCGTCTGCCTCCGCGTCTCCCTCGCCCCCTCCTTCCACGAAAAGACTCAACAGTTTCGTTAACAATGGATACTAATAAAATCATAAATAAAGCAGCAATAACTATGCCTAATAAAAAGTTCATTTTATATATTATTATGATATAAAATGAAAAATTAGTTAAGATGTTATTATACAACTTCAATAGTCCCTCGTATTATACATCTATTATTAGTTACTGATGGGGGTAGAAGTGTTGATTTTGGAGTAACTGTTAATCCTAAATTCATATTATTATTTACAACTATAGGATTGGTAGGATTACTTAAATTTGAAGTTGATACAGATGTACTAGATATAAATGTCGTAAAACTTCCTCCTGGTGGCGCTTGATTTTCATTAACAAACAAATGTCTACTTGAGGTTGCTGATCCTCCACTAGCACCTCCTGGACAAAATAAAACAACATATTCTCTGTATTCTATACCACCTACAACAGAACCTGCTGTTGATAATCCCATAGAAGTTAATTTTATTTTAACTGCAGCTCCTCCTTGAGTAAATCCAAATTGATTTGGAAATAATAAAGCATTTGGTATTCTAATAGTATAAGGAGAAACATTTGTAAATACATGATTAAATGTAGAAACTCTTTTATAAATAGTAGATCCTACAGCTGTTTCAAAATTAGATAAACCAACTGCATTTGTAGCATCATTTGTAAATGAAAACATACCATTTACATTTAATTTATCTGTTTCAATGTTATTGAAATTAGTTCCGTTTCCATTTGAAATTGTTGCTATTCCATCAGTTATGGTTGTTCCTGTTATTGTAGTTGCATTTACACTATTAGATGATATTGTATTAGCATTAATTGTATTAACATTTAGTGTTGAATTCAATGAAACATCACAGTCAAATATAACATTAATTGAATTATTTCCAACAGTTAAATCAGAATTCGCGTTTGTATTTAATTCTGAAACATTTTGGATATCATTTAAATTTAAATCCAAATCACTATTAATTGTAATTTTATTAGTAGTGCTTGATTCCATTTCATTAACTTTTAATGTATTATCATTTAAATCGAAATTATTTGTTTTATATGTAACATCTCCTGACAACGTGCTCCCGTTTTTAAATATTATAGAACCATTTCCTCCACCAGAATTATTTAAAATAATATCGCCAAATGGTGGCCCCCCGCCTTTTGATTTGATTTCAACCTGACTTGCGTCAATTAAAACATTGTTATTTGGGTTTCCTATTGTAATATCACCAGTTGTTTGATTTATTCCTGTTAAATTATCTATTTTCCCATTTGATCCGTTGAAAGTTAATATATTGCCAGAATAAGTTATATACACCGAAGGATTGGTAGTCCCAAATTCTAATATATTTTGTGCGTTTAATCTTAGATTACCAGAATTATTAAAATTTATATAATTATTAGTTCCCTTTAATTGATTAATATTGTCAATATCATTTGAATTTAAATTAATATCATTTCCTAACATAATACCTTTTTCAAAATATTTATAGAGATTTGTTGCAGATGAAATTTTATTATTATTATTATTTGTTAAATCTATGTCAGTTGTAGATAGTGCATAGTTTTGATTATCAGATGATAATTTCCATGGTAATACATCGTTGATAAAGTCTGTTTTTGATAAATTTGTATACATTTTAATATCTATTGAGGTGGGGTCACCACTATTGGAAAGGCGTCTATGATTGATTTGAATCTCCGCTCGTCTATTACTACTTGTACTACCGAATTTGACCCTTATTCCATTAATGCATTGCGAAGAAGTATTCCAATTGATCTCTTTAACATTAATAGCAACGCTATTGGGGGTTAGTTTTGAAACTGAAAAAACAAGAATTGTCGAATCAGCATTCGTTGTATTATCATATAAATGAAACTCTGCATATCCCGCTCTATCACTTGTTCCGCCCGCATGCTCTGAAACTGCTATTGTATCATATTTAAAGGTCGTACTTGTGAGAAAATCTGTATCATCATAATGTTTATATTCCACAAGAGTGCTATTACCTACGGTAGTTATCGTCCCCAAAAAAATTCCATCATTACCAACTGTTAAATCTCCATCAATCTTTAAATTACTATGACCTCTAATATTACCAGATACATCAAGGTCTCCGTGTACATTTAAATCTCCATCTACATTTAATGTATCAATATTTAATGACGATGCAGTCAAATTGCCACAGATATCAACATTGCCACAAATATCAACATCGTTCTTAAATATTTCCTTTGTTGTAGTTATTCCATATGGCCATTCATATATATTCAAATCTACAAACCATAACTGTAAATCAGATATAATGTTAATACCAGGGGGATTGTTTTGTCCTCCTATAAATAAGGTTTGGATAGATTGGTTCCCCGGAGAGGGAGGTAGATCTGTTGGTGGATCAAATACTGTCCCTGGAAGTCCTGACAACAAAAATGATGGTTGGATACCAGGCAACCATTTATCTATATATTGTCCCATTAAATCATTGCTTAATAATTGCCAATCTGTATTTATATCATTTGCTGATTTCATCTCAAGGGGATTATATTCCCTTTCAGGCATTTTTGCACCTGTATTATTAGAGTATAGACGAACCTCTATATTATGATCACCGCATATTTTTTTAAGAATATCTTCTTGAGGTTGTAGACCTTGTGAACTCATCCATCCCTCGTATGCCCATGTCTGTTCTAAGAATAACCAAGCTTTACTATTCGTTTTTTCTAACGGCACAGGAAATGTTTTAACACTGGGAAAAAGGTCAGTTAGCCCTTCGGCGATAACGATTCTCGTTATACCACCTATTTTGTTGCCATTATATACTTGGTTTGCTGGACCAAGGGAATTTCCAACAACTGGCTTTACGTTAGAAAAAATAACGGTTTCTCCGTTAACATTTCTGATATCGCCAAAGCTACAGCTTAATATTTTAATAAATGGTTTTGGATTTCTAGTTTCGTTGCCACGATCGAACTGTTGTTCTTGATATCCTGCAACAAAGTGTATAGTTTGTTCAGGAACGCAGTTATACCCAGGCTTTGATCCCTCGGGTGGAGGAGCAGGTGGCGACCCCATTGTTGTAGTCCACGTACCATCTGAACTGAAGAAGGGCTCATTTATTTCTGACCAACTCATCATGGATGGTTGAGCGAATTTAACGGTAAAATATCCAATTGTATTTGCTAATAAGGGGCGAAATTCGCTATTCCACGCTGGTTCTATCGATCCAGGAAGTGGCGATTGTGAATATGAACCATTGATATCTATTTTTGCAATTGGAATCAAATTTGGACCAAAAGGACAGGGTTTCCCCTGAACCCACGCACCCGGACCACTCCCCACCGTCCGATTGACCATTTTCTTCCAGAAACCATCAAAATAAGTAGCAAAAGGAAGTTTCATAGTATCAATAATATTAGTCTGTCTAAAATAGGCATTATAATCTGTTATACCGGTAGCTGTTAAATCTGTGCTGTCAGTTGCTACTAATAAATTACCACTAACTTGAGCGTAACCATCTATATCTACATAACCGGTTACATTTATATTACCGCTTACGTCTACATTTCCACTTATATCAGCATTTGTTGTAACATAGATACTATTAAATGATGCATCACCGACAACATTTAAATTTCCAGACATATCTACATTACCCGATAAATCTGTTTCTCCAATAACAGTAAGATTACCACTTATATCAGCATTGCCACTAACATCAAGATCACATCTTACTAATACATTACAAAATGATCCATCACCGACAACATTTAAATTTCCAGACATATCTACATTACCCGATAAATCTGTTTCTCCAATAACAGTAAGATTACCACTTATATCAGCATTACCACTAACATCAAGATCACATCTTACTAATACATTACAAAATGATCCATCGCCGACAACATTTAAATTTCCAGACATATCTACATTACCCGATAAATCTGTTTCTCCAATAACAGTAAGATTACCACTTATATCAGCATTGCCACTAACATCAAGATCACATCTTACTAATACATTGCATGCAGATAAGTTTCCTGATAAATCTAAATTACCAGATGCATCGCCGCCACCACCGCCTCCACCTCCAGAAGCCCCCTTATCCCCAACATATTTAATAAATGAAATACGTGGAACCTGATATGCGTTGGGAGGATTGGTACTAGGTGTAATTATTTCTGTTCCTGTAATTTTACCCAAGCCATCCAATCCAGCATATAATTGCAATACACCTGATTCATAATCAATTAACCAATAAAGTGGAGGTTGTTGTTGTTCAACACTAGTCCAATTATTTGGATCATCTGTATCACCTATTGCTGGCGGGACTGGTCCAGTGTAATAATATACAATCGGCGTAAACATAGCTAAATCTAAATCATTGTAAGCGAATGGAATCATATCTTTTAACAAATTGTTATCTGTTGTAGGGTTTGCTCCATTTGGATCAATTAACCACCACGAATAAGGTGTGCTTGCAACTGATTTTAAAAATACTTTTTTATAGAAACGTAAGTTTGTTGTATCGACAATATCAATATTACCATAAACACCTGTTGTATATGAATTTGCTAATGTGTCTGATACATTTGGAACATTTGGATTCCCAGAATTAATTGGTCCAGCGTCTAAATTAAAACAAGTATAATTTTGTGAAATATCACTACTAACATCTGATGAAAAAATAGTGCTATTATAAACATTTTTCAATGTTTTTGCGCCAGATTCACCAGCATACGTATTTGGCGGAACGATTAATGTCTGTATTTGTCCCTGGAATCTTTTAAATAATAAATTATTTTGATTAAACTCATTTAATTGAGACATACTATATTATATTTCAATAAATAAAATAATATAGTAATAACAAATTATGTTGTATATTTAAAGTTGATTTCAGCAACGTCGACATCTTCTAAAATACCGAGTCTGAAATACTGTATTGTATTGGATGTTGAACTTGCATTTAATGTTTTAATTTTATAAGGATAATTAGTTGGATCACCCGAGGTTAAGTATACGCCATTATTTGCAGCACCCAATGTAGGATTGCATGAAGATGCTGCAGCTTGACTTTTATTAGCTGCATCTAACCAAGGTGTCCATGCAACTCCTGTAGCGGTCCAGAAAGTCCCTTTGTATGCGGTTGTATTATTTTGTCTTTCTTTTACAAATAAAATAAAATCAGTTCCTAATGTTAATTTAGTTCCACTATTATTAATAATAGAATACTCTATATTAGTTCCACCAGAACCAGGATTACTTACTTTAAACATTAACCATTTAATTTTTGTATAACTTTTAAACACGCCCGCGCCACCTCCATAATAATTTTGACCTAAATATGTGAAACTTAATGAATCACCAATATGTGTACTATAATTTAATGATTGATTATGAAATAGTGTTGAATAATCAACATAAGGATCTAAATTAGAAGTTGTGTTTTGTAATCCTCTAAATGCATTTTTAGTCCACATTATTTGGTTATCTGTTATTGTATTAGCATGATTATATGTTGGAAAATTTGTATTAGGATCATCTGATATAGTATTTGATGGTAATGCGCCAGTAGTTGGTTCTAAAACAGATGGATTATTTGTATTTCCTGTTTGTGAAAAAAATCCACTTGGTAATCCTGTTGATGGTATTGTAGCACCCCAGGTATAATCCCACCATAAGTGTTTACCTGGTGATGGAGTGCCAAATTCATATTCATAGTTTGGAATATTTTGTAGAACAGGAGTAAATGTAACATTATTTTCATATCTCCCTTTAATTACAAATTGGCTATCAGTTGGATTATTTAATGTTGTTTCACGTGAATAATTAATATTATTTGTTGATGATAGTAAATCTGAAGATTGTAATGTAAATGTAGTTGGTATGTTAACGGGTTGACTAGTATTAGAACCTGTGTCCCAAAGAACAGTTGATGAGCTTCCTAATGGATTATTACTAGCATTTAAATAATTTAATTGTAAATCTTGCATAATATTATTACCACGTTTCCAATATGGATTTAAGTTATTTAATGTTCCACTAAATGGTAAATTTAATGTTGAATTTAATCTATTTAATCCAAAAAACTGTGGATTTAGGGTGGGAGTCAATGCCGCTGCTATTGTAGGTGTCCATGATATATTGGTTGGCGGTGTTTCACCTATAAACAAATCAAACTTTAGTTCTGTTGTATTATTAGGAACCTGCGTTGATGTATTTATAAATTGTTTTAATGAAAATGTATATGGGTTGTAAGAATTTGCCTGTCCAATATCCGGATAATTGGCGATTGTTATATTTGTAGCGCTTGCAGTTGTACAATCAACTCCTAAATACCAACCGTGTAATCTATCATATTCAATACCTGAAGATGATCCAGTATATGCTTCTATCCAACCTGTTCTAGTAACAGTTAATCGTGAATTTGTAGTAGTATTTCCTGTAGGTGTTTGCCAGGCGTTACTTACATCAGTAGTTTGAAGTGAAGTTTGTCCAGAAGCTCCTCCGTTTACAGATAATTTAAAGCTAGCTAGTTGTTGCGTTTGTAAATCATCGCCTATAGTAATTTCGGTTGGCCATCCATTTGAAGAATTTTGCAAATTACAAATACATTTTTTAGTACCGTTAAGTGTAAATGTATAATTAGAAGGGTTAGATGATGCCGATCCTGTAAAAAAATAAATATTAAATGATGAACCATTTGAACGTCTAAGAACATTTTCTAATATATAATTATCTCCTGACACAATATTACTCTGTGAAGGTACATATAAATTAGTGCCTCCAGTTAAATATGAAGAATAATCAGAATATAATGTAGAATTTCTTGGTGGCGGTTTTATAACTATTTTTGTGTATGGTATAGCTGCATTTGGAACAGGAAATACCGAGTCGCCTGTTCCACCATTGCCATTGTTGTTAATAAACATATTTGTATATATATTTGTGGTGGTCGAGTTCGATAATTGCATGAAGTAGTTATTTAAATAATATGAAAATCCAGGATAAATTATTGTATTGTTGTTCTTTGCTGGATTATTTGAAGTATTTGAGAAGTTGTTTGCAGTTGTCCATGTATTTGATTGTATAGCATTAGAGGTTAATGTGACGGCGGGGGTGAGATTAGTAGGGGTTGGGTGAGTATTTTGTTCGCCCCACGGAGTAGAAGAAGAACCACTCTGATACACATACGCTCCTGATAAATCAAAACCATATTTTACAGTTAATGAATACGTTGCCAATTGACTAAATGGAATATTTAATGACGCGTCTGCTGGTAATGAATTACTACTACTTATTGCCGGAGTGCCGGATGGATCTACAAATGGTGTTGCATTATTATTAGCTCCAATAATGATTAATGTTTTATAAGTTTGAACTGGTTCAGATACAAAACTAGTAGGCCCGCCAGTTGGTTGCGGTGCGCCATTGGAAATATTTCTGGGAGGAGTAGCCGCACCTGGAGAGCCAAATGTAATATAATTATTTGAATTATCTGGTATATAACTATATCTCCAAAATGTGTTCAGTGTAGTAAAATCTGAATCAGCATTTGTAGGTGTCAATACTTCATCTGAAGTATTGGTTAGATATACCCTAAATTGATACCCTTCGCCTTTATTAGTAGATGAAAATTTGGCATTTCCTTGCATTTCATAGACAAAATTAAGACCAGCACTATTGGGAATGTTTGGTGAATAATCGCCTTTTGATGTGCCAGAAGGGCTGCTAGATTGATTATCTACAATAAATAGTCCACGAGTTTGATGCCATAACATTTGCTCTCCCTTAGAGCGTGTATAACCTAAATCAGTAGCTGTTATTCCTTTCCATCCACTTATTTGATTATTACTACGGGTGCGATAATCAACACGTAAATCTTGATGATAAGGTACATAATTTAAATCACTAAATCCGGGAGCAACGTTCCCTGTGCTATCATCATAAAACCCTGTAGATTCCGCTGGTACAATCAAATTTACAGCTTTATCGCCTTGAGCTAAGGGGAAATTGGGGTCGTGATGTGGTAATGGAAGACTAGGTGTAAAAACTTCACCTTTTGGCGTTCTTGCATTTGCTGGCGCGGAAATAAAATTAAAAGCAGCTCTTTTTTGTGGCGGCGTTTCCCATGTTAACTCTATACGTTGATCTTGTATATCATAAAGTCCTGTTGCGCCAATAACAAAATCTGGTTTTTTATAAAAAATTTCATTAAACGATGTGTCCTTAACAAACCCAGTCGGTCCTGTTCCTCCTCCTCCTCCTCCTCCTGGTTCGCCCTTTTGACCTGTAGGCCCAGGTGCACCGGGGTTCCCAGGAGCACCGGCTGAACCTGGTTCGCCCTTTTGACCTTTACCACCATTGCCTGGTAAACCCTTTGGTCCTATTGGACCAACGGGTCCGGAATCGCCTTTAACAGTACAGCAATTAAGTTGTCGCATTCTAATTGCTAAATAATTATCATAATTTGAATATCTGTTTCTTTGAGACATAATATTATATATTTTATAAATATTATGTAATCAATCTAAATCCGGTATATAACCGCCAATGTCTTCTATATAAATGCAATTGCGGATCCCATTTTCTTGTGTTTCGCCAACGACAATTAGAGTATCTCCTACTGAGCCGTTCTGACTGTTGATCGCAAATTTTATATTTTTATCTTTTAATGAATCTCCATTAATAATTTTACTGGAAGTAAATGTTGCGAATTGTGTTGTACCCTCTCCCTTTATGTTAATACCCACAGTTGTGTCAATTAAATTATTACTTACCGAACTGCCTACCATTATTTCACCATCTTTACCAACAGAAGTACCTGCATATATTAATAGCTGTGGCGATATTCCATTAGAACTTGATGATGCTAAACATACTTTGGTAGATATCTTATAACATCTAGTTACATCAATTCTTTGTATGCTGGATTTTTTAATATGAGCAATTTGTTTGGATGGCACTGCTGTTATAGAGGGTGTAAATGTGATTGTACCACCTTTACCCTTACCATAAGCAATTATACCCATAGGTGTAGAGGGTATTATGTTTTCTACAGAAGTTGAGATAGGAATATTATCAGTTGGTACTGGCATGAAATTAGGTTTATGTTTTTCTTCACATTCAACGCCATAGCATTTGTCTTGTTCGCAACAAGGAGTATGTTCTGCCCTTACTCTTGATCCTAAATATAATTGATAATCGCTATATGTTTTAATTGGCTTTTCATATGACATTATATATTACTAAGATATAATGTCACTTTTACAGACTAGTCTCTAACTTCATCTAAAAATTCTTCAAGTTCGCTCAATGTGTCCCGATGTTGTCTAAGATTTTGTATTTTCTGCAGTTCATCATCGTCAGGAATTGCGCTTTTGGTATCAGATACTGTTTTTAACATAGATAGATTTACATTTTCATGCATTTGTGAAAGCGCATCTTGATATGCTGCCCTATTTTTTCCTATATTCAAATCATCTTTTAATGAGGTGTTCAAATCTTCAATTAATTCAGCCATTTTTCCAGGAGGTACATCATCGTTCTTTGATTCAAAATTTTCAACAATCTCTTTAGTATTTAAGGCTAAACCTATAAAATAAAAAAACCCTAAAATAACTAGAACATATCCAATCGTAATTCCTATTTCACTTAACTTCATGCTTATATATACTAAATATCTATTTTTATAACAGATGATTTTTTACACAACAAATATTGTATAATATTTTTAATAGCTGTCTGAGAAATTCTTCTATCTTGTCCCTTAGATGTTTTGTAGGTGAGATCATTTAAACAGTTGTTATTTTTCTCTAGACACTGTAGTAAATTTAATATTGTTTGATATTTATTAATAATAATTTCAGCAGTTTTACTGCTTACTCCTGGTATTTGACTGAGCAATATCGCTCCTATGTTATCTGGAGTTATATTGTCTTTTTTAACTTTTTTGACAACGTTAGTATAGGATTTGGGCTTGTCAACAAATTTAGAATGATAAAATCCATATTTTTCCTTTTCTCTCCGTAACTTATTTGTAATACGCAAAATATATTCAGCAGTTTCTGTAACGTCCATTGTTCTGAACACCGAGAACCCTTTAAAATACTGTAGACAAAACATGGAAACATATAAAGTCTCAGGCTTTACCTTACTAAATTTACCATTGTATCTACAGATATTTCCCTCGATGATGTACATTATATTATGATTATGGAGAGAATTCCCATTTAATCTATAGGATTGTTCTTTATAACGACCGTCTCTTATAGAGGAAGCTAAATCAGATAGTTTCTTTCTCTCCATTAATATAATTTCTTCATCATCAAAATGGATTGCAATATCTCCCAGATCCATTTTTTCTACAACTATAGGTATGTTATATTCGTAATCATTATTAAGAGCTTTTAAAAGTTTAATAAGCGAATGCTCTCTATTATCAACTACTATTTTCATGTGTTAAAAAGTATTTTTTTATACTTAAATACTTTTTAATTACTTTTTAAATCGGGTTTTTCTCTTACGCTTTTTGCGTTTCAATGAGTGTTTTCGATTTCTTTTTCTTCGTCTTAATGTTTTATATTTTCGTTTTTTTCTTTTACGTGTTTTCTTTTTTCTTTTTCTTCCTCCTCTAAATTGCGAAGCATCGCCCAATAAAACATATTTTAATATTCCTTGTTGCTTTATTCTGTCTTGATTAGTTCCGCCGGGAGTTAACAATTCACAATTATTGAGATATTTTCTACACATTCTAGGAAAGTATACAATAACACCATCATTACAATACCCCTGAGCACGAAGAAAAGCTGCACTGTCGAACCCTGGCGCCTGGGAAGGGAAGACTAGTGGCCAAGTATTCTTAGACCAACCAGTACTAAGAAAGTGCCCGTTGATATTCGGATTTGTGTACGGAAAGTTTAATAAATATGGTCCATTGTAGGGATGTTGTGCTGTGGTTCCTGCCGCGAGAGATAGTGCAATATTTTTTGTTGTGTCTTGTTGTACTAGATGACTCACGGTCGCGTTCATGCCTTCAATAAATATATTATTTAGACCGTCTAGTGTGAAAGCATTGTTACCGGTGTTAGGAAGCACCCAACTGGTACCAAAGATAGTGCTAGACTTATCTCCACCCGCAGAAGAGACAGGTTTTACGGGGAGTGAGGTGGAAGGTGGACTTGTAAAGTATTCAAATGGTGAAAAATCTAAATTAAATAAATTATCCCATTTACACAGTGTAAATAATAACCCCGTCTCATGATTGGCGCCGCCATGCATTACTCTTTTTTTTGCACCACCGCCCAAATCATCACCGTCTAAATCCATTGCATTCTCCTCCTCCTCCTCCATGCTCTCGAAGAGCATGTCTTGCGATAAAATCCCTTCTTCCGGGTTCAGGGCTACTACCGCATGATAAATTTGGCCCAATATTTTATTATCGACAAATAACATCGCCAATGCTTTATCCTCCTCGTCAGAATCATCATCATCATCAGCTATCTCCATTGCATCATCCTCCTCGTCAGAATCATCATCATCATCAGCATTTTCTGCTGCCGCTTCTTTAATCATTTCTTTTAAGGCATCTAAAAAATCATCAGATAATTTTAGAGTATTAAATGCATCAAGGGGATTTTGTGATTCTGTTCCACCAGTCCAGGGATAAGCGATGATTGAATTCCATAAATTCTTACTATATTCTGCAAAAAAAGCACGGAAAGAAGCATAGCCACTCGCCGTGGTGATCGGTGATAATATTTCTTGAACATATGTCTCTATTGTTGCTTCACGTTGGCTTCGCGTACTTTGGGGAATGGGGTTCGAAAAAATTAGGTTAAGACTATCAAAAATATATTTTTGGAGCAACGAATTGGTAATGGAACCTTTAGTTCTCAGATATGAAATTGTAACGCCATTGCTTAGAAACCCTTTTACTTGCTTTTTAATATTCATCATATCGATCAAAAAATTTCTTGTATCTGGTACATCAATTTGTATACTATTATAATCGCGACTGACCCTACCATCTTTACCAACAACACACGCACTTTGCGTTGAAACTCGATTAAAATAGTTATCCAAATTTTTAAGAATATCATAATAAATCCTGTAACATTGAAATGCCATTTTTATCTGCAATGTGTCAGTGTTGGCGTTGAGATAATTGTTCAATTGGTTTTTCTTTGCGTTCAATTCAGCATTACTTGGCAGTGATAAAATTGTACTAATTTTTGAAATTACCATGTTTTTAACAAATGAAGTTATACCTCGTATATGTGATATCTCAGCTCGTCTCTTTTGTCCTTGTGTCATCACGCCTCCTTTCATAATTTTACCTCTATTCCCACCAATAAGAAACGAAACGCTGTCGGGTGGCGCTTCGTCGCAGGAATCGGGTACATTCTCGTACCGAGTATCGTCGGGGGGATTGCTCTTTCTCGGTCTATAACATATTAGATATTTATCGTCGCTTGGCCCAGTTCCAACTAACATTGATGGAAGACCCTTCTGTCTGGCACGGAGTGCAGCTAAAATATCTACTGTACACAAAACTCCAAAGAAGGGTTCTACTGGATTTTTCGTTGCATGTATCATTGCCTCAATCTGTTCATAATCGCCTGATCTTTTGAAATCAAAAAGAAGAGCATCCCACATTTCATTTACAGGACGTCTGGCCATTTTTTTGTTTTTTGCTTTACTCGCCTCAGCCAATTTTTCGACGGGCTGGGGTCCCCAATCTTTAACTCCAACAATTTGATTGCTAAAACCTTGGTCCTTCGTATTACCTTTTTTATTGATAGTATTCTCGCCTTTTTTCCACATCATACTTGCTAAAAAAGGAGCACTGGGTCCTTGAAGAATCGACATTTGAGAAATGTGATGATACGGTATTGTAAATGTTAGATCATCGGAAGACACGTTAAGATCAAACCCCATGGGATTATTAGGACCAAATCCATTATCTTTGAGCGTAATTTTAACGCCAAATTTATTTGAAAAAAATGTAGTTTCTCCGCTGTATTTGTATGTTATCGAGTCCGGGGCACCGTCGGTTGAAGGAAATATAAATTTCTTCTGGGTAGAGTTGTAAGCATCCAAAGCTAATCGTAATTTTCGTAAGGTGCCCTTTGTTTTTTTTTGCTTAAGATGCGCGGGACTTCCCTGTACTGCACCCGCTGGTACATATGATCTAGGGGCCACCGCCGAATCAATCATATTGGCAGGGGTTACCGCTATAAAATCTCCATTATTATTATTAGAATTTATACTAGCTT
>Ga0233412_10000135_pt1 | contig 40133 bp, 31 predicted proteins | sample Na_anoxic_4_MG_FD_180667 | JGI IMG/M metagenome (GOLD analysis project Ga0233412, IMG submission 180667) | Seawater microbial communities from Saanich Inlet, British Columbia, Canada - Na_anoxic_4_MG | ecosystem: Environmental > Aquatic > Marine > Inlet | place: Canada: British Columbia... | reverse complement strand
GGTAGTAAAGTTTTATACATTTTATGATATCATTATAAATTATTAGTATATGAAATATAATCAATTTTTTATTTGAAAAAATTGATTTACATAATAATAAAGATACATTAATTTATATATTATTATGCAAACAAGCGAAAAACAAAATGAAGTATACATTGAGATTAATGATAATAAATTTATCTTCCTTTTTGATACATTGCAAATAAATATTATTTTTTCAGATGGAAATATATACCCTGTTTCTGAATTACCTGAAGAAATTTTATTTATTAAACTTTTAAGACAACAACTTGACGTTATTAATCAAGATAATATTGTTGATATTGGAGGTGATTTAATAGCCATATTAACAAACTATTGTATCTGCTGTGGCAATGATTTAGAATATCCATCGGAAAAGTTTATGACTTGTGGTTTAGATACTTGTCTTTATCAAGTAGAAGAATTAATTATTGATGATTATGTAAAAGATTGTTTTAATGAAAGTCCAGTGATTTCCAAATTTTTATTGGAATCAGCTTATTATGCTATCAAATCAACCAGAAGAAATAATATCTTTGAACCATTTCCTACCAATTTCTTATTAGATAAAAACATATTGATGGAAAGAGGTAAGTTAAGTAGTTTAATTAATCAAGATTTATCATCTTGTAAAGATTTTAACAGTTTGGATGAAATTATGAAACAATATCCTATTTCTAAATTGATTACTCTTATTTCTACATGTAAAACTGATAGGGAAATAACTAATCAAATTGGAGAAAAAACATATAAATTAATAAAATTTATTATTAAATCTAATAAAACATATATGAGACCATGTGGTATTATCAATAATTTCATCTTCAATTCTTCGTATGATGTTAATTATAGTAAACAAAAATATATTACAGATATTGACAAATTCCTTCAAATAGAAGTTAAACATAGTCAAAATATTGAAGAATCTTTCAATAAAGAGATTAAAAAATATGGAAGTCTGTTCCTATTTCATGGTAGCTCTTTTGAAAATTGGTACTCTATTATGAGGAATGGTCTCAAAATTTGTAGTAATACTAAACTGATGACTGCCGGTGCTGCTTATGGAACAGGAATCTATTTATCTAATGATATCAATCTTTCATTAAGTTATGCTGGTGGTCAGCAATGTATTTTTGGTGTTTATGAAGTTTTAAATATTGATGCAAAATTGCATCATAGTGGGACTATTTTTGTAGCCAAAGATGAAAAGATGTTATTACTGCGTTATCTTTTTGTACCACCGAGTATTAATTTTATTAGACAGTTGGATCTTAATAAAGTTTTGAATGAGAAATTTAGAACTAAGATTCAAGAAGAGAAGAAAGTAGTGGCTAAAAGAAGTAATAATATCAGAACTAAAAGACTCTTTAGTGAGTACAAAAAAATTATGGCATTGGATCCCACTACTGTTGGATTCCGCGTGGAATTAGCAGAAGATGATAATTTAGATATTTGGAAGATTTTTATCACTAATTTTGATAATAATCCCAAAATTAAACAAGATTTGGATAAGATTGGTCTCAATGAAGTAGAAATGGAACTCCGTTTTCCAGATAGATATCCTATTGAACCACCATTTATTCGCATTGTGGGACCAAGATTTGTTTACCAAACTGGTCATATTACATCTGGTGGAAGTATCTGTATGGAATTGCTGACCAAATCAGGATGGTCTCCTATGTACTCTATTGAAAGTTTGATTATTGATATCAAGTGTCAGATTGTAGAAGGCGATGGACAGATAGATATGGGTCGTTGGAGACAGAAGTATACTATGGAGGAGGCGAAACAATCATTCTTCAGAGTTGCTAATTCTCATGGTTGGTCGTAATAAATAGATTATAAAAAATGATTTACAAAATTTGTGATAAATACTGTTGCTAAATATAAATCAATGTCAGAGAATATGATTAAAAAAATAAAACATTCCGTGGAAAGATTTGAAAATGGCACCAACTATGATAAAGCATTAGCAATCACAAGTTTAGAAGCGTGTAGCAACTATCTCGCCGAGATTACAGACTTCACTAAAGCAGATGTTTTACCAAAACTTATCTTTCTTTTGAGAAAGATGTTAGTCAATCAAGAAAATTATATGGATGGTGTTGTATTACACACCTTAAATAATCTCGCAAGATATCAGGAAGTTGATGAATCAATGCGAAAATCGGAGATTATACCATATTTAGTAGAATTAGTATATAAAAATTCTGATGAAACTATTGGAGAACTCTCTTACCAAATATTGGCAAAATTGGCTGGAAGAAATTGGAATCATATCGCCATTTATGATGCTGGCGGTATAAAAATGTTTGAATGGTATGAGAACAAATATTCAAATTTGTCTAAAAATATGTTGGATCATATGGTGAATAGTAATGTTGATTTGAAAAAATTGATATAAAAAGATTGATATTAATTAACTATTTTTATTATAATTATAAATGAAAGCATTTTTTAAGTTAAAATAAGTAGCAAGTTTATATAATATTTCTTTTATTTCTGGTTCAATTTGTACACTTTTTTTTTCACTCAATAAAGTATTAGTAGTCAACAGTACATTTTCTGCTGTACAATTTTTCAATTTTCCCTTATATTGTTTCAAATCATTTGGTAATAATTTATCCAAGTTATTCAAAATCGGATCAAAATTAATTTCTGTTTTATTTTCAGACTGTTTTGACATAAACTTATAAATATCTATTTTAACTTTTTCACAATTATTATCTATTGTTAAGTATGCTTTTGGTTGTGCTTTTGATTGTATATTATACATTCCATAAACTGGTGCATGATCACTTTGAAATGTTAAATCTTGATCAATACTATCATATTTATCACACTTAATGTAAAAATTATTTTCAGTCGCGCTACTATATAGTATTCGATCACACCATGATGGTATACGTACATATTTATTTGGTTGTGTATTATATCTTTTACTTGATTCAGTCAATTCAGTTGTTAAAGCAGGTCTTCCCTTTTTAAGTTTACATGTAGGTTTAAAATCAATACCATTACCATCCTTACCATTTTCTCCTCGTATACCTTCTGTAAATTGATTGTAAAAAATATCTTTACTATTTAATAATTTATACAATTGATCACATTTTTTATAAACATTATTATGTAATACTTCCTTGGGGTCTCCTCTACTTGTCTCTCCAATAATTTTATCCATAACATAAATTAAATTACATTCATTATTATTACATTCATTATTATTACATTCATTATTATTACGGAAATTGAGATCACCTATAAAAAATTTGAGAGAATTTTTAAAATTTTCAATATTTTTCTGATGATCATTATAAAAATTTACAAATGCCTCTTTCCTTGCGTCTAATCCTTGATTTTTACCTTCTGCTTTCTTAAATGGTAAGTGAGAATTAATAAAAGATAATGATAAGTCTTCCCAAATTAATGTAACGCAAATAGAACCTTTAGATAATGTTCTAATACTATTTGTTTTACATGAATAATCAGATATATAATAGTAATTAGATTTCATTAAAACATAGGTTCTTAAACCTCTATAACCCTCTTTTCCAACAGATTGTAATGATTCATCTGCTATTTTACAATAACCTTTGTAACATTTTCGGAATGATTCTAAAATTGAATCTCCAAAACCTCTGCTCTCTTGTAAACAGATAACAATAATATCTGGGTTTTGATTCTCGTTAAATATACTCTCAAAAAAATCTGTACATCCCTCAGTAGTATACTGTTTTGCTTCTGTATTAAAAGTTATTATCAAGATTGATGGTAATCTATTACCATTTGAAGTAACTGCCTCTGGATCTTTTTTCCTACCTGTGGCTCCTAATGATGACCCAAGTCCTGTTTTTATATCACAATCTTTATCAGTATTATCGCCACCATGTTGTTTTAAATATTTTACATCATTCATCAAAATTTTTCTATATCTTCCATCATAATTGGCTACTCTTTGTAGAGTTTTAAAATAATTTATTAAATCTTTTTTCCCAGCATTTTGTAAAAATACTTTTCTTTGATTTGTATTCATAATACTATACTTATAACTTACAAATTATTCATCTTTATATTCTGTTAAATACAATTTAGAATCATATTTCTTATCTGGATCATATTTACCAAAACAACCTCATCCTGGTTCACCCTCTAAACATTTCTTACCTTGATTATAATCACCAATATGTTCTATTAAAGGTTTATTATTGCGTTTTCCATAAATTGATGAATATATTTATTAGGATATTTATTTTGCAATTCTGTAACTATAGTACCGCTCTTGTAGATTCATTTGATAATCTTCTTTTATTATCCATCTTGGATAAAGACGCGGATTATAATTAAAATAAGTTTGATGCATTATTAATGTTTTATTATTTGATACAATCTCTTTACCTATTTTACAAGTCTCTATATTATCTACAAAATCATTATTATCATACCATTTTTGACGTTTCATTGTTATTTGTGTTAATTCTGTAGGGCTCTCTTCAAATATTTTTATTAAATTATTTTATACAAATTTTACATACTATTCAATAAAATATTTGCATAATAAAAACTTTATATTGTATAATAATATAGATTATGCAAAATTTATCTAATAATGATGCTGAAATGATAACAAAAAATTTAAATGAATTATTTGAATTTGTGTATAAAAGGAAGACCACATTATCAAGAAGATTGGAGTTTGATGTCTTACATATTACATATCCTAAACAAAAAGTTTATAAATTAGATATTAAATATTTAAAAAATATTAAAAAATTATTATCGCAATTTTTTGCTAATATTGAGAAAAAACCTTTCACTGATAAAAAATATAATGTATATGCTTTCGAAGCTTTATGGATTCTTTTAGGCATTCTTGACAAAGCACATGGATACAAATATCGTCATAAAGAATTATTTGCCAATGTAACAATGATACAAAATGTTGGAAATATGATGAGGTTTGGTAAATATATTTTTACTATACCTAAATATAAACAGTTTGTATTTGATGTTGAAGGCTATAATATGGCTAAATTAACAATATTATAAGCTTAAAGTTTTTTCATAAAAAGCTTAAATATTTAAGAAAATAAATATATTATAATTTTATAATGAAAATTGAAACTTATAAAATTTTATTAGTTGGAGATAAAAATGTTGGAAAAACATCACTGCTAAATAGATATATATATGGTTATTTTCCATTAAATACATTACCAACTATTGGAATTGATATGGGGATTAAACAAACAAATTTTAATAATATTCATTATAAATTGCAATTATGGGATTTATCAGGTAATGATAAATATAAAAATATAATATCATCATATTTTAACAAATGTGATATAATAATTTTTACATATGATACTACAAACAAAAAAACTTTTGAGAATTTAATTAATTGGATAGATTATATTGAAGAATATAATAATGAAGATATATCAAATATTGTAAAAATTTTAGTTGGTACAAAATCTGATTTAGAAAATGAAGGACAAATATCTGATGAAGAAGTTAAAAATTTTGCAAAAAATTATGATATGATATCTACTATTATTTGTTCGGCAAAAAAAAATATAAATATAACAGATATTTTTGACAATATAATTGATGAGTTAATTACATTTAATGATGATAATAATTTAGAAATTGAAGATTATGTTGATACAGATGATAATGAAATACATCATCAAAAAATAAAAAATTATGATTGTTCTTGTTGTACAATTTTATAAATAAATAATATGTGTTTAAAGTATATGCAACCAGAAACTGAATATATTTTAAAATATATTATGATTGGAGATTCAGGTGTTGGTAAATCATCTATTCTCAATACATATATGACCAATAATTTTGATAAAAATATAAATAGTACTATTGGAGTTGAATTTTATACAAAAGAATTTGAAATGGATGATAAAAAATTCAAAATACATTTATGGGATCTTGCTGGTCAAGAAAGATTTAAATCAATAATTAAGTCATATTATAGAAAATGTAATGGTGTATTATTAATTTTTGATTTAACTGATAAAAGATCTTTTGAAAGTGTTAATTATTGGTATAATGAACTTTTGAGAATGTATCCATTAGAAAATGATGATGAATATAATCCATCTATATTTTTAATTGGTAATAAAAATGATATGCCATATAGGAATATTTTAACTAAAGATGTAGAAATGATGATATCTGGAAAAAAAATTACAAATTACATGGAATGTTCTGCTAAAACGGGTGATAATATTAATGATATATTTAATATGTTGAATGATACTATTTACCAAGAGGTTAAAAATCATAATCATTTAGAGAAATTAAGTAAAATTTCTAAAAATATTGTTAATTTTAATAATTATAAATCTATTAATAAAAAAAAATCATATTGTTGTTATCTATAATTTTTTTAACAATATTTTAAACCTATTATTTAATATATATGTACCATCTTTTAATTCATCTAATGGTATCCATTTTAATTCTTTAAATTCAAAAAATCCTTCAGGATATGTTTTTGTATTGTATAAATCTTGAATATTATAATTTCTAAAATCTAAATTGTAATCTATCTTACAATTGTTTTCTTTTACATAAGTAATTAATTCTTGATATTTATCTTCAACATTTTTATAATTAATTTTAATTATTAAAGAAATATAATACTTTTCTTGACCTATTTTTACCCTTCTATAAACTTTACATTGCATTAATCTATCATATGGCATTAGTAATCCAACTGATTCTTCATAAAATTCCCTGGCGGCACACTCTTTAATTTTTTCACCATCATTTATTCTACCCCCTAAATCTGATACTTTACCATTATTTTCTATACCACACAATAAATATAATTTATTTTGACGCATACATATAGGTATCATTCCACATCCAGATGCAGAAGATATCATATATATAATATATACTTATTTTTTTATATATTATAAATAAGTATTATCAATTTATATATAAAGATTTTTTTATATAATAAAATAAAATTAATAATGAATATATTTCATAAACAACCACCTGAAATTGAAGAAGGAAACAGAGAATATAAATTAAAATTGAATATTATGGACAAAGATCGTTTCAACAGATTTACATCACAAATGAAATTCAGATTATATGAAGGTAATGGAAAAGCCCTCTATATTATTGGTATTTCAGATGATGGACACCCAATAGGCATTACTGATGAAGAGATGGAGATATCTATTAATGAAATGAGGAAAGTCGTCAAAGTATTGGATGCAAAAATCAATACTATTCGATATTATAATGGAATCAATGGATCTATTATGACTGTCAAGGTTTCCAAAGAATTGGATAACTTTTATTTTGCTTAATACATTATTTCTAAAAGATTAAGTGATATTTCTTCTATATCATTAAAAGTATGACAAAAATTAAAAGGTATATACATCACAATTACACCATTGATTATATATTAAGTGGCTCACCAGCGAAATATATCTTAATATATAGAAGGTAATAAAAATTTTACTATCTATCACCTTTTATAGATAACATGTAGATTATTAGTTGTTTTTACAGGATTTCAATATCCAAACTGATGCACGTTTTTGATGATACTTTTTTGAAAAAGTATACGGGCGTTTTATCACATATTCGGTGTTTGAGCAGAGAAGCTGCAATAAATGTGCAAAGGTGTAAAAAGGAATATAAAAAATGACGGGTAATAAAGGATGGTGAGGTTTGATAGAATTACTATTCTATAAGATGCCCAGAAAAAATAATCGGAAAAGTATTATACCGCCTGACTTTCGTAAGAATCAGAAATTGGCTGCTGAAAGGTACAACCAGGAGATGCAAAATGCCCCTGATAGACTGTCTATTAAAGGTGTGGAAAAACGCAGGAATTTGCGGGATCAGCATCAAAAGCAGAAAAACTTGGAAGCCATTTTGGTGGTTGTTGCCCATCATTCAGTAGTTATCATTGCCCAAGAGGCGAAAGAGACACTGGAATCTTTGCAACCGAAATTTAGGGAGGTGCCTCCTCCCTACACGTGGTTGCTGAGAAATTCGCCGTCACAACAACAGTCTTAATGGCTGTTAGTTTTATAATTTTTTGGAAAAATCATGTTAATCTTTTTCTCCAGTTGCGTGCTGATTGCGTATTACGAAGTCTTTCTTCATGGCGACGCATTCTTTCTGCATTGTCTCTTGTAAAACAAACTGTACAATTGCATTTTGACATATTCATACCTTTTTGAACCCGTTTTTCTGCTCTTTGTAGAATTACAGACTTCATATAGCAGTCAACACATACACAAGAATTCTCTTTAGTACATGATTCCCTACTTGATTTAATATATTCATTAACTAAACGATTATGTCGATAACAAGTTGTTGCCAAACGAAGTAATGTATCCAGATTACAATAAGGATATAGATATTTAACAAAAATTTGTTGCATCAGTCTTTGTCTATTATTCAAAGGCTTATTGCGTCTTAACAAAAGCTTTTGATATTCTTCTTGATGTGCAAGTTCTTGACGTGCTTTTTCTTGCCTTTCTCTACGTGCTTTGCTTTGAGTCATAATAAATTGATAATATATTTAATTGTTTATATTTTTTCATTTTTTATAAAAAATGAACAAATATTTTCGAATATATCTTTAATTTAATAAAAATGTCTTCAATTTATTGTGATTACTGTGGTGTATCTAATACTACTGAAATTCTCTATAATTGTAATGAATGTCATACAAATACTTGTGATAAACATAACTATTGTAAAAGTGAGTGTAAATATGAAACACTGTATGCACCTGGAGGATCATTGCCTCCATCGCCTTTTAATACGCCACCATATCCATGGTCAGATAGTGAATAAAAAGTATATAAAAAATTGAATATTTAAATATATAAAAGATTCTATTAAAATTATAAACATGTCCAATAATATTTCTTTTGATGATATAACCATGAATCAAACAACGCGTATTTTAGCTAAATTTTTAGAAATTAATATTATTGAATCAGCACAACAACGATACAAAGCAATGGGATATCTTTATGATGTTATCCGCCAACAAAAATTTGAATCAAGTGGTGATGAAAGAACATACGAACTTGTTAAAATTACAATTGATAATAGTGAAGATAAAACAATATGTTTGATTGTATCTATACAAATTGAAGGTTCTGACGTAGTATCTAAAATTATTATTAAAGAAGAAGAAACAAGTATTAATAAGTTATCAATTACTGTGGTAACAGATAAAAATGAAGATAATTTAACTAATCTTTGTGATCATAAGATTGTTGAGTTGGTTAAAGATGACGTAATTCAAAAAATGGAAGATATTAAAAGTGATGCTGAACAGCGCATTGAAGATACTTGGTCTTCCATTGGTATTAAAGATTCAAAAGGTCGTTCTTTGGATGATATTGATGAGGAAAATATTCAGAAAATTTTAGATAAAATCCGGGATGAGAGAGGAGACAATGAATAAAAATATCTATTTATAATATATAATATATAAATGTACAATTCATATTGTTTATTATCTTTTCTATTTATAGGTGCTTCTTTATATACAATGTTTACCTGTGAAACATGTACTCCATTTATAGAATATAAAAAATCTCTTTCACCAAAACAAATGCAGATGTATCAAAATGTTTCCAGAGAAAGGGTAAATCTTGCATCTCAAGGTTTAATATTAGGTACAATTTTATCCATCTTTTATCTTTATATTTTCAAAAATACGTTTGACATATTTACAAATAGTTGTGCTTTTACAGGTATAGTATTACTAACACAATATCTTTATTATATGTTAATGCCTAAAATGTCAATGCTACCACAATTAAATACACAAGAACAGATTGAAGGATGGTTCAGTGTATATAAATTTATGCAATATAGATATCATTTTGGTATGTTATTAGGCACAATTGGTTATTTCATTTTAGCATATGTATTGACTTGTTATTAGTTAAAAATATAAATGAAATATTCTTATTTAATATTACAATTTAATAATTTTCTTTAAGTGCTCATAATATTATATTTATTTATTTACAAATGAATATAATTAATTATTATTTATTATTTAACAATTTTAGAATTTTATTTTTATAAATATTTGTGTATAATATAAAAATAATTGTAATTAATGATTGAAAGTGACATTAATAATTATGTTTTTTATTTTATATCATCTATTATCATAATAAAATAAATAATAAAATATATTTATGGTGTAAATTTGAAAGTACGAATTCTCAGTGGGAAAATTAATGATTGAAAGTGACATCAAATAATAAAAATATTCTAAACACTTATTATGTATGGTTGTAAAATATTTATTTATTGTATAAAAAACGGTTGGAATATTTTCATAATTTTGAAAAAATGGTAAAATTGCGGGAAAAAATTTTTTGTAAAAAAAATTCTTCTCAGATTTTTTATCCCTGATTTTACAAATTTCACTTTAAAATTTTCTACAAATATTTTTATAATTATTTTCCCCGCGCGCGGTTTTTTGCGTTCCATCCATATTCCATGGAATGGTATCATGGAACGTTTTTTTTGGAACGTAAATACTTAAAGAAAAATAAATTATTGTATATATATTATAATGAAATACTGTTTTCGTTGTGGAAATTCCTATTCAACGAAAAGTAATTTGAACAAGCATTTAAGACGGAATGTTCAGTGTGAACAAAAAATTATGAAAATTTCAAGAATTGAGATCATAAACAATTATAATGATTATGAAGATTTATATTTACAGTCACAAGTATCACAAAGTATCACAAATTCCATTCCAGAGGTATCACAAAGTATCACAAAATCCATTCCAGAGGTATCACTGACTGACGACATTACTGAGAAAATAAATTGTGAATTTTGTCAGACTGTATTTAAACACAAAAATAATTATTATAGACATAAAAAGTACTATTGTGATAAAAGTAAACAAAATATATTGATGGAAGAATTTTTAAGTACTAAATACAATCTATTAAAATTAGAATATGAGGAAAAATTGGAGAAACAGACTGAGAAAATTGAGGCAAAATTGGAAGAAACTAATAAACTTAAACAAGAATTGGAAAATAAAATTAAGGAATTAGAGTCTAAAATGATAACTGCTTCTCAAATTAATAATGGTCATATTGGGAATAATATTGTTAACGGTGATGTGAATAATGTGACTATTATTAATAATTTTGGAGAAGAAAAATTCAATATTACAGCTAAAGATTGTGAAAAAATAATGTCCCATGAATTTGATATGATTGTGAAATTAATAGAATATATTCATATTATTCCACCAGAAAACAGAAATGCTTTTATACCCAGTTTGAAAGAGAAATATGCAATGATTCTTAAAGATCAGAAATGGAATTTAGTAGATCGTAAAGAATTTATTGATAATTTAGTTATTAACAAGAATGTATTGTTGGAGAAAATGTTGGATGAATACGGTACACAATTTGAGAATGTAAATCCAAATCGCTCCCGTAGTGTAATAAATTACTGTAAAAATGATGAAGAAGAGTATAAAAGAATAAAAACAAGTGCAAATCTGTTGCTATTCAATAATAAAGATATGATACGAGATACATATGAAGTAAAATATAATCAGAAAATAAATTCTCGGTAATTTTATTATTGAAAGTGACATATTTTACAATTTTGTAATAATTTTATATAATATAGCAAATCATAAAATTATTATATTTAATTTTTCAGTAATAAATCTTTCTCAGTGGGAAAATTAATGATTGAAAGTGACATCATTTTTTTAATTTATTTTTCCCTGTTATTGTAAAAGATAATAAAATATTTTATAAATGTAAAATTTTATGCACAAATTTTTTGCTGAATTGTAAAAAATGGTAAAATTGCGTGAAAAAATTTTTTGTAAAAAAAATTCTTCTCAGATTTTTTATCCCTGATTTTACAAATTTCACTTTAAAATTTTCTACAAATATTTTTATAATTATTTTCCCCGCGCGCGGAAAAATAAATGAAAATGAAAATGAAAAAGAACATTAATTTTTTCATTTTATTACCATAATTTAAATATGTATAATTTATACATATTAATATTACTATAATAGTAACACTATTATAATACATAATAGGGTTATTTTATTACCATTATTTTAAAAATTCATTCTCAGTAATAAAATTTTTAATAAAATAATAAAAATTATGATGTATATATATAGTAGATGAAAAAAAGAGAACAGTGAATTATGGTAATAAAGAACACAAAATAACACAGAAATGAAAAAAAGAGAACATAAAATAACACAAAAAGAACACAAAAATGCGGATTTTATGGTCTAATTTTTATTTATTAAAATATCTTTTTATTACCATAACTATATAATAAATAAAATAAAATGAATATAGAATGAAAATATAATGAATTTTTAGTATTATAAATGAAAAAATGAAAAGCACATAATAAAATATATTGTATATAAATATATTAAAATGTATTATTGTCTCCGCTGTGGTAAAGAAAATTCTACAAAAAGTAATTTAAACCAACATTTACGTAGAAAGAAACAGTGTGAAAAAATATATCTGAATTTGTCAAGAAATGTTATTATAACTGATTATGAAAATTATGAAAAAGATTTTTTAAATGTAAAGAATGAAATGATGGAAGGTAAAAACATAAAAGAACATAAAAAAAACACAAATGAATATAATGATAACATAAAAGAACACAAAGATATCACAAATATTAATCAAATAATATGTGAATATTGTGAAAAAAATTTTTCATATAAAACAAGTTATTATAGACATAAAAAACATTATTGCGACAAAAAGAATCAGAATACATTGATGGAAGAATTTTTAAGTACTAAATACAATCTATTAAAATTAGAATATGAGGAAAAATTGGAGAAACAGACTGAGAAAATTGAGGCAAAATTGGAAGAAACTAATAAACTTAAACAAGAATTGGAAAATAAAATTAAGGAATTAGAGTCTAAAATGATAACTGCTTCTCAAATTAATAATGGTCATATTGGGAATAATATTGTTAACGGTGATGTGAATAATGTGACTATTATTAATAATTTTGGAGAAGAAAAATTCAATATTACAGCTAAAGATTGTGAAAAAATAATGTCCCATGAATTTGATATGATTGTGAAATTAATAGAATATATTCATATTATTCCACCAGAAAACAGAAATGCTTTTATACCCAGTTTGAAAGAGAAATATGCAATGATTCTTAAAGATCAGAAATGGAATTTAGTAGATCGTAAAGAATTTATTGATAATTTAGTTATTAACAAGAATGTATTGTTGGAGAAAATGTTGGATGAATACGGTACACAATTTGAGAATGTAAATCCAAATCGCTCCCGTAGTGTAATAAATTACTGTAAAAATGATGAAGAAGAGTATAAAAGAATAAAAACAAGTGCAAATCTGTTGCTATTCAATAATAAAGATATGATACGAGATACATATGAAGTAAAATATAATCAGAAAATAAATTCTCGGTAATATTTTTTATCAATTATGATAAAAGATATTAAATTTCTAATGATGTAAATCTTTGCAAAAAATTACTCATTCTTCACATTCTTCTTCTTTATAATTTTTTTAATTGGTTTCTTACCATTATTATCAACAACTTTAACTACATCTTCTTCTTCATCTTCTTTCTTAATAGGTCCTAAGTTATACTCTTGCACATTTTCTAAACTGTATCCGAATTCAAAATCATCATCCTCAATTTCTAAATCTTCATCCATATCTTCATACATTTCATTCAATTCTTCTTGAACCATATCTTCATCTAATTCATCTGGTTCAAATTCTTGTTGTTCTTCTTCGGACAATCCGAAATTCATTAATTTCTCTTCATCTAATAATAACTCAAACATATTTGTGCCACTTGGTACAAGTTGTCCAAACATAATATTAGAAGAAACACCTGTCATTTTATCTAATTCACTAAATGTAGAAGCTTTAATAAATATATCAGTTACTTCTTCAAATGATGCTTTTGTTATCACACCATTATCTGAAGCTCTATTAATACCATGTCTATCAATTTGCATAATTGTTCCTCTATTAGTCATAATGTCAACTAATAAATTAATGTGTCTTTGATTTACACCTTCATTAGAGAAAATAGCTTGTAATTCTTTAATAATTTTACTTCTTACACCTTCAATTCCAAATATTTCATATGTTTCAATAATATTATTCGTGTATGTTTTTGATGTATTAATATAATTTAATAACATTGTATCAGTTAAGTTACTTCCATCAGTACGTAAGAACCATTCTTTAGTATTATTATAACTCCCATCTGGACCATATTTGATAATATTACCTTCAATAATATCAACAGAATTTACACCTTTAACACCTTTAAGTGTTATGTCTAATATATATTTTTCAAACTCTTTAAAGAATGATAAAAAGTTTTCATCTTCGGTCTCACTTCTAACTCTAATACGCATAATTAAATTAGAACTATTATCATCATTAATTATACATTGAATTGAATCTTCATTCTGTGAATTCATTTTAATTGCCTCCTCAACATCCGACATTAAAATATTCTTTGACATCATCATTTCTCTATCAAATTCAATACGTAATACCCATTTGCTTAAATCTTCATGTGTATCAACGCAAATAATATCATTAAATTCATAATACAAATTAACAAATTCTAAATCTTCATTACTATTTATATCAATTCCTATATCATCAATATTTTCATATATGATTTCAGTTTTTATTACTATACTACCCATCTTAGTATACTGCATTTGATTCTTAACTTTTTCAGCTTTACTACGATCATTTGCATACTCTTCATTCAAATAAATATCCATAGATGGTGTTTTCATTGTCTTTGATAAACTAATAATTTCCTTCATACGAGGTACACCAGAAGTAACAGCTACTGAACCTGCAGATGAACCAGCTTGATGAAAAGTGTCGAATTGGCAAAGCGTATTTAATAAGACAAACGTTCTCGTTTCTTCAACAGTTAGATCATATACATATTTTCTCTCATACTCAATTTCTTCAATTTTAATAATTTCATCAAAATATACATCTGAATATAGAGCACTTTCTAAAATTTTATAATCTTTATGTGATTCATCTGTATTTTTAAGTAATTTTTCCAAGTCATTTTTATGTATTTCACCTTTAACAATCTCTGTATTAAATCCTGGAACAATATCAAATTTACCATTTTCATATTTTGGTTTATAATCATTATAAATTTTATCTAAACGTTCTTGTTTTTGTTCAATTACTAAATCTATATTGCTTGCAAATTTAATAGTATTACCATTTGCAATTGTTAATGTCCAATGTTGTTTGATGTTTTTACTATCTCTATTATTTGTCTCTATTTTCTTTGGTTTATCTTTCTTAGCAAAAATACTATATCTACTCAATAAATTTAAGATACCATCAATTAATTGTTCTGATATGGATGTCGCAATAATTGTATTTCTTTTATGATTTACACACCTATCACCACTGAAATAACCATTTAATAATCCTTTAACGAATTCATCGTTTGCTAAGTAAGCAAAATCAGGAACTCTCTTATTTTCGGAACCTTTACCACAAAGTTCCTTCATTAATCTTGCTATTAATACTGAATGAATTCTAATATCTATTGAAGTCCATCCCTCTTTTGTTTTATTATTTTGTACCTGAATATGATAAGTTTGATCATATTTTTCACAAAATTCAATAATCATTTGTCTATATTTTTCATCATTATTAGCAATTGCTACATAATTTTTTGTCACGCATCCTTCAGATAAATATGCTCCAATAAAGAACCCGAAAATTTCATCTAACATAATTTTTTCAGACAATCCATTACTATATCCATTTTTCATATACAATTTATTAAAATCAATCTGTCTCCTATCACGTGCTTCATAATTTTCACGTTTCCTAAAATCTGTCTTCAATGCATCCATTAATGTATCACATCTGTTATATGGTGTAATAAATTTAACTCCATTATTCTTTTTAAACCAATATTTCTCTTTTTGCTTGCAATCTAATGCTTTTTTCATTTCACTACCCCAAATATATTCATCTTTTGGGAAATATTTTTCTAAACTTAATTCATTCAATATTTCAATATCATTCATCGGGAAATTTTTCATCACTGGTAATTTATCTCCAATCTTCAAATCACTTCCTTTGGTTGCTACAATCTTATTATCTACTCTTGTTAAGAATGATTTTGCCTTTGTGGCTGTCACTGTTCTACCATTTCTTGTAGTTACATTAATTAATGTCTTGCTGGCATCTTCATTAATAACTGGATGTCTTGTTACTGCTTCAATTTTTTTCCACGATATAACTCCATCTTCATCAACTGATATAACTTTATAATCATCTGTATCTTTTGTCCATCTTAAAAAGGTATCATTAGGATGATTTTCAATTAATGATTTATCCTCAGTATTATCAATAATCTTATCAATAAAGTCTCCAATCTCAACAGCATTTCCATTCTTACCATCTTTAACAATTAGTATTTTTTCATTATATGCTACACTGTTGAGCGTCAATTGTTGATTTGATTCACCCAATGATTGTGCTGCAATTGGTCCAACCATTTCTCCAGGTTGTACAAATGCACTCACAAGTTTGTGTTCAAGTTCTTTCATGATATAATCAAACACAATTTTGTTCAATTTATAATGAGTGATAACAACTTTAGATGCTAAATTTGTTTTAATAATAATTTTTGTTAATTCATTGCTATTTTTATCTTTCATGTATTTTGTTACAAAATCACACAAATCATTTATACGATTGATCACATAAATAGGACTCAAATCAGAAACATTATTATTTCCAATATTAAATTTAAATTTTATTGCAGGAATATATTTAAACAGATTAAAAGGCATAAATGTTGTGATATCAATAATATCTGTATTCCTAAAAATATCATTTCTTAATTTATCTCTGCTTTTAAACAAATATTGATACTCTTCATCCAAATATTTTTGATAATCTTCAACCTGTAACATCTCTTTCATTGCTGGTTTTAATAAAACATTTTCCCAATCTTTCTCTGATGCAAAGTTGAATTTAAACTTATCTTCCATCTCCAAATTATTGTACTTAATTAAATCAACATTGACCTTCTCTAACTTAGTAGGATCATAATTATCATCACCATAAACAAATTGCACAACATTATTTGCTGAATTTCTAACAGTACCATCATACATTATCTTGACATCCTCCGCAGATTTCATCAGCTTTCTACTGATATATCCAGTTTCTGCCGTGCGTACAGCTGTATCAATCATACCTACACGTCCACCCATCATAGAAAAGAAGAATTCTTCAGGATTTACACCTCTAACAAATGAATTTCTGACAAATCCTTTAGCACTCAATCCAAAATCATTTTTATGGAAATGTGGTAATGTCCTATCCGAAAATCCATTATGAATACGTGATCCCCAAATCTCCTGTTGTCCAACAATACCCATAATCTGTTGAAGATTTAATGGTTTACCTTTAGCACCAGAAGTTGCCATAATATTGAATCTATTATCAGGTGTCAACATACCCTTAATATATTTGAGAACATCATTCACCGTATCACTACCAATCTTTTTCATTTCTAAATCCATTGATTTTAATCTTAAGTCATTATCTAACTCAGGTACATACAATCCTTGATAAGCAGATGTAATAACCTCTTTGGATTCTTCAATCTTACTCTCAATAATCTCCTGAATTTTATCTCTCATCTCTTGATTAAGTGGAACACCATCTCCAATACCTACACTGAAACCATGTGTTTCCATCCATCTTGTAAAAATATTCTGTGTCTCATCCAAAAATTGATGACATCTATTGGTTCCATAGGTTTTTAAAGTGTCTTGGATTAAACCTCTCTTACCAATAATATTTGAATCTAAATTACCCTCTAAATATTTACCATTTTTAATCATGACTGTCTTATCACTATTATTTTTCAATCTTAAACTAATATCTGGCAAAATCATAGAGTAAACTGTTCTACCCAACCAATACTCATTACCATTTTCATCTGTACCATCAGAAGGTGGCAATTTTCCATCAAATGTATTAATATTCATCATTAAATTTTCAATCTGTGGTTTATAAATTTTTTCATTATCTTGTGTCATCAAATATGATGCAACCAGTGTGTCCTGAACTAATGTAATGATCGGACTACATTTAGAAGGACTAATAATTTGTGTAGGAACCGAAGCGATATTTTTCAATTCTTCGTGTGTAACTACACTGTTGCAACTATGTGCATTCATCTCATCCCCATCAAAATCGGCGTTATATGGACTACAATTTAACGAGAAAATCCCGTTCCCATTGAAGTTATGGTTAAAATCACTTGTTGTAATATCATAAACTTTTTCAATATCTATTTTTTCGATTGAATTAATTCTATTCCAACATAAAACACTACCATTTATGGTATGATTTTCTAACCATTTGTAATAAGATACTCTCTTATTATCTTCATTTAAACTGTATTTCAAATATTGAGCAGCACAATTTGCCAACATAATTTTCTCTTTACAGTACAAATATCCAATCTTTTCGAAGAAATTTATTAAATTTTCCTTCTTACTTGAAATTGTACCATTATAAGATGTTGTTTTATGTCCATCTTTTCTAATATTTCCAAGTCCTGTACCATATGGATTTGCATTAATATCAAATTCAGATAATAATTGATAAATATTGTCAAATAATCCATATGGTGTTAACCCATCAATTTTACTCATTTTAAATTCAGGTGCTCTAAATCTATAATTTGAATTAGGTGCAATAGCTGGCTTACTCATATCCGTTCCAAAATATCCAGCTAAAAATTGTTTTTTAACCATTTTAGAACCTTTCATAATCCATTCAGGAATATTAAATTCTTGTTTAATTCTATCCATCACAGGCATTCCAATATTCCAAAATACAACAGCAATTGGTTTAGATCTAATATCAATTTCATAAAGTCCACTATCTTCTTTCCCTTCGATTGTTAAAACTTGACCATTTCTATTGGTAATGCTATTAGTTGCTAATTTTTTATGTCTATGCACTTTAATTATTTTTTCATCAATACCCAATCTTAATAAATCTTTTTTAATATCATAAATATCACACTCATCTTTACATCTAAATGTTAAATGAACACATTTATCATTCCACCACAGTGTTCCATCACCAATAAGATGTCCTAACAAACCTGCCAAAATTTGCTGTTTAATATCACCTTTTTTAATATTTATTAAACCATTATTTTTCAAAGTTTTAATCAAATGTTTTTTATAAACTTTTATACCTTCTGTATTAATATTATCTTCCATTAAGATATCCATACCTGATTCCAAATCAATTTCAGGTAAAATTTCATTATATGAAACCAAATAGTCTCCCTCTTTCAAATCACTTGCTTTAATTCTATCATTACCTTTAATCATAAAAGGATGATCTTCTGTGCATTCCAATATTTGACCAGTTTCCGTTTTAATTCTATAACATTCAAAACCTAATTTTTTTGGATCTATCTCATAAAATTCTGAAATACCACAATCATAAATATTCTTCTCAGTATTCCATTGTACTGATTTAATAGTATGAATATCTTTGTTTAAATCTTTTAATTGACATGAACCATACTGTGTATTTATTCTTGTATCACCTGCTAAACATACTGACACATTTAATTTAAAAGTCTTACCAGGTAAAATTCTGGCTCTCATACCCATCATACTCATTCTATGCAGAGATGGTTGACGATTAAAAATACAGTAATCACCATCTTGCATATGTCTATTAACAATATCACCTTCATGTAAAACAACATTATTAACATCAACATATTTTAATGATAAAACACAAGGACTGGGATTACCATTGCAATCATACTTAGTTTTTTTAACACTTTTGGCACCTGGATAATTAGTAGGACCATTTCTAACCAATTTATACATATCATTCATATTGTATTTAGTTACCACCTCTGGAAATGTCATATTCATTGCAATCTCTTTGGGAACACCAAACTCGTCTATACTCAAATTTGGATCTACAGAAATTACACTACGCGCACTAAAATCTACACGCTTACCCATCAAATTACCACGAATACGACCCTCTTTACCCTTCTGTCTCTGTGTAATTGCCTTTAAACATCTACCTGAACGATGTGCGCAAGCAGGAATACCTGGTATTTCATTATCAATAAATGTTGCAACATAGTATTGAACCATACCATGATATGAATCAATAAGACCTTTTGCACAATCAGATTCTATCTTTTGCTTCAATAATCTATTATATTTAACAATACTTACTAATGAATATGTTAAATCATCTTCAGATCTTTGATTATTATCTTGACGAACAGATGGACGCATAGCTGGAGGAGGTACTGCCAATGTTGTTAATATCATCCACTCAGGTCTACTGAATTTATTGGAAAATCCTAAGAATTCACAATCTTCAGCACTAATCTTTTTTAAAATATTAAGACAAACATTTGGTGTAATAATCTGTTTAGAACTCATAATTTTTTCATCTTTAATTGCTTCTGGAGGAAATTCTACACCAATTTGATAAATTAAATTTTTTTCATAGTTCATCATTTTTTCAGGACGATTTTTAACATATTTTTTAGGTTGTAAAACCAAGCAACCATCATTATGTATACATTGTTTGGCTTTTTGTGCCATTGAATAAATAATATTAAATCTATTTTTACCACTTTTATTATTTACCATATCTAATAATACAGGATCAGATTTATTCACAAGTATATTAGAACATCTAAAACATACACATCGTAAAATTTTAATAATTGTTTCAATATACTGAATATTATAAATAGGTAACGCTAATTCAATATGACCAAAGTGACCAGGACACAATTCTGCTTTATTTTCACATGTTGCACATATTCTTCCATCCTCTATTACACCCATTCTTGGATCGAATAATCCACTAACTTTGGGTTCAGTACCATCATATGTATCAGGTTGTATAACTTCAACAACAGATCCTTTACGAATATTTTCCGGACTTAGAATACTAAATTGTACTCCTTTTATCAGTTCAATATCTCGTATGTCTTCAATCTGTTCTGATAATCTTGACATATTAATATATTATAGTGTTATATTTTTTAAATGATTTTAAAATATTTTTATTTCATTTTTTTTTATAATTTTAATTAAATTTTTATAATAATATAAATTGTAATATATATTATTGTGAAATAATTGCGGTTTCATACAATTATTAATTATAATAAGATATAATAAGATATAATAAGATATAGTAAAATGTATATATATTTAATTCAAATTAAAGAAATTCCACAAAATGTTTATAAAATTTGTCAAACTGATTTACATGCTGATAAAGTTAGAGAAATACATAATTTATTTTATACAGTAATCAATATATTTACATATAAATTAAAAAATATTGATAAAAATATATTGATACATATATTAAACTTATTAAAAAAATATAAAATTAATAATTTTGTTTATTGCTATGATCTTAATAAATTTAAAAAAATAATAAAATATATAGGAAAAATAAATAAATATTTAGATTATATTTCAATAGAACCAAATGACTCTATAAATTTAACTAAACAAGAAAATAAAAAAATTTATGAAATTATAAATTATTTTTTAGATGTTTCTAATAATCATAATATATTTATAATTAGTAATTCAACTTTACAAAATCTTAAAAACTTTGATAAAAATATTCATAAAATATATTTAGATTTAGATAATAATTCAACAATAATTTGTAAAGAAAATTCTTTACATACAAATACTTATGATAATATAAATAATTATGATAATACAAATAATTATGATAATACAAATAATTATGATAATACAAATAATCATGATAATCAGCAAAACATTTATTTAACTATTATAGATAAAACTATTTATTTATCAAAAACATTAAATAAATTTATGGAAATTTGTAATTCAAATTTAAATTCAGATATTTCTATTACAGAGATATCTATGTTATTAGATTCTTTGAATAATAATAATTATATAATGGATTATTTACTACAAAATAAAAAATTTACAAATATTTTTAATACATTAGAATTTGAAGATTTTATACCATTCATAGAACAATTCGATAATGATTTATCAGAAAATAAAGAGAATATTGATCTAAATTATAAATATACAATAAAAAAATTAAATAAAAAACTTAGTAATAAACAAGATATAATAGAAGAAAATATTGATATATATAATCCATTAATAATGGTACATAATGATATTTTAGATAAAAATAGTATTATTACAAATTCTAAAAAAATTGAGTATATTAAAAATACAAAATTATTTCCAGAAATCAAATTCATAATAGAATATATGATACCAAACAATAAACAAATAAAAAAATTATTAGATATTGCATTCAAAAATTTAGATAATATAACATTGGATATAATTGATAAAAAAATTATGAATATTAATAATTTTTTATATAATAATGATAATAAAAATATTACAATTGATAATAAATATTAACTAAATAATATATTATTGAAAATTTATAACATGAATATATAAAAATATAAAAATATAATAAAATATATCATATATCTTTATATAAATGGGTAATAAACAAAGTATTTGTAAAAATATTAATGTTAAATATTCTAAATTAACTACAACTGTTGGTCTCTATATTCACCACGATAAATCAAAAGGATATTATATTTCACGTAATGAAAAAATAAATATTGGATCAGAATTAGATAAAGATTATATAATACCATATAAATTATATCCCAAATCAATTGTTGAAATTACAAATTTTGAAGTTAAAAATAATGAATTACAATTATTAGCAAGAATTAAATCAAGATTTTCAGATTTTGATAATATAGGAAGAGTTTGGAAAGATGATGAACAGCTTGTAAATGTTATTGATTTATTTACTGTTATTCCAAATTCTTATCTAAAAGAATTTAATGATATATAAAATACTTAAATAATTTATACATAATACAATTAATGGATAATCGTACTATTAATACCAGATCTAAAAAACAAAATATTAATATAGTACCTATTAAGAAAAGAAAAATTAATGATATTGAATCTGAAAATATTGTTGATTATGAAAATTATGATTCAGAAGAAGAATATGATTCAGAAGATTTAAGTTTTATAGATGACAAAGAATTAAATTATAGTTCCGAAGATATAAGTTATTCATACACTGATGATACCGATGATACCGATGTCTTATATGATAATTATATTCTTAAAAACAATCATCACCGTATGATGAATAAATCAAAAAAATATTGTAATTGTAATATTTGTAAAGATTGTAGAAAAAATAATAGTAATAATAGTAATAATAGTAATAATAGTAATAATAGTAATAATTGTACTAAATGCAAACAGTGTGATATTTGTCAAATACCCAATGGTCATCAAATTTACAAAAATATGATGCATGACGACTATTTTAAAAATTTAAATGAAAATGATAAACTTAAATATGCAATTCAACAATCTGAATTGAAAGAGTATAATAAACAGATAATTCCTGTTAAATATAAAATTTTAAATTCGGATATCAGTATTAAAAATAAATCAACAATTATGGATAAGATTAATGAAATTTCAGAACTTTCTCCTGAAGCAAGTGAATATGGTAAATTGAAGCGTTGGATTGATGGAATTAGTAAGGTACCATTTGGTCAATATGTAAATCTTCCTATTAGTTTAGTATCATCGGATGATGAGAAGTATAATTTTTTATGTAATATTAATGAAAGTTTAAATAGAAGTATTTATGGACAAAATAGTGCTAAAAATAAAATTTTACAAATTGTTTCTCAATGGATATCTAATCCCCAATCATATGGTAATGTGATAGCTTTAGAAGGTCCACCGGGTATTGGTAAAACTACTTTAATTAAAAATGGTTTGTCAAATGCATTAAATATACCGTTTTGTTTTGTTACATTAGGTGGTTCAAGTGATGCTTCTATTTTAGAAGGTCATAGTTTTACGTATGAAGGATCAACATGGGGTAAAATAGTTGATATGTTAATGCAATCAAAATGTATGAATCCTATAATATTTTTTGATGAATTGGATAAAATTAGTATGAGTGATAAAGGTAAAGAAATTACGGGTATTTTAACACACTTAACAGATTCATCGCAAAATGATCAATTTCACGACGTGTATTTTTCGGGTATAGATTTTGATATTAAGAGGTCATTAATGATATTTTCGTATAATGATATTAATAATATTGATCCAATTTTGAGAGATAGAATAACATGTATTAAGTTGCAAGGTTTTAATATTAATGATAAGATAAATATTGCGCGTGATTATTTGATACCATCAATTGTTAAAAATATTGGTTTAAAAAATGATGATGTTTATATATCAGAAAATAATTTAGGATATATCATTAAAAATTACACTAATGAAGAGGGTGTTAGAAAATTGCGTGAATCATTGGAAACAATTTATAATAAAATAAATCTTTTAAGATTTATTAAGAATGGAAAAGATATAGAGATAGATTATAATATAAATAAATTTAAATTACCAATTAAATTAACAGATGTAATAATCAAAAAATTACTAAAAGCTTAAAAATCTTGTTTTTTTTTGGTCAAGCTTTTTCATAAAAAGCTTAAAAATGTTATAAAAAATCTTGTTTTTTTGGTCAAGCTTTTTCATAAAAAGCTTATAAAAAGCTTAAAAAATTTTGTTTTTTTTGGTCAAGCTTTTTCATAAAAAGCTTAAAAAATCTTAAAAAAGTGAAATATTTTATTACAAATTATTTATTATTAAATAATGAATAATTTATCAATCAATAGTAGAATTATTCCCAAAATATATTTTAAATATGTAATATCAAATAAAACAGATAATTTATATACTTTACTTAACCAATCTAAAAAAAGGAATATAATATTATATAAAATTTTTATAAAAGATATGTTAATAAGTAAATTAAATAGAGATATTGTTAAAATTATAAAAAAATATTATTTAGATAATGCATGTGTTTTTAAGGATTCTAAAGAAATTAAAAATAAAGTTATTATTTGTCAAATAACAACAGAGAAACAAATTCAAAATATATATAAATATAATTTTACAAAATATATTTATACTGTATTTAATTTAGTAAATAAAAATGAACATTATCTTAAACATATTATCAACCCTAATTGTGAAACATATATACAAAAATATTATAAAAGATACCATACTACAGAATATTCTATTTTATTAAGATGTAAAATACAAATTGACAGGATAAATAAATATGGACAATTTCTTCACCAAATTTTTAGATTAAAAAAAGGTTTATTTAATAATATTTCATATAATATTATAAATCTTATATTTACAAATATGATTAAATTAGAACCAAATTTAGGATTTATATATATTAATTGTATTAAAAGTAATAAATTATATAATTATATTTATAATATAGAATCAACAATTTATAAAGATGAATTAAGTTATATATATAGAGATTGTGAAAATGAAGATAATATTTTAGAAAATGATTTAGGATTTTAATAAGAAATATACTTAAAAAAAATATATATAACTATTATATAAATGACAGCTATATATTACGTACACCCTCAAACACTTTCAGTAAATATTCGTGAATGTTATCAAAAATACGATACCGCACTCAAAAATTTAAAAACGGATGTTATTGAATTTGTTAAATCAATAAAAAATGTTGAAAATGTTGATTTTGTAAATGCTAAAACTGAAATAGAATCAAAATCTAATGGATTTTATCTCAAATTATCTAATAAATACCCAAACAGAATTTCATTATATGAAAGAACAAGCAAAGATGTTGGATACCTTATGTCAAATATTGTTGTAGACATCAAAAAAATTCTTGTATTTGGAATGTTAGACCTTGCTTGTTTACCAGATGGTATTAATATTGATATGAATGTTGGTGAGATTGCAAAAACAATTGCACCAAAAGTTGAGCTTATGTATTTAGAAGAATTAAAACAAAAATTAGAAAAACGTTGTAAAAAATATGACTAAGATTTTTATAAAAACAGATTATCTTTTTTTATAAAAATATAAATAAAAATATAAATAAATATAAATAAATATAAATAAATATAAATAAAAATAAATAAAAATAAACATATAAATTAATTTAACATATGATCTAATAATGCCATTCTTAAATATAAACCATTCTCCATTTGTCTAAAATATGCTGCACGTGGATCATTATCAACTTCTTCACTGATTTCATCAACTCTTGGTAAGGGATGCATAATTATAATATCATCTTTAGCTTTATTTAACATCTGGGGTGTTAAAATATATTTATTATTAATTATAATATCGTTGTATTCATCTATATTATCAAATCTTTCTTTTTGTATCCGCGTCATATATAAAACATCTGTTTTTTCTAACACATTTTCAATTTCATCTAAATTATATTCTATTTGTTCAATGCCTTTGCTCCTTAATTCTTCAATAATTTCTATTGGCATTTTTAATTGTTCCGGACTTACATAATTTATTTTTACATTATAAACTGACATTAATCTCACTAATGAATGAACCGTGCGAGAATATTTTAAATCACCATACATTGTAATTGTTAAATTATTAGCTGTACCTTTCTCTTCTCTGATAGTATAAATATCCATTAATGCTTGTGTAGGATGTTCACCATCTCCATTTCCTGCATTAATTAATGGTACTTTAGTTATTTCTTCAGCCATAAATATATCATCTTGATTAGATGATCTTAAAATAATTAAATCACTATAACATTCCATTGTTTTCATAAAATCTTGGACACTTTCTCCCTTTTGGACAGATGATTGTTCAGATTTAATTTCAATTAATTTACCACCTAATTTTTGCACTGCAGCATTAAATGATGAACTTGTTCTTGTACTTGGTTCATAAAAAACACTGGATATAACTTTTCCACTTAAAATATCTAATAATGTCTTATCATTATTTTTAACTCTTTTCTTCATATTACTTGTTGTTTTAAATAATTCTCTCAATATATCCCTTGTAAATTGATCAATTGTTATTACATTTTCTAAATGCATTCTCATACTATTATCATTTAATACCTCTTTTTTTTCTATATTTTTTTGTTTAACAACATATGGTATAATAATATCATCAACATGATCTGTTGGTTCAACAATTTTTCCTGATTTTTCACCTAAAATTTCACCATCTATATAAACTGTCCTATTATTTAAAACAACACGTCTAACACATCCTTTAACTTTAAATCCAGTAAATGGTGTCCAATCACATTTAGTTTCTGGCATTTTTTCAGGAATAATCCATTCTTTATCTAAATCAATTTCAATATAAGTTTCATCCATCGATTGTGGATGAATATTAAATATCTTACAAGGCATATCATGATATCTTTTAATAATATCATTTACTGTTAATTTACCTTCTGATACTGCTGTTAATAATAATGGTAAAGCTGTCTCTAATCCAGCAAATCCTGGACAACATTTACCCATCTTTTCACTCAATTTATGTGGTGCATGATCTGTTGCAAAACAATCAATATATTCTAAATTATCCCACAAAGCTTGTTGATCTTCTAAAGTACCGAGATGTGGTTTAACTTCTTTCAAATTATCAACCAAATCTATATCATTATGTAAAAATAAATGATGTGGACTTACTTCACAAGTTAAATTCATACCCATCTTTTTACTTTCTCTCACAATTTCAATTTCATCTTTACTTGATATATGACAAATATGTAATCTCTTTTGATATAAATTAGCAATATGAATAATTGCAGCTAACGTTTGCTTTTCCGCATGAACACATATCGGTTGTTTAGAATTCCAACTTTTAATATGATTAATCCAAACTGACATATCAGATAAAACTAATGGACCATAAGTATTGTTTAAATACATCTTCATTCCAATAGCATCTACTTTATCACATAATTCACTCATTTCTCCAAAATTATTACTACTTGCACCCAAATATATACCATAATTACAATATGATTTTTTACCTGCAATACCCTTAACTAAATTATATTTTTCCTCATCTACAACAGCCGGATTTGTATTTGGCATAGCAAAAATAGTTGTAATACCACCAGCTAATGCACTCTTACTACATGTCTCCCAATCTTCTTTCTCTTCACCACCTGGTTCACGTACATGTACATGAACATCAATTAAACCTGGTAAACGAATAGTATTATATGATGTTTGACTATCAATATAAGGAATAACTGGTAAAGTTTGATATTTATTTAATGAAGTAATTAATAATTTAGCACATTTAATATCAGTAATTAATGGGATATTAAGATCAATTGCAATTCTTCTTACTAAATAACCATAAGTATTTTTAGATGATTTACTATTCATAATAGAAACATTAATAATTAAATCAAAACTATTTTCCTGATATTGTTTAACTATACTGGAAACATTTACTTCATCTAACATTAATGCCTTCATATTAATACCATGTTCATTATAATAATCAGATGTACCTTTACTACCATATAATTGATAACCCATCTTATCCAATAATTGCATTGATTGAATAAATTCCTTTTTATGTTTATAAGAACCAATTGAAATAAATATTTTTCCACCTTTTGGAGGTAGCTTAAATCCTGTACCAATTAACCCTTTCAAATATGCTTCATAATGATTTCTACCAAAACAAGCAACTTCACCTGTTGACATCATTTCAACACCTAAGACCATATCTGCACCTTCTAAACGATCAAAAGAAAATTTAGGAACTTTCACACCTACAAAATCTTTCTTCAATACAATCTTCTCATCATTTTTAACATTTAACATCATATCAATCGCATATTTTGCAAAATTAACATCTAAGGTTTTAGATACAAATGGAAAAGATCTGGAAGCACGTAAATTACACTCAATTACCTTAATTTCATCATCTTTTGCAATAAATTGTATATTAAATGGTCCATCTATCAATAATTCTTTTGCAATTTTATATATACTATCTCTAATTTTATTAACTGTATTTTTTGTTAAATCTTGGGATGGCAATATTAATGTAGCATCGCCAGAATGAACACCCGCATTCTCAACATGCTCACTAATTGCATAAATTTTAATATCACCATTTTTAGCAACTGCATCTACCTCAATCTCTTTCGCATCTGAAATATATTTTGAAATTACTACAGGATGATCTTTAGAAACCTCAATTCTATTTTCTAAAGCATTCGATAAATAATCTCTTAAATCACTATCACAATTAACTACATTCATAGCAGCACCACTCAAAACATAAGATGGTCTAACTAAACACGGGAATTCAACACTTTTACAAAATTCAATTGCTTCGTCAATACATACTAATTCCTTCCATTTTGGCTGATCAACACCAATGGTATCTAACATTCGTGAAAATTTATATCTATTTTCAGCATTATCAATCATATCTGGTGTTGTTCCAATAACTTTAGCTTTCTGTTTATGTAATGACATCGCAATATTGTTAGGAATTTGTCCTCCCATTGATAAAATAATACCATTTGGATTTTCCATCTCATAAATATCCATCACTGTTTCAAAATTTAATACATCAAAATATAAACGATCTGCCTCATCATAATCAGTTGAAACAGTTTCAGGATTACAATTAATCATAATAGCTTTATATTTTAATTCTCTAATTCTTCTTACACTATTAACAATACACCAATCAAATTCAACACTGCTACCAATTTTATAAACTCCTGATCCTAAAACTATAATACTATTATCTTTCTCTAATTTAATATCTGACTCAAATCCATTATATGTTAAATATAAATAATTTGTATAACATGGAAATTCACCCGCCACAGTATCAATTTGTTTAGTACATGGTTTAATCATTTCGTGTTTTCTCATATTTCTAATAGCAATTTCTGTTGATTTAACAGATTTTGAAATCTGTTTATCACTAAATCCTAATTTTTTAGATTCTAATAGTAACTCCCGTTTTAAACTATTTTTCTCCAGTTTTTTCATCATGTTAATAATATTTCTAAACTTATACAGAAACCATCTGTCAATTTTGGTCAATTGATGCAATTCTTCCACACTGTACCTATCTTGATACAATGCTGACGCAATTCCTAAAATTCTATCATAACTTGGATTAATCAACTCATCTTCTGTACTCTCTATCAAATTTGGCTCAAATCCATCTACCACATTTGTCATCCTTAATGCTTTCTGAAATGCCTCCTCAAATCCACGTGATATTCCCATCGCTTCTCCAATACTTTTCATAGATGATCCGATCCTCTTATCCACTAATGGAAACTTCTTCAAATCCCAATAAGGAACTTTCACTACACAATAATCTAAACTTGGCTCAAAACACGCCGTTGTCTTCTTAGTAATAGAATTTTTTAACTCTAATAATGAATAACCTAATCCTAACTTAGCCGCAATATATGCTAAAGGATATCCCGTTGCCTTAGAAGCTAAAGCCGATGATCTGGACAATCTTGCATTAACTTCAATAATGTAATATTCCAATGAATCAGGATTTAATGCATACTGAATATTACATTCTCCAACAACACCCAAATGTTTTACCACCTTAATTGCAACACTTCTTAACAAATTATATTCCTCGTCTGTTAATGTTTGGGATGGTGCAACCACTATAGATTCACCCGTGTGAACACCCAGTGGATCTATATTCTCCATATTACACACACTTATAGTATTATCATATCTATCTCTTACCATTTCATATTCTAATTCCTTCCATCCTTTTAAACTTTTATCAATAATTACTTGATCAGTTTTAGTGAATGTTTTTTGTAATAGTTTAATTAATTCATCTCTATTATTAACAAATCCAGAACCTAAACCACCCAAAGTGAAAGCAGCTCTAACTAAAACAGGATATCCAAGTTCTTCTGCAACATTTATTCCATCTTCTAAATTATTAACAGTTTTAGATGGTACACAATATTCATTAATTTGTGATAATCTATATTTAAACCTTTCCCTATCTTCTGTGTCAATAACCGTTTCAACTGATGTCCCCAATATTTCTACACCATGTTTCTTCAAAATACCATTTTTACATAATTCAATTGTAGCATTTAATGCAGTTTGTCCACCAAAAGAGACTGAGATACAGTCTGGTTGCTCATTTTCTATAACCTGTTCAATAAATTCAGATGTAATCGGTAAATAATATATCTTATCCACAAAATTACTTGAAGTTTGTACTGTCGCAATATTAGGATTAATCAATACTGTATATATTCCTTCCTCTTTATAAGCTTTAACTGCCTGTGAACCAGAATAATCAAATTCACCCGCTTGTCCAATTGATAATGCACCTGATCCAAGAATTAAAACTTTCTTTTTCTTAAAAACAGGTAGTTTCTTCTTCTCATTCTGCATATTAGCGATAAAATGATGAACTTTATTCTCTAAAAATAAATCAAATAAATATTCTGTGTCTCTTGGACCAGCATTAGCTTCTGGATGAAATTGTACACTAAAATATGGTCTAATTTCATGAAACAAACCTTCATTGCTACCATCATTTGCATTAGTAAATAACATATTCCAACCATTAGGTAAATTTTTATCATCTACCGCATAACCATGATTTTGAGAAGTAATTGCACAATATTGAGTATCTAATAATTGACAAGAAATATTATGTCCGCGATTTCCATATTTAAGTTTGTAAATATCAGCACCTGATGCTAATGATAAAATTTGATGTCCTAAACAAATTCCAAAAATCGGGACTTCTGGTCTTAATTTCATAAATTGTGTTAATCTTTTAATTAATTTTTTACATTGACGAGGATCACCTGGACCATTACTAATAAAAAGTCTATCAAAATTATCCTCCAAAAAATCATAATCATATGGAACTAATTTAATACATACATCTCTTTTTAATAACATCCTCAATTGATTCGCTTTAATACCACAATCAATAACTAAAACTATCAAATTACCTTTCGGATTATAAATTTTAATATCTTTCGTAGAAACCATTTCCACTAAATTATCATGATTCGGATCATAAAATTCATTTTTATCATCACTCTCACATATTTTACCCAGTAAAGAACCATTCTCACGAATAATCTTAGTCAACATTCTGGTATCAATACCACTGATTGCAGGTACATTATTTTCTTTTAACCACTGACTCAATGATTTACCTGAATTCCAATGACTGTGTTCTTCAATATATTCTGAACAAATTAATCCAGCAATCTGTATTTTATTTGATTCAAAATTTAAAGGAATTCCTGTTTCATCAACAAATGAATCTGCAATGCCATAATTACCAATTAATGGATAAGTTAAAACCAATATTTGTCCTTTATATGAAGGGTCAGTTAAAGATTCAGGATAACCTACCATACCAGTTTGAAATACTACCTCTCCACTAATAGAAATATTAGCACCAAACTGTTTTCCATGAAATGTTTCTCCAGTTTTTAAAGTGAGTGTAGACATAATTTAAATATAAAATATACAAAAACCTTTAAATATTATTATATTAATAAATATTATAATATAATAAAATGGGCAATTATATGAGTAATCAATCTAATTTACATCAACAACAATTACTACAATTACAAGAAAGACTCGAAAAAATTGAGAAAATTGATCTCAATGGTGATGGAGTTATATCCAAAAATGAGTTTGAAAAATGGAAAATTGATGGTTTACAAGAAATTAAAAAATCTATTAAAAATGAAGTCAAAAGCGAATATGAAAACCAAGTCAGCAATCTGAACAATACTGTTGACAGTCTAAGCAAAGAGATTGAAACATTGCGTGCTACAAATAAAGAGTTAGAAGATACCTTAAAAGATAAAAATACATTAATACAAAGATTAGGTGCCAATATTGATTCCGATGAAGATGTTCAAGAATTAGTAAGTATGTTATCCAGAGACCAAATAAATATGTATGTAGAGGATTTATTAGCAGATGAAGAGACTAATATTAAATATCTTCCAGATGTAGTAGAAAGACAAATCTATAGAAATATATTCCGATTAGCAATCAAAGTATTGAATAAAATGATGGGATCAATGTCGTTTGAAATGGTGAACCATAAGATGAAAATCAATATGATACCCAATATTGATGTAAACAATGTAGATGTATAAAAAATGATAGCTAATAATGTAATAAAATAATTAATACATTGGAAAATGATTAATTTTTCTAAATACTTCGCCTCTGTGGCTTACCGATCATCAAAATATTTCCTTGAATTTTTGATAAAGAAACATCCAAAATTAAAAGAAAATTTGATGGTGAATTCAAATAAAATCTTTTTTTCTGCGAAACTTGGACTTCCCAACATCAACCTGATAATCATGCGAAGGGTGACGGATCCACTTGAAAAAGAGGATAACGTGTACTCCATTGTGAAAAAGATTGATATTACAAACTGGTCTTTTACAGATCATGTGCGGATTGTATTTTCTATGATTAGAAATATTTTCAATTCTTTCAGAGAAAAAGATGGAATCACAATCAAGAAGTTGAAGGATGCACGTAGGATAATCACCTACATTGCATTGATCTTCAGAAGAACACACAACGAAACAGATAGCGGGTTCTTTAATGTTGTCGACGAATTTATTTTCATGTGTGATTTATTGACGATGGATGGAAAAAATCTTCAAGATTTGAATGCAATTGACCAGGATAAAAGAATCATAAAATTATTTGAAATCTTTTTGGAAAATGAAAATGCGCATAAGAAATTTACTGGTCTTGCAAAGAGACTCTTCAGCCAATTTTATGCATGGTTTTTTCCTGATCAGTGTGCAAATACCATTGCATTGCTGATTATCACTGACACCTCAAGTCCCGAATGGATGAAAAAAATTGCTGCTTGGTTTTTATCCAAGAAACGCGCCGAGGACATAAATTATCTCTGCACAATTTAGCAACTTGTTATTTCTTTGGGATAGGAGTTGATAAAGATATCAACAGTGCCGTGAATCTGTGGAAAAAATCCATGATTAATTTTACAGATTAAAGTTCTAGATACATGTTTGAGTTGTATAAACATTTGAGGGGACAATGAAACCATCTTTTCTCTAATTTCTTGGATTCTACTCAGTTTTAATCTGAGTGGAAAAAAGTTATAAATTATTATTTTATTAAATAATAAAATAATATTAAAAAATATATTAAAAAAATATATTAAAAAAATATATTAAAAAAATATATATGTATCTTCAACAATCACAAAAAAGAATTATCACAAAAACTATCTTATATAGAATAATTGTTTTTATAATCACATTTTTAATTACCTATATTTTTACACATAATTCAATTAGCGCTCTTTATCTTAGTCTTATTGTAGAATTTTTACAAACTTTAACTTACTATTTTTATGAAAATACTTGGAACACAATTAATTGGGGTTTAATAAAATAATTCTATGGATAATAATATTTTTCTATTTTTATTTGATAACTATTCCATGCTCTATCTCTATACATTTTTAAAGCTTCTTCTTTATCCTCAGCCATATAAATACCCCTTCCAACTATTACCATATCCGCGCCACAATTTAAAATAGCATTTTCAGGGGTGTTATATTGTTGACCAAGATTATCACCTGTTGTATCAATATTTACACCTGGCATAGCATAGAAAAAATCACTATTTGTTCCTCTCCTCTTTTGTGAAATAAATCCAGATACAATATCATTATACTTGTTAGCCATCTCAATAGTTCTATCAGAATATTCATTATCTATTAAATTATCTTCTGATGAAACACTTTCAAGCAAAAATACACCACGAACCATTCCCGCTTCTTTTATAGAATCTCTAATAGCTTTTAAAGTACCTTCACCCATAATACTATGTACAGTAACAAAATCTGCCCATTTAATAATATTATATATACCTTGTGTATATTGATTTTTAACAGTATTGCCTATATCGGCAAATTTACGATCTTCCATAATCATAAAATTATGAACATCAGCCATTTTAGATATTAAATAAAAAAAATCTTCATTGAGATCTTTAATAATATCTATGTGTATTTTAAGCATACATATATATGGTCCTGCAATAGAAATTAAATTTAAAAGTTCATCTTGTGTAGTAATATCAGCAGATAAAACTAAATTTGTTTTTTTTTGATGTATAATTCTATTCAATCTTTCTGAAATAATATTATAATTATCCCCTATTTTTTGATTCATATTATTAAGTACATTCATAATTTCTTCTTCAGTAAATACACTATGTACATTATATTCGCTAACATCATTCCGATTATTACGTCTATCTATAAATACAATAATATCATTTACATTTATCCCTTCATTTTGTAATATATCAATATTTTCTATCAAACTTGAACCAGTGGTAATAACATCATCTAACATTAGACATTTTTGATTTTTATGATAAACACCTTCTACCAATTTTTTAGTTCCATAATCTTTTCTCTCTTTTCTAATAATTAACATTGGTATATTATAATTTAAACTAATTTTAGTAGCCATTGGTATACCAGTATATGCAATACCACAAATTAAATCAAAATCAAGATTTGAAATTTTTTGATACATTAATCTAATAACCTGGTTTAAAATATTTGGATATGATATAAGTGTGCGTAAATCAAAATATAGATTTGATTTAATACCTGATTTGAGTGTAAAATTACCCCGTTTAATAATATCATGTTTAAGTAATTGATAAATAAGTTTTTGATTCATTTATTATAATTTTATATCCAAAACTATTTAAATACTTTTCAATATATATATAATATGTTATCATCTAATATTGGAAATTTGGACATTAAAACATGTATTTATAATGCATCTGGTCCGCTTTGCACTGATTATACTGAATTAAAAACATTAATGGATAATTCTTATACAGGGATTGTTTTAACAAAAAGCTGTACACTTGATATGAAAATTGGCAATGATTTACCACGATATTATGAAATATATAATGCAAGTATTAATTCAACTGGATTAGCAAATTTAGGATATAAAAAATATCTTAATTTTGCAGATAAATTAACAGAAAAACCCTATTTTATGTCTGTAGCTGGACTTACATTAGAAGACAATCTAAAAATGATTTCAGATATTAATGATAATAATAATGTTCAAGGTATTGAATTGAATCTATCATGTCCAAATGTAATTGGTAAACCACAAATAGGATATGATTTTGAAACAGTTGAGAATATTCTAAATAAAATTTTTGAAAAGTATGAAATTAATAATCAATTATTTGGAGTAAAACTACCACCATATTTTGATCGTATTCATTTAGAAAATATTTCAGATATTTTAAAAGAATACTCAAAAATTGATTTTATAACTTGTATTAATAGTATTGGTAATGGTTTAGTTATTAATGACGATGTTGTCGCTATTAAACCAAATGAAGGACGCGGTGGTATTGGTGGTGGTGCTATTAAACCTATTGGGTTAGCAAATGTGCAACAATTTTATAAATTGTTAGGTAATAAGATAGATATTATTGGATGTGGAGGAATTATAGATGGTCAAGATGCATTTGAATATATTTTGTGTGGTGCTACAGCTATTCAGATTGGAACACAATATATTAAAGAAGGTGAAAGATGTTTTAAAAGAGTTAGTTGGGAATTGGAGAAGATTATGATGTCAAAAGGTTGTACTAAAATTAGTGATTTTAAAGGTAGATTAAGATATTTATAAATTTTTTATAAAATTAATATAAAGTGTCACAAAAATAAATTCAATAGAAACCAATAAAAATATTAAGACAATTCCTGCTAAATAATCTTCTAAATGAATAGTCTTATTAAAAAATTTCACGTCTACACTAAATATTTTATATTGATCTATTTTATTTTGAACCTTGTTAATTACATAAGGTATCATTTGTGTAGGTGCTAAATACGTGATCATATACATAAATATAGTGACTCCAATACCTACCCATAAATTTTTATGATGAAATGCGTGTAAAATACCATTCCATGATACTCCCATCAGTGCAATTAAATTAATGAAATTAGTTGATAAAAATGAGATCATATTATTAGGAGATAAACTGTATAAATCCTTAAATAAACTGTTATAACCACCAGAAGCTGAAAATGCGTTAGCAAATAAGTCAATCATTGGAAAATAAAATCTAAGTGAATCAAATCCATATGATTTTCTAATTAAATATGGTATAATAGCTAAGAATAATATGTACCAGGAGACAGTCATTACGTGGTGATTAATTAGACTATTGGATTCTTTTTTAATATTTTTAAGATTTGGTAAATACATTTTTAATTATATATTATATAATGATAAAATATGATATAATAAATAAATATCCTATAATAGAAAAAATATTTACATGTGGTAGATTAATATATGTATTCTTTTAGGTCCTATACAAATTTTGATAGGATTATATATTAAAACTAACGCTTTTTTGAAATTTTTTATGATTATCTTGGGTATATCAAATATTTTATATAATGGTCACAATTATTTACACTTTTTGTCAAGGAACTGAGATACATCCATACATAAAACATTTTATTCATCCAAAATATGGTAAAAACACAAATACATAGATTATACAATATTTTCATTATGTATCCAATTTTGGCTTATGTTTATATGACTGTAACATTGCCATTTTATTTACAATATATATTTTTACTTAATATTATATTTGGTTTTACTATTAATTTTCTTAATATTTTCAGATTTATGTAATAATTTTATAACTTTTTGCTTTCCTTAATCAGAAAACATCAAAACATCGTCGCCTTCACCTTCTTCTTTACCATGTGAAACAAGATCTCCAGAACGCTCAAATCCAATAGTCGTGCTCAATTGTCGTCGGCTTGTAATTTCAGCACTTGGTTCCCCTTTTAACTCATTAATGCGTTCCTGCAGAAATCTCAAGATGAAAACGAATTGTTCATCAGTTTGAACCACACCAGTGCGTTGTGTCCTCATTATTTTCACCATTTCGACAGGATCCAGGTCCTCAATCGTAACAGTGTCATCTTTGATCTCTTGTAACAGGAATCTGATTGCGATAAATACCCCAGTTCTACCAATACCTGCAGAACAGTGCACAGTGACAGGACCATCTGCATCCTGAATTTTAGAAAGAATCTCGCGGATACCATCAGTAGTATTAGGAACACCATGGTCAGCCCATTTACCGTAGTGATATTGGTCGACTTCAAATGGTTCTTCTTCTGAATTCAAGAGTTCAATTTTGAACCGCCGATGTACAAAATGTTGGTTGTTCTCCAAACTTAAAAGAGTCACTTGTACTTGTCCATATTCATGAGGACTATTTGTCTTTACTGGCCAGTACAAGTTACACTTAAAACGACCACTCTCAAATAAATTTGTGAGCATCACAATAGTTTTACTTCTCTGATAAAAAATCATCGACCAAAAAGTATTAATAGTGTGTGCCATTGGACCTTGTGTAGCAATGAAGCGTGAGCACTCTGGTTTCGAACCTCTTCCCCAGACGTGGTTTGCATTGATATATTCCGATTCTGAAGAAGAATTGGACGATACAAGAGTATTTTCTATCGCAAGAACATCATTGTAACGATTCTTATTTATATTATCTGGTAAGGCAGCAGTTGGACTAATCTCTATGATTTCATCCTCATTTAATTTTTTTAACGATTGAAAACGTTTCAATTGATCAGAGAGAAATCTCTGGTAATCTTTATCATATTTTTCAGAAGCCATGATAAAAAATGATTGTTCTAATATGAAAATCTACTATCATTTTTTACAAATTAAAAATCTGGATTACTACCAGGATAAGATTTATTTTGACCACGATACAACCCAATTAAATCTCTTTGCTCCTTAGTAGTGCAAACTTGACCTGTGCTGGTGCTGAAACTTGATTTGCAATATGGACTGGATCTATTTTTAGCAAAAACAAACATTGAATCATTTGGAATATTGACAGGAACTTCCTCATTTTTTAATGGAACACCAGCACCTTGAGGTACAAAGATAGGATTTTTTAAGAGAGGAGTTTCATCGGGATATGCTTTCCAACTGGAATTACCAGGTGGTTTAAGAACTAAACCACCATAAGATCCATAAACACCCTTACTCATATTATAATCAATTGGGGCAGCTGCTGATACAGTATAAGATGTACGACTTCTATCACCAAGAACATTGCGACTTGCCATTTTTTATTATATAATATAGATAGAAAATTATTTCAAGTTTAATATATCTTGATTATTAAATTCAAAATCATTAACATGTGAATCTGTAATAGATAATTTCTTATTTTCTACTAATATATATTTTCCAAAATCATTTTTAATTAAACATCCATGAATATTAATATTCTCACAATCTTGATAAAAATTGCTTAATGGTCCAGAATACTCTTTAATCAACTCTGTAACATCTTCATTGCCATCTTGACTATTTAATTCCGCGAATAGAATAGTTTTCTTATACTTATTATTACTATTATATTCATCAATTGTCTCTTTATTATATGGTGGAAATTGTATATCATTATCATTATTATATTTATAAATAATTCTGAAGCAATTGTCCTTTATCACGTATTTAATATCAAGATGAAAATTCTCACATTGGTGCATATTTTTTGCTTCTTCGATTAGTAAATCTTTCCAATTAATTTTTCCACCGTTCATCATATCTGTAAATCTATCAGTAATATCTACTATATTGTCATTATTACACAATTTAGCATATACAATATTTTTTGGTGGATAAAGATATTCATATGCCATTTTAAAATATTGGCTCTCTTGGAAACATATTTTATAATAGAGTGTAAAATCAAGAAGATAATTGATAGCTGAATAAGCAAGATTGTAAAGATAATTCATATAAGAAAAATATATATATTTTTTTTATATATGATACGATAAAAATAT
>Ga0233412_10000134_pt1 | contig 40233 bp, 55 predicted proteins | sample Na_anoxic_4_MG_FD_180667 | JGI IMG/M metagenome (GOLD analysis project Ga0233412, IMG submission 180667) | Seawater microbial communities from Saanich Inlet, British Columbia, Canada - Na_anoxic_4_MG | ecosystem: Environmental > Aquatic > Marine > Inlet | place: Canada: British Columbia... | reverse complement strand
CTCCTATGCTAAAAAATTTAGTATATATTTTAGTGTGTTTCTTCATCGTCTTTAATAGATTTTCTTATAGCAATAACTATTAATGATACCATAATAATGGTAAATCCCATATAAATTAATACTTCAACTAATTCTATCATCTTCTTATTATGTTAAAATTATATGGACTTTCATTAAAAAAACTATCATTTTCTAATTTAGCTATTCGTTCCTTAATATTTTCATGAGATTTTAAAACTTCATGAGTAAGGTCTTCCGATTGTTCTGTTCTTTTTTTGCTTAAAGTTGAGGAAAATACAACTCCCCTACTAATTTGCATTTTTGTTAATGTTTTGTTTACCTTTTTCATTTTAAATTCCTATTTGATTAATAAAATTTTCTTCATTAGGATCTGGTATATCTATATTTCTTACAGCCCAATGATTTTGAATTGTTTGTTTAAAATCATTAAATTGTATAGTGTTCATAGACTTTGTAGATACATCATTAAAAATTAAAATTTCTTTACCTAATACATTCAAAGTGTTAAACTTAGAAGCAATAACAACAGATTTATGATATGCGTGTATTTCTTCTTTAGTAAATAATTCACCTTGTATATTGTATAAATCTTGAGTAATTTTTTTTAAAGCAACTCCCCAATACCATCTATTTTGAGCATTAGAACGATTTTTTTTATGTTTCTTAATGTCAATAACAACATCTTTACCTTCTATGGATGAAATAAATGATTTAACTTTTTCTTCATTTAAGAAAGTCAATTTTCCTTTTTCTATTTTAGATATAAATTCCATAATGTTTTAAATAACAAAGGACACCGAAGTGCCCTTTATTAATCTTAAAATGGTAAATCATCACCTTTTTCATCACCTAAAGAATCATCAGACATACCTTTATCAACAACTGGCTCTGCCTTGGGGGCAGCCGTTGTTGATTGTTTATGTTCTGATTCCCATTCTGCTAATCGAAGATTAAACTTCTCCATATCAGAAGGTCTTAAAGGAGTGTGAAAATATGACTGTACACCTTTTATTGTTTCTTCTGGTTTAGAAGAAAAACTATATTCAATTATTTCTTTTATAACAGGTTTGTTAAAATTGTTTTTGTCTTTACCTATGTATTCAGATTTTTTGAATAAAGCTTTTATTTTACTTCCAATAATAGAATTTAAATATTCATCACCTTTTAATTTATCATCAGCATTAGCATTAGATAAAAACTCTTTAAGTCTTTTTAATTTAAACTCTCTGGCTTTATCTGATTCTTTTCCTGTTAATAAATAAAAAGTAACATTACTTGTTTTTTGATCTTCAGTTTCTACTGCAAATTCAATATAAGGATTACCCTTATAATCTTTTCTACTTTCAGAAAGAAGATATGATTTAATCTTAACTATAAATACTCCAGGCTCATTTATAAATTTGCTTGAATTATCAAAGTCTTTTACGAGCTCTAACTCTGCGTTTATGTCCATTATTTATCGTTTTTTTTGATTTCTGTTTTCTTATCCCAACCATAATATTTATCAACTTCATCTAATATTACTTTAATGTTATTATCCATAATTGGAGGTAACATTTCCATTGGTGATTTAGCTGATATTTTATTATATCCAGGTTGTTTATTTGTTATAAATCTATATTCTTGCTTATCGTTTATTTCTTTAGCTTCAGAATAAATTACTATTACAAATTCTTTTTCAACTTTTTTCTTCCAACTACCATCTACAGCTATAAATCTTTCTTCGACTCCAGAATCTCCTTCAACGAATTGATCTATACCTATAAAAATTATGTATTTATCTGTATTCTTAGACATTTCCATAATTTTCTTGATTTCGTTCTTATAAAAATCCCATACATCAAAACCATCATACAATGATTTTGCTTTCATGTATATCATTTCTATTAAAGAAGTAAAACTTTCAATTACTATTATATCCACATTAGGATTTTCAATTGCTTTAGTTAAAGCTGTTTTAAATAATTGAAGAGAATTAATTGGTACATTAAGTTTAAATTCTACTCCCTTTCTAAAAGGAAGAGCTTTTTGTTCAGTATTTAATATTACTGTTCTTTCAGGTGGTAAGTTACGCATTGACGTACTTTTACCTGTCCCTGATGGGCCACATATAAAAATATTCGGTTTCATTTAGTTTTTAAAAATTAGAATTACTAATTCATTTTCTAATACATTTTCGTATTCTTTTTCTATCTTAGGGACTGGTTGAATTTCTTTTTTCCCTATGTTAATTAATTCGCCAAATTTAGATTTGCATCTATGCATAGTTGTTACTTCAACTAATCTTTGTATTAATAAAAAATCTTGCATTTTAGCATTTTCATTTAAGCGAACATTAACTTCTTTCAAGTATTCATCTTGATTAATTTTATATTTTAATACTTTTTTCAAAGTTGATATTTACTGATTAAATTTAAAGATATACTTTAAGAAAAACAAATTATTTGTATCTTTTTTGATGTTTTCTTTTTCTTAAATTTATATCATTTCCTTCTTTGTGAATTTTGTTTTTATAGCGTTTAAGCATTTTAATTTTGAAATATCCCTTAAGATTAATTTCTTCATTTTTTTGCAAAGCTTGTCTTATGCTATTAAAAAAATGAATAACTACAATATTCACCACAGCACCGTCAATCCCTAATTTTTTAGAAATCTCGGTTATAATTTTCGAATGCTTGTAATTTTTCATTTTCTAAAAATTCTACTTCAGAAGCAAATTTGGCAAATTTTCCTATATATTTTAAGTTTTCACTTCCAATACCAGTTGACCTACCTTTTGCTATTATTATTTCTACGTTTTCAATTTCAGGTATTCTTTCTTCAATATCATAATAAGCTGGTCTATAAACAAACATAACCATATCTGCATCTTGCTCAATAGCACCTGATTCTCTTAAATCTGATAATATTGGTTTTTTACTTGCTCTCTGCGATACAGCTCTACTAATTTGAGACAAAGCTATTATAACTAATTTTAGTTCTCTACATAGCTGTTTAAATGCTCTTGATATTTTAGATATTTCCTGTTCTCTTGTTCCGGATTTACTTTTTAAATTAATAGTTACTAATTGTAAATAATCTACAACAAAAAATTTACAATTATTTTTAATATTTAATTTTCTGATCTTATTGCATATGTGATTTAAATCGCCAGATTTATCGTCAATAAAATAATTTTCATTTTCAAAATATTTGGCAGAATCATAAAATGCATTCCAATCTGATGAGGTTAATTGTTTTTTTCTAATCTTTCCTAAATCTATACACCCATGAGATGCAATCATTCTTGTTAACATCTGTTCTTTAGACATTTCTAAAGAAAAAACAGCAACAGGTAAGTTTCTGATAATATGATTTTTAACAATTTCTAATACAAATGCTGTTTTACCCATAGAGGCAGCTCCAGCTATTATAATTAAATCTGATAATTCCCATCCAAATATAAAATTGTCAATTTCTTGAATAAATGTTTTAATATAATTTTTGCCTTCTTTATCTGACATATTATCAATAACTCCTTGTAGAGTTTTGATAGGATTATATTCTTCAACATCTGCATATTCTTGTAATTCAACAATTTTATCTGTTATTTTAGCTATTATATCATCTGGACTTACCATATCATTAGAGTCTTTATTAATCTCATTTGATAGAGTTAATAATTCTCTTCTGGTTGAATAAGCCATTAATAATTTAATATGCTGTTTTATATGAGCATCGGATGAAACTCTATCTGCTATATCGTTAATGTAATCTATTAATGTATAACCTGTTTTTTCAATAATTCTTGCATTATAACCTTTTGAAGTTACTTTATCTGTTACAGTTATAATATCTATTTTGGAATCTTCTGCACATTCTTTGATTGCTGTAAATACGTATCTTGATGATTCTGTAGAAAAACCTTTAATATTAACCTGGTCTGCAAATTCATAATATCTGTCAGGATAGTTAATAAAAGTTCCTAATACAACTTCTTCTAAATCGCTATTATTTTGTCCAAAAAATGTACCTTCTTGTAAAAATGTGAGTTGGTCTGTCATATAATTTATAATTTCAAGGCACACCAAAGAAGGTGTACCTTGATTAATTTAGAAATCTTTAAAAATTTCATTTAATTTTTCATCAGTAAAAAATCCTTGATCTTCTGCATCTTCTGAAACTTTTATTTTATCATAAAAATCCTTTATTTTAAATGCACCAGGTTTACATAATGAAATATAACAAGAATGATGTAAAGCTTTAATAGTAAATTTATTATCATAATATTCACTTATAGCTTGTTTTCTTTCTATATCTATATTACTTGGTGAATCATTGTAAATTTTAGAAATAATTTCAGAATTACCTTTATATTTTGCTAATATAAAAATATCCTGTCCTTTAACATCTCCATAACCATTATATGAACGGTCAGCAATGATTCTATTTTCTGCTACTAATACAATTCCATCATCATATTCAGTAAACACATTTTTAATGCTCTCATTACAACAAGAGCAATTCCAACTAAAAAATCCCATTATTTATCTTCTTTAAAGAAATTTTCAACTTTAGAAAGTAAAGATTTTGCTATTCTTTCTTTACCATTCTGCTCTACTCTATGAGAAATTATTGCTTTAATAAATAATCTTAAAGCTACCGAATTTGAACTTCCATATTGTTTTACAGATGCGTATTTGTTAAATATATCTATAACTTCTGATTCATTTAAAGTAATAAATGAAGATTCATAACCTTGCAGTTTTGTTTTCTTCTTTTCTATTTTATTAGTTAATTCATCAGCAAGTTCTGTAACTTCTAAGTCATAAAGACCATTTACTTTTTTTTCTAATACTGCTTCAATATTCATAGTTTATTTATTAATTTACCTGCGATATCTTCAATATCTCTTTTTCTTCGAGTATTTCCTGTTTGTACACCTACTTGAGTCATTGCTTGAGTAAGTTTCCAAATAGTATTTCTACCTTGTACTCCATGTTCTGGGTTATTATCAGAAAGTATATCAGTTAAAGATTTAACTTCTTCTTTTCTCATACCTAATTTTGGTAGTAATTTAACTTCGTGGTCAAGATTAATTAATTTAGATCCTGCTTTTTCTATATTTTGAATTTCATTAAATAAATAACTACTATCAAAAGCACTTTTAACAATATCTCTTACTAAAGAAGCTTGAGTTTCGGTATCTAATTTATATGTTTCATTACTTAAAATTAAATTATCTGGTAACTTTTTACCTAAATGAACTTGTCTTATAAGGTTATCTCTTGTCATTCCATTTAAACAAACTACTTGCATAGAATAAGATTGAACTCTTAATGCTCCATCTCCATAATCAGAGTTAGAAATTCTAAGTCCAAATACCATATATGTTGTACCATTGTATTGTGTTTGTACAGGTACTACTTCAGGTAATATAAATTCTATATAAGTTCTTGTAGAGTCATAACAACAATCTAATAATTTTGCTCCTTGATCTACACAGGCATTAAAAAATTCAGCATAAATTTCAGCTGTATTTAATCTTCTATATTTATCAGATAAAACACCTTTAACTTCTCCATTTAATTCTCTTAAAAGATATCTTTTGCTTTCATTATTAGTTGAGTGTTCATTTAATAAATTACTTGCTAAATCTCTTTCCCATTGCTCTTTACCTGTAGCTAAATTTTTCAAATAAGTTGTAGGTATTCCAAATTTATCTGCAAATTGTCCAATTGCATGTCTATGAATATTTCTTTCAGCATTTTCAAATTGCATTTTTACTACACCATTTGAATTAAAATTAATTATAGGTGAATCTTTACCAATAGGAACAACATAATCTGTTATGTTATTACTTTCGTCTTGAATTTTTTGAATAATTGGCATTTTATCAGATGCATTACTCAATTTTCTTGTTATTTTTTCTTGAAGTATAGACTTCTCTGTTGGGTCAATTGTTTGTATTTCCATATATATATTTTAAAACAAAGGACACCAAAGATTTGGTGCCCTGTTATTTATAATTTAATTGGATTTACTATCATTTTATCTAAATTCATAAAAATTCCATTTTGTGAAGTTCTATATTGTCTAAATAATTTCCATAGTAAATTCATACCAAATTCTGCTAATGTTGAATTAACTAATAAATCTTGTCGATTTAAAGCTTCTAATGTACTACAGCTGGGTGTATCATCATTTTCAATTAATTTACCTAACGTTTTTTCCATTTCAATAATAGTTGGCATTGTAATACATTTAGCACCTTCAGGTTGATTAATATGACCCATAGTACCTAATATTGCTTGACCGTAATTATTTCCATTTCCAAAATCTAACCAATAATAACAAGTATTATACGGTTGTTCTGTTCTTAATTTAGTTTTGACTTTTTGAATGTCTCTTCTAATTTGAACATTATCAACACAAGTAATAATTATATTATACTGTATTCGTGGGTTATCAAAATCAATTTCAAATTTCTCACTATAACTATCCCAATTTGTACTATAGAATCTGTTAATTCTTTCTATTGTTACATCTGATTTATTTCTTCCTAAATCCACTTCTGAAAATAATTGTCTACCAATATTTGCTTGTGAAACTTCATCAGGATCATAACATCTAACAAAAAAACCTGGATGTCCTAAACCTATTAATCCAGCATTCATTCTTCCTAATATAGCTAAAACTGAACTTCCTGTACCTCCAGCTCCTATTACTGCAATAGTTACTTTATGTACTGGTGCTATCAGAGATTGCTCCATATAATGATATTTCATATTAAATCTTTTAAAAATTTATTATAACTTGTAAGATTTGCGTTGTCATTAAAACCATTTCTATCCCAAATAACATTAATATTGTTTTTAAAATTAGAATGATTTAAATGAGTAAATTTTGAATTAAAAAACATTTTTTCTATATGTATTATTAATTCTTCTAAATCAGATATATTCCAATCTATTTTAGCATTACCCATACATACCTTACCATCATTATAAATGTTATGAAAAGGAGCATAATAAATTTTAGTTTTTAAACCTCTATCTAATTTATATGCATAAACATATAATTCTCCGTTTTTAATTTGAAATATTAAATTAGGTATTGTTTTAAGCTTATTTTGTATTTGATTAGTTTCGCTAAAAGTTAATTCTCTTACACTTTTCTTAAATAACCACATCAAATTTAAATTTTGATCTTTTAAATTAAAACGTACAACATTAGATGGAATAAAGTTTTTAAACTCATATTTACTTTTGTCTATACCTTTAATTTCTTCAAGTAATTTACCTAAAAGTTTAACTCTTGCTGGCTTACCAGGTCCAAATGTAAATTTATTGTCTTGTAATTCTCTAATTGTATGTTCTTCAACATAAGATGAAGATTCACTATGATATACAATTAAGCTCATTACGGGTTTTAGTGTTTCTGGAACATTGTTCATATTTTAATTTTACCTTCTTCTGTAAAGCTGAGTTCTATTTGTTGTCCTATAGATTTTCTTATATTTCTATTTGTTGGATAAATAAACATATGTTTAGAAAAATTACCTTTAAAAATGTAACCTTTATCTAACATTTCTTGTTTATTGTAAGTCTTAGCACCTGATTTTCTGCTAACCATTTCTCCTTTATCATTTACATAATAAGGGTTCTTTTTAGTTATTCCATTATAATCCCAATTAGAAGCTCTATATAAGCCACCATTGTGATTATGAGCAGTATCAGCATATGTTAATAATGTTTGCCACCTTTTAGTATTTAGCATTTTAATACTTTTACTAATTAAAAATGAACCTGCATTTTCAGGTCTATTTTCAACTAAACAAAATCTACTTAATCCTAATACTGATTGATGATTATTACTAACATATTTAGCGGCTCCTAAAGCTGGTGTATTCCATATTGCAACTCCATGTAATGTAGATGAATCTCCTTTATAAAAAAGACCATAACATCTGTGAGCTAAATATCCAGCTTTATGTGCATAATGCCATTCTTCAACAAAATTATCTGCTTCAGATTTACCTATTCTTTGAACTTCCCATTCATTTTTAATTAACTTCATTATTCATAAATTAAGTAACTATTTTCTAACCATTTTTTATATTTTTCTGGAAAATCATTTTTATAATCTTTTAAAAAAGGATTATTTTCTGTTAATTGTTGTTCTTGATAAAATGGTAAGATTTCACAGTTATTATAATAATACTGACCTTGTTCTTCATATTTTTGAAAAACAAAATCTGTTTCATCAATAGACCATAAAAAATTAGCATAATATTCTGGACCAAATAAATAATCATCTACATCATTATTTCTCTTTAGACTTTTAAATGGAACAAAATCGTTAAAATTAACATTTACAATTTCAAAACCTTCTTCAATCCATGCAACTAACTTTTGATCTTTATAATTATTTATTTTTATTTTACTCAATTTATCTTTTAAAGTAAATTCAGTATCTATAGATTTTTCAAAATTAACTTTTTGATATAATGGTAAAACTTTATCTCTATAAACTTTTAAAGTTTGTTTCATTTCTTCCATTTCATCAATATCATCTATATCTTCTAAATTTTCAGTAAAATAATCATCTGAAATATCTACCATATAATCTATGTTATGTAAAAATGGTATATTAAATTTTTGAACTAAATAAGAAAAATAATCCCACATAAAAGTTTGAAATTCTTCTTTTAAATTAAAAATCCATTGTAATTCAGCACAAAAGCCATTATCAAAACCATTTCCTTGTCCAGTCCATAGCTCTAATTCCATTTTATCATTTTGATATATATTCCAATTATCTAAATTTTTAGTTATTTTTTTAATTAAATAATTATTAAACTCATATATATCCATGTTAGGTATATCATCATTTATATAATGTTTTCCAATTGGATATAACAATTTTAATAGCTGTTTAGGATTTTTGTAAAAAATTAAATCAGATTTAGATTTTAAAATAGGGGTCTTAATAGACAAGAAGGGGTTTTTAACCTTTTCTCTTGTACTACATTTCGCTTGTCTTCGTTTTGGTGCAATATTATTCTTGCAATCGCCACATTTGGGTTGATATATTTCTTGGGTTTGCATTCTAATAGTTTTATGTATAAGTTTTCTTTTTTCATAATCAGGGAACAACAAAGTGTTGCTCCCTTATTATTCTTATTCATAAAACCATTGCTTTTTAAGCATATTATGGTGCAGATTATTTGCTTTTAATGTTATGTTTTCACTACACATATAACTTGTGCTACTTCCGTATTTTTCATTTACAAAACTGTCAAAATCAAATCTATTTTTTTGATTTAAAGATTTAAAATTGATAGTTTCAACTATAACACTTGCTGAACTATATTCAAAAATTATAACATAATAGTTCACTTTTTTTTAGTATTTAAATACTTTAAAAAATATCCTTCATTAAAATTTGAACAAGTTTTTTTTATGTGTTTAGTTATTGTAAAAGATATATCATTAAAATCTTGAACAGATGTATGTTTCTTGACCTCTAATAGAGCGTCTGCTACGATAATAAAATCTTTTCTTGTCATAGTTATCCTTTAGTTCCAACGTTATTTTGGAATTTATAAACTACTTTGTCATTTTTGATTTCTGGTCCTACTACAGAAGCTGTAGTTAATTCAGGATATTGTCCAGAATAAAAATCTAATACATCATTAACAGTCATATTGTTAGATGGGTCTGTTAATTCTGTATCTCCATGCATAAAGATTCTTTCTATTTGTTTTATTTCCATTAGTAATAAGTATAATTAGAAGGGTTATTATTTAACTTTTCGTTTCTCTGATCAATAATCATTTGAGTTTGCTCATCAGTCATTGTAGTTCCTAAAGAATTATTTTCTTGTGTAGGTGGAGTTTTATATTCTTCAATATTAGCTTCATCTATTCTTGCTTCAAATTCTTTATCTTGCATACGCATTTCTTCATCTACATTTTTCATTTCTTTATGAAACTTTGGTGTTCCATCAGGGTATGTAGGTTCAGCTTGAACTGGTTCAGCTCTTGGTACATCAGGTAATGGTTGACTAAACATATCAGGTTGAGTGTTTTGCTCATCACATTCTTTAACAAGCTGTGTAGCTTTACTAAACTTAGCATCTTCATTAAGAATTTGATTGCAAATAAATTTACATTTATCATATTCTTTTTCATCAAAATACTTTTGAGCTTTTTCAAGTTGTTTAATTGAGTGTTCTCTAACTTTCTTTTGTTTGTCTTTTTCTTCTTTTGCTATTGCTGATTCTTCTTTAGCTTTTTCTACTGATAGTTCGTGTTGATGTATATTTCTTAATAATCCACTTGTTTGTTGTAAAGGTTTAGCTAATAATTGAAAAAATTGAGCATCAAATTCTTCTACACTACCAGTAAAAAGTATTGGTTGTAGTAAATCTTTTGCTTTGTCTTGAACTTTTATTAATGGGTTTACGCTTACAGTTAATTCATTTTCATTATTCTTTCGAATAGTAATATTAACTGTTTCGCTTATTAATAATAAGCTGTTAATTTGTTGGAAAAATTTATCATTCATATATATAGTTTTAAATTATCAAGCCACACCAAAGTGATGCGACTTGATAAAATTTCTTAATCAAATAAATTAGGATTTAAATTATTTCTTTGTTTATGTATAGCTCTTGCTACAGCTAATATAGCTGTTGCTCTTTTATTTAAAGAATCAATATATGTATTTAATATATCTCGATCTTTAGTTACATAATAGCCTTTAGAACTACTTACTAAACAACTTAATTTATCGTATAATCTAATGTGATTAATTATCTTTCTGATTCGAGCAGAATTTACTTTTGTATATCCTCTACTTTTTAATGCTTTGCATATTCCGGCATTAGTTATTGCATTGTTTACTCCTTTTCTTTTAGATAGACCTACTACAATAAGAGGCATTAAAGTAATTTTCTCATAATCAGTTAATGGTGCTGTTTGATCTTCGAATCCTGGTATCATTGTGTATGATTTAATTTAGATAAATCACTTAATAATTCCCAATCTTCACTTACATGAAATGGAGAATATTCTGCATAATAATATTTAATTCCATCTTCTTCAATGAAATAAGTTTTATTTTCTTCAATAAAAGATTCAGAATATCTACTTTCTAATTCTTCTTAGTAAAGTATCTTGTACAATCTACTGCTCCAAAATCTCCTGTAAAATGTGGTTTTACAAGTGTATCTTCATCTACTCTATATAGAGCTCCTGTAATTACTAACATAGCTATGATATTACAGGAAGTTTTAAATCTTCTCCAAGTTCAGTTTGACCAAATAATGCACCAGCATCATTTCCTTCATCATCTCTTGATGGAAATAATAATGAGCCATCATTTAATTCTATTACAATAGATTTATTGTGCCAACCCATACCTTTCATTTCTTCATCAGTCATATATCTTACATCTACAATAGTTCTTCCTTTGAGATGTTTAGTTGCGTATTCTTCCCAATATTTATTATTTGCCATTTTTTGTATTTAAAAGTTTAATTAAATCTGTTTTTCTTAACTTATTATAGATATAAAATAAATTTCTTCTATAACCTATAGGTTCTTTTACATATTTACCAGTTTCTGATAAACCTATGCATCTATAAGCTGATGTATCTAATAAAGTTAGTTGTGCTATTATTTCTTCTTTACTCATAATTTCCATATAATAAGAATATAAAGAAAAAGAATAAGCATAGTGTTTACTATACTTATTCTTAAAGCTTTTTTAGCTGTAATATTATTCCTAAATTTCATAGGATTGTTATTATTTCGGAATGACATTTGAATTTGCTTGAAGCTTAATTTTCTTCACATCATAATTTACCATTGGAGCTATTTTATGACCATATCCAACTTGTTGAGTTGTGCTACAGCTTGAAAATGTTGCTGACAATGCTATAATAATAGCTAAAGTAAATAATCCAGTAATTACTACTGCTAAAGTTTCGTGTGCTACGTATTGTTTAGATTTTTTTCTCATTTTATTAGTTTTAATTAATTACAAGGAACACCGAAGTGCTCCCTGTAATTCACTAATAAACAATTCAAGAGCACCCTAACACTCTTGATTTTATTTTTATCTACTACTTATAGGTAGACCGGGAAATTGATTGCAGCCACCTTTTTATTATCTCTGACTCCATAATCTGCTGAGTTACCCTCAAATCCTCATCAAGAGGGGAAGATAATGGGCGATTTTCTAAATCTGACATTAATTCATCAAATACTGCCTCATAATTCATTTTTAATTGTTCATCAGATTGGGTTATTGCTACCTCTTCTATTCTCAGTTTTCTTTCTATTTCCATTTTTGTTTCCTCCTTTTATAATAACAGTTAAGCTTACAGGTTTTCACAGCCACTACTGTTAGAGCATGACCTTTTATTAAAGCAATGTAAATATTAAATCGTAATTTTCGAATTTGCTTTAATAATATTGGCTGAGTGCATGGCTGAAGATTCATTCTGCACTCAATTAAGGACAATATACGCCACTGTCCACCAAATTTTGAGACAATGTAACCAGATGATATAATCAAGCCAAAAGAGGAAAACCCTGACGCTCTTTTTATATCAGTTGTTTACTTTTATCTCAAAAAAAATAGCTTTTATTGGTATTGTTGAGTCATTTACTATTCTTTAGGTCTTATATCAAGATCATCTAATGTTTTAACATCAAATCCAAGCATATTAGTTAAAGTACTATCAAATTTATCTTTCCACTTTTTATCATTTCTATCTTCTGAATTATCTTCTTCTAATAAATCTTCTAAAGTTCTAAATTTTTTAATAATTTCTTCTAATATAACTTTTAGAGAAGAAGCTCTCTTGACATAATAATATTTATCTGACCCATTATTTGGTTTTGCGTCTAATTCTTTTAATCTTGTTTCAGCATGGTCTATACACCATCCTAAATTGTCTTGTAAATTTTCTTTTGTTATCATATATTTAAAATTATATTGTAAAACTAAAGAACAACAACGTACATTAAGTACGTTATTGTTCTAAATATCCTATGACTATCTCAATGGTATCATAGTTTTTACAATTTTGTGTTTAAGGTTTCCCCAGGGCTTTAGATAAGCTATGTCTTTATTGTTATTATTTCATTTCACAATTGTATTCAATTTTTTGGTTAATAGCTTCTAATGAGCTGTAATATTTTTTTTTGTAAAAGAATACTAATTTATTGTTCTGGATAATAGGTTTAGCTAATACAAGATTGCCTTCTACATTAATCAGAACTTTTCTTATTCTTCCTTTAGGATCTAATTTCATTTGTATTTTTCGAGTAATACAATATGTTTTTAGAGCTGAATATAGCTTTCCAGCTATCTTATAGTCATTCTTTTTAAGATTAATACTTAGTTTTTCCAGACTTTTAAGTTCAGTTTCTTTTAAAATGTGCGCAATTTTTGTCATAATCAGTTAAATTTAGATTGTTTTATATATACTTAAAAAATGCAGATTATTATATAAATAAAATGCAAGCCACAACAAAGAGCTGCGGCAAGCACTAAAACGCACAATTTTATTTATTCTAAAATTCGGTGATTTTTGATAAATCTTTCAACTTCAAACAGCAATAGTTTGTCTTCTACTATGTGTTTTAAGCTCCACTTTCTTATATCTATATATAGCTTAAGCGTTATATCTAATTCACTTTTGTCAAAATAATGTTCAGTTTTAATATCTAAGCGTTTCATCTTTAATAACTCTAATTTCATATGACGCAAATACATATTATAATCTTCTATAATTGTTAGTAGGTAGTAAAACCTAAATAACAAAAGTAGAAATGTTGGTATAAGACAAATTACTAATATTCCTGGGATCTCAATTGTTTCCATGTTAGTTTTAATTAGGGGTTTTAAAAAAATTAATTTCTATTCTACAATTTACAAATAACATTTTACTTGATCAGCCCGATGTAACTTTAAAAGGTTTCGGGCCCCCTATTGGGAGTTCAATCAAAAAAATATAATCAATAAAGTATCAAGCAATAAAAAAGGGAACAACTATTTTGTTGTTCCCTTTATTTGAATTTAAATTATTTACTATGAAAGTAAATGATTTTTCTCGTAAGAGCTTACTTTGGTTACTCCATTATTAGCTACAAACGTTTTCAGAATTATAAACTTATTTAAATGCTCTTGCATTAAACCTACTAAATTATTAGCAAATTGTTGAACTTTAGTTTCATCAATTCTAATAGCAGTATAAGTTCTTTCAATTGCTACAGTCTTTTTAGTTCCATCTGCTTTTAAAACTTCTTCAGTTTTAGTATATGCATCAGCTATTACTAAATCAAATCTTTCATCTCCTAAAGACGCTCTAATTTCTTTCATTTTTTTAGAAAGTAAATCTTTATAAGCATCTCCAATATTTTCTGGATTGATTGCAGTAGCTTGTACCCACATACTTTTCAAATCTATTGTAAAAGTTTGTATTACATTTTGATGAACTTCTCCTGTAGCTGTATTAGTAAAATCAATTCTTTTTGGAATGGCTAAGTTTGGTAATTTACCATTCTTTTCATTCTCAATAAGAAATTCTTTACTAACTAAATTTTGAAATAAATATCTCAATTTATTCATTGAACTTTCAAAATTTCCATAACTACTAAATCTTAAATAATCATCTACTCCCATTTCGGAGTTAAGATTATTTACTAAATCAAATTTAATTGATGTAGAGTTGGTTTTAGGAGATATATGTACGTTACACGCATTTAATCTATGCAAACCATCTTTAGTAGTTCTTCTTTCAATTACACTATTAGCTGTATGCTCAAGAGTTAAATCATTTAAATACTGTTTTTCATTAATTATAATCATAATTTTAAGTTTTATTTATTAAACAAAGAACAACAAAGCTTTTGGCTCTGATATTCTTTGTAAAACTTAATTTAAATTGATATTAAGAAGTTTAGGATATTTTTGATTGAATTTTATCCATTTCGTCATATCGTTAAGTAAATCAAAATATAATTTGTATGTAGTCCATTCTTCTAATGGCATAAATACTTTTCTATCTGAAATACTTACTGGTGGAACACTATACAATATATCTATTGTATTTATATGTTCATACATATTTTGGAGCTTATTAATATCCATAATTTATTGTGTTAAATATGCTGTTAACACAACAGAAATTATAGTTATTAAAAATATTAGCATTGTTTCTACTCCTGCTGTATTTTCTGAAGTTTGTTTTTTCATTGTATATAATTTTAAATTCAACCAACACCGAAGTATTGGCTGAAAACTACTCAGAACTTTATATTAGTATCTAAATTCTACTCCTTGTTCCCAAGTTTTTAGATTCATTGTATCAGTATAATCACTACCTTTTTCTTCACAAAATATGTATACTGTTTTGTATTCATCTTTTACATATATTGTTTTTTTAGAGTTTTCATTGAGTTCTTTTTTTAACTCTTCTTCTACTTCGTAATGACAATACTTTTCTTCAACTAATTGTTTATACGTTGGCAATATTGGGTTTTCAATTTTTTTATTTACCCAAAATAGTTTTGTACGTAATCTTTCATAGCTAAATTCTACCTGTTCTTTAATAGGATTATAGTTAATAACTTTACAAGGAGTATTTCTTCCTCCTATTATTATATCTTTATCTACCACATTTGGCATTTCAAATACTCCTAACATTAACTCTAATGCTATTGTCGGATTTTGTGAAGTATTAACTAAAGTTTTTAATTGTTCCATATGTTTCTTACTAACTTTCATTGTAGAGCTTAATGCAACATCTATTATTCTTTGGCTTATTTGACAATTATTTTTCATAATATTAATTTTTAAATTCAACCAACACCAAAGTATTGATTGAATTAATGTTAATAACCTCTTTCTGATTTTTCAATTTCAGCATTTTGTTTATAGAGATTGATTAATTTGTCTGCATTTTCTTTTGCAATATCTTTTATTTCAAGAAGTCTTAATTCAGATAGTTCATCATCATTACTTTCAAGAACATTTATTGCTATTTCAAATGCGTCTTTCATAATAAGTAAATCTTTTTCTAACATTTTTCTGTCTATCAATCTTTTGATAGCAGTTTTTTGTCTAATTAAAACATCTACTTCATTATCAAGTTTTTTCCATTGTTCCATAGTATATAATTTTTAAATTCAACCAACACTAAAGTGCTGGTCGAATAAATTATTCGAGAATAATTCTTTGTCTTTTTCTTACACAATCAAATATGCATAATATTCTATTAACAATAACTTCTGTCATTGTATTATCAGGTTCTAAGATTAGTAGAACACAATCTTCATTATTGCTTTCATCTACATATTTAATCTTATGTTTATCTAACATATTTAGTACAATAATGTAAACTTCTTCTGCATTATACATAGCAATAAATTTATCATCATTACCTCTTACCATTAACAAATGAGGGTAAATTTTCAAGTCATACGTTTCCATAGTTTATAATTTATAAATTCAACAAGCACCTAAGTACTTGTTGAAATGTAGAGAAGTTATTCGTTTTAATGTTAAGTGTTCGGCGTTTAGCCGACAAGCGTAGCTTGAACGCCAGAGCTTGCTCTGTAACATTAAATAAGAATTACTGAACGGAATTAAACACCATTTTGAATAATGTATTCTTCATTGCAAGATGAACATTTTAATTTCTCAAGAAATAATGCACCATCCATAGTTCCACAATCTCCTGGTGAAACTAAATCTGTAGCACAAATATGTTCATCTTTATAACTATGGTTATTGCAATGAGGACAAGAATAAGATGTTGAAATTTCAGTATCTCCATTTATTTCTAACCATTTTTTATCTTTTTCAAAATATAAATGATGATTAAGAAATACATAAGAAATAATCTTTTCTCTATCTTCTTCTCTACTTTTATCAATATCTTTTAATATTGATTTTAATTCAAAATCAATGTTATTTGTCATTTCAGAAGGATTTAACCAACCCATTTGAATTAATGATTCAATATTATTAATGGTTTTATTTACCATTAAAATATCATTATTTAATCCTGAAATGCTTTGCTTGATTCTATCATAATTTTTGTAGTTCATAATATATAATTTTTAAATTCGAGTAACACCTAAGTGTTACCCGATTTACAATTACATATTAAATTCTTTATGCATTGCGCCAAAGACTTCTATTCCTACATCATATTTTGTTATAATGTGTACTAAGTCTGGACTATTTTTATCAGCCCATTTTCTAACTATATCCATATTATCAATTGCGTTAATAAATTGATATACCAATATGTTAGCTAAATCTTTATCTTTCATAAACTGAACGATATCGTCATTAGTCATAAATGGATGCATATCTGAATGCTCTTTCCATAATATATTAATGATATTAGATTTACAATCAGAAGCTTTTTTGTACTGATTAAAAAATGTTGTTACATAATTTTCCATAAGTTTATAATTTTAAATTCAAGGCACAATTAAGTGCCCTGAATTAAAATGGTTTCGTTCATCATATGCTTACCAATAGCAATATGATATAGTATAATCTTCTGTAGCTATACTTACATAATTTTTATGATAAGGATTTCTTATCTAAAATCAGATAGCACCTAAGTACTATCTGAATCTTACTAAAATGGTAAATCATCTTCTTTTTGATTTACTAAAAGCTCTGAAGCTTTACCATTCCAAATTGGGTCTTCTTGACATCTTGAACATATATGAGCTGGTTCCCATTGATTTTCATCAGGACAGAACTCAGGCTCAGTACATTCACAACCTTCCAATTCTAAATCTTTTTGAGCATCTTCTGCACATTCTAAATGCATTTGAAGATGATTCAATTCCGCTATTACAGCGTCTGTTAACATATTTTTCATAGTTATAAATTTTAAATTCAGATAACACCATAGTAATGTTAACAACTTACTTGCTCTACTTAACATAATAACTTGACTATCTTAGATATTTCTTATAACTTCGCTTACGCATTTGCACAAGCAATTGATGTACATAACCCTAACAGCTTTATTATAGCTACCTACGTACGTAAGGACACTCATCAGCTACTGCTCAGATTGACTGTAGTTGTTGATTGATATCAGATTGAGGAACGATATTCAATATCAATTTACAACAAAGTACCTGAAACGTTTACGTTTCAAATGGAACACACGTCAGTGTGGTGCCGGATAGGGGGGGTGGTTAGATTGAACGACCCGATAGGGGAGTGAAATAAGTATGTCCTCAGCCTCTTGTCAGACAAATACAAAAAAGGTACTTATGGTGTGGGTGTATAGTGTTTAGTTGAGAGAGTAGTCAATGTTATAAGAGATAGATCCTACTATTTTAATAACTTCAATAGAGTGAATCCAGAAGAACAGTTTATTTTTCTTATGAGTGATTAGGTTTTTAGATAGTCTATTAAGGGTATTCATATATAAGAAGGGGGTGGGGAATCTAAAATCATCATCAAGGGTAAGGGTGGTTACGTCTGGAACAAATATGTTCACTTGTTTCTTGTTGTTGTTATTATAATACTTTAGGGTAACTATAGCTATAACTACATTAGGTTTATAGCCTGGGGGGTAAGCTTTAGTTGAGATAAGGTTGTTGGGGTCTGTTAATTCCATGTTGAAAACGTTGGTAAGGTTTAAAGTAAGACTTTAAAAATAATTAATAAATTTGATATGTAGATGATTCAAACGATTGAAATACCAATTTATAAAGCAAAGTTATTAGTATTTAATAATGAAGAGACATTAAGGACAAGATTTCCAAAGACAAGATTTGACATAAGAGAAGATACAGAAGGTTATAGTTGTACCGTTGACGGTATACATATTTTATTTTTCAGAATACAAAGCATACCAGTTATAGTACATGAATCATTACATGTCTGTTGGTACATATTAGCCGAAAGAGGAATTAAGTGTACGCCAGACAATCACGAAGCTCAGGCATATCTGCTTGAGTTAATTGTGTTTAACCTTTTAAAATTAAAATGGAATGACTAATTATGTTAAAGTGGTAAGATTAAATTCTTACACATTATTTGTAGATGGAACATATTGTTACAATACAAATGGGGTGTATTGCCCTAATGAACAAAAAGCATTAACTGAAGAAAAGATTGATGCTATATATGAATTTCTTAAATTAGAGAAAAGAAATATAGAAGAGCGGCATGTAAAAGAATCTGAAGTTGCTGTTCATAATTTATTAATAGAATTAAATTTTAAACATAAATTAAATTAATATGGGATCGAATATAAATAAAAAAGCATTTGGTATGAGATTAGCTGAAGCTACTGATGCATACATCAAACAACAACAAAAAGATAAAAAATCGGATAAGGTTACTCCAGCATATAAGAGTAATAGAGGATGGTGGAAAAAATAGTTTCATACGTTGAGGGCAATTTAAAAATGCTTGCCGATAAATTTCAATTGTTAGATTGGTATAAAAAAGAACAAGTACTTTATCGTATGAATGTATGCAAGCATACATGTTTGCCTAAAGGTAAGTGTGAAGTATGTGGGTGTACAGTGCCAAACAAAATGTATTCTATGTATTCTTGTGATACAAAAAAGTTTCCGGATATGATGGGAAAAGAGGAATGGGAAAAGTATAAGAAAGAAAACAATATTCATGTACAACGAATTGATAGAGATTGATAGAGAGGGTAATGTATTTATGCAAGATAATTCAATTGCATTAATGCCTAAGCTGTGGGAAGTATATAAGCATAAGCGAATGGGAAGTAATATGGTTCGGTGGATAGTTTCTATGTCAGATTATAAATCTCCTTATCGTAGGTTGCCAGAAAAAGAAAGAGTAAGGACTGTAACTTATAGTGTTTTTGAGAGTTACAAGAATAAGCTGTGTGATGAAGAATTAGTATTGGAAGCATTAGAGGAATATAAAAAATTACAATATGATCCTTTAGTTGACCAGTATAATGCTATGAGTGAGCAGATGTATTTAATAACTGAGGTATATAGAGCAATGGTTCCTACACAAAGTAACTTAGAAGATTTAAATGACATAGCTATCAAAATGGAAAAGGCAGCTGTAGCGCGAGATAGAATAAAAGCATTGATTTTAAAGGATAGAGAAAGTGACTCTAAAATTCAAGGTACAAGTAGTGAAAACTTTAGTATGTTAGAAAATAAATTAAGATTAGAAGAAAGTTGATTAGTGGAGATAAATATAGACCAGTACTTTTTGATAAAACTTCTAAGAAATTAAGAAGGGGTTCTATTGACCATAGCAACTATTGGAACGAACAAATAAGAAGATGTAGAGAGGGGTGGAAACCTAATGGTGGTACATTTATGCCAGGGCCATATTATTTCTATTTAAATTTTTCTAAGATACATGCTTTCGATGAAAAAACTGGCAGAAAGAGAATGATGCCGCCAAGCTATCGAGATCAAGACCACGAATACTATACTGAAATACATAATGCTAAAGAAGGTGGTTATGGTATTATAGTAGGAAAAGCAAGACGAAAAGGATTTTCATTTATGAATGCTAATATACTTTTAGCAGAATGGAGTTTATATCCAGACAGTGAAAATGGTATAGGGGCTCAAATGGAACACTATGTTCAAGATTTCCGAAAAAAAATGATGATGTCATATTATGCATTACCTACTGAAATGCGTAGTCAAACATTACATAATAATGAATTAATATTACAATCAGGTTATAAAGAAAAAGAAGAAGGTCAGTGGGTAGAAAAAGGAATGAAGAGTATGATTCATTTTAGAGTAATGGATAAGCCAGATGCTTTTCGTGGAACTACAATGACATATTGGGTACTTGAAGAAGCTGGTGAATTTAAAAAACTAAAGAAAGCTTATTATGCTAATGAAGAATGTTTTAGAGAAGGTTCTTTACAATTTGGTGTACCAATAATTGGTGGAACTTCAAATCAGATAAGTAATGAGAGTGAAGATTTTATGGAGATGTATTATAATCCAGAAGAATATAATTTAAGAAAAATATTTATAAGTGCTGCTAAAGTATATCATGGATTTTTTCATTATAAAACTGGGGTTAGTGATATTGAAGGAGCTACTAAACATATAGAACATAGAGCTGCTGAAAAAAAGAAAGCAAGAGATAAAGCTTTGTATTATGCTTTTAGACAGGAAATGCCACTTAAAGAAGAGCATATGTTTCTTCAAGTAGGCACAACTCCTTTTGATTTAGATAAAATTAATATACAGACAACTAATATACTTACTAATAAAAAATTAAATATTGTTAGAAAAGCAAATTTACATTGGCAAAAAAATAGTAAAGAAAAATACATATTAGGTTCTAAGATTGATGTAGAATATAGTTCTGATGGTAAGTTTGAAATATTACATGAAAATTTAGAAAGTTTTAAAAATGTACATGTATCAGCTGTTGATCCATACCATGTTGATGATTCATTAGAAAATTCTATAAGTGATAAAGAATCAGATGGTTGTATGTGTGTGTATCGTAGATTTATTAATATGGATATTCCTGGAGAATTGCCAGTTGCTATGTATACAGATAGACCTTATTCTAAAGAAGAATTTTATGAAAACTGTTTAAAATTAGCGGTTTATTATCAATGTCAAATTTTGGTTGAATATAATGATGATGGTTTTTTAAAGTATTTTATTAAACATAATATGACCAGGTACTTAAAAGAAAGACCACGCTCTGCAGATTCACCGTATAGTCAAGTTTCTAATAAGTATGGTATTCATATGAAGAGTTACCAAAAATCTTTATTGGTAGAATTAGTTGATGAGTATATTAAAAAACATTATGAAGATATTTATTTTATGAGATTGTTAGAAGAAATGGCAGTTTTTGGTAAAAGAAATACAGATAGAGTAATGGCTTTTGGATTAGCTTTAATACACGATATGGACACAACAAGACATATTGTTAATAAAGAAGAAGAAGAAGATTCTGTAAAAGATTTTTATCCACATTTTAAAAGGAAAAATGATGGAACAATAGTTTCAGTAAATAATAATAATAATAATAACTTTCAAAAGAGGTCAAAAAATCCTACTTTTGATTATAACTTTGATTAGGAATGAGCGATAGTGTAAATTTTCCAAGACAAAATATTCCTGCTGATAAGAAAAACGAAGAATGGGTATTAGACTGTGTAAATGCAATCTTAGGATATCAAGACACAGGAGATAGATACCGGAATGAAAAAGTAAAGGATCACGAAAATTATCTAATAGCAGAAGGTTATTTTGATATTAAACAATTTGAGTATGTTACCGACATGTACGGTATTACAGCTCCAGCTCGTTTAGTAAATTATCCAATTATAATGCCTAAGCTTGATTTATTAGTTGGTGAATTAATATCTCAACCTTTATCATTTACAGCTTATGTAGTTAATAGAAGTGCTATAAGACGTAAGAATGAAAAGAAAATTCAAGTTGCAGCAGAATTTATCCTAAGACCTTTAAGAGCTAAAATTTCAGAAGCTACTGGTGTTGAGTTTCAAGATGAAGATTTAGGAATGGAACTTCCTGAAGATGTTAAAGCATTTCAAGAATATAAATTTAGAGATGCAATTGAAGATCAAATTCATGTAGGCTTAGAATATCTTATTCAAAAATACGATTTAAAGAATATCTTTAAAAGAGGATTCTTTGATATGGGAGTAACTTCTAAAGAGTTCTATAGAGTAGAAACAAAAAATGGAGACCCAGTACCATCAAGGTTAGACCCAAGAACAGTTATATACGATCCAGATTCTGACAAAGAAACATTACAAGATTCATTATATGCTGGAGTAGATAAATATTTTACTATTAATGAAATTATTGATAGGTGGGGGCATATGCTTACTAAAAAAGATATTGACTATATAGAAGAGTTACAAAATCAAGAATCTGCCTGGTATGCTGATAATAACGTACCATTTAGTTCATATATATATACACAAGATTCTTCATTAAAAATTAGAGTTGTTGATGTTCAATGGCGTTCTATTAGAATGATGAAGTTTAAAGAATCTCCTAATAAGTTTGATCCAGAAGTACCTTATTATAAAATGCTTCCAGATAATTATAAAGAAAAGAAAGGTGAGAAGATTGTAAAAAGACCTATGGTTGAGGTTTGGGAAGCTATTAAAGTTGGACATAAAAAATTAATCAAATGGGGTCCAAAACCTAATCAATATAGATTTGAAGAAAATTATGCTGAAGCTAAATTAGATTTCTTTGGTGTTATTAAAACTAATTTAAATGGTAGAACATTATCTATTGTTGATGCTCTTAAAAATATTCAAATACTATATAATGTGGTTATGTATCACATTGAGTTATGTATGGCAAGAGCTGGTGGTAAATCTATTGTTTATGATGTTTCACAAAAACCTAAGAATACACCATTAGAAGATGTGTTGTATCATGCTAAAAACTCAGGATTAATATTAATTAATTCAAAACAAGAAGGTCAACAGATTTCAACATTTAATCAATTTCAACAAATTGATTTTACATTAAGTAATTCAGTTCAGCAATTAGTTAATTTAAAAATGATGTTAGAAGAAACTGCTGATAAACTTACTGGTATATCTGCTGCAAGAAGTGGAATACAAAAATCAGGAGATTTAGTAGGAGTAACAGAACGTAATGTATTACAATCAACTACTATTACAGCACCAATTTTTGAATTACATTATAAAATAGTTGGAGAAGTCTTACAAGACATGGCAAACAAAATGCGTTTGTGTTGGGCTAATGAAGGTCGTATGGCTAATATCTTTGGAGATATGGGTATGCAAACCTTTAAAATTGATAAAGCTATTAGTAAAGATGAATACGGAATCTTTATAAAAAATAGTAGTAAAGAAGTTCAAGAAAAACAAATGATGTTACAGTTGTTAGAAAGATATTCATCTACTGGAGCTGTAGAGCCGTTAGCTGCAATTAAAGCTGTTCGTGGTGATAGTGCTACTGAAGTTGAAAATATATTAGTAGGTGCATTAAAAGAAATGAAAGCTCAACAAGTAGAGTTACAAGAAAGAGAGCTTGCAGCACAAGAAGCTAAAAATGAAATAGACGCTAAGAAAATTCAAGTACCATTAGATGTTGCTCAAATTAAAGCACAGTCTGATATTCAAGTTGCACAACTTAATAATCAAACTAAATTAGAAATTCACGATAGTGATATTGTACAAGAGCAAGACATGCAACAAGCAAATAGAAATCAAAATTTAGATGAAATGATGCTTGGGGCTGCTAATGATGAAACTGTTCCAGACATTCTTCCACCAACACAAGAAGCGCCTGTAACAGAAAGAATTGAAGTTGTAAAAAAGAATGAATAAATGTATATTTGTTAAAACAATACTTTAATTATGGAAGAAAATGTAAATGAAAAAGAAGAGGTAGTTGTTGATAATTCAACACCTACAATAGAAAATAATGAAGATACGTCAGCAGTTGATAGTAATAAAGAAACAAAAGAAGATAATTCTTTTGACGCTTCTTTATTTGTTGAAGCATCTGCAATGGCTGATAGTCCAGATGTAGCTAAAAAGCCAGAAGTAGAAGAAGCTGAAGATACAGTCAAAAATGATACTTCTGATGATTTTGTTTGGGATTATCCTACAGAAGCAAAAGACAACAAAGAAATTGTTACTGATAAAACAAAAGAAGAACTTCAAGAACAACCTACAACTATTGAAAATAGTTTTAAATGGGAAGATACAGGAATTGAAGGAGTAACTTCAAAAGAAGAATTTGATAATAAGATTGCAGAATATAAAGCTTTAGAAGAAAAATTAACTGAGTATAAAACTCAAAATGTAAAGTCTGATAAAATAACAAAATTGAGAAATTTTGTATCAATGGAAGATAAAGAGCTTGTAAAGAAAGATTTAGAAATGCAAGGCTTTAAAGAAGAAAAATTAGACGAAGCTTTAGAAATTTATGATGCTAATGGCACTATGGATATTGAAGCGCAAAAAATTAGAAATACGCTTAACAAAGCAATACGCAATGAAGAGCATAATGAATTAAATCGTGAGCGTGATAATGAAGCAAGGCTTCAAAAAGAGCGTGATGATTCAATGGTAGAATTAAAAAATCATTTAGAAAAAACTGAAACAATGTTTGGTTTTAAAATGGCTAAAGATTCTGATAGTTTAAATAAAGTGAGAGGTGATCATTATGAATACATAACATCAGGATCTTTTTTAAAAAGTGTTACAGAAAGTAATCAAAATGTTTCAGAAGCAGCATGGCTGTGGAAAAACAAAGATACTATCTTAAAAGCAATGAAAAACCAAGGATATCAAAAAGGCAAGAAGGAAATTTTGGATAACATTCAAAGACCTGAAATTCCTGGAACTACAAGAATATTAGATCCGACTGGAAAATCAGATGAATTTAATCCTAATTCTTTTATGTTTGGAGGTTAAGAAACAGAAACATTCGATAATTATTAATATAAAAATGAAAAGATGAAATTTCATAGTGGAACTTATGGGAAGGAAACGATTGAAAGTAATGCTTTAGTAACAAACTTACTAAAGTACCCTGAAATCGCACGAAACTTAATTCGTCAATACCCACAATACTCATTAACATATTTTGTTGATGGAACTTCAAGGTTTGCTAAAGAAGAACTTATTGGTGAAAATGCATTTAGATGGTCTATTTTAGGTAGAACTAACAGACCTTCAACTTGTACTGGAACTAACGTAGGTAACGGACTTGGTTTAACTCAATTCGAAATAGAATTTGAAGAAAATTATTTAAACCCTAACGATGTAATCAGATTTGCTGATAAAGCTCAAGCTGTAGTTGTTGGAGAGCCTTCTGCAACTGCAGGTGGATATACTTTCCAATTAAAGCTTATGACTACTGACGTTGCTTTAGCTGTTAGTGCTGCTGCATTACTTGCTGGTGTTACAGTTGGTAAAGTTGGTACTGCATTTACAGAAAGCTCTGAAAGAGGTTACGAAAATCATGTTTACCCAGATTGGTATATCAATCACTTAGGTATCAACAGAAAAGCTAAATCAATTAGTGGTTCAGCTCTTACTGATGTTACTTGGATTGAAGCTGGTGGACAAAGATTGTGGTACTTTGCTGATCAAGAGATTGCAATGGATGAATATCTTTATGAGCTTGAATTAGACTCATGGTATTCTACTTCTACAATGGATGCTAACAACAACTCTTCAGTTTTTGATTTAAATGGTAAGCCACTTGTAAAAGGTGACGGTATCTTAAGACAAATTGATGCTGCTAACGTTGATACTTATTCTGGTCCTTTGACTGAAAAAAGATTAACGGATTTCTTAGCTCAATTGAAATTAAATACTGGTGAGAAAAATGCTCATTGGATGGTATTTACTGGTACTGCCGGTATGGTTGCTTTCCATGAAGCAATGAAAGATTTAGTATACCCAAGTGGTAACTTAATCTATGATGCATTGATAGGTAAGGATATGGAAATTGGTGTTAACTTTACAAGTTATAACGCTATCGGTCAGAGAATGACTCTTGTTCATAATCCTCTATTTGATGATCCAAACTTGCATGGCAATGATATTGACCCAGCAACTGGATATCCTAAAGAAAGTTTCAGAATGGTATTCTTAAATATGGGAACAACTAATGGTGTTTCTAACATTGAGAAGAAAGTTAAGGGAGCTGGAGGTATTAACCGTTCTATGATTATTAAATATATTCCTGGTATGGTTGATCCATTTGATCAAGGTTCAATGAGAGCTGCAAATTCAAGAGATGCTTTCACATGTGAGATTCTTTCAGAATCTGGTATTGTGGTAAGAAATCCTCTTTCTTGTGGTCAACTTATTTTTGCATAAATTAATATTATTAACTGAAAGTAATGGAAAAAGTAAAAGAAACTGATGAGGTGCAAGAAATGCTAAGTTTGTGTATAACAACTGGCAGTGCTGAAATTAGATTAAAAGATCATAAAAGAACAGGTTCAATAACAGTTAGAGATTATACAGATGTTGAAACAGGTGAATTAATGCGTTTTGTAGATAAATATGGTAATACTAAAGTAACTCGTTTTACTAAAAATAGAACCTATAATTTAACAGACTCTAATCAAGCATTAGAGTATCATCACGTAAAAAACCATCCATTATATTGTGGTGGTCCAACACCAGTTTTAGAAGCTATTAATCTTGAAAAACAAGCAGCTGAAGATGTTTATCAAAAAGATTTAGAAGCAGAAGCTAATTACATAGTTCGAAAACTATCAGGAGAAAAACTTAGAGATTTTGCTCGAGTTTTACTTGTAGGTAAGAGAATAAAAATTGGTGAGAAAACTTCTGATAATGTTCTGAAGCGTGAAATATATATGTTAGCTGAAGAGTCAGACCCAACGGGTAAGACTGGGGCGCAAAAAATTGTAGAAGCATGGGAAAATCCTGAAAGAAGTTTGAGAGAACTTTTACAAAAAGGAGTTTCTAATAATACTTTTATGGTTAAAGATGGTGTATATTTTTACGGAAAACAGAAAATGGGTACAACATTAGAGTATGCTATTGAATGGTTTAATGAGAATAAAGACATATTACCTCAAATAAGAAAAGAAGTAAACTCTAAGAAATGACAATAGCCGAAATGCATAGTACAATTGATTTGCTTTTAGATAAAGCAGATGCTCCATGGTTTAATCCGACAGAAAAAGATAATTATCTTAATCTTGCTCAGATTGAATTTGTGGAAACAAGGTACACGCAATTTGAAGCCATTGAAAAACGAAGAGAAGAACTTTTACCTCTTGTTAAAAAGGTAACTTATACTGGAGTTAATATAATTAATTTAACATCGATTAGTGAATTTCTTTATGTGTTAAGCTTACAAGCATATATAACCGACAGCTGTGTTCCTACAGGTACACGAATAGAACCAATTCATCCTATACAGTTAGATGATTTCGCTGGTGCCGAAAGGGATCCTTGGAATAAAACAACTGATGAAAATATAGGATATACACAATATAATGATGGAGCTGGTAATGACACCCTTGAGGTGCACAGTACTAATGTTCCATCAAGTGTAAATATGTTTTATTTAAAAAGACCTGTAGATGTAAGTATTACTGTTCCTACAAATAGTGAACTACCCGTTAGTACACATGAAGAGTTAGTAAATATTGCAGTTAGAAAGATGATGATGACAATTCAAGATCAAAATTATCAAGTACAAATGAATGAAATACAGCAACAAGGTCAATAAAAATTATAAGTTATGACAAAAAAGAAAACATATGAGATAGAAGAATTAAGTACAAAAAAAGTAGTAGAATTACATAAGATTGCTTCTGCAATAGAAATTAAGAATGTCAAAAAACATTCAAAAGCTGAATTACTAAAATTAATAGTTGGTAAAGAAGTTGTTTCTATAGAAAGTAAACCAAAACCAATAGCTAAAAAGGTTGTTAAAAAATCAAAACCTAAAGCTAAAAAGTTAGAAGTTAAAGTAGAAGATAAATCTGGATTAGTTAAATTTCATAGAAAGTTACCTAAGCGTAGTTCAATGACTTGGAGATAAAGTTTAATAGTTAATACAAATAAAAATGGAAATAGGTAGATCCTACATAGCGTTTAACGCTGAAGCTCATGTTCCGACTTTAACAGCGGGCATGATAGACATAACACCTTCTTTCAATGTTCCAACAAATTCACTTTCTGGACAAGCACCAACAATGGCAGTTATTGCAGCTGCTACTGGTGTAGCGGCTCAGAATGTAATTACATTTGGTGGAGTATTTGTAGCTGGAGATGATATTACTGTAACAGTAGTTAGCAGTGCAACATCTCGTCAGTTATGGAGAAAGAGTTATTATTACACAGTTCAACCTGGTGACACTTTAAATAGTGTTTCAGAATCAATTGGAAACCAAATAAAAGCAGATGGACTTCAAAGTGAAACTCCATATACTGGAGCTGTTGCTGCACCGGCTGTAACTATAGCATTAAAAAGTGATGATACTGATTCACTTAATGTTACAGTTTACACTAATTCGGCTGCTGGTACTTTGACTTCTGTAGCTACTGCAGCTACTATTTCAGAAGGGCAACCATCTGATTTATTAGACAAAGGGATTCCAGCTGAAGATATTCTTTCTGCTACGTATGATACGTACAGATTTGAATACAGACCAACTGTTGCACAACCATTCATTGATATGGAAGGAAAGAAATCAATTGAGATTTATTTCTTTAGTGCTACTGGTAGTACTGGAGCTGCTGCTTTAAAAGCGTTAATTGACGCTCTTTAAAAAGTAAGAATAGTTATAAATTATAGGGAGTAATCTTAGTGTTACTCCCTTTTATAAAGAATTGGTATGCCAACTTTAAATGAATTTGCTTATAATATTCGTAACATTGGTAGAGCTGGAAATAGTGATGCAGATGATGAAAACATCAAAATCAGTATGGTTAAGTTCTGGATTAATGGTTACAGAGCTAAATTAATATTTGAGTTTACTAATGCTGGTAAATTAATTGACCCTCAATTAGTACAAGATTTAGGTGTTGTTCCTTTAGAAGAAGTTGATAAAGCTGATTCTGATTGCCCTGAATGTGTCAAATGGGGTTGTAATATTTATAAAGTAGATATTCCTAAATTAGTTGATTTACCAAACAATAGAGGTTTATTATTTGTCGGATTAATTGACAAACAAACTCCTATTGCTTTAGATTATCCAGATACTTCTAAATTTAAAAGAGCTACACGATTTGGTAATAAATTTGATCGTTCATATTTAATTGGTAATACATTATATGTTACCACTACAAATGAAAATCTTGATTTAAAGTATATTAATATTAGAGGTGTGTTTGAAGACCCAAGAGAGGCTTTCAACTATGTTGCACCTGGTTGTGATAAAAAATGTTATAGTGATGATGATCCTTATCCAATACCAATGCGTATGTATGAGCCAATTACTAAAAACATATTACAATCTGAATTAAACATGGCAATTAATGCAGTCAATGACGAGTTAAACGATGGAAGACAAAACTATCAAGAGCAAGGACAATGATGGTGCTTTAACATTATATGGTATATATTTAAGGTCAAAGGAAGATGTAAATATAGATATATCTAAATTAAACAAAGGTCGCACTAATGTTAAAAATATAGGTTACAGACTATATGGTGACATCATACGCTCATATTTTAGCATTGTCTTTAGACAAATCATAAAAGGATATACCTATCCTCTGCTAAATAAATTCGGTTGGCTTAAAGTAGTAAAAACGTTGTGTACGCGTTATAATCCAAGTACATATAGTTTTAAAAAGATTGATGGTAAAATCATTCGTAAAAAAATTGAATTAAATGTCAATAAAACGGATGGTTTTTTTTATTTTGTATTTTGGGATTGTCCAAAAAAATATAGACATTATAGATTAAAGGTTTCTCCAAAATGGAAAAGATTATTATTTAAAGGTGTAATAGAAGATGAAATGGATTATCCAGATTATAGTTTATTAAGATATGGTAGAAATGCATCAAATAGTTACATACAAAAAATAAAATAAAATGAGTAACAATAAAGTTTCAATACATACAATAATAGGTAATGTTATTGGCAATTTAGGAATTAGAAATGTTAATAATGTTATAGATGATTTTGCTCGATGGGCTGTAGATGCTGAAATGAAAATTGGAAGTGAAGGAGCTTATAGAAGATTTGAATGTGAATTAGATATAAAAGAAAGAAGAGCATGTTTACCAGATAATTTTATTACACTTATAGCTGTAAAAAAAGGAGCTAATATTTTAGATATGTCAACACAAAGTTTTAGGCTTATGAATAAAGGAGCTGAAACAGGTGTTGCTGATTCTAACAGTAATTTTGTAAGCGGCAACTATCAACCATTTGATCCAGGAGCACCTAATGTTTTATCTACAGAATTTTTTGGAACATATATAGGTGGAGAAATAATTAATTTAACAGTATCTGCTAATAGAAATGGAACTATTTCAGTAAATACATTTTCTTATGTTGTAGTTGGTGGAGATACTTTAAATGATATAGCTTTAGCTTTTGAATCTCAATTTATGGCTGTATCTAATTTAGGATATTCTGTTGTAGCTTCTGGAGGTGTTTTAAATTTAACTGCTAATGATAATTTAACAACAATGCAAATTACACCATTTACTGACAGTTTAGGAGGAACTATTGAGGTTAAGGTTTTGCAAAACAGAAGATTACCTTCTTCTTGTAACATTGAACAAGGAGATAATAATACAATAAAATTTCAATCTAATAATTTATCTGAATTACAATTAAACAATTTAAATACTGGTAGTAGTGCATCAGGTGATAATGGAGTTAATTTTTGGGGGACAGCTGGTGCATTTACTTCATTTGCAAGTAAATTTACTATGGAAAATGGTTATTTATATTTTAATCAATTAGACGATACTAAAGTAGGAATTGCGTATTGGGGAGTAGATTTAGATGAAGAAGGGTGGCCGTTAATTAATGAATTACATGAAGATGCAGTTACGCATTATTTAATGTATATGTATAAGGCAAGAGATTATTACGCTGGTAAATTACCTCAAAATGTATATAAAGAAATGCAAGCAAGATGGTTTTGGCTTTGTGGTCAAGCGCGTGGAGATGATGAAATGCCTGGAGAAACTGAATTAAGACAGTTATCTAATATGTGGGCTCAAGTATTACCATTACGAAATAAAAACTTCTTTTAATGGCTCAATCTGGCAAAAATAGAACTATGAATACCTTTCAAGATGGTATGCGTATGGATGTTGATAAATTAAATCAACCTAATTCTTCATTTAGATATGGATTAAATGGTAGGTTATTATACAATAGAGATGGAACATATGCGTGGGAAACTGAAAGAGGTAATAAATTAAGTATAAATTATAAACCTGATAATGATAGTGGTTTAGCTGGAAGTAATTATAAACCTATAGGGTGGACAGGTAAGAGTAATTTAATAATAATTTTTTCTACAGATGAAGTTTCTGGTTATAGTGAAATCGGTTTATTAATAATAAATGAAAATGGTGTTTCTCAATACAGAACAATGTTTAATGACATTAATGACCCTAATGGTGAGTTGTTAAATTTTAATGTTAAAAATCAAATAGAAGCACGTTTTATTTATGAAACAGATAAATTACTTAGGGCTTATTGGGTAGATGGTGTTAAAAATAATAGTAATCAACCACGATCATATACTTTTTCTTATGATAATACATTACCTGAAAATGATTTAAATGCTTATACACCTTTATCTAATTCTACTCACGACATTAATTTACAGAGTAGTTTTAATATGGGATTAATTAAATACAATAAAACTATTTCTGGTGGTGGTAATAAATTATCAGGTTCTTATCAATACACATATAGGTTAGTTACAAATGTAGGATATAGAACTCCTTGGAAACCATTAACTAATCCAGTTATTTTAACAACAGATCAAGTTACAGCTTCTAATCCTTGGGAATATGAAATGGAAGGAAGTGGAATTGATACTGGTAAAGCTATTGAAATAGAAATTAAAGGAATTGACCAAAGATATGATGAAATAGAGGTTTGTTATGTTTATTTAGAAACTGATTCAATACCTACACAAGCTGCAATATTTGAAATTACTCCTATAGATGGTACTACAATGACATTTGTAGATAGTACAATGGATGGAGAACCTATTTTAATAGATGAGTTGCCAGTTTTTTTTCAAGGTATTAGAGCTGCAAAAACAATTAATATAAAAGATGAAAGTCTTTATTTAGGAAATACTATTGAATCTTCATTTGAATTAAATGATTTAGAAGCTATTTTAGAAAATATAACTGTTACTCCTTATTTTAAAAATATTAGATCAGATGAATGGTCTATTGCATCATTTGAAGATGGAAGAGATGTAATTGGTGTAGGTTCAAAACCACCAATACATAGACAAAGTGTAGTTGCAAATAGTACTTCTACAATGATGTTGCACGACCAACCAGGAGGTAATGAAGATTATAGTGTAATTGATGAATATTCTAATTATAAAGGAACTCAAATTTCACATTTAAATAAAGGATATTTTAGAGGAGAAACATATCGTTATGGTATTGTATTTTTTGATTTATTAGGTTATCAAAGTTTTGTATATCATTTATTTGATTTAGAAACACCAGAGCAATATAGTAATACTTATAATGCAACAAGATTAAAATCTGATGGATCTACAGTAGCTGTTCCAGTAGTTACTTTAGCAGAAAGAGCTTGGACAACATGTAATTTTGGAGATTATTTTGATGATGATGCTATTAATGGTTTAAGTGGTAGTGATACAGCTGTATCTTATTTAAGAATAATGGGAATCAAAGTAGGTGGTATTGATATATCTACAGTTAAAAGTCAAATTAGTGGCTTTATGATTGTAAGGGCAAAATGCGAACCTCAAATATTAATGCAAGGATTAGTTATGCCTTGTGTGAAAGAAAATGATACTACAAGACCAGCTCCTTATGGTCATGATAGGTGGTATGATATAACTAACGGTGCTAATCCTTCTACTATTACTAATGTAGGAGATATGCAATTAAACGCAGCTGTTAGTATAGTTACTGGAAGTGAATATGAATTAAGACCAAATACTTCTGTTTTTTATCCTACTGATTTAGATTTTGGATATGGACAATTACCAAATGTACAAACAGCTGATAGAATAAAATTAGTAAGTACTTGTTATCAAGTAGGGCATGATTGTGTTGGAGATGAAGATGATGGTTCAGGGTGTTGGGATTATTTAAATCAATATTTTACTTGGGAAGATGATAGTGGTTGTTGTGCTGATAGAGGTAGAGAAGGTGTAAGAAAATTATATAGAACAAAAAATGATTCTCAAGGTTATGCAGATTTACCAGCAACAATAAACGATCCATATCCAGCCCATGGAGTTGAAGCAAATGTAAGTTTTTTAATTAATATGGGATTAGGAGATTCTGTTGATAATTATGAACCAGGATTAGATTTAGATAATACTACTGAATTTGATAATGGTTTTCACATGGGTTATGAAAAATTTAAACAACATAAAGCATGGGGGAAAGGAAATTCTGTATTTATTAAACATGGTGATTTTACACCATTTGATGGTAGTGGGGTTGCTAAACCTTGGAATCCATTTTTTCAAAATCCTACTTTAGATTTAGCGTCTGATACATATATGGGTAGTTGGATAATGAATTATTTAAGACCAAATAATAATCCTTATGGTGGAGTATCAAGATCATCTTTAGAACGAACTGTATTTTTTAGTGTAGGACATTTTCAACCTGTTAATAATCCAACATTTGATGCTCAGGGAATGCCAGCAACAGATATATTCAATGGTATAGAAATTTGGGGTGGTGATTGTATATTAGATTATATGGGGTTTGCAAGATTATATCCAAGAATGAGAGATCCTTTTAATTGGAATAATACACCTTTTGAATATGGTATTGGAGAGCTTTACCCATTAGAAAGTAGAGTACATCATCCATTAAGAAATGCTCCATCTCAACAAGAACCAATATTTAGTAATGTAGGTTTAAGACCACAAAAAGAATTACAAGTAGGTGGAACAGAATGGCCAGATGGAATTTATTATGCAGCTGAATCTGAATTAAGAGAAGAGTTTGATATTAATTCAGTATTATTTTATGAAGAAACAGTAATGCTGTATGCTCCAAAACCATTAAGATTTAATGCTGTAGATCATTTTCCTGTAAGATGGAGGTATACACCAAGTAAATTTTATGGAGATGAAATAGATAGTTGGAGAATATTTCAAGTAAATGATTTTGATGATTTAAATGGTGAGTATGGAGAAATAACAAGTAGTATATTTATTTTCAATCAAATATATTCATTTCAAGAAAGTGCATTTGGTAGATTAAGAGCTTCTGACAGAGCTTTAATTGAATCTGCTAATCAAGGCTCACTTACAACTGGAATAGGTGAAAAATTAGATGGTATTGATTATATTAATACTGAATTTGGAAATCAACATCAATGGAGTTTATTTAGTTCTGGAAAAGCTGCATACTGGATTGAAGTAAATCAAAGAAAAATTTGTCGTTTTGCTCAAGATGGATATATATCTTTAAGTGATGTTAGAGGTTTACATCAATGGTCAGAAAATGAATTAAGAAATTTTGAAAATCAAGATACTCCTGTTGATGGTTTTGGAATTAGTGGAGTATTCGATTATCAAAATAATGTTGCAATTTGGTCATTTATAAGAGATAAAAAATTAAAAATTAGTGATGTAAATAGTCTTTATGTAGTTTCAACTGAAACAAGAGTTAATAATTATGTATATACTATTATAAATAATTTAGATTTAGTAGAAATTAATCCTTCAAGTGCTATAGTAGATGTAATAATTCCAAAAAATACTTCTATTAATGGTAATAATTATTTATTTGTTTTTTATATAACTAATATATCTATTGGAGGTGTTTTACAAGTTAAACAAATAGATGGGGCTGCATTTACAGGAATTGTAAATATTAATCCAGCGGAAACTTTTAAGTTTTATAGAAATGATATAAATGATAATTGGTCAACTGTATTGGTTAATAAAGCAGAAATAACAGAAAAATATTATTCAACATTATCATTTAATGAAATATCAAACGCATTTGTTGGGTTTCATTCTTATAGTGCTAATATTTTTATAACAGCTAAGAATTTTACATTAGCATATTCTGAAAATCATACTAATGATTTATGGGCTTTAAATATTGGAAGAGTAACAGAATATTACAATCAAAAATATAATTCTATACTTGAACCAATTGTAGCAGACCAAGCAATGTATGCAAAAGTTTTTGATACGTTTAAAGGAAACGCTAACTTTAACCTTGTAAATACTTTAGAAGAAATACATATGATTACAGATACAACATATAATTTGTTATCATTAACTGCAGATACAAGAAAGGCTTTTAAAGAAAATGTATTAAGATTACCATTAAGAACAACAGATCAATTATATAGAACAAGAGGAAAACAATTAACTGAAATATTAATAATTAATAATATTGATTTAAAGTTAACTCAAATATCAAGTATAACTACTGATTTTAGAATTTCAAATAGAATATAATATGGCATTATTTACAGACAAAAAAGAATTATCAAGACAAGCAGAGTATGTTCCAATGGAGACCGCTACAGGTTTAAGAAAAGTTGGATTATCTGCATTAGGATATAAAGCAGATGGTAGTTTAAATACTATTGGCAAAATACAAGAATATAACCCACAACCTTTCCATGGTTTAAGAAATTTAGGGGCACAAGCATTTGCAAAAAAAGGTTCTGATTATTCTAAAGTTATAAAAGAAGGAAGTGGAGATGCATGGACTCAAGATTTAAATTCTGTAGATTTTGCTTGGCAAGCTTTTAAAATATATTTAGCTGCAGGTGGTAGTGTCGGTGGTGGTGGTTCAGCTGCACCTGCTGGTGCAACTTCTACTCCAACTACAGGGGCTGCTGTTACAAGTGGTGCAAGTTCTGCGCCTGCCGGAGCTGGTACTGCTGTTCAAGGTCTTGATACATCAACAAGTGCTTTTAGTGGAATGGGTAGTGGAACTGAAATAGCTTCTGGTCTTGGTACTGATATGACTACTACTGCTGCTGCTTCAGCTATACCAACATATGATGTTGCTTCATGGACAACTGGAACTGCTATGGATGGAGCTGGTAATATAGTTGATAAAAATATATTAGATGAAATTAATTCTGGAACATATGATGAAATTTATGATACAGAAGAAACTAATATGATGGATAGATTTTTAGAATATATGGGTCAAGAAGATGATGGTAAAACGTCAGGCATTACTCCAGGTGGAGAAGAATATGATATTATTTCTCCTGATGTAATGGGAAGAAAAGGTAGTGGTACAGGTGAAGGAACTGGTGTAGATTTAGATAGCAAAAGACCGGGAAGTACGTTTGTAGATAAATTAGATCCTAATCAAAAACAAATGTTAAATAAAAATCTTGACCAAGCTAAAAAAGAAATGTCTAAAAAAGACAAAAAAAATGCAGACGCAGATTATGCAAATTGGAAAGCAGCTGCTGAACAACAAGGGTTAAAAGTAATAGGAACAGACGCTGTTGATAATACAGGTCAAGTTCAAGCAACTTTTAATGCACCAGATGATTCGGCAGAAAATAAAAAACGTTCTGGAGATGCTCTTAAAAATATAGCAATGGGGGGTATAGTTTCTTCTGGAGCTAATTTAATTAATACAGCAACATCAAACATTAATGATGCTGAAGATAGAGTAAAAGAATATCAAAATCAAGCATCAATGACAACAAGTTATTTATTATAATTATGGCAGAAAAAAGTAACAATCCTACTTGGACAAAAGCAGACCAAAAGAAATATGACAAGTATATAAAATATGATTTCATGTTGGGATGGGACGATGAGTGGAATAAAATAAAAGCTAAAAAACAAACGTATGATCAATTTGTTGCAAAACAAAGTAAGCTTGATAATTTTTCATATAATCTTTCTGAGAATATTGAAACTGAATTTGTACAACCTCAAGCCTTTATAGAAAAAAATCCAGATGGTACGTCAACATATTATACTAAAGCTCCAGAATCAGCATTAGAACCTAATAAAGAAGGTAATTTTAAATATGATGCATGGAATCAAGAAGGAGCAAAAAACATTGGATATTATCAAGCACCTTTTGTTTTACCAAAAAATTCTGAATTAATAAATTTAAGTGGTATTCAATATATAATATCTCCAGACAGAACAAATAATTTACCAACATTAAATAGAGTTGAAGAAAATTCAGCAGTAGCTGAAGCTTGGACAAGTGCACAAGAACCATTTAGTTTAGCAAATAAAGCTGGTACAAGAAATTTAACAGATGCATATTCTGATGAAAATATTTCAACTGCATTATTGAATGAAGCAAAATATTATGCTAATACTCAAGGTGTTGACATGGAAAATGGAAATTGGAATCAAGAACAGTATAATAATATAAATAAATTTAAAAAATTAGCTGACTCTTACTCTTTAAATATGTCTGAAGCTGGAGAAGAAAAATATAAAGACGCTCAATATAGTTTTCAAAAAAACATAATGAGTCCTTATTATATTAGACAATTAGAAGATACTAAAGAGTGGCAAATTGATCAAGCTGAAATTGCAGATGCAGCATTAACAAAAGCTATTGCAAGTGGTGCTGATGAACAAACTATAAACAGATTAGCAATTGCTAAAGAACAAAAAGATAAAGATTTAAAAGCAAGAACTGCAGCTTCAAATGAAGCTATAAGTCAAATTAGAGATGCGTTAGCTCCAGAAAAGAGAACTCCAAAAACTTATGGAGTGTTTGATGATTTTTTTGCATCTGTAGATAATGCATTATCTCCTGGTGCAATAGGTAATATGTACTCTATTGACCAAGAAGGAAATGAACTTATTGGAACATCTACAGAAGAAAAACAAAATTTATTAAATCTTTTTGATGAAAATCTTCTTCCAGCTTTTCAAGCTGTTAGTGAAAGAAATCAAAGTTTAAATAATACTAATGTTGTAACTAAAGATAATGTACCTACAGACCAAACTGATTATACTAATAATCAATTAGGTAATGGAACTGGTACAGGTACAAATCAAAAACAACGTATTGGTGAAGGTGGTGGATATAGTAGAAGTGGTTATGGATATAGTCCTAAAACTAATCAAAAAGATTTTGTACCTACTACTGAATTTATTAATGATTTAGGGAATACAGCAGCAAAAGGTCCTGATGGTACTGTTGTTATGAACGAAAGAACAATGAAAGATATTCAAAGAGATATAGCAGATATAGATTCATCATTAGGAAAAATAAATCAACCAATAGAGGAAATAGGAGAATATGCTCCAGATTTAGAACCTGGCTCAAATATTGGTGGTTTTATTGGAGATGCTGGTAGAGCTTTAATAGGAATAAGGGGTGCTATGGAAGAAGTTCCAGAATATCAAACAGGAGAAATGTATAATCTTGCTATGGATGAAATGACAGCTCGTAGAGATTTAGGTATGAGTGATGAAGAAATTGCATTTTCAAGAAATTTAGCAGAAAGAGGTTATGGATATGATGTAAAAAATGTAAGAAGATTAGCTGGTGGAAGTTCTGGTGTTGCATTGGGTAACTTAGGAAGAGCGCAAGGACAATTGTATGATCAATATGCTAATATAGCTGCTGCAGACCAAAGAGTTAGAAGAGATAATAGAGGGCAATTTTATAGGGGGGCTATGGCAGATGAAAACATTAATAGACAAAAATTTCAAGATGAATTTCAACAAGCTGTTATGAATAAACAATCTGGAGCTATGTTAGTTAATGATGCATTAAGTAATATGGATGAAAGAATGCAATTTAATAAAGCATATGGAAAAGGTTCTCCTTATTATGAAATGATGAAATCTACATGGGAAAGTTCAGAACAAGAAAAAATTAATAAATCTGAAGCATTAAAAAATACAAAACAAGTTTATGTTGATAAATTAAATAAACGAAAAGAAGATTATCAATCAGAATTAGATGAAATGCAAACTTTAGGTACTGGAAATCAAGTTGTTTTACCTAATCCTAAAGATTATACTCCACCAACAATTGCAGAACAAACATTACTAACTGTACCTGATAATGTTAATTTTCAAACTGATGAAAATACTCGTGGAGATGCTACAGAAATTGCAGAATATCAAAGAAGAGTAGATGCTGGAGAAAAATCATGGGATGTTTTAAATGATCTTCGTAAAAAAAGAAATTCTGGACAAGGTATTCTTGATAATCTTAATGTAGATAATACTGAAGAAACTATAGTTGAACAAACACCTATAACTGAAGAAACTATAGTTGAACAAACACCTATAACTGGAGATACAGATAATTTGGGTGATCCTATAGCTACTGATAATAAACCTGTTGCTGGTGAAATTCCTAAAGATTGGGCTCCTTCTTTAGATCAAGTAATGGATGCTGCAGATGCAGGGATAATAGAAACAGGTATTAGTGGTACAGAAGCAACTAAAGAAGATAATAAGAAAATATACAATTGGTTAAATAATAAAGAAGGTGCTGTTGAAGAAGCAGAAGAT
>Ga0233412_10000133_pt1 | contig 40275 bp, 53 predicted proteins | sample Na_anoxic_4_MG_FD_180667 | JGI IMG/M metagenome (GOLD analysis project Ga0233412, IMG submission 180667) | Seawater microbial communities from Saanich Inlet, British Columbia, Canada - Na_anoxic_4_MG | ecosystem: Environmental > Aquatic > Marine > Inlet | place: Canada: British Columbia... | reverse complement strand
ACCTCTCCAAATGTCTTTTTATTGTTGATATTTACATTAAATACCTGTTTATGCGTTGCTAGATCGATGGTAGATATTGACATATATTCTATAATCATAATCAAAATTATAGAATATCAACGATTATAAGATATTTCTCATTTTAATTTTCCAAATAGACGCTTCTTTCCATCCACAAGCTTCGTATTGGTCTAATTTAAGTTTTATTTGTTCGGCAACCCCACAATTACAATTTTCAGAATGTTCATGATGCTTGATATACCAAGGATTTTCATAAATAAGTTGTAATATTTTAGTTATTGCTTCTTTATTATTTTCATTCGATAAAGCTATTTCACAAAGATCTATTAATTTTTTTTGTATGTCATCATTTCTTTTTTGTAATGACATTGATCTAGTTATACGTATATTTGATTTATTTATAGTTGATTTTCTTCTACATATTGGACAATTATTCTTACATCCGCCACCATATGTAAGATTTCGCGTATTTTGCCATTTATCAATACACGTAAAACAGAATGAATGATTACAATCCAGTGTGCATTTATTTGTTATAGGATTAAGACATATGATACAATCCATTTTATATATATTTACCATAGATAAATATGGCTAAGTATTTTAGGATTATAATATCCGTGACTTTTTTTTAGTTCTTTTTTTATAGCTTTGCCTCTATATTTGGTTCCAGAATGTCTACTGAAGTAGTTTTGCATCCTTTTTCTAGTACCATGATTTTTTTTGGCGTAAAGTTTTAATGGCGTTCGATCTTTATATTGTTGATAACGTCTGTCTCCAAAATGAATAACTCTGGTTTTTTTGGTTTTTTTGTTTTGAACAATCGCGGTATATTTTTTAGGAAAAGGCCCTCTTTTAAATTTTAAGATGCGTTCCTTCATTTTACTTTTTCTTCTACCTCCGATTTTTGTTTGTTTTACCCTTCTTCTTCCTCTTTTATATGTTTTTCGGGCTTTTTTTGCTAATTTAAAAGCTCTACTACTTTTTTTACACTCTTTCTCAATAATATGAAAATCTACAGCAGATGCTTTACCTCCTGTTATTGCGCTAGCCATTCGGGCATATCCCCATGAATGACCCGTTTGATTTGGCCTAGATCCACTAGAAAAGTACGCCCCTTGCCCTTTTTTAAACATGCGTTTCAACCCCTTCAAACTACATTTTGATGCCTTGGCTAGTTTTCGACTCGGCGTTATCTTTTCTATTTTGTACATTTTTCTGGCTTTAAGAATATGAGGAGATACTTTTGATTTAAAACTTTTTACCTTTTTTCTTGTGTAATATTTCTTACCCTTATACATTTTACGCGACTTTTTGAGTTCGCGTTTTTGAATTTTTCTATCTTTTTTACTTAATCCTTTTGGGACATATCTAGCTGGAACATTTACCATATATACATTTGTTAGAATTAAATATATTGATAGATTAAATGAATCAATGGTATAAAACTCTTAAGAAAGCCCCATGGTCTCCTCCTAATTTTACATTTGGTATTGTATGGCCTATACTTTATACATTAATGGCAATTTCAGTAGGTATTGTGTGGTCAAATAAAAAATGTTATCCGTATTGTTCACCTATTACTTTTTTTATTATACAGCTTGCGTTTAATTTAATATGGACTACAATATTTTTTAAATGGCAAATGCCCAAATTAGCCTTTCTTGATATGATACTTATTATGATTGTTACGTTTTATACTTATAAGCAATTTTTACCTATAAGTAAAACAGCAGCATATCTGTTGATACCATATATGCTATGGTTATGTGTAGCTTTTAGTTTAAATTTATATATTATTCTTAATAACTGAATTCACTAATTATTTTGTTAACAATATGATTATAGAATCGTCTAAAAGTTTTATGTTTCTTTTTTAAATCTCTCAATGGAATCCATTTGACTCTGTCTTTTTCATATAACCCATTATGACTCTTTACTTTATTTGGATCATTTTTATACATTTCTTTGAAATCATTTTTGAAGACTTCTTCTATATTTTTATCATATTTCACCTCTACGATAAAAGTATGATATCCATTTCCTTTAATTACAGCACAAAGATTATTTTTCATTAAATTTCTTATATTGGATTTTGTCCCTAAAATCCCATTGCTTTCTTCCCAACCTTCGCGAAGTGCAGTTTCACGATGTGATTCGTTCTTTTCTTTAGATCCTCCGAAATCGCTCCATTTACCGGCGTCTTTTCTTGCAATTAGGGCTTCTCGTGAAAATAAAAAATATGGATGATTATTTCTAAACGCAACAGGTAAAATGCCTCCTCCCATTTATATAATTAAAGATTAAAGTCCGTATATAGTTTTGGATTAACATTAAACCGAACATTCTTATTTGCCGGATCATAACTAACTAAATAGTTTTGCTGCGTGTTATTTCCAAACATCAAGTTACGTTTACATGGTAGACCAGCTCCTTCTGTGATTAGCAATGGTTTCTTAGTAAAATTACCAGAAATATCACTACCATTGGTTGGAAAAGCACCTCCCCACGACGGTCCACCTGTATTTGCCCAACCCATTGTAGCATATATACCAATATTTGTAGATTTAAAAATGTTTTTTGCTTCTGTTTGTGTAAAAAACCCTATACCGCCTCCATATGGATGATTTCCATATTTTTTTTCCCAACTGGTAAAACCAGTAGGTAAAACTTCCCCTACTGACGAGTTTAATTCCCTAAACTGTCCTCCTAGTTTAACTTGGAATCCACCGACACCTTGAGTATTGTTTGCAAAAGATAATCGTCTGATAGCATTATTGGTAGTATCAGCAAAGGTTGTTACAACAGGTAAAAGTTGTGGAGGAGGGATTATACCATATAAAATTTTAACAAAAAATGTCCACCAATTTGGCTCACCGTTTGGTCCTGTTCCACAACATTTCTTTATTACAATTCCGATACCATTAAAATATTGAAAACTAGGGGAAGCAACTAGCATATCGTTTGCAGTGAAAGACCCCGAGGCTGTAGGAGGATAAGAATTATCTATATTCGCAGCAGAAAATAGCCCTGAAATTACAAGATCTCCCACACTAACAGTATTGTCATCACAAGGAATTGGGTCACCGCCAGCTGAAGATTTCCATAATGGTCCCTCTATTCTTACATATTTAGTAGCAGAGGTATAAGCTAAATATTTATTTGGTCCCTGACTTAAATTATCCATATCAGTAGGGCAAAAATTTGATCCAAATAAATTATTTGATGGATCTGTAACAATGATACATTTTGACGAATCAAATGTTGGATACCGTGATTGATTAATTCCTACATCTCCAGAGTCAATATAAGTTCCACACCAGATTTTGCTTGTTATGAAACCTTTAAAACCATTTGATAAGGTTGATATAAACGATAATCCAGATAATCTATTATAAACACTATCCATTCCAGTAACTATCTTAACTTTAGTATTTGTAACACCTTTTCGATTACATGAATCTAATCCTCTTTGAATTACAAAATTTTCACTTGCATCTATCAAAGGACCGCAACCTTTATAAGCACCATCTACACATAATGCACTACCTCTATTCAAACTTAAAAACTTATCATAGCTCCTTACATTTCTCAAGTTACCATCTCTGTAAAAACCAACTTTACCATTAAAATTATTACAGTTTTGTAAATTGCATGGCCCTCCTTTCAAAGATTTTGATCTTTTTTGGTAATCGGTTACATTTGCTTTAAAAATAGCCTGTGCTTTTTTATTTCGTGTTCTTTCACTAGAACTTAATTTGGGTCTATTATTATTAAAACAGTTCATATAATTTATAATTATATTTAATTAATCATATAAACAAACAAGATTCAATGCCATGGAGTAATCCATATTATTTAAGTCTAATACACGTCCAAATTCATCTAAAATTTGCAACTGTAACCTTGAAATATCAACCGGTCCGAAATAAAATCTTTTCTTAATTGCATTATTTTGTGTAACAGTATCATTTGTTAAAGACAAGCCATTGTTAAAATCAGATGAAGTAGCCGAATCAGTAGAAATTCTGGCTAGAACATTGGATTTTCCAATCGATTCATTATAAGCTGTAACAACAAAATTATTAACATTTTTGTTGAAATCATTTACAACAATATAAATGTATTTGGTACCCCATGCATCATAACAACCTTCCGATACATAAGATTGAGACCCGTTATATTCACCCAAACGAAATCCTAAAATCCATCCTAAATTTGAAACTATACCGTTTGTCCCAGCTAAATCTACAGAAGGTGGCTCTGCTATACCATTACCTACGTTTGTATAACCTTCTGTAGAAGTAGAAGGGGTTGCCGCTCCGTTATTTGCACCAGATGATCGATTAAAATAAACATATAATAATGGTGTCCACCCACCTTGCCCGGTTCCGTCCGGATTAATTTTGGCGGCACCTGTACCTTTACCATTTGCAATAGTAAATACAGTTTTCGTGGTATGTTCATCAATAATGCAAATAGGTCTGGCATCACTGCCGCTAGTATAATTGTTTTGTATAGCTATTTGAATTTGTTCATTAACTGCATCTTGAATCTCTAATCTTTTGTAATTTCCATCTGGAATACTTATATAATACCAAAGTAAATCTGGAGTACCTGAACTAGCAGCACCACCACCACTAGTTGTAATTTGCGCCCGTGGATTAGCCCATCCAATCCAAAAATAGTTGTTTCCTAGTGATTTACTTATTTGGAAATAAGTACTGGGAAATTCTAAAGCAGAAAGTTCCATTGAAATTACATTTTTAATAGTAGTGGGTAAAGTTACTTGATAATTGGTACTTAGCGTGGTATAATAGTTATTTCTAAACCGAGAATCTAAGCAAAGGAGTCTATGAATGGTATGTTTTGAAGTACCTTCAACCGTAGTTTCATCACGGGGCACCGGATTTATATGACTAGATACGCTACCTCCAGGTCTTGCCATAACAGCATGTTCTTCATTCAATAGATACTCTCCATTGCCGTATTTGAATTCTCTTTTTTTTGTTATAATCATAAGTTTGTCTTTAACACCATCAAGAAATTTAATAATATCTCTTCGTTTTTCTTTCGAGATACTTTTATCTGTTAGTAATTTTTCACGTAATATATTTTCATTATTAACAATATCTTCTAAGCTAAACGGATCTTGTAAATTAAGTATATTTTTCAACTCATTTATATTATAAGAATTAATATCAAGATTAAAAATTCCAGACATATATATATTCTAAATCTAAAATATTTATATATTAATAAGCATCTATTTCTTTGCAAATATTTCTTTGCCTTTCTCTAAACACCAAAATTGTATAGCTAAACAAGGAAAAAGTCTTACATAAGAAGGCAATAATCCTCTATATAACCCAAAAAAACCATCTTTTTTAACAACAGATCTAAATCCGTCAAATATACCATTATATCGAGGAACATCTTTACTAAATCCCGCCATTTGAAAATGTTTTCTAAGCATATCAGTGGGGTAGGTAAATGTCAGAGCGCTCATGCCAGCAAATCCACCGGATAATAATTTTGTACTTGTTGGCGAGAAATCATAACCATCAAAAAAATCTTTATATTGATAATAAAACATAAAATTTAAAGCACTAAAGGGTCCAAAACCTAGTATACTAATACCTAATCCCTTATACATTTCATTAAATTTTATTTGTTTTGCCGCCTGAAAAGGGCTCGAATAATGAGATTTATTCATTTGTAAAGATAATCGGGTGCGTATGGTTTCAAGTGGATATATAGTAACCATTGAAAAGACTCCAGCCACACCTCCAGAATAAAAATTTTTAATTTTTTCATCTTCAATATCATTAAAAATATGATTTTTAGATTTTTCAAATGCGGTAAAATTTGTAGCTATTTGAGGAAAGACGCGTAAACAATTTGTCATATTACCCTTCCATAAATATCGAACCCCTTCTTTTTTAAGAACCGTCTTAATGGATGCTTCTTTAAGATATTGATTTTGACGTTGAATTTTATATAACTCTAATGGAGCAGTAGCTGTTCTTGAAATCACTCCTGCCATACCTCCGATTAACAAATCATCTAACATTACTTATATATCTTATCCCCATAGATTTAATATCATTTCCTTCTTTGTTTCATCCATACTGGAGAGAATATACCATTTTTTCTTCTTAGGATCCCATTTTGTTCCAAGTTTCTTTCCTTTGTCTTTTTCTTCAAAAGGCACTTTAAGATAAATTTTCTTGGGCTTTTTTGCATATTGACATTCTGTTTGTCCAATAGCTAAATTTGCTAATTTATCAGCCCCTTCATTTCCTAAACTATGTTCATCAGTCTTTCCAGTGTGGGCAGCAACATGATGGAATGCTACATTTTCTTTATCTTTGAAAATATAGTATGCCTTTTTTACAAGATCTACATTTGGAATGGGTTTTTTCTTTATCCAACATGCCTTTTCCATTTTTTCTCCATAAGTTGTACAACATCTTATAGCATATGCAGAATCAGAGTAAATATTAACTTGAAATCCGGCTAGTATTTCACGATATAGGATTTCAGCAGCCTTTATAATAGCTTTCAATTCTGCTGTATTATTTGTTTGTTTCCCTTCGATTCTTTGTGCACAATTTCTTGGATCATCTATACCAAAATAAACACCTAAACCAGCTTTTGCACCTCGTTGACCGTTATTGGAACAAGCTCCATCTGTATAAACATTCGTTTCCATTATATTATTGTGAGTAATAATAAAATAGGTTTAAATTCAATTTAAGTTGATTTTACCCGCCCTTCAAAAAAATCTCCGTGAGTACTAATATAATAATCGTGATAATATGGTGCTAAATACAAAATAAGACCTATTGTAACTGCCATTGTTATTCCTGAATATACTAGTTTTTTTGAACCACTCAAATATGCAGCTACTGTCATCATAGCTAGTCCAATATAGTTCTGTAATGGCATTCCCATATACCAATTTTGACTATCCAACCACCAAATATTTTCTCTTTTATATTCGTGAATTGTATAATGAGGGTTTAACATAAACCACATTGTGTCTTCTATTAAAAACCAGGCGACTATGAAAAATATTATTGTAAAAATATTATTGGGATATAGGCTATAAATAAGTGTAAATATAACCATAATATTCATTATTACATGATATGTAGTCATGGTAAATAGCGCTGGTACAGTGGGTAATTTTTTTGCCCAACCATGTTTTCCCTCTGCCTCAATTTCTAATAGAGAGAACAGTATGGCATATATAGTAATATACAATGCAGTAGCTATCATTATATAATACTAATGTAAAATTATCAAAATCCTTACTAATATCTAAATGAACTTAAGCTAAGCCACTCTTCATAACAATATTCGCAGCAAAATGAGTAATTTCGAGAAGCAATTTTAGCCTTTTTGATAACCGGTCTCAATGCAGTAAATTCAAGCATACATCCATCATTTGAACACTCTTTTATTTCTTTATAAAATACAGCTCTGCTAGGAGGAGTGTTAGGGATCTCTTTATTTTTTTCCACTTCATTAGTAAATAAACATGTTAACCATTCCATTACTATATAAAGAGTTTTTATCTTTAACATATATAATTATGTCCCATGGATGTAGATTCAAAAAAGCAACGGCTTCAATGCGATGGAAGTGGAAAAAGAAAAGAACAAGACGATTACAAAGAAAAAGAAGAAAAATGAGAGCGCGGGCCAAATAATCAAGGTATATCTTCTTCTAATTTCTCCTCTGATTCTGTGCCTGGCACGGATTCTGACTCTGGTTCTGACTCTGGTTCTCGACGTCTTCGACATTTCCCTCTACAAGTGGTATCGTAAAAACACCAACCTGCAATGAAAACAGCTACTGGAATCACAATCGCATAACCATATTCCACATTCATATAATTCTATACTATGTATTGGGTTTTTAAATAAATTGAAGTTCCGAATTTTATTACTTATTTGGTTTTGCGATCGTTTAAAAGTTAATTTACTTAAGAAAATAAAACCAAATTAACTATAATGGATATTACATCAACAAGTCAAATGGATAGATATGTTAAATCGTTGAAATATCTTGTTGTTTTTCCAGATAAAACAACAACATTTTATAAATCATTAAGAAAAATAGCCGAAGATATAAGTGTAGATTACTCTACCATTTCTAGACGATTGAATGAGGAAAATCCGTGTATATGTATTTCCAAAATATCTGGGTTTATTTTTTCTATTCGTAAATTAAATTAATCATCAGAGGAATGCATTTGAAGCGATTTTGCATGATCCTGCCACGCGCCATTTGCGGTGGGTGAAGTATTTTTCCTTTTGAGTTCCTCCACTCTTGGATTTACAGCCTTTTCATCCAATAGCATAATTCCCATAGCAGCATAGTTATGCAAATCAATCAGTGTATCACGAATTGATTCATTATTAACTAAAGTAATACCACTTTTTGTAACACTACTAAGACGACTGATTTTATCACCCATTCTTACAATTACACCTACAGGACCATATGTTGCGAATGAGTCTCCATAATCCTTATTTTTCTTCGTGAAAAGATCCAATGCCTCGGCTTGTACCGTGGTATACTGTTGTATACGGTCTTTATTATCCATAATGTGTTTATATTTGTACTACACAATATGGATTTAATTCAATTTATCCTTATATAATTAGACATTTAGACATATAATTAGACGAATTGTTGTTTACCGTTTTTAAAACTAGTTTTTACACAACACCCGCATCTGGCTTTTCCTCCGTGACCACAATCGGTTCGTTTTTCATCGCAATTAATTTTATCTAAATCAAAACGTATATTTACAGGAGTTCCTGATGTAAATGGATTGGTAGTTAAATCCCAAATATAAATAGAATCTGTTGCTGCATTCCACTCGGTAGAATTCACACCGTCGTAATTACCCCTTGATTCATTTGCCTTTAAGGTCAATAATCCATTAGAGGTATGAATTGTAATAGAACAAAATGGATAATTAGTTCGATTTTCATTTGACAATCCTTTAATAGCAATGTAAAATGTATTATTTAATGTCGGGGTAAAATTTCCTGTCTGCCATCCTAGCCATAAAATACTAAGTCCATTACCCAAAGAATTATTTGATATACTTCCGATTGGATATACTGCGTCATATCCAATAAATGTTAAATTCGCACCGGTGTTTGGTTGTAACTGGGGCACCATTACTTTAGTACAACTAAAACCAATTCTATTATCACAACATTTTGTGCTGAAACAGGTTGAAATTCCGATTTCAGAAGTGGGACAGATTTCTCTTCTAGGGTCATAAGGGTTTCTTGTTTTGTTATAAGTAGTTACTTTATCACGGAAGCCAGAGTAAGCAGAAAAAGATGGAGCATTACGTGGTAGCAATCTAAATCCTTGTGGACCTCTAGCGTTATCAGATAAACAATAATTAACTTTAGTTGAAATTCTAGATTCTGCTCGAGCGCCAGAATTTGTACCGGTTCTATTTCTTGGTTGCTTGATAATGGCTGTCTTTGCTATGATACCAGGCATCTTTTCTTTTCTTAAGACCCCACCTACTCTCCGTGCTAAGAATCTAGCATAAGATCCATGTTTTTTATCAACACCAGATTGACCCCTATAGGCGGTTCGCGCTTTTACAGTAGGTACTCTATAAGTAACCTTTTTCCATTCATTAGGATATTTTGAACTTCCCCTACAATTTTTTTGAATTGCGTGCACGGCATCTCCCGGTCCTCCTGCCTGGCCTAAATTTCTTTTTTGTGCACTTTGACCCACCTGTTTACTAACCGTTCCAGAACGTCTCATCATCATATATCTTGAAGAATCCATTCTAACCTGCTTATTTACACGTGCCATATTGTTTAAATTCATTTGATCTACTTGACAAATATTTTTTGGACATGAAGAACAATTATTAAAACAAGCTACACACGTTGTACAATTATTTCCATTATGATTTGACATATATACATTACTCTTATAAAAAATTGATAAAAAGACAAAGTATAATATAATTTGTAACTTCCAAATGTATGAATGTTCTTGTGGCAAACAATATAAAAGACTTAAACCCTTTCATATTCATCGAGCTTCTTGTGAGCTTTTACGTTTAAGTAAAAAAAGTAATCAAGATATTTCACATTTATCTAATTTGCCTTCTCAACAAGAGATGTGGTTAGCTCTTCAGACGGCTCTAGTACAAATCGATACTCTGAAAACAAAGGTAGAAACACAAGAAAGATGGATAAAAAGACAGAGGAAAAAGATACCAGTAATTGACTGGTTAAATACAAACTGTAAACCTGATTTTACTTATGAAGAATGGGAACAACAAATAATGCTAAATCAAAAAGATCTTCAACTAATATTTGACCATGATTTTGTGAATGGCATGTATTATATAATGCAAAAACATCTTGATCTTGCAAAAGAATCGCTATTACCTATTAGAGCCTTTGAGCAAAAACTGAATATATTGTTTGTATATACCGGTAAAACCTGGGAAATGCTAGATGCTGATAAAATGAGTGCACTAATAGATAAATTTCATAAGAAAATACATACTTTATTTGTTAAATGGAGTGATAAAAAGCAAAAACGCATGGATTTTAATGATATTGATGAGAGTTATTACAAAAATATTACAAAGGTAATGGGAGGATCTTTATCAAGAATAGTATCGACCAAGAAGATTAGCTTCAAATTATATAATCATTTGAAGTTCAATCTAAGAAATATTGTCCAATATGAATTTACTTTCTAGATCTACGTTTGCGCTTTTTAGAATGCCTTTTACTTTTACCCGACTTATTAGTAATCAAATAAAGTTTTTCTTTACTTAATCGATTTACAGAAATACTAAATAAATACTTTTTATTATATGCGGTATCAGCGACTTCCAATAAAATTTCTGGCCCACGAGTAACATTTATAAATTTAAATGGACCACGAAGAGCCACAGATCCTCTATCAAAATAAAGTGAATCGCCCTTTTTCATTTTTTTGTAATTTGCTTTGCTTAATTGCACTACAGAAGGACCGTATAAAATTTCAGAGAAATCCTCTACATTTTGTCCTCTTGGTGCTCTTCTATAGGCAAGTCTATCATTTATGATAGCATTGAATTCTCTACCTTTAGAATCGCGAATTGCTACATTTTTGCTGGTAAATGAGTTTAATTTTGTAGGAACTCCTTTATCTTGCAACTGTGGACTTTTGTCTGGGAAAATAGAAAGAGAGGTAGGTGTCTTGGATTTCTTTCGCCCAAATGCTTTTTTTCTACGAATGCTGTAAGTTTTACGCATGGTTCTCTTCTTTTTTCTTTGTTTTTTTCGTTTTCCTCCGTGTTTAGATTTTTTATTTGATCTTTTATGTTTACGTGTTTTGGCCATATATAAAAATAGTTAGATTTTTATATATTTCTTATTTTATAATTTGTATTTTTTTCTAAACGTATCTACCAGCTCCACAGATACTCCTTCTTCTCGCGCTTCTTCCGCTTTTGATGTATCTTCTTCTAAATCTTTAACAAGTACTACAAAGGTGCTTTTGCTAACTGAAGTACTGATTTTAGCTCCTAAATCAACAAGTGTTTTTTTCAGAGGCTTGTCTCTGAAACCTGTCATTACAATACGTTTTCCATAAAGTGGATGCGATTTGTCAATATTTTGACCCACTTGTTCATTTAATTTGTTTGTTAGACCCGCATCAGTAAGGAAAGATATGAAATTGGGTAGATTTTTTACGAAAAGTTTTGCTCGCTTTTTGCCAACATTTTCAACCGCTGCCACTTGATCAATCTTGGTATCAGGTTGTTCGCTGGATTCAAAGATATTTGGATATTCATGGATAATATTTCTCAATATAGAGGAGCCCAATCCTCTACCAAATACATTAGACGCGCTAGCAATCATAACCAAGGAAGCATTGCGAATTGCCTCATCCATGTTTCCCTTAATTTTCACTACCGTTTTTTCTTTGAAACCCTCAACAGTTAAAAGCTCTTCCTTTGTCATAAGAAGAATCTTAGGTACGGTATTAAATCCAGCCTTTATCAATCTTTTAACATTGCCAGGACCAACGCCTTTAATATCGAGTTTTTTGAAGAAGAATTCAACGTTCTTCTGTAATACCATTGGATTGTTTTCAGTATTTTTAAGCATTGCATCTACGTGACTCTCATTCCATACCCAAGGTACCGACGGCATTTTGGGGCTTTCAGCTGGTTGAATTACCGCTTGAATTTTGGGTATAACATCTCCAGACCGAATCAGTTGAATAACTGATCCTACCCCGATATTATTATCCTCTACATATTTTGCATTATGAGCAGTTACAAATTCGATTGTTGCTCCTCTAATATTTACAGGCTCAACTTGAACAACTGGATTCAGATAAGCGTCTTTACTGGCTGTCCATATCACATCAACCACTTTTACTTCCGCGATCTGATCGCTCAAAACCATCTTGAAAGCAAATGCGTAATCTGGATTTTTATTGCGACGTGGATGTTGTTTATCGTCGTTTACAATGATTCCATCAATCATGTACTCATAATTACTGCGCCACTCCACTAACAGGTCTGACAACATCTCATTTGAGATGTCATCCGTAACTTCGTGCAATACTGTAACTACACCATTTTTTTGAAGCCACGCCAATTGTTCACTAGGTTTCATAGCAGGTTCGATAACCTCATATCCTACAAAATCTAGATCTGTCCATTTACTAGTATCTCTTTTTTTGGCATTCACTAATCCTGCTACCATATTGCGTGAGTTTTTATACTCAGCGCTGTATTTTTTTTCAAATAATTTTTCTTTAATCAATAATTCTCCTCTTAATGTTACATCTTTACGTTTTGGTAAATCCAAATATGGAACCATATAGGATATATCCATTCCGTGTGTAGATCTACCGCGAGTATAAAGTTTTCCTCCTGAGTACAATACCGAGATACCATCAAGTTTTCCTGATATTACCTTTGGACCAGGATATTTTGCTTTGTATTTTGGCAAGGCATTTGTATCGGGTTTAATTTTATCCATGGAATGCATTTCAAATGGCAACTTTACCTTGGCTTTATCTGTTGGGGCACCTACCTCATCAAAGCAAGGATTATTGGGATAAGTACGCTGTCCGTACTCTTTCAGAATATCAAATACATTATCTGCAACAAATGGTTGTTTATTGTAGTATGCGGCAGATGCTACACGTACCATCTCACATATCGTCTCTTCTGAAAACTGTTTTACCACGGAAATTCCCTCATTGGTTAACAATTCCCAGTTAGTGCGCAGTTTACTATCAGTGTCTTTTTTTTTTACTTTTCTATTTGCTTTAATTTTTATTGTCCCTTTTTTCTTTTTCACCACCTTGGCTTTCTTGAGCGACTTTTTTTTAGTGCTTTTTTTAATGTTTTTTGTCGGAGACATAACAATGGGTGAGGGCGTATTCATTTCATCGACTGGTGTTTTCACTTGTTCGCCAGTTTTAAGTATCACTGCCTTCCCACTCTTTCTTTCAGTAGGTTTTTTGTATTCTAACCCGAGGAAATCAAAGATGGATTTTTCAGTTGGGAAATCTCCTTTTACTCGCTCGCCCTTCTTATTTTTCTTTGGACCGGTCAGTTTAAATAAACCGTGCTCATTCATCGTATAGCCAAGATCGACAGCTCTTTGACGCTGAACCACATTAAATGCCTTGCTTCCAGTAAAGTATAGCACTGCAAATGAGTACTCTTCGGGTTTAGAATACATGAAATCCAATCTTCTGGCAGTAGTTGACCCAGGTAATTTACCCACAGTCAAGCTTTTTGTCTTGCCTTTGGAGAGACTTTCCACTAAAACTCCCTCTTTTTCCAATTCATCAAGAAACTTTTTAAAGATTGCATCATCTCCTTGTTTATTTGTAACTGCGACATCAATATCTCCCGATGTTTTATTACCTCTTCTATAAGATCCAAGAATCTCAAATTCATCACCATCTTGTTTCACTTTATCAAAGACTTTTTTAAAGACCTTTTCGTACTCAACCACTTCTGCTCGTGGAATACGCTTCAATATATCTTCATAATGACGGAGGCCTTTTTTCTGAACCGCATTTAGGAGTTCATCTTGCCGTTCTCTCAACTGAGCAATAGAAGTTAGCCCCAACTCTGCGAGTTGAAGAGCTTTCTTAGGCCCAATACCATAGACTTTTACGAATAGGTATCTTGCCTTATGTTCAGACATTTTTTCTTTCTCAATCGCTCTAAGAGTTCCTGTTTCCATGAATTCTTTAAATTTTTTTAGTATGGTATCGCCTATTCCTGGTTGCCCCTTCAACTCATCTGGATTCTTGATCTCCGTGGGATATGCCATAATAGTCTCAGCAGCGGTATGATAGGCTCTCGCTCTGAATCCCTCGCCTTTCATTTTCATCAGATCTTCAAGCTCTTCCAAAAGATTTATGAATTGTTCATTTAGCGATGCTTTTTTGGTTTTCATGACGACCTTCTTTTTTTTACCTTTGACTTTGATTACTTTTCGTGCTTTACTCATAGTTGTTGTAGTATGTTTAGTATGTTTAACATTAGCATCTAATACTTTTTTTTCTTCAATTTTTCGATTTTTTTTGGTCATTACCTTTACTTTTACTTTCTTGAATTTTTTAGGTACTTTTAATGTTTTCTTTTTTTTTGTTTTTGGACAGTATCCAAATGTTTTAAGGGTTCTTCGTTTAGGCGTGACTTTTGTGGCACATATACTTCCTCTACTAGTCTTAATACACGCATTGTGCATTTTGCCTTCATGTTTAAAAGGAAATATACAAGGACCTTGCTTTATTTTTTTATCTTTTTCCTTCTGGTCTAACCAATTTACATCAGAAGTGTTCATTTATATTATCGTTTGATTTTTTTCTTAAAGTATGTAGTTAAAAATTTATCAGCCATGATATCATCTAAAAATTTAATATTTCCATCTTTTTTTTCACTGTGAATTGTCTTAGGTTTTTGCACTGCTTCTTTAATCATAGGGACTGGTAGTTTATCTATCGTTTTATTCATTTAATATAAAAAAATATAAAATTAATATAAGAATGACAGTATTAATCCAAGGAATCTCTATTTCAAAAACAAGTGGAAATAAAAAGACAAAGAGTAAAAAAACTTCTATCAAATATGATGGTAAAAAAGCAAATATAATGTGTAGCAATAACGGAAAAAAATCATATCATACATTAACAAATAATCAACTTATAAGTCTTATGGCAATGCCTGCTTCAAAAAAAACTTTAAAGCAAAGGCTCGGTCATATAGTTAAAAAGCGGAATTCAAGAGGTACTAAAAAAAAAAGAAAACAAAATCGAGGAACTAAAAAAAGAAGAAAAAAAAGAAAAAGAAACAGAAATAAAGGCAAAAAAAATTAAACAGCCAGTATTACTTTTTTAAAGTCTTCATCCTCTACCCTATTTCTATTGGATAAATATTCTTTCGCTTTATATTTATCCATCTTATTAAGATACGTTCTAGAAGCGTACAGCAATTTAAATATAAAATCGTCAAATCCTATTGATTCAACATAAACTCTTCTATCTTTTCTTAAAAATGTTAAAAAATTTATGATGTATTTAGGATCTGCCGGAAAAAAGAAAATAATGAAAATATGATTTCGAATAACTCTTCTATTTTTTCCTTCAAATTCAAAATCAGAATAGCTTAATTCGCACCCACCATTTTTAGCAATCTCTATTAAATCTCTCTTCAGTTCCAAAGCGCCACTTGTTTTTTTCAAGTTAAACGCTACTTCCAATCTATAAGACATTATTATGATTTACCTAAAGATTTTTATTTTTAAGAAAAAAATAAAATTTTATACTACAAATGCCTACAATATTGTAGGTTGATCAAATATCGATTACTGATTAGATGCATTTTCAGAGAATTCTCTTTGTGCTTTTCTGTACACCATGCCGTTAGGGATGCTCCAAACATAATGATTTACGTAAGGTTTTAACATTTGTCCAATCTTTTTGCTCCATTCTTCTCTCTTGGCGTTCAAAGCCTTTTGAATATTCTCAATGCATTTTTCTTGCATTTCCTTCGTTAAATCCTTTCCGATGCCAAATGTGGCATATCCCCGAAATGATCCCCAGCTGTTTTTTCTGTCGTCCGGGAAAACTTCCAATAGTGACTGTTTAATAACTGTCAGATGTTCTTCTTCGGTAAGTCGAAGTTTAGGATGAACATTGGTGAATATGGACAACGCAACGCCCCGCCAGACACTTCCAATCCTAATCATTTTAGGATATTGATCATCCCTGACATATTTAGGGCTTGGCGATTCTACTTCATACCATGGTCCTGCTCCTCTCATACTCATATTTAGATTATAGTAGTTATTAGTAGATTGTGTTTACATTCTTTTTGTGGCTAAAAATCATTTCAATTTTCTGACTATATTAAAATGAGTAATTTTTTTCAGAGTACAAATATTAATGCTGGAAAGTATTATAAAAACGGGATAGAAATTGATTTAAGCGCTCAAGGCGCACAAGGCGCTCAAGGCGCACAAGGCGCTCAAGGCGCTCAAGGCGCTCAAGGTGCTCAAGGTGCTCAAGGTGCAACTTCTGGAGGTGTGTTTCCACCTGGAAGTATCATTATGTGGAGTGCAGCGCAAACATCAGAAGGAGTTGCACCATACTGGCTGCCCGTGGATTGGTATCTTTGCGATGGGGGCACATACAACAACGTACAAACACCGAATTTGGTCGATAGATTTGTTATTGGAGTTGGAGATAATTCAACATTCACTATAAATGACGCTTCAGGAAGTGAATACATTGGGGTGAATAACTTACCATCACATAGTCATCAGATTTCACCTACTTATTTTTCTGCGGACTCTGGAAGTAATTTTAAAATCGACACCCAATTGCAAGTATTCGGTGTAAACACGACCGGATCGATTACACAGGAGACTGGAGGCGATGAACCCTATTATCCCAAGTGTCACGCTCTTTGCTATATAATGTATCTTCCATAATAAAAAATTGAATACTAATTTAAAAAGAATATAGTATTCAATAACTCAAATGGAACCTCCTACTTATTTAGCGAATAAATACCCTCACGAACGCGATTCTCACATTCATTTTGATGAGGGTCCACATATTTACACCATAGATGGTGATAGCGATTATATGTCTGTAACAACATGGAATCATTCTCATTTTGCCCACTTTGATCCGGATGCTATTATTGAAAAAATGATGAAGTCGCCAAAATGGCCACAAAGCAAGTATTTTGGCCAAACGCCGGAAGAAATAAAGGCGGGATGGAACAAAAATGGTCAAGAAGCATCAAAAGCCGGTACAAAAATGCATTATGATATTGAGTGCTTTTATAATAATGAAGATGTGGAAGTGGAAGTAGATTGTTTGGAATGGCAGTATTTTGAGAAATTTGAATCAGAAATTGGATCTAAATTGGAACCATACAGGACAGAGTGGATGGTTTGGGATAAGGAACTTAAATTGGCCGGATCGATAGATATGGTTTTTCGAAACCCAGATGGCACACTTTTGATCTATGATTGGAAGCGATGTAAAAATATCAAGAAATATAACAGATTTCAGTCTTCAACAACTGAGTGTATCTCACATTTGCCAGATACTAATTTCTGGCATTATTCTCTCCAATTAAACACTTATAAGTACATGCTTGAGAAAAATTATGGGGAAAAGGTTGTTGGAATGTATCTTGTCTGCCTACATCCAAATAATCAAAATAAATCATATCAGCGATTGAAAGTATCTCATATGAAACAAGAAATTGAGAATTTAATGGCTTTAAAAAAACAAATGCTCGAAGACCCTTCGTCGGCGTTATAATCTTATTCTAATTTATATAATGAATGCTTATTTAGCTATAGTAGGATTAATTCTTTTTATCATTATATTAATTATATATTGTTGCAAAGAAAAACAAATTGCTTTAAGGACGCCTGCTGAGTACGAACCACAGGAATATGTTATTTTAATAAGTCCTGATATAGATACAACTCTTTCAAAACAATTAAAACCAGAATTGGTTACCAATGTAAATAAAGAAAGACTTTATGATATGGGTTTAGGTGAAGGATTGAATACAATCGCAGATGTACAGGCGCAGGAAATCAAGGCTCTTAGAGGAGGAACAAAAGTTATTATAATGTTTAGAAATAAGGAAAATTATAATATTTATATGAAAATAATGAAAAAACATGGTGTTAATTCATCTGATTTTAGGGCTATTTTTTGTAAAGATACGTGTGATATTTGGGCGCGAGATACAGGACCTATTGTAGTTTATAATGCAAATAAAAAAAGAGTTGGTGTCTGGGCGAGATGGGTGCAATGGGGATATTATCAACCTCCTGGTGTAATGTATGGACCTAATTATATTATTAAAAATGGCAACGACTTTGAAAAGGCCAAATCATTTGAACAATGGAGTACGTGTGATATTCCTAATAAAGTTGCAAAATGTATTTGTGATAATTTAGAAATCCCTACAGTTAGACCAATGTTAGGTGACTATATGTATGCAGGTGAATGTGGAAATAAAAGTTTTAATGGTAAAGGATCTTTAATATGTTCTGAAGTCGTGGAAATGCAAAGAAATCCATATTTAACAAAACAACAATTAGAAGACATATATAAGAAATATTATGGTATTAATCGAACAATATGGGTAGGGGCTGGTGTTGATAATGATACACAAGCTTTTAATAACAGCTCAGCAATAGATACTAAAACAAAACATGGCAATGGTATACCAAAATTAACTCCCCTAGAAAAAGACGGGAAGAGGGTATGGGTTCCAATAGGTACAGGCGGTCATATTGATGAATGGTGTAGATTTGTAGGAGATAATAAAATTGTATTATCATATGTTCCAAATTATATAAAATTAGATAAAATATCCGAACAAACTAAAATAAGAATGGAACAAAACTACCAAATGATAAAAAAAAATTATCCAGATCTTGAAATATACAGAATTCCGGACGCGCCCTTGTTTTATGTAGATATAGACAGCACTGATGGGACTTATTCTTTAATAAATTCACTTAAGACAACGCACACGTTTTTAAGCGATAAAATCACAATTGTTAGTGCTGGCTCGTATATTAACTATATGATAAGCAATCAAACAATAATATTGCCAAAATATCATGAAGAGGGCTCAAAACTGGCATCGGACGCAACTATAAAACGGACAGATAAAGAAGCTCAAGAGGTAATGCAAAAATTATTCCCAGATAGGAAAATAGTAAGAATTAATAATTTACCATTAAATTTTGGTGGAGGTGGATTTAATTGTACGTGTAAACAGATTCCTGTTAAATTAATTTAACTTTAATTTATATAATGAATGCTTATTTATTTGTTTTCTTGAATTTCATGGTAGGATTTGTATCTGATCTAATTTTAAACTTTTTATCTACAAAAGAAGGATCCAAATATTTTAAATCTAGAATCATCCAATCTTTACGACCTTATTTTGATAAAAGAAGTGTTTTAAGGGCAGCATTAGATGCGGGTATAACTATAGTGGTTGTATTGCTGTTTGTTATGCTTATGAGTAAGCTTATTTTCGGATTCGCAGTTCCAAACAATATTATACAATTGAATTTCTTTTCTGTTATTGCTTTCTTCGCTGGATTTGCTGCAGATAAATTTATTGATGATTACAAAATTTTTGGCAATGATTTAGACCCCTATTATCAAGAAGCGGGCGTAGGATTATGGGGAGCATTAGCTTTAACATTTGCGATTATAATAAGTTACATGAAACAAAAATTCTTAATTAAATATATTATATGAACAACAAACAATTTGAGGAGAGGATTTGTAAATTGGAACAACGATATAAAATAATAGAACAAAAATTAGATCAGATATTAGAAGTAATTAATACAAAAATATCAAATAGTTGCAATAAAATGAGTGGACATATCGATTTCGTTGAAAATGTGTATGATAATGTAAAAAATCCATTGGGGTTTATTTGTAATAGGGTATCCAAACTTATAGGATCAGATGAACAATATACACTAGAAAATCAAGAAGGAAGTATAGAAGAGCAAGATGAAGAGTTTGGTTTGGAAGATTAAATAATATAGAATATAGCTTAAATAATTTACATTCTATATATTAAGAATGGATGAATGTTTAGATATGCAGTCAGTTGACCTCAATTATGGTCAAATGTTTTTTATGATGTTAGGATTTTTGCCGGTTATGATGTGTTTACCTTGTTGGTTTGTGGCAAAATTTGTACATGAACCAATGACAAACGAGTATAAAAACCGTTATAAACAGTGGGTTGAAGAAATGAAGAAACCTTTGCCTTATGAACACAGATATCCTGTAGAAGAGTGCGAAGATGGAGAATTGAGAACAGAAACAAAAATAAATAATTTAGTGTTGGATAAAACGCCGGATGGGTATGTAGCAATGCGTTATAATGTTGATGAAGAAGGATTTGAATATTGGAGTGATAAAAACGTAACATATAAATATCTTGAAACGGTGGCTCGAAAATATGTGAATGCTTTTGATTGTCCCGGTATTTATATCAATCGAGGCAAACTATTGAAAGAAAAGCTTAATAAATTGCAAGAGGAGATTAAGAAAAATATTGAAGATGAGGAAAATAAAAAAGACGGCGAAGATGAGGAAGAGGAAAAAGAGGAAGAGGGTAATGTATTTGCTGATTTGAAAAAATACAATAGTTCTAGTAAAAGAACTAGTGAACTTAAGAAACGAATTACGAAAAGTGATATTGTATGTGATGAGGCAAATAAATATATTAAACGGGGTAAATTTTCAGATAATAAATCGTGGATGAAACCCAAGGAGATAGAAAAAGAAGGGTCTAGTACATGGAGTTGGTTGGACTGGAAGAATTCTCAAAATAAATCGGATTAATATCGACGTGTAAATTTATTTCGATATTTATTGGTTTTCCTTTTTCTGCGTTTTCTTCTGCGTTTTTTAGTTTTTCGTTTTCTCCTTTTACGTGTTTTACGACGTTTTCCTCCACTTTTGGGCCCGGCCTCCGCGGTCTTCTCTTTCTCCTTGTCTTTTGGCGGAGGATATTTTTTAATTAATTTATCTAATGCGGCCATATCTACTCCAGGCACTGGTTTGCTCATTACTCCTTGAATTTCTTTTATATAGGCCTCTATTTTAGTCTTTGCTTCATCTTTATTATCAATATTTTCCAACTCAATTAAGTGTTCCATAATTTTTCCAAATTTTTCCATATTTTTTTTATCTCCAGAAGAGTTGCAACAAAAAGCACCTGATACGCTTTCTATCAAGGGTACCATACTTTTAGTAAATGCTTCTAACGCCTTTTGGCTTCCATTTTGCAATAAAGCAATGATTTGCTCGGGGCCAACTGCTACAAGTAGATCGGTGCCCATATTTGCAGCTATTGCCACAGCTTCTCCTATAATCGCCAATCCTGGTATAGGAATAATACTGAGAAGGAGTCCTATCATAGTAGCGGATAATTGAATTGCTAAAATAATACCCAATCCATTCTTTTTTAATTTTGCCCTTACAATTCCAATAAGAGCTGTTGGTACTTGATTTGGGTATTTTTTTAATAATCTCTGTAAATCAGCACGAGCCTTCATAGCGCCTGCGCTATCCTTACCAATAGCTTCTACAAGAGTTTTTAAAATGCTGTTCATGGCATTATTTTTATGCCCTTCATCATTCTTTTTAAGTTTTTGAAAATGTTCGAGGGTTTGTTTTTTTGATAAAGTTCTTTTTTTCTTTTCTACTTTGTTTTTATGTTCTTTAGCGCCTTTAATCAATAGATCATCAATCTTTTTATAAAGGTTTAGTTTGGCTTCAACATCCTTCCCCTCTGCATTCTCGTCTTCCTTTTCTTGAAATGTATGATATATCTGTTCTGCTATGCGTTGCGCGATCATTATTTTTTCATGAACTAAATCTTTTGCACCTCCTCCCTGTTCTTTCTTTTCTTTAAGTTTTTTTCCAAACTTTTGCAATACTCTTGCAGCTTTTTCCTTTTTTTTTGACTCCTTATTTGCAGTTATAATATCTTGCAAAGCAATTTTTAGTTTACTAGCAACACTAGGATTAGTTACGCTCCTAGTTGTCGCATCATTATAATCAATATAATTTTGAATTTTTTTAAAAAAAGATGGTTTGGGACCTTCTAGAGAATTTTTTTTTTGAGACATTTTTATTGCTGCCATTTACTTATATATTGGTGTTATTTTTTTTCAGCCATTTTTGAAAGCCGATGCTTTTAGATAAATTAAAAGAAGAACCTAAATATCCTTTCGCAATTTCATATGCTTTTTTTTCTTTTTCAGTAAGTTGTGTTAAATATTGTGTTTGATACTCTTCTATTGTCGGCATGGTTTAATACTATTAAATAAATGATAAGTATTAAATCAATTTTTAGAAATGAAACAAATCAAATTTTGAATCTTAACATCGGAATCTTGCATTATCTTAGTAACACTTGTATCAATACTATATCCATTAGATAGTAGATAATTAAATAGCAAATTTATTTGATTTACGCACAAAAACTCACACGTTTGCTTAGGATTCAAAACAATATAGTAGCATTGATCTTCTGGACAACAAGGACTACGTTCTTGAAAGGGTGATAGTTTTTCTCTATTAGTTAATTTAGTTATATGCTTTAATACTTTATCTTTTGGAGGAGGAGATATTACAATAACTTTTTTATAACACTCGTTATAGCGATCTAAATATACTTCGGCTTTTAATTGATACATCATATGATAATATAACCTAAAATAAAATTGAACCAAATTATATCTAAGAAATAATAAGCATTTAACAACCCAATATGACTACATTAACTACATCAGACACAACCCTCCCAATTTATCGTTTCAAATTCTCAGATGAATTCATGGTACCCCTTACAGAATTCTCTAGTAAGCATAGATTTGATGATGCAGCGTTGTTTAAAGTGTATTGGGAAAGATGGGAAGTACAGCCACAAAACGCTGATCTGATTGAACAAGAAGAAAGACGTCTAAAAACACTGGGATATGAAGGAAACATTCATGAAAAAATGTATAAAACAGTAAGATATTATCTTAAAAATAAATCTCTTGAGAAAAAAGAGCCAAAAAAGCGCAGAAAGTATGTAACTCTTGATAAAGAGTTTCTAGAAAAGATGGATGATCATATTCTACAAGTTGCGATGGTTAATAATATGAAGCCTGCATATGCTTTTAATAATTTCATATCTCTTTCAGACAACATGAGACAGGTAGATGACCAGATCAAAACGATGATGGAGAATGAGATGACAGAAGTTGTAGCTGGTAATAAGATTAAGAAAACCTATAAAAATCGCTACTATCTCCAGCAGAAAAATTAACTTTGAGGTTGTAAATATAATTTAACTTATTGTTATATATATAAGTAATGAATGACATTTTTAAAGGTGGAAAAAAACTAGCAGAAGGTGGATATGGATGTGTTTTTCATCCGGAAATCAACTGCAAGGGTTTAGAGACTGATAATATGCAATATGTGTCGAAAATACAACAAAAAGATTTCAGTGCAGAAAATGAAATCAAAGTTGGAGAGATTATCAAAGAAGGGGTGAAAAATATGCCAGAAAACCCTCTTATTAATAATTTTGCGCCCGTTTTAAGCAGTTGTCCAATAAATATGAGTCAGTTAAAGGTACCTGACATAGGGGAATGTACTGTTTTACATAAAATAGATCAATCAAATATGATTCTTTTAAAAATCCGATTTATAGATTCTACAGATTTTGATAATTATGTTATTGAAAATAAAAATACAAGTGCTGTATTATTAACATTAATTTCAGCATTTAATCATTTATTGAGATCTTTAAAAATTTTAGAAAAGGTAAAGGTGGTACAATTTGATTTAAAAGGTCAAAATATAGTTTTTGATACTAAAAAATTACAGCCAATAATTATTGATTTTGGTTTGAGTTTACCCATGGAAAGTGTAAATAACGAAACATTACTTAACTATTTCTATATATATGCACCCGAATACTATGTATGGCCTCTAGAAGTGCACTATTTAAATTTACTTTTACACATTAATCCAGAACCTTCTAGAGATGAAATCAAAGACTTAGTAAATACTTATGTAAAATCAAATGCAGCGCTAGATGGATTCTCAGGTGAATTTAAAAAGAATTTTTCTAGTGCGTGTGAGGATCAGTTAATGTATTATAATGAATTGCCGTCTACAGATCGAAAAAATTATATTTTAAGATTCTGGAATACATGGGATAATTATAGTTTGTCTATTATTTACATTAAATTTATCTATTTCATCATTCGTTCTAATGATAAAAGTATATTCAAAAATGGTTTTGTTAGATATTTCACAGAATTATTATTGATAAATATACACCCGGATCCTACCAGAAGACTGTCATTAGAAAAAACATTAAAAGAATTTAATAAATATTTATATAGTAATCCAATTAATAAACCAGATAATTTTCAAGATTTATCGGAAAGTTTTGCTAAAAATAAAAAAAGTGTAAATAAAGAATTAAAACTTAATAGTCGAAGAATAAAAACATTAACAGAGAAAAGTATACGTGTGGAGAGGCGATCAGAAAATAGATAATTATATAATTTTAATAATTTGATTATATAATTAGCGTCTACGTTTGCGTTTGCGTGATTTACGTCTTGTTTTACGTTTTTTGCGTCTACTTTTTTTACGCTTGGATTTGCGCTTTCTTTTACCTCCTGTATACGATGCGCCACAAGCATTTGGGGCAGTTCCACACATAACAGCATCTGACTGTGCGGTATTTCCACTTCCATTGGATAAAGGAACTGGGCAAGCGGCTCCGGAAAGAGATGTTTGAGCATTTCCTCCTTCAGTTGAGGCAGGGGCGGCGGCTCCTGCATCTTGAGCTACATCATTATGCTCACCACCGCGTTGTTTTTTACGACCTCTTCGTCCACGTTTATGTTTTTTATGGTGACGTTTAGTAGTGTGATGTTTCTTATGTTTTTTATGTTTCTTATGTTTTGCTACTTTAGTTGCAGGGCTTTTCTTATACGTTTTTTTTGCCATCTTTAAAATCTCTTTTAAAGATTTGCCTTTGTTTCCAGCACTTACTTCTTTTACATGAGCCATCCATCTATTTACCATTATGTAATAAACATAGAAATAAAATTGATACTAAAGATCAACTATATATCTAAATTATAATACAATGGCTAAACCCGTTTTAACGCGGTATTTATATATATATGATGAGGTATGCTTGTCTCTTCAACAATCTTTACTCTCTAAAACCTCTTTTGATGAAGTTATATTTTGGACTAGTGAGTTATTTTATAGTGGATATGCTGATAAATTATGGATATTAGTTTATCAAATCTATTATAACTTTTATGCAATCACATATCCTAAATATGAAAGAAAGTTAAATAAATTATCCCAAAATTCAACCTTGGAATCAATTTTAAACGCTCTTTGTATTCTATATTATAGCAAAACGAATACAGATGTATTCAAACTATATCATATACGTCCTAAATCACCTACCAAGTCTTATAGTAAAAATCCTATTTGGTTAATTGAAATGGAGATTGATAATAAATATACCAATTTCTTGATAGCTTTGCATAAAAATCATCATACAAATATGATGTACTATATGAATGATTACCAAGATTATAAAGATGTTTATAATACGGTCAAAAGATATTTTCGAGAAGTTCATGGAATGCCTCTGAATGATAAATCGTGGGAATATATTAAATATCCAGATATCAGACATTTAACAATTGCATTGATACTATATTTGAAACGTGACATTTCGAATATAACTAGAAAAAGTATATTTAGAAAATATACTCATGATCAATACATTATGCAGATTAAAGAAGATAACGACCCGGTGAAACAAAAATATAAAACTTTACCGAATCGATTAAGATACGCGATTTCAGATAAAATTGGATGTTTTAAACTAAACAGACTAAATTTAGGATGTACGGTATCTGAAATGTTATGGTATCATTGGGAGTATTTCGCTTATAATTGTCCTTTATGGAAAAAACGATTTGATAAATATAAGATTCAAATCAATGATGAATTAAAGAAAATAGAGTTTGATAATGTAAATGAAGAAGAAGAATTTTATGAAGAATGGTATTATGAACCGGATGAACAAAGTAAGGAAGTTCAAGATCGAATTATATCTAAAATACCTAGTATAAGTATTTTAGATTGGTTAAAGTTGGTAAAAAATTGATTTATAAAATTAACTTATATTAACAGTATAAATCAAATAATGGTGAAAAATAAGAAAGGTGGTCGTAATCATCGTAAACAAGCAAGTAAAAATTCAAAGCCTATTATTCAGGCTAAGATTAGACTAGCCAGAGATGAGGATGAAACTTATGCTTTGGTTGTCAAATTAAATGGAAATAGCATGTGTGATGTTCTTTGTAATGATAAAGAAGTTAGACTTTTGCAAATTCGAAAAAAATTTAGAGGAAGGAATAGACGAGACAATAACATTGGTGCTGGAACAATGTTATTGGTTGGACTTAGAAGTTGGGAAGTGAGAAAACCTGGTAAAAAACAAAAAGTTGACTTACTTTATGTATATTCTAGAGAACAGGTTGATATACTAAAAACAAATCCGTGGGCTCGAAATGTAAAACATATATTCCCAGCAGATCAACAGCCTGAAGAAAAAGAAGATTTGGGTGGATTTGATATTACCAGTTCGGAAACGTGGGAGGATAAATTGGCCGAAGAAAAGACCAAAACCGAAAATGTTAAAGTTACTGTCGGAACCGGTGATAATCAAGAAGAGTTTGATTTTGATGATATTTAATCATTCTTTGATTTATCAGCATTCTCTGTGGACATTCGTAAACTTTCCATTATAGCAGCCTGTAGTTCTTCCTCTTCTTCTTGTTGAATTTGTCTTTCCATAAAATTTAAAATTACATTTCTTGCCAGGCGAGGACGAGATCTTCTTCTAGTTGAGCCTACCAATCTATTTGAGCTACTGTCTCTAATTTGGTTGAATAAATTTTTTTTTATTTCTTTTGATTGTAATGGTTTCCTACATACTGGACAAGATGCATTTTCTTTTTTCAACCATTTTATAATAGCTTCAGGTTCAAATATATGTCCACAGGGTAATTGAGAAACTTTATCTCCATCGCTAAAATTATTTAATGTCATGGGGCAACAATCATTCGGGAACTCTCCAACTTTGAATACAACTGTCTTAATATCCTTTTCTCCTTCATCTGATAGTACTTTTTTATACATATCTTGGCTAGGATCCATCAATGAACTTTGTAGGATGGAATTAATATTATGTCGCGGTCTATTGTAAGGGACAGGTGTTCTAAAAAGCTGCGATATAAAATCTGTATAATCATTATTGGAAATGTCTCTTTGAGTAGATGGTATTATATGGTTAAATAGCGGATTTATATTACCCATTTCCGGACGTCTTGACAGTCGTGAACTTCGTCTTCTATTATGAGGAAAAACCATTGAATTTGAAATATCTCGTTCCAAATCATTTATTATATTTGTAATAGAATCTCTCATATTATTATTATTAGCACCCATTGGGTTTATGAGATTGGTATTTAAATATCTCAATAAAAAATCTGAATCGGCATCAAATACCGCATTTGTTATATTATTATCACTTATATCAGTCATTGTTGATAATTATATTATAATACTATTTTTATTTTGTTTTCAATAGAATTATAAAAAATTTATTAGTGACTATTTTTTAGTGCTTTTTTTATCTAATTAGCATAATATTCGTAGAGATCGCTATCAAGAATTGAATATCTATCATTATCAAGTATATCCATTAGCATTTTAGCTGGTGTAAATTCCTTAAGACCTTCCATGCCCTTGTCTGAAAGTACATTTAGTAGAGCAGATGAATATCCCGACATCATAGTAACATTTTTCTGAGTACTGAGAACAGGAAATCCATTTGTTTTTCTAAGATTCCAGAATAGAATATGAGGCACAGGATACGCTACGCCAAACTTTGATTTCAAACCTGCGTTCTTAAATTTTTTCGATATATTATCATAAAGAGTGTTTAGATCTCCTGTACCACAATGATCAATCTGCATATCCGAAAAGATAGCTAGAATCATATCCTCTACTGATTCAGGAGGAATCTCATTTTTGAGAATAACATTCAAGATCAAATCAAACATTGCGCCAATATTTGTACTTCCTGCCCAATTTGAATCACTTCTAACATGCTTTGCTTTCTCAACAAATGTTGCTTTATCGTTCAGAGTAATCCATTGTGGACGAGTACTGAAAGTAAGTACCCTATGCTTGAAAGCATCATGAGTAACTTCAGAGCATCGAATGCCTAGACCAACCGCATTATAAATAGGAAGTCCCTCGTCGCATTCCATTGATCCAGAGGTATCTGTGCACGCAATTATATTTCCAAGACCCTTATTGTTATCTTTATTAGATTCCCACTGTAGATTGATTCTATCTACTTCAGCTGTTTCACTTAGTTTTACAAGACAGGCATCTTTAGTAAGTTCACCCACATTGCACCTACGTCCATGAACCTTATGATTTTTCGGATCAGATTTAGCTGCGTCCAGATGAGATACATAATTACTAGCACAGCTAACTCGATCATCGACACTGCTTCGCTCTTCACCTTTTTTAGTTTTATTTGCAAAGGCTCGACTTTGTTTCCTCATAGTACAAGACGTTACAGAATTAAAGTTGATATCGGACCAGTTACCTGACGCCTGTTTACACTGTGTTGTATCAAGATATTTATTTAGAGTTACAATAATTTTAGTAAAATGAATTTTACCTTTGATGACCGCCCTTGCATAAGCTTCCTTGTTTTTAGCTGTAATAAGGAAATCGCTGTATTTCTTTCGGGCGAGAATCGCATGTACCCATCCTTCTCGTGACTTTTCTCTGGGAGCCCACCTTCCAGCAAGTGACAACTGAGGCTTAGGTCTACTTTCATCCTTTTTCCATTCCTCGTATTGTGAAAAGTCATTTTCAAGAGCATTTAGCAATAGGTTTGTAGCAAAATCAATCAGAGGATGATCTTCCGATCCAGTTTTTTCTTTGATATACTTGCAAAGGTATTTGACATCCTTATACGACCCATAAGGGTGTTCATTATCTCCTAGAACAAGGAATCTAAAGAAGGAAGATGCTGCTAGATCTGTATATCCTGCTTCATAAAAGCTGTAAATTTGCATAAAAGCTAGTTGCTGTTCGCCTTTTCCGCTAACAATATCTCTGGTTTGACCGATCAGTTTATACATAGTTATAAATTGATTTTTGTACTCTTCTTCTCGACCTTTGATCGTGTGAAGAATCGCACGATGCTGGCACTCCAAATCACTATGATCCTTGCTTCTAACTAGTTGGAAGAAGAATTGTACAATTTTTTCATCAAGATCGTGTGACCAACCATGTTCGACGTGACCATTCTCTCCAACTTGCTTGGGGGTGTGTTTATCTAATGCGTGAATAAGGGATGCCATCTGTATTCTAGTATTCGTCTGATTTCTTTAAGTCTCTTTTGTTCTTCGTTTTCCGATGGTTCAATTTTTTCCTACTAATATAGATCTTTTTGGTTCTATTATTGAATGATTTCCAGCTTTGATGGTATACAATATAAAGACTATTGATATTATGAAATAAATTTATAGAATCGTCAAATTTTAAAGTATCTATTTTCTTTTCAACGGTTAAAAAATTTATTTTTGTTTCATCTCTCATATATTTTGATATATCTTCAGGTTCCATAGTAATATTCCATTTTAAAATAGAAATGGGTCTATATTTTTTCTGATTATGAAACATATTTTCTTTAATAATAGCCATCAATGTATCTTTATATATTAGTGTTTTATCCAAGGGACACATACTTTTTTTAATATGAAATAAATTATTCTTATTATCAACGTAAAGTAAAAAAACTCTCACGCTTTCAATGGGGTCTTTATAAAAATCTTTATATATTTCTTCATCTTGTTCAAATTCTTTAATCCAGTTTGTATCTATTTCTTCCATTACTATAAGTTTAAATTTTTAACAAGAATTTTAAACTTATTTATTATGCCAATGTGGGAAAATCCTCTTCCATTTTATCTAAATTAAACTCAGGTGGTGGTGTAGGGGGTCTTGGTTTAGTAAATTTCATGAAATTAGAGCCTCCGTAACCTTTGAATCCAGTTGTACCTGGTTTTCTTGACGATCCTTCCTCATATTGCAAACTATAATTAAAAGTTTCGCCTCTTCGAAAATTTCTGCTAGTCTGGTGTCGCGTGTCTCTTGAGAAACCACCATCACTCTTCCTAAATGTATCATTATCATTATTATGAGATATAAATCGATTGGATTGTTCGGGCTCGCTAAAATCTAAATTTGCCCATCTACTACTTTTTTCCTTCTCCGGATCCTTTTTAAAAGATTTTACAGATGTCTTTCTCATGAAAGGGTTGCTATTTTGACTCATGTTTTTATTGGTGCGTTGATTTACCATTGCATCCTTATTCAATTTTATGTTATCTTGATCTGTATTAAGATTCATTTTGTTATATATAATTATAAATATTTAAGTGCCTTACATAAAATAAGTGACTTAAAGATATATGATGAAAAATATATGTCTCCTAACAGCGATTACTTTTCTATTAAAAATATTTGCCTAAGCACTTTACAGTCATATTATATAGGCTTACAGGAGATCGCACAAAATTGATTCTTTGTGAAATATAGTTTTGTATGTAATAATGTGTACAAATCCAAGCATATGTATTCCACGCATTGAATCAGATATTAATAGACAAAATATTAATAATATTTTCAAAAATTTCGGAACAGTTGAGCGTATTGATATTGTAAATTCTGGTAGAAAATCTAGAAAAGCATTTATTCATTTTAAAAGATGGAATCATACTGATTTGCTTTCACGATTAGAGAATGGTGATACAGTAAATCTGATATATAATTTTCCTTGGTATTGGAAGTGTCGTAAAAGTAACTTACCAAAACCAATCTATACCCGATGATTAATAGTTGATACTATATCACCTACTAATCATGTAAAACATTAATATTTTTGCTTTGATTTCGTTTTTTTTTCAAAAAATTGAAGTAAAAATTTGGCACAAAGATAAAGATATTCTCCCAAGCTATTATAGTACTCAAACAGTTCAAACTACACTCACTTACAAACAATCATGTCAGCTCATTCGCGTAAAATCTCTTCTTCTTCTTCTGCAGCCAAGGCTGTTCGCAGGGCCGCCTGCAACTCAGATCCCGCTGATGGCATCAGTCTGTGCATCCCGCGCGTCTTCAACAACATTGGATGGCGTCGCATCAAGCAGTGTTTCATCGACCTCCGCTGGGGGTTTGTGGAGCGCGTTGATGTGATCTCGCTGGGCAAAAACAAGCGTGCTTTTGTCCACTTCGCCCCAGGCAAGTGGAACACTCGTGATCAGGAAGCAATGCAGGTGCTACAGGCACTTCAGAACGGCGATGAGGTCAAGGTGCTCTACGACGATCCTTGGTACTGGAAGATCAGTATCAGCAACTCGGCCAAGCCTGATGAAGCACCCAAGCCGCGTACTCGCCCTTCTACCACGATCGGTCGCAAGGAAACCCTTGATCTTTCGACTTCAACCGAGTCCAAGGGTCCTTCCGTTCAGACCAGTCCAGGTAATGATCCAATTGCAGCTCGCATTGCGTCATCTTCTCCTCAGAAGACTAGCAACGGTCCGCAGGCGGTCTCCTACGAGAATGTGGACCAGCTTGACGACTAAGCTCAGATCTAGTAACATATAAAATATAAAACCCTGTGAGAAGAATACACAGTCGAAAAAAAACTTTTTTTATTTGAACAACTGCAAATTCCTTAAAAATTGAAGTTGTTTTTTGGGATTAATATGAATGCACAACTATATCACAAAATACTTACAATACTTATAATCACTATGCCAGCAAGACTTTACACTTACATTTTACAAGGCGACAATGGCGGAGCGCCATGTGCAGAAGAAGGATTATTCAGTTTGGCCAATTGCAAGCCCTCTATTCGACGTTGTGCTCGAAAGGGTGATATCATCGTCGGTATATCGGGGACTAAAATGAAACTGGGTAAGAAGAAACGCATTATATTTATCGCAGTGGTTACAGACATTGTCTCAATGCGTGAATATGCCATTAACTACTCGCTTCGAATGGACTCCATATACTCTCCCGAGCTTGAACTCCTCCCTAATCCATTTCACAACTGTGGACACAGAGAAACCGATCTGAGTGGGAAAAATGTGCTTTTAAGCGATGACTTTGTTTATTTTGGAAAGAAGCATATCGCTGTCCCGGATAATTTGAACAGTATCATCCCGGGACGTGGTCATCAATATAAACCAAATGAACCGCATAAGGAAACATTGACTGACCTTTTCAATGAAGCAAAAATAAAAAACGGATGTGGGAAAATTGGAGAATATAACAACAAAAAAAAACGCGGATGTTAAATATAAAACCCTGTGAGAAGATACACAGTCGAAAAAAAACTTTTTTATTCAATATTCGTATTACCTTAAAAAATTGAAGTTGTTTTTAAGGTAAATAAGAAAGATATTAAAACTATATTACATAATGTCTTCTACTTGGCAACTTTCCTGGAATCATAAAAATTACAATGGCGATGGTAGGATGGAGGCAGCCGCCGCCAATGCTTCACATCGTCACATGTTGCAATCTTGGGGGCGTTCTTCGCCTTCCAACATCGACAAAATTGCGGTCGGTGATACCGTGTATATCTCCTGTAATAAGAAGTGTATAGGGAAGGCAGTGGTAACACGTGCATTCTTCAGCACTACGGAGCTTCACACAGATGAATTTGTCTTAAATCCGCAAGATCATGTTGAAAGAAATACGCCTCGACTCTATTGCGGACTGCTTATTACTGATCAATACTTTGGAGATCACCGCCAGGACCTTCGTGGAAATCAAAATACCTTCTGTGATCCCACCAATGCATTTTGGAAACAATAGTTATAAAATCCTGTGAGAAGATACACAGTCGAAAAAAAACTTTTTTTATAAACTTTAAAAGTATAACACTGAAAATTGAAACATTTAAACAATATAAGTATACGATCACAATAATCTATACATAATGATTGGTAAACAAATCAAAAATTTTCCCTGTAAGAAATGTGGAGCAACCTATAAAAGTTATAATTGGCTTCAAAAACATATTAAAACAAAACATCCCTCGCCTACAGAATTAACACAATCTATTTTAAGATCGGTACAAGCAAATAATACACCAAAAAAAATTATCAAAATTCCCAATGCTAACAGGAAAGCATATATAAAACAAAAGATCTCACCTATATTAAGATATAAAATATGGGAAAAGTATATTGGGCATAAAATAGAAGCAAAATGCTTTTGTTGTAATATTAATAAAATTACTCCGTTTACCAGTCATCATACTTTTCAAGCAGGACATATTTTAGCAGAGAAAATGGGAGGAAAATGTGTCATTGGAAATATGTTACCGATATGTCGAGATTGTAATAAGGATATGGGTATTCAACATTGGGACGCATATATTAAATATAATATGCTACCTGCAAGGATATTTGGTTCAAACATTCCTATTGAAACGCATAATCGTGCTTCTAGAATTCAAAGGTGTTGGCGAGACTGGAAAAAAAAGAAGGTTAAAAAAAGGAAAAAGAAAAAAAAGAAGAAAAGGAAAAATTCTACCTATATGAATTTCACAAAATCCTTTGAAAATTATTTAAAGTCGAGTAAGATTTACAATAAATCGACAAATTGTACATCAAAAAATTAAAAAATTGAAACTAATTTATTGCGATTAATGGCTTTTAATCATCATGACCAAAAATAGCACCGACTATTACCGTGAAAACAAAAAACAAAGACGTGTAGTCCATAGTTGTCCTCATTGTAATTTTGAGACAATCTATGGCAAGTGTGTTTTGATCAACCATATCAATGCTCATCATACAGAAGAATGCAATCGTCCTTTTCAGTGTTCGTGCTGTAACAGAGGATTTGCCCAAAAAGCCCACCTAGTGGCGCATCTCAAAAAGGTGCACAATGTAACTGATTCTAATCTAGAGAAGAAGAATGGAGCCATTCTCTATTTTATAACTCCAACCGAGTTGATACCCAAGTCTTATAAGACGAAGGCAAGGCGCGACTTTTATAATAACCATCCTAAGTTGAATAGTAGAGACATAAGGAATGGTATACATACTTATATGACAAAAAATGATAATAATGTGTGTCTTCGTAATCACGACATCCATTATGATCAAAAAAAAGGCTTTATTAATCTTAAAAAGATTCAATTAAAAGAGCCAATTCAAGTGCAAAAAAAATATCAGACGCCAACGCTTATTAGAAATTCTTCAAAATAGATTATATACGTTTGCTTTGTTTAGAAAACAATTATTTTTTATTTTTTATTTGTATAATGCAGTCGCCATATTTAAAATCTCAAATCATTACTTACATGGGAAATAAAAGAAAATTATTGCCACAAATAAATGATATCATTGACATGGTAAAGCAAGATTTGAATAGTGTAACCTTTGAAACCGCCGATGCTTTTTCAGGTTCCGGTATTGTTTCAAGGCTTCTTAAAACGCGATCTACCAAATTGTATGTGAATGATATTGCTGGTTATTCTGAAACATTGAACTCTTGTTATTTGGATACTCCAGATAAAGAAAAAAAAGCTAATATTCAAAAATATATTGATGAGGCAAATTCGTTTGCCCATGGTACCGATGATTTAAGCGTACCTAGATGGATACAGAGACATTGGGCTCCGGCAAAGCAAATCAAAAAAGAAAACAGAGTCTACTATACACATCAGAATGGCAAGCTTATCGATAGATACCGATTTTTTATATCATCCATTCCAGAAGAGTACAGGCCTTATTTATTGTCCATGTTATTGGTAAAAAGTTCTATTCATAATAATACCAATGGTCAATTCTCAGCATTTTATAAGGATGAAAATGGTATAGGTAAATATGGTGGTAAAAAAGAGATAGATGTTAAAAGAATAACATCGCCTATTCGACTCGAAATGCCAGTTTTCTCTCCAAATAAATGCAAAGTGGTTGTTTCAAAAGAGGATTCAAATAATTGGGTAAAAAAAATTCCTTCCGTTGATCTTATGTATTTAGACCCTCCTTATAACAAGCATCCATATTCTATTTATTATTTTATGCTTGACATTATTAATGACTGGAAGACGGATATCAATATTCCCAATTCCAATAGAGGTCAGCCAAAAAATTGGGTAAAATCGCCTTACAATAGTTTTAACAAGGCTGAGGATGCTTTTAAAAATCTAGTAAAGAATATCAGATCCAAATTCATCTTATTATCCTACAATAACAAAGGCATTATACCTATTAAGACTCTTGAAAAAATTCTTAAAACGAGGGGTAAATTATATAAATTCCCCCTTACTCATAAAACTTATAATAAATTAAAAGGCATTGCTTCTTACAAACGAGAGGCGGAATGGAGTGAAGTAAAGGAATTTATGTGGCTTGTTGATACTCGAAAAAATTGATATAAATCTTATACTTATTTAAACATTTAAACACGCGCAATGGAATTTACTCTCAATGCATACAGCATGGTTTTTAGCGAACATAATATGTCTAACAAATTAGAATATGGAAATAAGATTTTACTTCCATCTTCTATGCTCCCGGACCTTGATATTGAAAATGGTACGGTTTATTTTAGCGTGATGAATCCTAGAAATTGCAAGGAAATATTTGTCGGGGTTCATGAATATAACGATTCGCCTGGTATTTGTTTCCTTCCACATGCTATGATTGAACGACTTCATTTAAATGATGGGGAGCCTGCAATAATAAAGCAAATTAAAGATGTAGAGCTTGGGACTTATATTAAAATCAAACCGTACGAGAAAGCTTTTATTGAATTGGAGGATCCTAAAGCAATTTTGGAGAGATTTATAAGTAAAAACTACCCTATTTTATCTAAGAATGAAGTTATCATTATCAAATACTTGGATATTGAATATCATATTGAAGTGGTTGAATGTAACCCCACTAATACGATTCAAACTACAAATTGCGATATTAATGTTGATTTTGAAAAACCTCTTGATATGATTGAAGAGGAATCTAAGGTAGAGGAAAGAATTCCGTCGCCACCTACTGTGCAAAATACAGTAGTCCATCGAGAATCAAATGAATTTAGAACAATAGACAATCTTGAACGATTTCCTGGTATAGGGCGAAGATTGGGGTCATCATAAGATATAAAAATTGTCATATCATAATATATAAATGCGAGTTGTATATCATAACAATCAAACAAAATTAGAGAAAAAAAGCAAGGATACATGGAATTTAACTGTAAATTGGGAAGGTCCTACTAAGAAGTTTTGGATTAATTTTCCTTATCCTTTATTAAAAATTATAAAACAAACAAATAATATCAACGACAGTTACAAACAATTCACTATTAAAGCTGAAAGTGTCAAATCGTTGGCATCTTTTTTAAAGGAAAAGAAGAATCATTTATCTTATGATAGCAGTATTGAAATGCTTTTTGATCTCGGAAACCAATTACAATCTTTAGAAAGATTCTATATGGGAATACCATTTATGGATATCAATGACATCATTGTTGTTGACGAAAAACATTATTTTTATTTAAATGATAATAAACTATTGGATATCAAAAATAATAAACTCGATATTGACGAACCTTATAAAAAATCATTGTTTTTCTCTCCAGAATTAGATAATATTAAACAATTACCAACATCAATTAGTTATAAGGCTGGGTTTTATAGTCTAGCATCCATGGTTGTATTCTGTATGTTAGATGATAAAATAACAGAAGATAATAAAAATGCGATTATGGCTCCTATTTATACTAGTAAACTGTATTGGGCGTTAATGAGAATGCTTGAAAAGGATCCTAGCGATAGATTTTATTTGATTATTTAATTTCTTTAGATAATCTATATGAGTCTAGCCGTATTAGCAAGAAAAACAAAAACAAAACAAAGATTAAAATCAACTACGTGTGGTAATGGTAGAAGTCGCAATGGTCAGCAGGGTCGAAGCGTAGGATTTGTTTTAAATATGACTGGTCGCGGAGGAGGAATTGGTCTATCGGGCATGTCATACAAACAGCGTGGTGCAAGTTGTAGAAACAAACAACCCGTTCCTCGCGGATGCAAAGGATGTTGCTCTGGTAATTGTAAAACAGGGCAATCCGGAACATGTTGTACTGCGGATAAGATTGTTTCGCAAGAACGTCGTGCCAACTGCGGAGAATGTTGGTATGGAGGTATGAGTCAACCAGCCCCTCAGATGTCTTATCGTAATTATATCAACAGAAAAGCAAATGGAGCTTATAGACCAGGAGGAAAAGTATGCTGTAAGACAACAGAATGTCCTATTTGTGTAATAGATTGGGATACAAACAATGGTCCAACTAGCGTGTCGGGTCCTCAGGTAATATTATCGGTAGGAAATAATTCTATTAGTAATTTAACAATAAACAAAAATATATTTAATGCAAATGAAAAGGGTTCAAGCTGTACTTCAAATGATATTCTATCATTCTTTAAATATATACTGGCACCACCTTTTAATGCTTCTAAAATATGGACATTTGTGTTAGTTGTACCTCTTTCTTCAACGGCTACTTCTTTTACATTAGGAGGTATGAATGTACCCTTGTCTAATCCTACGATTGATACACAAAAGAAAATTAAAATTTATACTCTAGATGCAAATAGTAACAGTGAAATAGTTAAATATACTGGTTATACAAGACAGGTTAGTATATCATTAAATAATGATCAAAAATGTCGTAAGCCTCAGGTAACCTGGAAACAGCACCCCAATATTGCAGCAAGTACAATTACAGAGCACCGAAGACAATCTACTATTCGATGCGCAAATGGGTTAATTAAAAGAAATCCTGTTTACCTAGGAAAAACCCTTCTTTCAAATAGAATAAATGCTAAACCAGTTTGTTCATGGTATAATCCTGTAACTTGTAAATATGAGACTGTAAAAGGTCCCAACCCACTTACACAAAGTTGTCAAAGAACTACAACATTGCCTATTAAAAGTAGATTAGGATATACCAGAATCAATAAGAATTGGTGTAATACAACAAAAAGTTTAACAGTTAATAATAGTGCAAGTGATCAAATAGCAAAACGAAAACAACGTGCTTTCCTATGTCCTTGTGGTCCAGAGGAAGATACTTGTAGTCCAGAATGCGATGGAGAGAATAATATTGTTAATTTGAGCGTTAAATATCCAGTTAATGGTGGTATCGGTAAATTATCTGGACCCGATAAACTATGTAGATGTGATACTACTTTTATTCTTAACGTGACGGCGGCAGGTGGAGCTATTCCCGATGGATATTTGTCGCCTATTAATCCTGTAGATATTTATAATGAACTCGGTGGAACCACAGGAGATTGGGAAGATGCGGCAGATAATGGCAATCTGGTAAATTTATATCCAGGTAAAATTTTATTCTTTAAGACTGATTTAGTTACTTTTAAAATCCCTCCTGAATGGTGTACAGCAGGGTATAAAAAACTATATTTATTTGAGGCAAGCAACGCTCCAACGGGACTTGATGGTGTTACTCCTGCTAGTTGGGATATATGTGCTCCTAGCTGTGAAAACCAAAAAAGACAGAAAAGTCGTTATTGTTATCCTCGCCCTATGGCAACGGGAAAATGTAGAGGTTTAATAGATTTTTCTACTAAAAGTACCGTAGCTTGTTTGCGTAAGGCACAATGTAATAAATAAAATTGATTATAATACTATCTTAAAAACATCGTATTATAATTTCATAAAATGACCTGGAAACTTGTACTGGTGCGTAATCATGAATTCCTAAAACCACTATATGCCAAAAAAATAGAAAAAAGAAATAAAGAATTTCTAGAATCTAGAATTGATGAGATTGATTCAGGATTTGATTTATTTATACCCCCCAGTAGTACTGAAGATGGAAATTGGTATGTTGGTGGCAATACCACATTATTTATCCCTCTAGGTATTAAATTGGCGAGTTATTCAAATGGTGGTTCTGAAATTTCTAGACCGTATACTATTCATCCTCGTAGTTCAATATGGAAAAATAAGCCTATTCGTCTAGCCAACTGTACTGGTATTATTGATGCAGGTTATCGAGGAGAATTAGGAATTGCTCTAGATAATATTCGAAACAAGCCTTTTAAAATTGAAAAAGGGTGGCGATTGGTACAAGCTTGTAGTAATGATCTCATGCCTTTTAAAGTGGAATTTGTAAATGAGCTAAATGAAACAAGGCGTGGAGAAGGTGGATTTGGTTCAACTGGACAATGATTCATCATTATCATTTAACATTTTATTAGATGTTTCAGTGTAGTGTTTTAAGGCTTCTTTATTCTTTAAATTTTTCTTACAACTAGGACAAATATAGGTATAAATTTCGTATTTCATTTCTTTTTTTTCATCAAATTTTGTTTTAAAAAGTAATAAATGACTTGTTATAACCCCGCATATCATACATCCTTGTAACCATCCTTTTTGTGGTAGATGGGTTTCTTCATAAAGATATACTTTTCTTATTGTTGGCATACTTTATAATTTGATTCTTTTTTCGAGAATTATAATACGTTCTAAGGCGATATAAAAGATAATCATCGGGCCTTTTTCTTAGTGCTCTTTTTTGGGTGTTTATTAATTCTAAGTCATTAATGATTAGTGCTATGCGGTGCTGGGTCATATAAATTATATAAATTTTTATTTTTATATAATTTATTAATAATTTGATCCAAACCATGGTCTACCAGTCACGCTCCAGCGAGCACCAATCATTGCTCCCAAACTACCAGTTATCCATACATCTCTCCAATCTACGATAAAATCGGGTCTTGTGTTCGCAGATAAACACCAACCTATTAAAACTGCTGCGGACGTAGTTACACCGGTGATTCCAGCTACTACTAATGGATTTGGAACTCTATTTGACATATATAATAGTAATCTGTTTTATTTAAATAAGTTTTTGAATGAAGCCAGTAATAAA
>Ga0233412_10000129_pt1 | contig 40795 bp, 42 predicted proteins | sample Na_anoxic_4_MG_FD_180667 | JGI IMG/M metagenome (GOLD analysis project Ga0233412, IMG submission 180667) | Seawater microbial communities from Saanich Inlet, British Columbia, Canada - Na_anoxic_4_MG | ecosystem: Environmental > Aquatic > Marine > Inlet | place: Canada: British Columbia... | reverse complement strand
GAATAATTTATGTAATTTTGTACGACCAATAACTGGTATTTCAGAAGCCGGTGAAATGTCAGATTCAGATGTAGCAAAAGCTATTGCACAGGTTACTAAAGAATTAACTAAAGGTAAAATGGATATTAAACCACAAGACCTTGATGTTAAAGCTCTGGATGATCCTGATGCAGAACCGGATGAATTAGTAAAAGAAGTACGCACTGCTTTAAATGAATTAGGTCCAATTGTATCCGCTACATTAGCAGCACCGAGTATATTAAAATTAGTCGGAAATGTTGCGGATTGGGTTGGTAGTTTTTTGCAAAAAGACGCATCCCCAGAAAAAAGAGCAACGACAAAACTTACTAATAAACTTTACAAATACGCAAAAAAGAATAAAGATAAAAAAACTGGAAAATATCCAATTCCTCCTAAATCAGAAATTGTCAAGACACTTGGACTCTCCGGAGATGATGGAAAATACGTGGATGCGGTATTTAAACGTATAGCCGAATTTACTCATAAAGATAATGTAAAGGCACGTGCTAAGTCTATAAAAGGAAAGAATCCAGCTGGTAATGTCGATACTGTTATAAAAGGATTAAGCCCAGACGAAGTTGGTAAATATCATGCTGCGAAATTTAATGTAGATGGTACAGAAACACAGTATGTCGATGAGCATGTATTACATATTATGTATGAAGCTACATTTGATACGACATTCGGAAGATCAATTGGTAAGGCAGCACATCAACTACATGAACTATTTCTTATACCCTTTAAACATGTAATTGCAGGAGCAATGTGGTTAGGTACAAAAGCTAAAATTGGCGTTAAAAAAGGATGGAATTGGTTAAAGGGTAAACTTGGGATGGATTCGGAAGAAGTGACTGATGTAGGATTATCATATAAAGAAGCATATGATAAAGCTGATAGAGCGGCTAATGTATTATATACATGTACAATGATAAGCGTTGCTTTATATGGATTTTTCTCTCACGGTTTTAGCGTGGTAGAAGCAAAAGAAAAACTTACAGATGTATTATCAAATGCAAAAGATTCGAACGTAGTAATAGATATTGCAAATGCATTAAAGAGTAGTATTCATGATACTTCTATATCAATGATTGATGGTATTAAAGCTGGAGATCTTACCGCCACAGAAATAGCACCAATAGTTACAGACCTTGTTAAAAAAGGATGGGATGCAATTAAAGGATGATTTGATTGATGAAAATAGATAAAGTTACATTAATATTAATTGCAATTATAATTCTTATGTCAATAGGATTAACATACATGTTCATGAACCAATCGGATCAGGTTATCATGATACAAGATGAACAATTACAACAACGAGTTGATAGTTTATCAATTGAGATAGAAGAAGTTCAAAACGAAAGACAATTGTTAGATGATAATATCATATCATTAAATGATTCATTATATGTGTTACAAACTAATATCCTGGCAAAAGAAGCCGAGATAGAAAAATTAAAAGAAGATTATGCTGAGAAATTTGATAATATCAGTAATTTTACTAGCAACGACATTACCCGGTATTTCGCAAATCGATACCAATGATAGTCTAATATGCTTACCTAAACAATATCTTGTTCAAGCAATACAAGATATAGAATCTGGAGAGCTCGCAATTAAACAATTAATACTCGAGCAAAAAATTCAAAAAACATTACGGGAACAATTATCTTTAAAGGATAGTGTTGTAACTGTATATCAAGAAAAACAAGGAACGTTTGAAACAGAAATAGGATTACTGAATCAAACAGTTTCTACAAAAGATGAACAAATAGAACTTCAGAGACAACTCGCAAAAAAATATAAACGTCAACGCGATGGGATATTAGCAGGTGCTGGAGCCTCGATAATACTTTTCATGGTTTTAATTTTGAAATAAGAGAAATTTTTTATATATTAATAGAATATGCCGCAAAAATCGTTAAAAGAAATAATACAAGAAGAGTATAAGAAATGTGCTGTCGATCCTACACATTTCATGAAAAAGTATTGTGTCATACAACATCCTACTAGAGGTAAAATGTTTTTCAATCTATACCCCTTTCAAGAAGATACATTAACTTCAATGAAAGAAAATCGATATAATATAATTTTAAAATCTAGGCAGTTAGGAATTTCAACGTTATCAGCTGGTTATATTTTATGGAACATGATATTCAAAGAAGATTTCAATTGCCTGGTAATTGCAACTACACAAGACGTTGCAAAGAATCTGGTAACTAAAGTAAGAGTGATGCATGATAATCTACCTTCGTGGTTAAAAGGAAAAACATTAGAAGATAATAAATTATCACTGCGTTTCAAAAATGGTTCTCAAGTAAAGGCAGTTTCTAGTACAGGTACAGCCGGCCGATCAGAAGCACTATCACTATTGGTTATGGATGAAGCTGCTTTCATTGATAGGATTGATGAAATATGGACAGCAGCTCAGCAAACACTTGCGACAGGTGGTGGAGCTATCATGCTCTCGACTCCAAACGGAACTGGAAATTTATTTCATAAAACATGGAGCGAGGCAATCTCCGGCGGAAAATTTAATAGTATTAAATTGCATTGGACAGCACATCCAGAAAGAGATCAGACTTGGCGGGACGAGCAAACTCAATTATTAGGAGAAAAATCTGCAGCGCAAGAATGTGATTGTGATTTTATAACATCTGGTCATACAATAATTGACGGTCCTATCATTCAATGGTATGAACAAACATATGTTGAAGATCCAAAAGAAAAAAGAGGATTTGATGGGAATTATTGGTTATGGGATTATCCAGATTATTCAAAAGCATATGCAGTAGTAGCTGATGTCGCGAGAGGGGACGGAGCTGATTATTCTGCATTCCATGTAATTGAAATAGAATCAGTTACACAAGTAGCGGAATATAAAGGAAAGATAGGAACTACTGAATATGGCAATATGTTACATTCAGTAGCGACAGAATGGAATAATGCATTATTGGTAATTGAAAATGCAAATATAGGCTGGGCTGTCATACAAGTATTAATCGATAAAGGATATGAGAATTTATATTATTCTTATAAACAAGATGCATATATAGATGAAAATGTACATTTGGCTAAAGGCTATGATTTAAAAAATAAGTCACAAAAAGTACCAGGCTTCTCAACTACAACAAAAACACGACCATTAATCATTTCTAAAATTGAAACATATTTTAGAGAAAAATCACCTATTATAAAATCTAAACGATTGACAGATGAAATGTATGTATTTATATGGAATGGTTCTAGAGCTGAAGCCCAGCGAGGATATAATGATGATCTTATAATTGCATTTGGTATTGCATTATGGATACGAGATACAGCATTACGGTTACATCAACAAGGAATGGATTTATCTAGAAAAACACTAAACCATGTAGGAAAATACCAAAGTGTATATACAAACAATCCAAATCAGAACCAATCATGGGATTGGAAAACAGGTAAGGATGACGATGACCTGAAATGGTTGCTTTAACATATTTATTATTAAACGGAAAATAGAATGGCAGATACTTCATTACAAGCACGACTACGTAGATTATTCTCGACGAATGTAGTAGTAAGACGCGTAGCAAAAAATCGATTAAAAGTAGTTGATGCTAATAAATTACAATCAACTGGCGCAGCTGGAAATAATAACTTCGTAGATAGGTTCTCTGGATTACATAGAGGCCAATCTGGTTTCGCAACATATAATCAAACTTATAATTTTCATCAATCAAAATTAGAATTATTTACTGATTATGAGGCAATGGATATGGACCCTATATTAGCATCCGCATTGGACATATATGCAGATGAAGCAACAGTACAGAATACAGAAGGCGATACATTGACAATATCATCACCTAATGCTGAAATACAAAAAGTATTAAGGAATTTATTTTATGATATATTAAATATTGATTACAATTTATGGCCTTGGATTCGTAATGCATGTAAATACGGAGACTTCTTTTTGCATTTAGATATTGAAGAAGAAATAGGTATTGTAAATGTAGTACCATTATCATCATATGAAGTTAGAAGAGAAGAAGGATATGATGTAGAGAATCCATATGCTTATAGATTTGTATTAGAAGGAACACATATGTCGTATGCAAGTTCTCAAAAAGAACCGATGCAAACATTTGAAAACTTTGAAGTAGCTCATTTTAGATTATTATCAGATACCAATTTCTTGCCATATGGTAAATCAATGATCGAATCAGCTCGTAAAATATATAAACAGCTTTCATTGATGGAAGATGCTATGTTAATACAGAGAATCATGCGTGCCCCGGAAAGAAGGATATTTAAAATAGATGTAGGTAATATACCACCAGCGGAAGTAGATAATCATATGCAGACGATTATGTCCAAAATGAAAAAGATTCCATATATGGATGATAAGACAGGTGAATATAATCTTAAATTTAATATGGAAAATATGATGGAAGATTATTATCTTCCTGTACGTGGCTCTGAATCCGGAACTGAAATTGATACATTGGCTGGATTGACTAACGATGGTCAAATTGAAGATATAGAATATTTACGTAATAAGATGATGGCAGCTTTAAAAATACCTAAAGCGTTTTTGGGATATGATGAAGGTGTTGAAGGGAAAGCGACATTGGCAGCTGAAGATGTAAGATTTGCTAGAACAATAGAAAGAATACAAAAAATATTTGTTTCGGAACTTACTAAAATTGCAATAGTACATTTATACTCTCAAGGATTTACTGATGAGGATTTAGTTGATTTTACATTGAAATTAGAAAATCCTAGTTTGATCTATAAAAAGCAAATGGTGGAATTATTAGAATCCCAAATAGGGTTAGCTAATAATATGAAAGAATCAATGTTATTTTCAGAACAATGGATATATGAAAATATATTTAACTTATCAGCTCAGGAATGGCAAGAAGAGAAAGAACGTGTTGTACAAGATCAAAAAGAAGCATTCCGTAGAGAACAAATTAAATCTGAAGGCAATGATCCAAAGAAATCAAATATGAGTTTTGGTACGCCTCATGATATAGCTTCAATGCATGTTGCAACTAAGACAGATATATTACCAGGTATGGAACAAGAACATGTACCAGGAACAGGCCGACCAAAAGGTACCGGCGGGGCTTGGGGAACACATGATAGTCCACATGGACGTGATCCATTAGGAGCAAAAGAATTAGGCGGTTCATTTAATACTGATAAATCACCATTAGAACATAAATATAAAACCTCTGCATTGAGTACGGAAAATAAAGCTTTTGTAGATATGTTACGTAATTCTGGATTAAATCAAAATACAAAAAATAATCAAATAATACAAGAGACGTTAGCAGACAAAAGTAGTTCCATAGAAGACACCGGAACGATGTTAGACGAATCCCAATTACTTGATGATTAAGAGGCGGTATTTATGTCAAAACATATATTTATTAAAAACGATGTGTACTACTAGTTAACAGGGCGCTTTTACATGAAAAAGATAAAACATTCAAAGGTAAAGAATACCGGATTGATATTTGAGTTACTTGTACGACAAGTAGCTGTTGAGACAATGAATAACTCGAAAACTGCAGCTTTAAATATATTAAATAAGCATTTTAGAGGAAATACAGAACTTGGTAAAGAACTAAAATTATATCATTCAATTCAAAATGATACATTTATTAAAGAATCATTAGCTTCTAAATTCATCGATGCCGCGATAGCAGCACGTAGAACGCTGAATGAAAGTGCATTGAAACGTGAAAAATATAATCTCATTAAGCAGATTAAAGATCATTTCAATATTGAATCGTTTTTTAAATCACGTGTTACTAATTATAAATTGCATGCATCTGTATATAATATTTTTGAACATGCAGAAGCAGATGAGCCAGCAAAATATTTACGTAATAAATTTCTTGTAATGGAACATGTCCAGTCAACTAAAAAATTGCAAGAAACAAAAAACAAATTAATCAACGAGAATGATGATATTAGAATATTAGCATCAAAAATGTTAATAGATAAATTCAATACAAAATACGGACATTTAACGCCGGCACAGAAACGCATTCTTAAAGAGTATATTAATAATGTAACGAATTCAGAGAAATTAAAAAAATATATTAATACACAATCGCGAGGCATCCAAAAAGAATTAACATCATTGAAACAAACAATTCCTAGTAAAGTAGTGCGTATAAAAATTACAGAGGTAGTTAAATTGTTATCGAGCTTATCAAAAAAACATATCACAGAAGATAAAGACGTATTAACAATGTTACGATATTACGAACTTATAGATGAATTGAAAAAATTAAAGGGTAAAAAATGAGCGGACCATATCCAATACCATCAGGGTCTCAAATAAACCAATTTGAAACGCATGGCCATCCAGGCCGATATACATCAGTACTTACTTATACTAGTGGTCAATTAGACTTGTCAGGATCAAATTATGGGTATGGTGCAGTCGTAATGAAAACTCCTGGTGGTGCTACAATACATTTATCTGGAGGTGGAACTATATTAGCTGCTAATTTACCTAATGATGTTATTGAATTATCTGTATCAAAAATTACTGGCGGAACAGCATCTGTTATATATGTACTTAAAAGGCAACAATAATGAAATTAGTAGATGAGATAGAAAAGCACTTTAAGGCATTGATCAGCGAATCAACACTTGACCCGGTTGGAAAAGAAGATGATGACATAGACAATGACGGCGAAGTGGATGCGTCAGATGAATATTTGAAGAAGCGTAGAAAGGCAATTAGCAAATCAGAAGATGACGAATTAGATGAAATGAATTCTACTGCATCAGCCGGTGGCGAATATATGACTCCAAATGCATTTGGCAAAGTAGATGATGATACTATAGACCAAGGAGGAATGAAAAGAGTTCCTAAAACAAATCGTATATTTAAAAAGATGAAGCCTACACAAAAATTTGAATCTAAATCTGCTTATAAAAAAATGATGTCCGATATGTACGGTATTAAATCTAAGGTTAATGAAGCAATATCATATAGAGAGTATAAAAAAGATCCTACATCTACTCCGCAGCAAAAAGTTAACAGAGGTATCAATGAAGTTAATAAAATGCTAAAAGAAATGGAAAGGATAGTACAAAACAATTTGCGATTAAAAACGGAAATGGGCGTACAGTCTAATCATTTTTGGAAATCAACCGGAGTACGGTTTGCAAAGATAAATGAACGTATGACACGTATATCAAATAGATTAAAGGAGTTATCACAATGATACCAGATAGAACATGGCAGCAATTTGTCAAAGCTAAAGAAAATCAAAAATTGACTTTAACTGAACAGAAAAGAAAATATGCCGATGAACGAAAGCGGTTTGATAATGAACGTGCTTTCATAAATTCCGGTTTATTTATTAAAGGAGTACAAAATGGATAATAGACAACTTTTAGTAGATTATTCTTTATTTGAAGTATCACCGCATCAAATAAACGAATCATTGACAAAGAATGGAGGCCGGCTAGTAGTATCAGGTGTATTACAAAGAGCAGAAGCAAAAAATCATAACGGTAGAGTTTATCCAAAAAAAATATTAATGCGAGAAGCGCATAAATATGCAGATACATATGTTAAAGAAAGAAGAGCATTAGGAGAATTAGATCATCCAGATTCATCCGTTGTTAACTTGAATAACGTATCTCATAATGTTCTAGGAATGGATTGGCAAGGAAATGACCTTGTCGGTACTGTAGAAGTATTATCAACCCCGGCTGGTAATATTTTAAAGGAATTATTTAAGTCGGGTATTAAATTAGGTATATCATCTAGAGGTATGGGTTCTGTTAAAGAAGTAATGCGCGAAGGTGATGGTACTGTTGAAGTACAACCTGACTTTGAATTAATAGCATTTGACTTTGTTTCTAATCCATCTACCCATGGAGCATTTCTATCACCGGTAAATGAATCGGTAAGTAAAGTAATTGCTAAAAAGTATTCAAGCGTGAATAATATAATAACAAGTATAATAACGGAGTTTTAATATGGCATTATCAGATTTAATATCGGCATATGGACCGATAAATCCCGGCAAAAAAGGTACGGGGACTATTTTAGGAGCAAATGTATCTCCTGCAGAAAATGCACAGCTTGGTAATCCAATTGCTGATGCGTCTGTATTTAATAGTTTGGAAGATGCATCTCATGCTAGCCTACATGGACCATTTAATGCACAAGGCAAAAAAGGTACTGGTACTATTCCAGACCAGTTAGGAAACATTCCACCAGAAATAGAATTTTAAGGATAACAGATGAGCAAATTCGATTCATATAAATGGATAAAAGATTTTAAGAGTAGTAGAGTTTTAAATGAAGGTAAGTTCTGGACGTTATTAAATGGACCAGGTAACTTCGTTACATATGAACCTGAATATGCAGATGGAACTACTGATGATGTTAAAGATGCAATTAAATATAATAGCATACAAAAAGCTACTAAAGCCGCTAAAGAATATAAAAGAAAGCATGGCGTTAATGTAATGGTTCATGTCATGACAGAGACTATGGATGAAGCACCTCGAGCAGAATTTGGTATTGAAGATGCTCCTGACTTACAATCTATATTGCAAACATATATAGAAGAAGTTGATAGAGTAGTAGAAGAAGTTCGTGATTTAGAACAAATGGTTGCTGGTGGTATTGATCAATATGAAGAAGAGACGGGTGACATGCGGATATCACAATTAAGAAATCAAGCATCACGATATATACAATCTGCAGAAAAAAATCTAGATGGTTTATATAAAGCATTGCAACGTGCAAAAAAAGGAAATGCGTAATGAAAAAATGGGAAAACAAATTAATGCAACATATCTTAAATGAAAAGTATGTTGGCGAAGAAGAAAATCCAAAAATGCAAAAACAAGACAAAAAAGCATTTTTAGAATCCGTTGCTAATTACCACCGCCTAGGAGAAATGGTATATAGAAATTCTACTTTAGAAGAAGTTGCTGAAACACTTAATAATATTGTACAACAAGCAGAAGCATTGACGTTACAAGAATCAGAACATTGGTTTGATAATGTAACCGTATCTCGGCACATGAAACAAATGAGCGAAGCTTATAAAGTATTCGAAAAGACATCAAAAGAAATGACAGGTCTACAACAAAGATTAGAATCTGCATATGATGATATGGGTACAGTACTTAACAAGTATTATAAAGTAGGCTCTGCGATTACAGAAGAAGATGATGTAGACGAAAGAAAGTATTAATAATATTAGGACAATTGAAAATAAATTGTTATATTATATAAAATAAACAAAAATAAGTTATATGAGTAAACATACAAGACATCTAGATTCTATAATTCCTGGTCATGCATTAGGAACAAAAGTCGTTCCAACTAAAAGAAGACCAGATGGTGATATTAACGCAGCCATTGGAAAATGGAAACGTGCTGTTAAAGATGCTGGTGTTATCGAAGATTATAGAGATCGTAAAGAATATATAAAAGAATCTGTTAGACGTCGTCGTGAACTAAGCCATGCTAGATATATACAAAAAATAAACGACGAGAAAGCTTTTTAACGAGTGAACTCAATACCATTATCCGAAATAATCATAATAAACATACTATCAGGGTTATTAATATTCATTAGCCTGGTTATGATAAATAAGCTACATTTATTTATTTTACAAAAATTCTCTAAAAAAGACTAGCTAATACGCTGGTTTAAGTCTCCACATCGGTATTTATTATTGTATCAAGATACTACTGTTCAATACGTAGTCACTCAATAATATATTAATCAATTATTATTAAGTTTCCAATAAACTTATTCCAAATTAAATACTAGGAGAAAAATCTATGAAAGATTTATTAAAAGAAGCAATTGCTGACGCAAAAGCCGTAAGGGAAACAGCACTAGCAAATGCAAAAATTGCATTAGAAGAAGCATTCACCCCAAGATTACAGAGTATGTTATCTGCAAAATTATCAGAAGAAGAAGACATGGAAATGGACATCGAAGAAGAAGAAGACATGGAAGTAGCGGTTGGAGAACCAGTTGCACCTGAAGTAGAGGTTGAAGAACCAGTTGCTGAAGGCGACTATGCTGAAGATGAAATGTCTGAAGAAGGCGACTATGCTGAAGATGAAATGTCTGAAGAAGGCGATTATGCCGAAGATGAAATGTCTGAAGAAGATGATTTAGAACTTGAAGCCATTCTACGTGAATTGGATGATGAAGAAGTATCCGCAGAACCGGATATGGGCGTATCTGAAGAAGAAGAATTAGATATGACTGAAAATGAAGATGAAGTTGAAATGACCGAAGAAGATGATGCTGATGTATCACTTGAAGAAGTTATTAAAGCATTACGTGAAGAAGAAGGTGAAGAAGAAAAAGTTGAAGAAACTGAAGAAGCTGAAGTTGAAGCTGATTTAGAAGAAGCTTATAAAGTCATCAGATTCTTAAAAAGTAAGATCAACGAAGTTAATCTTTTAAATGCAAAATTATTGTTCTCAAACAAATTGTTTAGGAACTACCCACTAAGTGAGTCTCAGAAAATGAAAGTAATCGAAAACTTCGATAGAGCAAAATCGCTCAGAGAAGTTAAATTGGTTTTCGGAACATTAGCTGAATCATTCACTGTTAACAAAACAAGACGAAAGATCGTCAAAGAAAGCTATGCTTCTAAAGCAACGAGATCGACAGCACCTAAAAAGATATTATCTGAAGGTAATGCTCTTGCTGCACGTTGGAAGAAATTAGCTAATCTTAAATAACAAGGAGATTAAAATGAATATTAATTCTTTATTACCTCATGACACAGGTGCCAACCAAAATAACGTAGCTATACAACTTGAAAAAAAGTGGTATAGAACCGGTTTATTGGAAGGTATTGATAATGAGGTCGAAAGACGAGGGATGGCCGTTCTATTAGAGAACCAAGCTAAACAACTTGTCTCAGAAGCAAACTCAACCGGAACTGATGCTAACGCAGAAGAATGGGCTGGTGTTGCTCTACCATTGGTACGTAGAATCTTTGCTGAAATAGCAGCGAAAGACTTTGTATCAGTGCAACCTATGAACTTACCATCTGGTCTAGTATTTTTCTTAGACTTTAAATATGGTACTGCTCAAGGAAGTAACGGAACTGCCGGCGGAAATGACTTTTTAACAGGTCAAGGACGTACGTCACAAGGAGATTCTGTATTTGGTATTACTGATGCAGGTGGTCTTGGAACTGATGCAGCAGGTGGAGCAGCTCCGTCTGAAGGTCTTTACGGATCTGGACGTTTTGGTTATACAATCAATGACGTTACTTCATCAACATTGGCTTTGGCTGATGCTGTGACTTCTGCAAGAACAGGGTCTGTTGCTGTAGGTACTGGTGCATTTACATCAGGTGGTAACTTAACAGGAGTTCAATTTGATTGGTATACTAATTATAATGCTGAACTTTCTGGTTCTGTAGTATCTAATGCAAATGGTCCATTTACAGTATTGTCTATACCAACATCATCGTTATCTAATCCAGATCTTCGTGGTGTTCGTGCATTCAACGTAACTGCAACTAACATCGATGGTGTGTATCCAGAATTTACAAGAATTTCAAAAGACAAAGGTCATATTGAATTCCTAGTAGATGCTGATTCAGATTTAGCTGATGCTATTGTAACTTACCAAAAACAACCAACAGATATCACTAGAGGTGACTTTGAAGATCCAACTGCTATCGGTAACAATACTGGTACAACTTTGGACATCCCAGAGATTAACCTTGAAATGAGATCTGAAGCAATTGTTGCTAAGACAAGAAAATTGAAAGCTATCTGGTCTCCAGAATTTGCTCAAGATTTAAATGCTTATCATTCAATTGATGCAGAAGCTGAATTGACATCTATGTTATCTGAATATATTTCGCAAGAGATTGATTTGGAAATTTTAGATATGTTAATCCAAAATGCTCAAACAACTGAACGTTGGTCTGCTAAGATTGGATATGATTTTGATGCAGCTTCTAACAGCTTCGTCCAATCAAATGCAACGGCTCAAGCATACAACCAAGGAACATGGTTCCAAACTTTAGGAACTAAAATCCAAAAAGTATCAAATAAAATTCATCAGTTGACATTACGTGGCGGTGCAAACTTCCTAGTATGTTCTCCTACTGTAGCAACTATCCTTGAATCAATTCCTGGATATGCTGCCGATACAGATGGTGATAAGATGCAATTTGCAATGGGTGTTCAAAAAGTAGGTGCTATTAATAATAGATTCCAAGTATATAAGAATCCTTATATGACTGAGAATGCTATATTAATGGGATATAGAGGATCTCAGTTCCTAGAGACAGGTGCTGTTTATGCTCCGTATGTACCGCTTATCATGACTCCATTGGTATATGATCCAGATAACTTCACTCCGAGAAAAGGTGTGATGACACGTTATGCTAAGAAAATGGTTCGTCCAGAATTTTATGGTAAAGTGTTTGTAGCTGGTTTGGATACTATTTAGTAGTTAATAATTAATTTATTTAACAAATACTAATTAGCAATTGAATTAAAGGGTGACTTCGGTCACCCTTTTTTACTGGCAGAAAGCTTCAAATAAATTAGGACTTACGATATATTCTCCTTATATTTATATATAAGAAATAAGAGATATGAATCATCATCAAGAATTAGGAAATCAACATCGAGCATTGCTTAACCAATTAAAGCTAGCGAAACAATTCAAAGAAAAGAAACGTATGCATTGGAAAGCAAATCGCACCAGTGATGCAGCTCGATTTAAGTTTCAAGATGCAATCGGATTAGTTAATAAATTAGAAAAGAAGTTATGGAAATTTTCGTAGGAAGCATAAGTGTATTAGAATTTGCAGCAGAGGCTCATAAAGACCAAATAAGAAAATATACCGGAGAAGGTTATATTACTCATCCAATTGCAGTTGCAGAACGAGTTCATGAAAGATATGAAGATAATAATATGACCAGTGCTGCTTACCTCCATGATGTTTTGGAAGATACTAAAGTTACTCATTCAGAAATGAGAGCGTTTTTGCATAAAACATTTAGTGTTGAAAGTGCAGAAGATATTTTATCATTAGTTGTTGAATTAACTGATGTATATACCAAAGAAGCTTTTCCTGATCATAATAGAAAATATAGAAAGGAAATGGAAGCATTGAGATTGGCATATGTATCTAAAAGAGCCAAGCAGATAAAAAGATATGACATAGAACATAATTCAGAATCAATTTTAGAACATGATCCTAAATTTGCAAAATTATTTTTAGCAGAAAAAGAGCGTTTAATGAGTTATATGTTTAATTAAAAAAGCATGAAAAAAATTAGGACTTACGGATTATTTACCTTATATTTATATTATAAGATTGAGAGAGATGCTTTCGATTTAGAACCAAAATAAGAGATATGAAATATAAAGAAACCGAAAATTTAAAAAGATTACAAAAATTTGTAGATGATATGAAAGCTACTTCATCGCTAATAGAGAAAAAGGTTATAATTGATTCAGTAAAGGATGATGAATTCATTACAGAGGCGTTAAATTATACCTATGATCCATATAAGAAGTATTATATAACTAGTAAGACTTGTAAAAAAATGAGTCATTTAGCCGATGATGTACTTACCGCTATAGTGGGTGATAATCCAAATGATTCTTTCTTCAATATATTAAAAGACTTAAATGAAAGATTTTTCACCGGACATGAAGCTATCATGATGTTTGTTTCATATATAAATGCCTATCCGGAATTCGAAGATTTATTTTATTCTATTATTGATAGAAACTTAGAAATTAGAGCTTCTGAATCAGTTATTAATAAAGTCATTCCAAATTTAATTCCATCCTTTGATGTTGCCTTAGCAACCAAATATGAACCTAAATTTTGTGATTTCGAAAATGAAGTTTGGTTAGCGTCTAGAAAATTGGATGGTGTAAGATGTATTATAAGAAAGGAAGGAAATAAAATAAATGCTTATTCTAGAGCAGGAAATGAGTTTACGACCTTACAAAAAGTATTAGATGATATTTTATATATCAGTGATGAAATAAGTTGGCATAATGACTTTGTATTAGACGGGGAGATTTGTATGATGGATGAAAATGGAAATGAAGATTTTCAAGGAATAATGAAACAAATCAAAAGAAAAGATCATACTATTAAAAATCCAAAATATATTATATTTGATTGTATATCAATCGAAGAATTTGATTCAAAAGAAGGTAATATATCATTAACAGAAAGGTTACAGAGATTACCAGAAGTAGACGGAGTATTTAGTGATACAAAAACATTAAGTATATTACCTCAGATAGAAGTAAAAGATATCAAGCATTTATTAGAAATGACGACCGATGCCGATGTAAATGGATATGAAGGAGTTATGTTAAGAAAAGATTCTACTTATGAAGGTAAGAGATCTAAAAACTTATTAAAATGTAAAAAGTTCCATGATGCCGAATATGAAGTATTAGATGTTGAATTTGATGACCATAGAGTAATTAGAGAAGGTAAGGAAGTAGTAATGCCAATGTTAGCAAATGTTATTATTGAGCATAAAGGATATAAAGTCTCAGTTGGATCTGGTTGGAATCAAGAACAAAGAATAAGATACCAAGCCAATCCAGAACAATTAATTGGTAAGACAATTACCATTCAATACTTTGAAGAAACAAAAAACCAAGAAGGTGGTATAAGTTTAAGATTTCCAACCGTGAAACATGTTTATGAAAATGGCAGAAATGTTTAGTTTAAAAGCTTAAAGTGCCATTTGTTACATATTTATATCAAAAGGATATAGACATGGCATCTGGAAAATATTCATTCGTGATAGAACAAGGCGCGACTACCGATTTTCAAATAGTGTATAAAGATGCGAGCGGAACTGCCGTAGATTTATCTGGATATACTGCTGCAATGCAGATACGTAATGCAAAAGGCGGGAATACGTTATATACAACATTAACATCTAGTTTAGGAGATGTTTATAATAAATACTCCGGATCTTCATTTATTAGTTTATCAGGAAGTAATTTAACAACGGCTCAGGTATCTGGTAGCATCGGCGTTTACATCGGCCATGACGTAACAAATAATCTTTCATTTTCTGAAGCTTATTATGATTTAGAAATAACCGATGGCCAAATAAGAACGCGTTTATTAGAAGGTAGGGTTCAATTAACTAAACAAGTAACTACGGTATAATGAATGAGCGACAACTCAATAATAATACAAGAATCGAGTAAAACACCTGTTCCGGTAGTTGATACATCTACGGTTATACAGACTGTACAACCCACAATAACTGTCATCGAGCCCGTTATAGAAACTACAGCTCCAGCTTTAACAATTACAGATAACAAGACAGGCAAATCAGTATCTGTATCTTCCCCGGTAAATCAAAATATAATAATATCAGCCACCGGTACTGCTGGACCTGCAGGTGAAAGAGGTCCTATTGGACCGGCAGGTGGACCATCGGGGTCACAAGGACCTATAGGACCAACAGGAGCATCAGGCTCTAATACAATACAGATATTAGATGAAGGCATAGAATTAACGACATCTGCATCACTTATAAATTTTGTAGGTAGCGGTGTCAGTACATCCATTACATCTTCAGGTGTTATAGTTAGTATCGGAGGTACATTTCCATTTACAGGTGATGCGGAGATAACCGGTTCATTAGACATTAACGGGACAGGCGGAGATATATTTCTAATAAAATCATCTAGTTTCAATACAATGCGCGTGCAGGAATCCGGAGCGGTTACAATAACAAATAATGCACCAACGATGTTTTTAATTAGAGATACATCATATGCACCAATATTAGCAGTATCTCAAAGCGGAGTTGTAATATTTGCAACACAGTCCATTGAATTAAATAATCCTGCACCTAACGGAGGATTATATTTTACATCAACATCTATGTTCGTAGGACTGGATTGAATTCAATTGATAAACATATTTATATAAAAGAATAAAGGAATATTATGGCAGAATGGAAAAAAGTAGCAGTCTCGGGCAGTAGTGTATCACAGTTCGATAATGACGCGGGGTATTTGACATCTGTAATGTCTGGCATGTCATTTGGCACAGCATCCATCAATGGAGTTGAATTAATAGCTAGTTCGGCTACATCAAGTTTTAATATAGTTACCGGATCAGCAGATACAGGATTAACTATATCAGGTAGTGTTGTCAATGATACGATTACATTCGATCTAGCTAGTATTCCAAATACTACATTAGCAAATTCATCAGTTACGATTGGATCGACTACAATAAATTTAGGCGATACTGTTACCCAAATTGATGGTATAGGCGCGACAGGATCATTTACAGGATCATTCACCGGCGCTGTTACATTAGATAATTCAATATCAAACAGTACCGGAATTACATCATTTACATATAATGGTTCATCAGCAGCATCAGTACAAGTGTCCGGCTCCGATACATTATCAACAAATACTTTAACAAAATGGGATGGCGATTCATTTGTAGATTCAAATATTTCAGATAATGGGACATTGATTACTATATCATCGGTTAATACATTATTTCAAGGTGATATCGTCGTTGAAGGGACAGCTTCGTTCCAAGAAACAACTAATTTAGCAGTAGCAGATCGATTTGTATTGTTAGCATCCGGATCATCTACAGTTGGTGATGGTGGTATTGTAGTACAACAAGATACTCAAGGATTTGGTAAAGCACTTGCATATGATTCAAATACAAACAGATGGGGATTGACTTCTTCATATGATGCAGTATCTCCGACATTTACCCCGGATGTATATGTTGGTACAATACAAACCGGTACAGGCCATACCGCAGCATCTACGGCACCTGTATATGGAGGGGCTGGAAATGGTTATGGTACAATGCACATAGATACAGATGATGGCGATATATGGATATATGCATAAAATAATAAGTAAGGTTATGAGTTTAATAAATCAAGTAAAAAAACAAAAACAGGACGTAGTTCCTACATCACTAACTAAATCAGATATTGAATTTCTATTAAATTTAATAAAAGAATGTCAGTTCAAAGGAGAACAGTTAGAACAGTTATATACAATTGTATATAAATTACAACAGCAATATATAAAATAATAAGTTATGTACAATATACCAGAATTACAATTAATGCGACATGCATTGGATGTTATTACAATTAAAGGAACGGATGCTAGATTACTAGCAAATTTACAATCTAAAATTGAAAAAGAAATAGATTTAAAATCCAAACCAAAACCAACTAAACGTAAATAGCATATATTTATATTAAATAATAATATTGTTGGCCGCAAGGAAGTAGGCGTATGCATGGCATTAATGTATGTATCTAACCGCAATGTAATAAGGAAATAATATGCCGAATTGGAAAAAAGTCGTCGTATCCGGATCGGATGCGTCATTGAATAGTCTAAACGTAACTACTAGTGTTACCGCTTCGTCTGCTGATATAACAAATGATATACAATCGAGTCTGTATTTAAACCGACAAATACTTACTGCAGATCAAACAGTTCCGGCTACATATAACGGAATGTTAGCAAGCCCAATATCAGTAAGCCAATCAATAAATTTAATTATAGAAACAGATTCTACATTAGTAATATTATAGGAACCCCATGAGCACAATAAAAGTAAATAACATTCTACCATTTAGCGGAACAATAATAACCGCAAACGAATTAAATGCATCTGGCTCTTTTAGTGGTTCATTTGAAGGTGATGGTTCAGGTTTAACGAATCTACCTGCTAGCAGCCCTTTCCCATTCACAGGAGACGCTGTAATAACGGGTTCATTAACAATATCAGGATCATTTATTCCCCATGGAAAAGGTGTTTTAAGCAATACAGTAATAGGAGAAAATGCTGGAGCTTCATTAGAGTCTGGGGCTGAAAATAATATTATAATAGGAAAAAATGCTGCAAATGGATTAACTACTGGAGATAATAATATTACAATTGGGTACCATGCAGGTAAAAGAGATACAAATACAGAATCTAATAATTTATTTATGGGTTCTTATGCTGGAGAATTTGCTGACCATTCCCAAACAGTTGCTATAGGAAATTATACTTCTAGGTATGGAAATGGTTCATATAATGTTTATTTAGGTTATGGAACAGCAACAGGCCATTCTGGTGATACAGGTAACCATAGTTATAATACCCTTATAGGGTCTAATATGGCAACTGCTATAACCAACGCCATAAATAATACATCAATAGGATATGCTGCTTTAAATGGATTAACTACTGGAGATAATAATATAGCTATAGGATATTTTGCTGGTCAAAATATAACGACAGGTGGTTCTAATATTATAATAGGATCAGGTAGTTTAGGATCAACGGCATTAGAAAATCAACTTAGAATTGGAAATAATAATAGTTTAGTTACAATATCAGGTTCACTAACAACAGGAGATGTAATATTTGCAAGCACAGCATCAGCAGCTTATTTTAGTGGTGATGGTTCTCAATTAACAGGCATCACCATTCCGGGTTCTGTAACGGGGTCATTAATAGCTACAGCATCCATTAGTTTAAATACTATAACATTTACAAAAGGTGATGGTACAACGTTCCCCATTACAGTAGACACTGGCAGTGCCGGTAGTAACAGCGGAAGCTTTAGTGGAAGTTTTTCAGGAGATGGAACAAACTTAACAGGTATCACTGCTACATTACCAAGTGGTGTAGTTAGTAGTTCTGCACAAGTTAATAGTGGTTCATTTAGTGGAAGCTTTAATGGAAACGGTAGCAACTTAACAGACGTACCAGTAACAGTAACAAACACATTATGGGTTAGTCCAGCTGGAGACGATTCAACAGCAATTAAAGGTAACTTACAAAGACCTTGGGCAAGTGTTTCAGCGTCAGTAGCAGCAGCAACCTCAGGTGATTCAATAATAATGGAACCTGGTACTTACATCGAACCTCCATTTACATTATCATCAGGAGTAACATTAAAGTCATTTGCAGGATTAAATTCTACTACAATATCAGCTTCTAATAATAGTGCTACATTTATAACACAAGAAGTAAATTCAAGATTAGAAGGGTTTACTTTAGTATGTCCAAGTGGAGCATTCCCAGGAATATCTTATGATAATGTAGGAACTGGAACTATATACGATGTAACACTAAAAGGACAGGGTAATAGTATAGGATTTCAAATAGATGAGACATCTGCAACTTCAAAGGTAATTTATAATGAAATAAGATATGGAGGTGGAGATTTTGACAAACTGTTATATATCAAAGGAGGAATATTTGCTTGTGATGGAATTCACATACCAGTAGGTGGAAACATAGATAAAATATATCATGTTGAAGCTGGAAGACTCCAAGCAATTAACACTAATGCAGGTAATCCTAACATATCATCAAGCTTCTATATGGAAGGTGGAACAAGTATAATTCTAGGAACTAACTTATTCAATGTTCAAGAAGCATTTCATATAGCAGGACAACCCTACGATATTCAAGCTATGAATGTGTATGTTGATGGCAACGTACCAAAACACTTAACAATAGACACAGGCATTTCTGGCTCAGACAGTAATGTAGTATTTGTGGCAGCTCACATGGAAGCACTAAAAATATCAGCCCCACCTGAGTTTGTTAGCTCTGAGCATTCCTTTACTTTTCAAGATGATGGTATTAAACTAAAGCCTGCATTTAGAGTTTATAGTGATATAGAGGTGGGACATGCAAATAAAGGATTTACACTAGGTGCAGGAGAAGGATTACCTTATAATAAAGGTATGGAGGTTTGGGCATCAGGTTCAGGTGGAGTATCACAATCATTAACTGTAGCAGCCACATCAAAAGACTCCTCCACTTTTGACTTCGCTTACTCAGCAAGTGGAGATTATATGTACATTGGAAACAAGCAAAAATCACCAAATATAGCAGATCAATTTCTATACTTTACAGGATTAGAATATAAACAAGTAAGTACCGGATCATACTCACCAGGAGATGTAACTTTAGAAATATTCACAACAGCTTCAACTTGGGAAAACATCGATGGGGCACAAGCTGTATCAAGTGAAGAAGGGTATAACTATGCTAATAATATATTCTCCCATAATGACGCCGAAGAAGAAATTATTGCAAATGTTAATACAAATGTATGGGCGACATCATCAAACTTTGGTATAGATGCAAGATGGGGCAGGATTAGATTAGTCAACCCAATCACAACATCTCCAGTATTTGAACAATTTATATATACACCAAATACAACTCTAATTAATCCAAAGGGTCAATTATCATTTAGAGGAAAGGCTTTATTCAGACAAACAATTTTAGCAACGGGTAACATATGGGGTGAAGATGGAAAAATTGGAAATGGAAACTTTACAGTAGGTACCGGTACTGGTGATGAAGCATCATGGCCTCAAGCTTTACAAAACTCCTTTATAGATACTACGGGAAGGGCGGTAACATTCCAAATAACAATACCCAAAGGAACCTGTACAGCGTACCCATTGAAAGTAAGAGTATTTGGATTACAGGCAAGTGCTGAATCCCTCTCCGGAAATACCAATCAAACCACTCGAATTAATTATATAGCTCAAGATGTTCAAGGTGTTTTAGTAAATGATCCTGCAGGTGGGAAGACACCCATAGCTAGAACAGCAGCTAATACTTCTACAATAACATCAACAGCAGGAACATTTGAAGACATTACGATAGATACAGTTACTGATAAGCCGTGGAGTCTTGAAACAGAAGGATTAGATATAAGTGGCTTTTACGAAGAGGATATAGTGTTTATACGAATAGAAGCAGAAACTGACCCATTTGTAATACTAGGAGCTGAAGTATCAGTAGTAAAATGGGCATTAGGAGATAGATCACAATAAAAAAGTTATACATGAATGAAAAGGTTACAACTTACAAAAATATAGCCAATATAATAAACCCCCACAAAGATATTAAAATAAAAACAGGGGATGAATTTGGTTATGTAGAAGGACAACAAGATAGGTATGAGGGTTTTATCGACTCATTATTCAATTCCAATTTACTAAAACCACAAGGAACATTAAATATATGTGACGTTGGGTTTGGATTAGGAACAACTCTATACAACATATCTCAACAATTGAAGATATATGAAGACTTCAATGCATCTAATAATCTCGCCTTAAATTTATCTTATTGGGGCACTTTACAGCATGTAGGCTATTATGGCGTTGAGTATGATAAAGAATTAATTGACAAGTTTGAACAACATCTTTCTATGTTTTGGAGTAATTCATTAAACCTATACCATAAAGATTGTATGGATATAACATACGATGCTTATGATGTAATACTAATATACACCATCTTTAAAGATAAAGAAAAGAGAGAGGAGATGTATAAAAAAATACTCAGAGAAATGAAACCAGGAGCTATATTATATGAACATATGTTTAATGGTTATGGTGAGGATGCTATGTTACACAATTTAGCTAATGAATATGATGTAACTACCAAACAATTATTATTTGGAGGATGTGTAAATCAAGTATTGATAAAGTAAAAGAATACTTTCTGTTGATATTTCGTAAATAGTTTCATATTTATATAAAAGGAAACTAGTATGGCAGTTAACATTCCAATATGGCCGGGTTCATCGTCTTTCTTTCCTGGAGATACTCCATTCGGCTTTTACGATAATGATACCACTTTTCAATCTGAAGCGGATGGTATAGCGGTTTGGTGTGCTCAAAGATTAGGGCATCCATTATCAGATATAGAATTACAAGACATTCAATTTTTTACATGTTTCGAAGAGGCGGTTACAGAATACGGAGCACAAGTAAATACATATAATATTAGAGATAATATGTTGAACCTTTATGGATCAGCAACCGGCTCTAATTTATCGGGCCAAAAAGTATCCCCATCCATGGGCGGATTAATCGAACTAGCAGAAGAATATGGAACGGAAGCCGGTTCCGGTGGAAATGTAACATATTATACTGGTAGTATAGCAATGACATCAGGCCAGCAAATATATGACCTATCAGACCCCACAGTTGTATTATTAGAAGCAGGAACGGCCGGAACAGATGCAATAGAAATTAAAAGAGTATATCATGAAGCCCCTCCGGCGTTGGCTCGTTTCTTTGACCCGTTTATTGGAACAGGTATAGGAACTCAGCATATGTTAGATGCATTTGGTTTTGGTGCTTATTCACCAGGTGTGTCATTTATGATGATGCCTGTATTTGCTGATTTGTTAAGGTTACAGGCCATTGAGATAAATGATACAGTCCGGAGATCGGCATATTCATTTCAAATGTCAAATGATAGAATAAGAGTTTTTCCGATACCCAATGGTCAATCGTTTACTAAAATACATTTTGATTATATTAAAAAGGCCGATCGGAGCAATCCATTAAAAGGAGCAACCGGGACAATATCTGACTTTTCAAATGTACCATATCAAAATATAGAATATTGCAAAATCAATTCAGTTGGTCGTGATTGGATTCGTAGATATACTTTAGCATTAACAAAAGAAACATTAGGTTGGGTTCGTAGTAAATATTCATCATTACCAATTCCTAATGCTGAAATAACATTAAATGGAACGGACCTAATATCAGGGGCTCAGACGGATAGAGAGAGTCTTATAACGGAGTTAAAAGAGATACTGGATACAATGTCTAGGCAATCACAATTGGAAAGAAAACAAGCAGAAGCAGATTCGCTATTATCGCAGTTCAGTAAAATTCCAATGAAAATATATATAGGATAACAAATGGCTTTATTTGGATCAGCAAGGGACGCGTCATTGATTAGATCTGTTAATCGTGAATTGATTAATAAGTACATTGACACAGAAGTTGGATTCTATAAATTAGACCTCGAAGCTAGTAAACGAAATATCTATGATGAATCTGATAATAAAGTTTATTATGCAGCAATGAAAATAAATTCATTGATTTTACGAGATACAAAATCTAGTCTATTAGATGATTATGGCGGCGATGTATCTCGTACCGTAACTTTCGGCTTTTTGAGAGACGACTTGAAAGATATAAATATTATAATGGAGGTAGGTGATATAATCCAATACAATGGAGAGTATCATGAAATAGATAATGTGTCATCTTCTGAATTCTTTGGTGGTAAAAATCCGAGCTTAGATTTAGGCTTTACGTTAGGTGAGCGAGGAGAATTTGGATATAATTTATCTATAGTATGTGAGACTCATGTAACAAGAAAATCGAGTTTAAATATACAGGAACTACGTAGTGGAATTAATAGATCAAACCATATACCTAAAAACTTATGAGCAAACCAGAATTAAATAAGACATATACATCATTTGGAAAGAATCCGAAAGTAAATAATGCTGGTCAGATTCGTCGCGATAACGACGCAATAAAAACACCGAAATGTACAATAATTGATATTGATTCGGCAATAATGTCATATATCGAAGAAATAATACAACCCCAAATTATAGAAAACAATAAAACAATTGACGTCCCGGTATTTTATGCAAATGGAGAAAAATGGGCACAGTTTCAATCACGTGGATATATGTTTGATGACCGCGGCAAAGCATTAACGCCATCATTATCAATACGACGTAATTCAATGACAGATCGTGATACATTGAAAACATTAGGAGTGAATCAAAACCCATCGGGTAATAATTATTTATATAGAAATAAATTTACTCTGAAAAATCAATATAATAGATTCGCTGTAACCCAAGGAGTGAAGCCTAGCCAAGAATTTTATATATCCCCGGTACCGGAGTTTATAGACGTATCATATGATATATTAATATGGACTGAATATACAGATCAAATGAATTCTATAATAGAACAGATAATGCCATTGAATGGATTTGCTTGGGGAACAACTTGGAAATTTCCAACCTTTATATCTGATTATAGTTTTGAAACGATTAACTCAATAGGAGAAGATCGAATCGTTAGAGCAACACTACCATTGACAGTTAAAGGCTCAATGTTAATGCCATATGAATTACGATTATCCGGATTGCAAAAACAATTTTCAGTTAAGAAAGTTACTTTTGGCGATGAATATGGAACCACTAATTTTAACGCAAATATAACAGATCCGCCGCCGGATTGTTAGCCACGTTACTGCATATTTATTAATATACAATTTAAAGGAAAAAAGTTATGTCAGAAAACAAAGTTATTACAAAAGAAGAAATGGAAAAGATCGAACAATTAAGAAGTTCGAGTACAGATTTAATATTCGAATTTGGGCAGACCGAAATGGAAATTATGATATCTGAAAGGCGATTAATCGATCTCAAATCCCATAAAGAACAATTAGAGTCTAGATATCTAGAATTACAAGAGAACGAACGTGTAATGGTATCATCTTTAAATGAAACTTATGGCCCGGGTACATTAAATGTTGAAAGTGGCGAATTTGTTGCAACCTAATGATAGTTTGACGATATTATTCAATATTTATATGAAATTAAGAATTATTAATAAGGAGCAAAATAATGGCTGAAAGAATTGTCTCACCAGGCGTATTTACAAATGAAGTCGATCAATCGTTTTTACCTGCAGGAATTGCTGCAATAGGTGCCGCGGTTATCGGTCCTACTCAAAAAGGAGCGGCTGGAATACCAACTGTTGTTACTAGTTATTCTGAATATCTGCAAACGTTTGGTGGTGCATTTACATCAGGTTCTGGAGCAACTGAGCAAAAGTATAAGTACCTAACAAATTACATGGCTCAAGAATATTTAAAGTATTCTGATACATTAACAGTGATAAGAATTTTAGCAGGAGGATATGGACCTGCAAATGCAGATGTGACATGCTCAGGTGTTGATACCAATGCATTTACATTGACGACATTATCTGATGGTGATGAAAATAACAGTGTAGGACCAGAAGGAATAAATAATTCATTAGCATCCGGGTCAGTAAATAATTTGAGATGGGAAGTATCAAATGTAAGTAATACAAAAGGTACATTTACATTGTTAATTAGACGTGGTGATGATACCAGCAAAAGAAAAACCATAGTAGAACAATACAATAATTTGACATTAGATCCTAATTCAAATAATTATATTGCTCGTGTTATTGGCGATCAGTCATATACATTGAAAGATTCCGGAACAGCAGATCCATTCCTTCAATTATCTGGTTCATTTGTTAATAGATCAAAATATGTAAGAGTAGCTGTTAATAGAACAACATATAATTATTTAGATGTAAATGGTAATATACGTGATAATGCTTTATCATCATCATTACCAGCTGCAGTATCTGGAACATTTGCAAATGGCTCTGATGGAGCGGTACAACATCCAGTTCAGTTTAATGAAAATATTAGCAATACAAATACTCAAGGATTTAATTTAGCAGTTGCGGGAGAAGGAAAGACTTCTTATCAAGATGCAATTTATTTATTAGGTAACCAAGATGAATATGATATTAATTTATTATCAGTACCTGGACTAATGGATAATTATTCAAATCATGCTGTTGTATTAACTACCGCATTGAATATGGTTGAAAATAGATCAGATGCATTCCTATTAATTGATCCGGTTGAATACGGAGCAACTTTATCAACAGCAGCCGGTAAGGCAGATGCTCGTGATACAAATTATGCTGCTGAGTATTGGCCATGGGTAAAAATACCAGATATTGACCTAGGAAGAAACGTTTGGGTTCCAGCATCTACATTAATACCTAGTGTATATGCCTTTAATGATAGAGTGGCAGCACCATGGTATGCACCAGCTGGTTTAAATAGAGGTGGTATTGATATTGCTGTACAAACAGAAAGAAAATTGACTCAATCAAATAGAGATACATTATATGAAGCGGCAGTTAATCCAATTGCAACTTTTCCTAATACAGGTGTATGTATATGGGGTCAGAAAACATTACAGAAAAAAGCATCTGCTTTGGATCGTGTTAATGTAAGACGTCTATTAATTGCTGCTAAGAAATTTGTTGCATCATCTACTAAGTTTTTGGTATTTGAAAACAATACAGCATCAACTAGAAATAGATTCTTATCAATTGTTAATCCATATTTTGAAAATGTTCAGCAAAGACAAGGTCTTTATGCATTTAAGGTAGTAATGGATGAAACAAATAATACACCGGATGTAGTGGATAGAAATGAGATGAGAGGAGCAATTTATTTGCAACCTGCTAAATCTGCTGAATTCATTATCATTGACTTTAACATATTACCAACCGGAGCAGCGTTTCCAGAATAAGGTGAACAGCATATTTATATTAAATAGATAAAAAATTAAAAGAGGAAATTAGATGGCAGAATTATTAGACCCAACCGAGATATTTTATACAGCGTATGAACCGAAGATGGCAAACAGGTTTATCATGTATATTGAAGGTATCCCTTCATATCTTATTAAAGCTGCTTCGAGACCGTCAATCGACCAGGGTGAAGTCATTCTTGATCACATCAACGTTGAAAGAAAGTTGAAAGGCAAATCAAGATGGCAAGATGTAACAGTAACATTATATGATCCAGTTGTTCCTTCGGGAGCGCAGGCAGTAATGGAATGGGTACGTTTACACCATGAATCAGTAACAGGTAGAGATGGTTATTCCGATTTTTATAAAAAGGATATCACATTTAATTCATTAGGACCTGTAGGAGATAAAGTTGAAGAATGGACATTGAAAGGTGCTTTCATATCATCCGCAACATTTGGAGATATGGACTGGGCAACAGAAGATCCAGTTAATATTGAATTAACGTTGAAATATGATTATGCAATCCTTCAATTCTAATTGAAATTTGTAAATATTAAATTAAGCCTCGCTTACGCGGGGCTTTTTACTGTCCGGCATATTTATATAAAAGAAATAAGTTATAAGGAGAACAATGGCAACAGTTAACGATGATTACCCAACAAAAAAAAGTACAACAGTTTCCGATGCAGACTTAAAGGCATTAGCAATCGCCAAGCATGCACAGACAAATACAGAAACTAACAGCACCCCAGAATCTAAATTTCCGACAGAAGTAATTGAACTTCCAAGCCGCGGCATATTATATCCTAAGGGAAGTGAATTAGCTACAGGTAAAATTGAGATGAAATATATGACAGCTAGAGAAGAAGATATCTTAACTAACCAATCATATATTAAACAAGGTATCGTATTAGATAAATTATTCAAAGCTTTAATTGTATCAAATATTGATTATCATGACCTGTTATTAGGCGATAAAAATGCAATAATGATAGCAGCTAGAATATTAGGGTATGGAAAAGATTATGACCTCGAGGTAATGAACCCATCCGGAGAAAGTCAAAAAATAACGGTTGACTTGACCAAATTAGGCGACAAGGAAATAGATTGGAAAGCGTTAGAAAAGTCTGATGGTACGTTTATAGTTGATTTACCTGCATCTAAACGACAGGTTACGGTACAATTATTAACTCATGGAATTCAGAAAAAAATCGATTCAGAACTTAAAGGATTGACAAAGCTTAGGAAAGATGCTCAAATGACCACTTTGTTAAAACATCTAATAACATCAGTAGATGGGGATGCAGAAACAAAAACTATTCGTCATTTTGTAGATAATGAATTATTTGCAATAGATGCACGTGCAATAAGAACTAAGGTAAGTGAAGTAACGCCAGATATAAATTTAGAAGTTGATTGTATCGATGAGGAGGATGGAGAGCCCTTTCGTAGTACGGTTAGCATCGGATTGGACTTTTTTTGGCCTGACAGCAAGTTATAAGGTAATCGTATACGATCAAATATTTGATCTAGTCTTTCATGGTAAAGGATTTTCATATCAAGATGTATTAGATATGCCAGTGTATTTGCGTACATACTATATACACAAAATTAATAAATTTTACGAAGATCAGAACAAAGCCCAAGAAAAGGCAAATAAAGCACAAAACACTAATTCATCACGAGCACGACCACCCAGATTCTAGCATTTGTCATATTTATTAATAAATAGGATAGGCTATGAAACTAAATAAATTTGAGGATAAGCGACTCCACCAAATTAATAATCTAGACAAGCAACTTAATGAAAGATCAATCGGTAATGCATTAATGCGACTTCTGTTCGGTAGCAAGTTTAAAAAAATAATGAAGAAGGCTGCGAAAGAAGAAAAAGACTTTCCAGAATACCAAGCCGCGTTATCAAGTATGTATACTCATATGGAAACTATAGAAGATATGATGAAACGTGCAGCGAAAACCCGAAAGGCATTAGATAAGGCTAATCGTAAGAGATAAAGTATGGCAAAGAAACCAGAACAATTTTCAGCTGAACAAGCAAAGTTAGCAGAGGCAATTCAGACAAAGGCTGAAGAGTTAAATCTGACAATATCTCAGACTGCAGACCTACAGCAAAAAGTACTAGACGGCCAAATTAAATCTGTTGCCCAGATGAACACTGCCATTACAGCCGCGAAGAAAATCCATAAAGAAGTTGAAGGCCGGGAAATACTAGAAGAAAAGATTTTAGCAAACAAAGAGAAACAAGCAGCTAGAGACAAGCAAATACTAAACCTTGAAGGATCTATTAGTACAATGGCTAAAGATGTGTTAGGCACAAAAAGTTCTTTGTTTACCATGGATGCTAATACTCTAGACATCAATAAAAAACTAGTTAACGAAAAAATTGACGAGATTAAATTATTACAGGAAGGTGTTGATGGTAGAACCTTAGAAGGAAGGTTGTTATCAGAGAACTTGACTATCTTGCAAGCAACATCCGGTGCTCTAGACCAACAATCAAAAGTAATAGGTACTGCTAAATACGAGCAAATGAAAGGTGCATTTGACCAGGCACATGAATCAGCAAACAAACTAGGCGACTCAGTTGCAGACATGTTCGATGAACTACCTGGCGGTGGATTTCTCTCAAAAGCTTTAGGATTGGATAATGTATCCGCATCATTAGAGAAAGGTATAAACGCCGGATTTGTAGCTATGAATGCTCATATCGCTCAAGGCGGAACTAGGATGGGTGGACTTACAGCTGCAGTAAAGGCATTTAATACAGCATTAATGGTGAATCCATTATTATTAGTTGTAGCCGCCGGAGCACTTTTATTTACCATGTTAAGTAAAGCAGAGAAGAAAGAGCGTGAAATGGCCGAATCAACTGGTATGACAGTAGCCGAGACAAGAAATTTAATCCGCGAGACAGAACATTATGTAGGTAATCCTTTAGCTAGGCAATTAGCAACATCAGAAGATATACTAGCTGTACAGCAAGAAATGGTGACCTCAATGGGATCCATGGGTCGATTAGCAACTGGTGTAGCACAGCAAGTAGCTGAATCAGGTAAGGCATTTGGATATGGTAATAAAGTAGCAGCTGACCTCCAATCAACATTCATGTCAATGGGCGAGACTGCTCAATCCGCTGCAGATGCTCAAGATGAGATAGCAGCATCTGCTATTAAAGCCGGCGTCAATGTTGGCGCGGTTATGGCTGATATAAGTAAAAATTCTAAAGCAGCGCAGGTATATATGGGCGGCACTGCAGAAGAAATCGGCAAGGCAGCTGTTGAAGCGGCTAAGCTCGGCGTTGATTTAGGAATAGCAGCTAAAGTATCTGATAAGTTATTAGATATAGAGACTTCATTAACAGCTCAATTTGAATTCTCAGCATTAACCGGAAAACAGATTAATTTAGATAAGGCTCGTCAATTAGCATTGGAAGGAAAAATTGTTGAGGCTACTGCTTCAGTATTAGAACAAGTAGGTTCAATTGAAGAATTTAATAAGCTTGGCGTGCACGCAAAAAAGAAATTAGCAGAAGCAACTGGAATGGAAGTTGATGAAATTGCAAAAGGACTATCAATCCAAAAGCATAGAGGTAAATTAACCGAGGAAGAAATGGCAGCCGCTAATGGCCTAAATAAATCAGCAGCTGATTTAGCTAGTATGAGCGCGAAACAAATTAAAGCTGAAATTGTAAAGCAACGTAATGCAGAAAAAGCCACTGCATCATTTCAAGAATTGATCACATCACTGAAAACAGCATTAATGCCACTTGCGGAAGCACTTGGTGGTATTTTTGGAACATTTGCGCCATTGCTTCAATTAGTAGCTATTCCACTTAAAGTAATTGGAAAGATATTTGGATTCTTGTTTAATGGAATGGGAATATTCTCGACTTTATTAAGAGGTATTGTGATGTATATGGCTACAATGTGGATCTGGACTAAATTAACAGGTGGCTCCGGTGGATTCGGCGGTATTGTCACAAAAATATCATCCGCTGTTAAAAACATGCTTGGCCTGAAAAAAGAAGTTAAAGCAACTAAAGATGAAGCCGCCGGATTGAAAGATGAGTTAGACAAATCTGGTAAAACGGCTACAAGCTTTAAAGATAAACTAAAAGGTATTAAAGGTAGTCTTACTGGTCTATTTAAAAAAGGTAGTCTAAAAAAGATGTTTGGTTCCTTAAAAGGAGGGATATCAGGGATAATGGGCGGACTTAAGGGTGGTATTAAAGGTATTGCTAGTGGATTGGGAGGCCTTGCTAAAAGTGTAGGCGTTAAAGGACTATTAGGTGGAGCGGCCATGGCCGTTGGAACATCTTTAATCCCGGGATTAAACGGCGGTAGTGGAGAAGGATCAACAGAACCAGCGCCACCAGATAATTCCATGGAAGGAATGGCCTCTAGAGGAGCTAGTTATGCAACCGGAGGAACAGTCGGAAATACAGGAGTTGCAAAAGTACATGCCGGCGAAACAATTACCCCGGCAGAAAAAGTACCCGGATCAGAGCCAAAAGGTGGCGGTGGAGTAAGTATTGATTATGATAAGATGACTCAAGCATTTATAGCTGCGATACAACAAATGCCGGCACCTCAAGTTAATATGGACGGTAAAGCATTATCCGATTCAGTTACTGCACAGCAATCATATAATAGAGGAATAAGATAAATGGCATTAACAGATTTAAAATCAGATTTATCATGGTATTCGTCAAATGGCAAGCCTGTAGGATATCTCCCAAACGCTAGCCGCGAATCAACTAGATTTGCAAGTAATGATGATTCTAGTTTTTCGGCATTACCTCGCGGATTTGATAATAATGGTTTTCGATTATCATCATTGCCTTTAACATCGGCCAATGAATTTTATATTGATAATGCAACTACATCATTTCATGGAACATCTAGTAGATTAAATCAGTTAGGTATAGGTTCGCAATTTCCTATAGGTCCTAAAGGACAAGTCCATAAATTTGATAAGCCCCGGACTGGATTTCATTTTAAAAATAAATACGGTAATATATATAATTCTTTAACAAACAGTGGATTGGCAGATACATATACAAAAAAATCTCCAATCGATGACATGTACAATAAATTCAAAGTACGTGAAGAAGCATGGAACCCAACCGGCACACCAGAACAGCCATATATACTAAGAGGTATTCAGAAAAATGATTCATCAGATCCGGAAGTATGGGGTAAAAAAGGAGTCAAAGGCTCCCAAGTAGATTTACCTAGAGGTGGAATTATTACAGCAACTAGACGAGCAGCAATAGACGTTGAGCGTATGTCAAAATTTTTACTGAGCACTAAAGGTATTCAATGGATTGGAAAGCAACAACTGCTCCATTTAATGAATACTAACAGAGAAGATTCGACTGGATTAGTTCAAATACCGATACATGCCAATTCATCAAAAGTATTTCAGGTAGCTAACTTTTTAAAGACAATAGCAGCATCTGCAGGAAGTAAAGGGAAGCAGATACGTAGTCATGGACAGAGTGATATAGATACACCTGGGTATTTACCGTTTCCGCCATCACCACCATCGAATTACGAAGATATCATCGCACAACGAAATATTGGTATATTACAGGATGGGACACTCGTTGATCCAACTCTAGATAACCGATTAGTATTAATTTATAGAGATTTATTAAATAAATCTGGAACATTTGGAGATAGTTCAATTGGTATAGGAGCTTCCATACCACAATTAGCTGCTCGATTTGGTCCTACATCGATTGCATTTAATGATGGAGAATTTGATGTACAGGGAAATGCAGTACGTAGATGGTCCGTTACAAAACCTGGAGATCAACAAGAAATAACAATCGGTGATAAGTTTGGCCGGCCGGTAACACAGAAATATATAGATATTATATCTGATTTCATTCCATATTCTTATTCAAAACCATATACAGATAATGATAATATCCTTACTGGTGCTTATGGTCAATTCATTATAGACGATAGAAGACATTTTAAAAATAACATGTTGCTTGTTAAAGGAGCAACTTTTACGAAAACCCATCCGATCTTTGATGATGTAGCCAATCCTAGATTAAATGGAAGGCCAGAGTCCTTTGATGCTATACAACAAGGAAATGATTTACGCAAGGATTCTAAAGCCGCGCGTGCTAAACTAGTAGACTTCAGATCCAGTAGACTATCAAAAAACGGATTAGGTGATTATGACGTAGATCCATATGAGCCATTTACTTTGATAGAACCAACAGGATATCGACATTCACCTGGTACAGTTGAAGTTAAAGAAAACATGCTCCGTAATTTACGGCAAGATGTTAAAGAAGGCGCAACAGCCCCGGATGGTGCTACCGGCCAGTTTAATGGTCGTGGAAATTCAAATAGAGCTGTTAATGACGGACCCAATGATAGTGTTTACGTACAAGAAAGAGATCCACTTACAGGAAAATGGGCAACTGGCCAAGAATCTGAAAATCTGGATTCTGGCAGAACTAGTGAATTAGAATATAAGTCAATTGGCCAAGCAGCATATGACCGTAAAGAATTTAAAAAGACTGATATAGATTTCCGGAAATTTGGACCGGATAATGAAAAGTATAAACCATATGTAGGCGGTAATATAACAGATGGCGAATCTGGAGCTGATGAACTTGCTTCTAAACGAATAGAATCTGATTTTGACGGCATTAAAAATCCAGTGCCATTAAACCAGGTTCAGGCTAATCCAGCATCTCATGATAGTACATTAATGCCAGGTAATAGCGCATTGCAGATATATAAGACAATGACTTATGGTGAGATACGAAAGGTAACAAAGGATAGACAACCATATTCAGCTCGGATAAAAAGTGATGGGACCACAGGATTCCAGACTGTAGATTTTTTAAACGCCGGCGCCGAAATAGACTCGACAAAACAAGAATATAATAAAGCTGTCAACACCGGTGAGATATTAATGCTTAAATTTAATGACATTGAATTTAATGCATATATAGATAACATATCAGATAATTTCTCTCCAGGATATACTTCAGAGCCAGATCAAAACAGAGCAGATCCTAGATATTTATATACATCATTTGAAAGAAAAATTCAATTAAACTTTAAAGTAGTATATGAATTTTCCGATAAACCACCTTATGAAAAACTAAAGGCATTAGCCGATCTTACAACTCCGGGTTATGGTGGCGGTCCATGGGGCCAAGGAGTATTTCTTACTCTAGGAACGTTGTATAATAATGTTCCAATGTTATTAGAATCATTATCATATGATTGGGATAATGAAACACCATGGGCTCTAGCAGGAGACCAAGCAGATACATACGATGGCCTGCCAATGTATACAAATGTAAGCGCCGGCTTGATTTATCTAGGAGATGTTAAACCAGCAGCCGGCAACGGATATGTGTTATATGGAAGTTAATTATGGATAGATATCATTTTACAGAACAAGATAAGGCTCGATACAAAACAGCTCGTTTTGAAAAGCCCCCAGTACAAGCAGATGATGAATATATATTTTCTCGTGAAGGAGATCGTTTTGATTTATTAGCTAAAGAATTTTATGACAAGCCTGAGTTTTGGTGGATCATTGCAATTACAAATGATTTACGGCCTGGGTCAATGATAGTCCCGGTTGGACTGCAATTACGCATTCCAAAAAATCTAGATTATTTTGATATTCAATTAGAAAAAGCAGAAAAGGATAAATAATGGCTCAGAATGTATTTGTACGCGGCGGAGCGCCACCACCAACTGGCGGTGCTGGAGTTTATTCGAAAGGATATGGTAGGCGCCCGAATGGCACTGCTTCAGTAGGAGTAGGCGGTGGTGGATCATCTTCGCCGTTTTTAGCTACCGGTGCTGGTCAGGGAAGACCGGATACAATACTAAATTATGCAAAGATAATATTGGAAGGAGATGCCGGGGCATTGACAAGAGCTGAATTTCAAGCAACCGCATATACATCAGGAGCATTCAATGGTATTATTAACGGAGATGCTGGAATAGGAAAGCCTATAACTGTTACCGTTGGAGGTGTATCGAAAGAAGTAACCGTATATAAACATAGTTTTTCAAATGATAAAACCGGGAAATGGACTGTAACCGTTACCGGAGTAGGTAAAGGATTGGAGTTGATGAAAAAAGATGTCGCCGGTAATAATCCAGGTGGTGGTCAGGATTTTTATAAAAACGGAGTATGGGAATCAGAGACAACAAAAGCAACTAGTTTCCTAGACATAATAGCCCATCAAATTTTTAAAGCATGTAAAACAAACCCTTTTTCTGCTGCATTGGATCATGGTAATGGTGTCCCCGGTAAATTTGTCTTGTTTATGGCACCATCGAATTTACAAGCTAGCGGAGATGCCGGTGGTACCACCGGCCTCATCGGTTTTAAGAATGCATTGTATTATGTAACATTAGGCCATCTCATAACAGAAATAAATAATGGACTTGCCGGAGGAATGTTTGATATGAAGTATCTCAAAGCCGGCTCAACTGAAACGTCATTACCCGGAGGAATTCCTTTAATATCAGCTGATCCAGTACGTGTGCTGATTCCATTGAATACTGTCTCTGATTATGGTTCGCCTGCAGATGCTGGTGTAGTAGGAATGATAAAGTCTATATTAGGAGTGCCGAATACTATTAGTACTAGTACTGCGCAAGTTGCAGATATGGGTGATGGTGACTGTAAAAAAATAATGATATCAATGTCAGCTCTAATGGCTATAATGAGCAATCTATCAACCGGTAATCAAGACACTGCAGCAAAAAAAGCTGCTGATGCAGCATCCCCGGGCACGAGATTAGATATCGAAGGATTTTTCTCCGCATTGTTTGGTTTGATAAAAGAAAGTACCGGAGGCTTTATAGATTTGATAGTAATGAATGATCCGGATACAGCTGCTGGTAATCCAAATCCTTGTATTGTTAATATGAAAAATAAAGAAACTGAAGTCGGCTCTACTGTATATGATGATGTTTCCGGAGAAGGGGGCGTTCGTTCTGCTACATTTAGTGGTGATATACCACAAGGAATTCAAGCGGAGGCATTTGCAAATGGTAGTGTTGCAGGCGATCCTGGTGTTAAATCAGCTAAAGCACCGACCCCTGCTGATATAACGGATGCAAAAAACAAATTAGTGCAAAGCGGTTACAGTGATACCGGAGCAATTGGAGGTGTATTGCGGAAAGCACTTGCAGATGCACCAGTAGGTGATCTAGTCAGTAAATCTTCTAAAGCATATCCAATCGGATTATCGTTGACAATAAATGGAACCGCTGGGATTGAATTTGGCCATGCAATTGCTATGACCAGTTTATCAGGTACTAATTGGGCAAATAATACAGCATTTACTGTCACTAGAGTTACACATACAGTACAAAACCAAGATTGGACTACCCAGATACAAACAGTAGCCAGATTAGTTGGATAATTAGGAAGACCCATGAAAAGACCTTTATTAGCATTACCTGGATCAGTGAGGACAGAATCAACTCGGGGTTCTCAATATATGTATACGGATACTCTCAAAGAATATGTAGGAGATTATCATATATATAAAACAGGTGCAATCTATTCAGATGCAGAATATAATCCCAAGACCAGCAAAGAATTGATTAAATTTATTGAGCCATTACAAAACCCTATATGCCAGACATATCTTAAAGTCTCTCGTAAATTATTTACAGATTATGCACCACCGGAGATCTATTATAAAATTATATTACAAGAAGAATACCTAAATGGATTCGTTGAAAGATACGTAGTTCAAAAACGTAATGAACCGCATCGTATTTTCGAAGTCGATAAAGAACAGTTTAAAACATTAAACAGATTTAATTTAGGCGGCTTAAATGAATATGTATATCGACGTGATAAATGCCTTTGGCGAATAACCGGTGATCCAGAATATGTACTAGATTGGAATCTTAACGTGTTAGCTGAACTCGAAAAAACAATCCCCGGTGTCGGAACATATTTATTTACCGACCCAACCGAATTTTTGTTAGTGAAATATGATATGCCTATAGATAATCGATATACATCCGGAGGCCAATATAATAATAGCGCTGGTAGTAATTTTGTAGGACTATATCATATACGTGAAGATTTAGTCCCATATGAAGGACCAAAAGAAATTTCTGGTGTTGATCGAATACTTTTCCCTGTATAAATTTGGTTTATTGAAAAATTATACTTATATTAAGGTATGATAATTGTAGAATGTGATAATGATTTCGAATACCTAACCAAATCCATATCTGACTCAGATAGTTTCTGGATACCAGTATATTCAGATGCGTTTAAACATTATGTTAATAATCGGTTATCATTTATATACATTTATAGTATTAAGGATGATCTAGACTTTATATTACCATTCCGTCATAAGGACTGTATGAACCAGGATATAGAACGTCTGCAACAGGTTACAAGTCAGGGTGATATCTTTGTACTAGCCAAGAAGCGCTTCGGTAATTTCTTCTCCAAGCAATGCTATGATGCTGACTTAATGGCATGGTGGCAAACTCATAAAATGTTACCATTAACTGAGACAAATACCATGGCACATGATATATGGAATCGTTGGTGGCATAATGAAACAAATACAAATGATTGGTTACCAATAACCAGGCATATTGAACGATGTACATCAATGAGAAAGGAATTCATGAAGTCATATACATCATTTGAAATGACGCCTTATTTTAAACAATATGATGCATATGCTATTGATAATTTCTTTGCAATAGAACAAAATGGATTACATGTAGATGCTAATGTATATACAGAAAAGTTTCAAGCCAATGGAATACAAAATGGTAAAGTATACACCGAATATAATTTATATACATCAACCGGCAGACCGTCTAACAAGTTCGGTGGAGTTAATTATGCTGCCTTGAATAAAGAAGATGGCAGCCGTGCCTCATTTGTATCACGACATGAACATGGCATGTTATTGGAATTAGATTATGATGCATTTCACGTACGGTTGATAGCCGATATAATAGATTTTGATTTACCAGATGGCTCTATACATGAGTATTTCGGAAAGCAATATTTTGGTGTAGATGCATTAACCGAAGAACAATATGGGCAATCAAAGCAGATAACGTTTAGATTGTTATATGGAGGTATAGATAAAGACTTTGCAGAGATACCGTTTTTTGGAGAAGTGAAACAATATGTATCTAGTTTATGGAAGGCTTATAAACGTTATGGATTTATTAAGACAGAGCGATTTAAACGGCCGATGTTTGCAGAACATTTACATGAAATGAATCCAAATAAATTATTCAATTATCAACTCCAAGCCGGAGAGACAGAACATAATTTACATATAATAAATGATGTAAATGAAATGATACAATCATATAAAAGCAAGTTAATTTTATATACATATGATTCATTACTGTTCGATTATAATTTAGATGATGGAAAGCAGTTTCTGATCGACATTAAGAATACAATCTCAGTAGATGGTAAATTTCCAGTTAAAATAAAAGCCGGGATTAATTATCAGGGTATGAAAGACGTGACTTCGAGAACTACGTAATATTTATTAAAAAGAGTTTGCAATATGGATATAGATGGATTAGTAAGAGAATGGTTTTACGAACTACCGAAAGGGTATGCCGATGCACCATACACAAAAACCGAATTAGATATATTAGATGAAGTGTTGGCTAAACATGGCATTTCATTAAATGAATTCAGCCGATCATCGGATAGAGATGAGATTGAGCGATTCGTAATGAGTAACCCAAAATTTGAAGATAAATCACCAAGAGAGTTAGATCAGTTAATAGATGAACTGGAAGATGAATGGGACAATGTTCATGATAATTATAAAAACATAGATGATTATTTTGAAGAACTTGAGAAGACTGGTGGATTAGAAAATTTAACAGAAGTTGATCAGCTCGATCAGGCATTTAATGATGCGAAGCCAGTTAATATACGAGAGGCGTTAATTACAATAGGAGGTAAAAAATACCAACTTAATAAATCAGAGGTTGATAAAATTACCGGATATTTAGAAAAGGACATGAATAAGAAAGATTTTAGTCCAATGTCTAGACAAGTAAAAACTGCAACGGGTAGATTGGTAACCAAACCTAACCGCGAGATTGGAAAATTTGCAGAAGAGGACCATTGGCAGGAATGGTTAGATACAGTCGAAGGAAAAATTTCACCCGAAAAATTACAAAAATTATATTTTACATTGTATGATATTGCATCAGCTACATATACAGCCAGGTATATAGATGAAGTAGTCGATGAGATATATAATATACCAGCAAATGAACTAGAAACCCATTTATTTAGTTTAGCCCAATTACCAACCACCGGCGGTGATAAAGGCTATAAAATACCAGAGTCATTCGCTGGCATTGCTGATATCGGAACGGCTCGAGGAGGATCTAAAGGAACGGAGATGGGCCGTGGTGAATTTATCATACCTTTGATGTTCGATAGAGGGGAATTAGGCGGAGCAAATGCAACACATGATGTTAGTATCAATGGCGATCCATGGCATGTTAAAGAGCTAATAACGAATAAGAACGAGTATATTAGATTAGGTATGACAACATTCGCCACTTCAGAATTAGCTAATGTCATGAGGAAGGATGTGGGTATGGGTACAAAAGAGTTTAATGTTAAACGAGTTCTACCGGCATTATCCAAACCTATAAAATCCGGCAAAATGAGCATCATCGAATCTTTAGATAATGTATATGGCAATGTTAATAATGAATCCGAAGCAATGATGAAAATACAAGAAGAATTAGATCGTGAGATGAGATTAAAGGGAATTGCCCATGCAGATGGCAAAGGAGTTATATTTTATGTATCGGATGAACGGACAATGTATTTTGTACCGACTGATGAATGCATCTGCGGCGGAGCAACTCAAGGAGCTCATTCAGTAGGAATGTCATATTCTGGTAGACCGGTAGGTAGATTTGCTTCCGCAGCCGAAGGATTAAACTAGGGATTATAAATTGAAAACACAGTTATTATGCACATTCGCTCATAGAAAGGATTTAGATTTGATATCAGATTATATCACTAAGTCTTATACGGTAGCAGAGCGTCGCATATTTGTTTTTGCAGATGATGACAATAAAAGTGATTTATATTTAACTTATAATATTGAAAGAGGTGCTTTTGCAAAGACACCAAACACAATATCAATACATAGAAAAAAAGAAACTAATACATTATATACGGTTAATGCTTTGAATGTGATAATCCGAAAGGCAAATAATGGAGTGCTGGATAAAACATTTATAATAAATTGGCCGGCATACGAAAATACATTGCTGTTAACATCAGATGACGATTTAAGACCGATTTCATTGGAACTAATGCGTAGAATCGATTTGTAATGTATATTTATATCATATAAAGGAATTAAAATAAAAAACCATTGTTAGAAACATTTAGAAGAATAGGTGGGTACCGTCTAAACGAAGTTAATTTAGCATTGGATAAAGACTTCAGAAATGCTGTGCAATATATTTATGATCAATCATCAGCTGGTAATAATATGACAGATAATATTACAGATGAAATGGGTGACTTCTACGATGATGTACAGGCTAGCACTGATAAAAATATTAAAGATGCATATAGTGAATTAAGATCATATATTGATGCTGAGCCTGAAGAGCAAGCTGAAGCTGCAAAAATATTATTAGATTTATTAAGTTGAAGGAAAGAAAATGAACCTGCAAGAAAATTATAAGCGATTATTTAAAGGTAAGGCTAGAAGTAACGATGCTTCGATATTATTTGAATCACCATACAAAGTGAAAATAACAAAGCATGAAACTCTAAAGGACTCATTTCTAAAGCTTCCATATTTCGAATACAATGGTACAATATCTGGTCCTGACATTCCAAACGGAACAACGTTTGAAGCTAAAGGCATCGCGGGAGATGTAGACAATATCTCGGCATTGCGTAAAGTTCTGAACTTTACTCCAGTTACCGGGGATATAATAACCTTACAGACTTCGCTGAGTTTTCCAAATTCTGAAACTTCTACTAGTATCGTTAATCCAAATGAACTTGATAATACAGATGACGGAATGACTAAAGAAAAAAAAGATGAACTATCAAAAATAATCGATGATGCAATTGTGAAATATGCATTGTCAAAAGGATTAGAAGATGGAGTTGCAGAAAAAAGCGGCGGTACATTCAATACGAAAGCTGTAATGAAGAAGAAAAAACTAAAACGAACAGGGTCCAAAATTGCAGTCTTTGACGGAGAGGTTGATGGCAGAAATAGAACAGCATCTGGTACTTATGGCAATAAAGAATGGGAATTAACAACAGATGATGGAATGACCTATATTTTCGTCGACGGCAAATCTATTGACGATGATGATCCTATGTACGATGATATATTAACGGCTGTCAATGATGAGGGCTATGAAATAGATCTAGATGAAGGC
>Ga0233412_10000128_pt1 | contig 41016 bp, 40 predicted proteins | sample Na_anoxic_4_MG_FD_180667 | JGI IMG/M metagenome (GOLD analysis project Ga0233412, IMG submission 180667) | Seawater microbial communities from Saanich Inlet, British Columbia, Canada - Na_anoxic_4_MG | ecosystem: Environmental > Aquatic > Marine > Inlet | place: Canada: British Columbia... | reverse complement strand
AAAGGGTACATTATATTTTTTGCATACGAAATTACACAGGAATGCCGGTATCCTTGCATGGGCATGTACAATGTCTATGTTTTCCCTGACAATGATTTTCTTGAGTTTTGAATATGATTTTAGCAGGCTTGCCGGATTTTTAGTGTGAAGGGGTACTTTTATATGCCCGACCCCGGCTTTTTTCAACTCATCCACATAGATACCGCCGTTGGAAACAATTATAACCCTGTGGCCGAATTGAGCGAGTTTTCTCGACAATTCGACGATATGGGTTTCAGCCCCTCCTATTCCGAGGGCCATTGTGGCTATGAGGATGCTTTTTTTCATTCTTCCTCCAGGGATTTGACCTGGCCAAGGGTTGAGTGCCTTCGAGTAGAGAATTCAATGGTGGTGCCATTGAAGGCATTCCAGTTATTTTCGACTATATATCCTTCGCCTGATTTAACGGCATCAGCCTCGATGATGAGAGTGATGAAATAGAAACCCTCGGACTTTGCCAGCACCCAGTCGCCGTTCACATCGGACTCATATTCCCAGGCTTCTTCGGCATTCACTTCCCTTATGGTGCCGATATATATATCGCTTTCCTTGAAATATACTTTTTCACCCGGCGAAAAGGCATCTATGTAGAGCGCTTTCCATGATTCTTCTAGCTGAAGTTCATATATTACTTTTACGTTTTCTTTGGTTACGCTGTCATTTTCCCGGATGAACACGAAGTAAACACCTGCAATCAGGGAGATTACCAAAAGGACTACAAATAAATCAAAAATATTGAGGATGCCGAATAACCTGCCTTTTTCATTAATAAGTTTCATTGGCTTCCCCCATCCTCATGTACCTCTATTGCAGAAACCCAGCTTTTGTAAACATTTGCTCCAATCTGAAGATAAGCTTCTTTTCCGATATCAATCCTGTTGCCTGAGAGATTAATGTAGCGATCCGTGACTTCTGCCTCAACATTAATTCTAACAATGGCATCATACAACCCGGGATAATCCTTTAAAGCCTGGGCGCCGGTGGTCAAATCCGTGGCTTTATCCGAATGCTGGACAATCACAACACTCTCTACGATTCCCCGGTTATAGCCTTTAACCCTGTCATTTACCTGCTGCCCGGCGGCTATATCGTCAACAAAGTCATAATCTACTTTTTTTATCATAACTTCATAGGTTATGGGCTGGGTCTCAACCCCTCCGAATCCGGTTCCATGGTTGCTGAAATATATGACAGCTGCAATAACAGCTGCAACAATAAACAGAACAATCAATATGTCCAGCAGACTCACTTTTCCGAACAGTTTCATATTCTTATCAATGATTTTCAAAACTTCCTCCATTATTGGGAAAAACATATAAAAGCGGTGTATAACCGTCAGAAACTATTATACACCACCGTCTGTTCCTTTGCCCAACCACAAATTTCATAATTCGCTTTTTGCACATTTGTCCTTAGGGACAAATGTGCGCTTTTTTAACGTTTGTCCCTAGGGACAAACGTGCACTTTTTAGGTCATGGGGTGTAGTCATAGGCAGGGACGGTACCAAGCTTCTCATTAATTTGACTTATTAAATCCGGGATTCCTTCCTTTTGAGCTGTCTGTTTATATTCACTGATTGCATCAGCCGGCGATACATCCGGAATTAAAAGTATTTGGTACATATTACTGCTATATGATGAGTTGCCAATAGATGAACTATACGTGAAATACTGATTGAAAACATTCTTTTCAAAAAACATATCACGAGACAAACCCGGGACATTTCCAGGACTTACTGCATTAATAACTATATTTGGATCATCAACGGGCTTTATCTGTTTTAGGTCAGTAAAATAACCCATTACCGGTTCATTGGGAATAATATTGCTGCCGTTTAAGGTGTATTCTTCATCTATTATGCCATAACGAAGATCCGCATAATATGCACTGTCAGTGAACGCCTGATTAAATAAATTCACAGTTCCCTGAATATTTTCAACAGAGGCCGGGAAAACGTAAAAAGCCATATCCCTTCTTACCTCGCAAACATTTGCAATATTTGTCTGAGTTAGATAATATCCTTTTTCATATTCATAGACCGGGGGCATATTAATATTCCTGATGAAATCATTTAATTCTGTATTGTAAACAGAAAAATACTCAGAAGCGAACTGTTTATTTACATTACCCTTATCAGCAATAAAAGGATTTTTATGTGTTCCATCTTCATCATGAACAATAAAGGCCTCCCCAATAATACCAAGAAAATTGTTCTGCTGAAGAGTCCTGACAAAGCCCAGCGCTGTTTCAAAATCATCTGAATATACTGCATTTTCAAAAGAATCTGTATTGGGATTGTATGACAGTGCAGTATTGACTTGTGAATTAACATAAACCCCATATGCCCTGAAAATATCAGACAAAGACGGCAAGGCATGACGATCCTGAATGCAGATAGGATAAAAAGTGGGGTCTTCTTTGTTTATTGATTTAACCCCTTTTAGATAATTATATAATTCATCAACCGTAGTCGGAACATCCATCTTCAGGGCGTCAAGATATTCTTTTCTATAGTACCTTGGGATAATATATTTTGGACTTACTGCCGGAACGGCAAATATCTGTCCATTTATTGTAAGAGCATCAATGTATTGCTTGTCTATGAATGAATCCCATCCGAATTGCTCATAATAGGGGGTCAAATCATATGCAAGAGCCGGGTTGTCATAGGTAAGGACATCAGAATTATTGAACCTTGAATATGGAACCTGACTGGTATAGTTAAGATATAAAACTCGGGCAGATGTCCTACCTGTATAATATATATAAATTTCTATGCCGAATTTTTCATGAATATATTTCTGCCAATCCATAAGATTGTAATATTTTTGATTTGGATTTCCCGCCATCTGAAATATCTCAAGGCTATTGACTGTATTAATATCCGGGGAATTCGATACGTTAGGCACTGGGCTTAACGATAATTCCGGTGCACTGGATTCCGGGTTTGAAGAACCGGTATTGCATCCTGAGAATATAATAAGCATGACTAAGGCAAACAGGAATACTTTTTTCATAAACCATCCATCCTTAAGAATCTAAATAAAGTATACCACCAATCAGAAAATTGAGAATTAAACCCATATGAATATTAATAAAATCATAATATAGATGAAAAAAGAGACCATCAGGCCTCTTCAACTGGTTTTGGTTTTTTTACAATTTTCTTTTTATTTTTATTATATCGCAATATCGCTGTGGTTGGGCATGCTTTAATGCACTTCCCGCAATTGATGCATTTATCATAGTCGATTTTAGCGAGGAAGTTGCTTACCTCTATAGCATCGACAGGACATTCTTTAACGCATTTTCCACATCCTATGCATGCGACAGAACACCCCTTCATTGCGATTCCACCCTTATCTTTGTTTGTGCATGCTATTGTAACAGCTGCATTCTCAGGTACCATTTCAATAATATTCTTAGGACATACACCAACACATATTTCACAGCTTTTACATTTATCTTCGAGTATAAATGCAACGCCTTCGACCATCCTTATGGCATCGAATGGACACGCTTTTTCACAGTCACCCGCTCCAAGACATCCGTAAACACATGCATTGTCGCCGCTGTACATCTGTGCTATATCCAGGCAAGTTTCGAGACCTGTGTACTCATAGCTCTTTTTTCTGTTGTTAAGGGTTCCGCCGCAGTTTACACGGGCTACCATCCTGACACCAACTTCTGCTGTTCTACCGGTTAATTCTTCCAGGTCCTTTGCGCATGTTTCTCCGCCTACTGTACATAAAGTTATCGAACATTCATTGGCAGCTACCGCCTCAGCATATTGGTCGCAACCGGGATACCCGCAAGCACCGCAGTTAGCGCCGGGTAATGCTATTCGCACTTCCTCAACTAATGGGTCTTTTTTAACCGCGAACAGCTTTGACGCAACAGCAAGTATTATCCCGAAAACCAGGCCAAGTGCCGCAACCGCTCCTACTGCTATAAATAAACTCGAATCCATATCTCTCCTATCAGTCCGTTAAAATGCAAATAAGCCTTGGAATCCCATGAACGCCAACGACAGGAATGCCGCTGAAATCAATGCAATGGGAAGACCTTTAAAGGCTTCGGGAACATCGGCTGTTTCAAGCCGTTCCCTTATTCCTGAGAATAGTATCAATGCTACTGTAAAACTGAGCCCTGCAGCGAATCCATAAAGTACAGACATCCCAAACCCGTATGACCTTTGGATGTTCAGCAATGCAACACCGAGAACCGCACAGTTTGTAGTTATCAACGGCAGATATATGCCCAGTGATTTATATAAGGGTTTTATAAATCTCTTCAATATTATTTCTACAAACTGAACAAGTGCAGCTACTACTAAGATAAATGATATAGTTCTGAGGAACTCAAGGTCATTAGGCAATAGTATATATTCATTCACGGCCCACGTTGCAGCTGATGCAAGCGTCATGACAAAAACAACCGCCCCGCTCATGCCGACTGCAGAGTTCATTTTCTTCGATACTCCGAGGAATGGGCATATGCCTAAAAATTTCTGGAGCACAAAGTTTTCAACTAGTATGGTTCCCATAATTACAAAAATTATTGTTTTCATTTGGCAACCTCCTCAGTCTGGTCAACGCCGCATTGCAGCGGACAGTGTGCACAGTCAAATTTATGCGATGGGTTCTTTTTAGTTGCTTTATTAAAAAATCCCATGAGCAGTCCCAGCACCAAAAAACCTCCGGCAGGAAGTATGAATGATGTAGCCGGAATTACTACTCCGCCTGTTAGATCCATTCCAAAGAATGCGCCGGTTCCCAGGATTTCCCTTACTGAACCGATTATAAACAGTGCCAGTGTAAAGCCGAGACCCATTCCCAGGGCATCAGCAACTGAACTTACTAAATTGTTCTTACTTGCAAACATTTCAGCACGGGCAAGTATTATACAGTTAACCACTATTAACGGAATAAAGATTCCGAGGGCTTCATTCAGGTCTGGCAGATAGGCTTTAAGAAGCAGCTGTACAACCGTAACAAAACCAGCTATTACTGTTATATATGCCGGGATTCTTACCTTGTCCGGAATGACCTTCCTAAGCATCGATATAACTATATTTGAACCTAGGAGAACTACCATTGCTGCAGCACCCATGCCTAGTCCGTTTTCCGCGGAAGTGGTAACCGCCAGGGTCGGACACATACCAAGTACTAATACAAATATAGGATTTTCTTTAATCAGGCCTTTTGTAAATTCTTTAAAAAGCTTTTTCATTTGCCAGCGCCTCCTTTGTATTCAAGATAATGGTCGCACGCCGACTGAACGGCCTTTTTAACTGCGGTTGATGTTATGGTAACTCCGCTTATGGAATCTATCGAATCCGCTATCTTTGCACTAACGGACAGCTTATTAAAGCGGGACGTAAAGAATGGTTCCTCAGCCTGTTTACCAAGAGATGGGGTTTCATTGTTAGATCCAAGCCGCACACCGCTGAGTTCGCCGTCATTGCTGATGCCGATGATTACAGTAACGTTTCCGCCGTATCCGGGTGACAAGAGGCTGAAAACCATGCCGGCATTGGATTCATAAACACCATCTACTTTTATATCGTCATATGTTTCATCAAATTTGTTTGTTACATCATTGAAATTCTTACCTTCGGGGAGAACCTCCGCCATAGCAGTATTAAGTTCTTCAAGTTCCCTGTGGCGTATTGTATCTTTGGTTACATTGTAGGTAAGGGCCACAAAGAATGTAATTATTGCACAGATTATTAAAAGGCTGAAAGCGGGTTTGAATATGTCACGCATTTTTCTTCACCTCGCCGAAACTTTTAGGAACCGTATATCTGTCAATGAGCGGCACAAGCGCATTCATAAACAATATTGAAAACGATACACCCTCGGGCAGGTTGCCGAACAACCTTATTCCTATTGTTATAATTCCACACCCAAACCCAAATATGAGTTTGCCTATCCATGTCGTAGGAGATGTCACATAATCAGTTGCCATGAAGATAGCGCCGAGTAACAGACCTCCGGCCAGCACGTGGAACAGGGGCTCCTGTCCGAATATGAATGCACCGAGAGCAACGGTTCCTATGAACGCCACAGGAATATGCCAGGTTATTACTTTTCTAAGAAGCAGCCATATCCCACCGATAAGCAGTGCCAGGGCACTGGTTTCTCCAAGGCTTCCTCCTATATTTCCAAGAAATAGGTCCATGTACCCGGTCATCTCACCGACTTTTGCAAGGGCCAGCGGAGTAGCAGCCGAAACGCTGTCAACTCCGGGTGCTACCCATGAAGTCATCTGCGAGGCAAATGACACAGTAAGGAATACCCTTGCGGCGATTGCAGGATTGAATATATTCTTTCCAATACCCCCAAACAACATTTTTACAATTATTATTGCAATAAGTGAGCCTACTGCCGCAATCCATATCGAAGATTTTACAGGCGGAAGGTTAAGTGCAAGTATAACACCGGTAACTACGGCGCTCAGATTGCTGATTGTTTGCCTCTTCTTTGCCAGCAGATTATAAAGATATTCAAATGTCACGGATGTGACCACTGATACGGCAATGATTATTGCGGCAATGTACGAGAAAAAGTACACGCTTAAAATTACAGCTGGTATCAAGGCTATAATCACATCCAGCATTATTCCGCTGGTGCTTTTTACGCATTTCATGTGCGGGGAAGAGTTTACTATGAGTCTGTTTTCAGCCATTAAGCATTTCCTCCGCCCTTATTCCAAGGTTTTTCGCTGTCATTATTTCTGACCTTTCGTATTAACCAGTACTTTACCTTTTCTTATTGACTGTACAAGGTGCCTTTTAGCGGGGCACACATATGAACAGGCTCCGCATTCTATGCAGCTCATCACATTGAATTTCTGCAGTTGCTCTATATTTTGTGATTCAGAGAATATATCGAGTTGCTGCGGCATAAGGCTCATGGGACATGCCCGGACACAATTACCGCATCTAATGCACGCAGTCTGTTCAGGCAGCATGCTTTGCTTTTTATTGAATGCCAGGATGGCGTTGTTTTGCTTAAGGACCGGGGTATCCACGGTATATTGGGCCAGCCCCATCATCGGGCCGCCCATAAGGACTTTGTATGGTTCTTCAGTAAATCCTCCGCAGAAATTCACAAGGTCTTTTATGTATGTACCTATGCAAACTTCAACATTTGAGGGTTCTTTTATTACAGCGCCGTCAACTGTAAGGCGTTTCTTTACAAGAGGCATGCCGGTTTTTAAGTATTTTGCTATGAACGATACACTTGTGACATTCATTACTATTACACCAACATCCATTGGAAGCCCGCCTGCCGGAACAACTCTGCCTGTGAGGGCGTATATCAACATTTTCTCCGCGCCTTGCGGGTACTCTGATTTTAAAGAAACAGCCGTGATTTTTTTATCGGTGTCGGCTATATCATTAAAAATCTTAATTGTCATCGGCTTATTGTCTTCAACTCCAATAATCACATTCTCAATATTAAGGAAATCCATAACTACATTTATGCCGCTGATGACATTCCAAGAATTTTCAATTGTCTCACGATAGTCAGAGGTTATGTAAGGTTCGCATTCAGCTGCATTAATCAACAGGTAGTCAATTTTCTTATCCTTCGGGGGATTCAGTTTTACATGCGCCGGGAAACCAGCGCCGCCTAAACCTACAAGGCCTGAATCACGTACAGCTTTTAGGAAATCTTCCTTATTTTCCACTACGGGAGGTTTAACTGACGGATCAACCGTCTGCTTGCCATCGGATTTGATGATTATTGAATCCACATTCGCACCATTGGGGAACAAGCGTTTTTTAACATCTGCAACAGTCCCTGATACACTTGAATGGATGGGCGCGCTGACAAATGCGCTGCTTTCGCCGATAAGTGTACCTACCATGACTTCATCGCCCTTTTTTACAGTAGGCGTACAAGGAGCACCTATATGGTGCAACATTGGTATTTCTACTTTTTCCGGGACGGGCATGAGTTTTGTTTCAGACTTAGAAGTGTTCTTGTAGTGAGGCGTTTTAACTCCGCCTTTTATTCTCTTTTTCTGTTTCATGACTGTAATTATAATGTATTGTTTTCTTTTTATCAATCAATTGAACGTTCGTTAAATTATTAACATGGTTTTGTGGGCTAAACCATAAAAATTTCCTGATTTGAAAAATTGTCCTTTAAGATATTTTTACATTTTTGTAGTTTTGTCCCTAGGGATAAATTTACAGTGTGGTATAATATTGGGGAGTATTTGCGGGGGTTAAACTATGTTTTATGGTACTGATTATTATCCTGAACACTGGCCCGAAGACAGATGGGCAGAAGATCTGCGACTTATGCAAGAAGCAGGCATAAACACTGTCCGCGTTGCTGAATTCGCTTGGACACTGATGGAGCCTTCAGAAGGCCTTTATGATTTTAAGTGGCTTGATAAAGTCGTGGAAATGGCTGCAAAGAACAATATTAAGATTGTCATGTGCACCCCGACCGCTGCTCCTCCAAAGTGGCTCATGGATAAGCACCCTGAAATATATCAAACGGACGAGTACGGACATGTTCGCGGTTTCGGAAGCCGAAGGCATTACTGTTTCAACAGCACCGTTTTTACTGAATATTCCCAAAAAATTATTAAAGCAATGGCAATCCATTATAAGGATAATGGAAATATTATTACCTGGCAGCTGGATAATGAATTCGGATGCCATAATACTGCGAGGTGCTATTGCGAAGATTGTTCAGGTGAATTTTCAAATTGGCTGGAGAATAAGTATGGCACAATTGATAATCTAAACGAAAAACTTGGAATGGCGTTTTGGAGCCAACAATATGATTCGTTTGAAAGCGTGGTCCTTCCGGCGCATACCGTCTGTGACTATAAATCTGGCGGCATGTACGCCCATAATCCGGGACTTTTCCTGGACTACTGCAGGTTTGCTTCGGATTCAGTCGGCAATTATTCCGCCATGCAGATTTCAGAACTTAGGGCTAATGGAATTACAACACCTATAACACACAATTTCATGGGAAGCTTCTATGATATTGATTATTTTAAACTTGCTAAACAGTTTGACTTTATATCATGGGACTGTTATCCCAATATAGCACACGGACCATTTTCCGGATTGTCCGAAGTCTCCTACAATCATGACAAGCTCCGCGGATATAAAAACAGGAAGTTTTGGGTCATGGAACAGTGCAGTGGACAAAACGGCTGGAATTTCATGAATGCAACGCCCAATCCCGGAGAAATACGGCTTTGGGCCTATCAGGCGGTTTCCCATGGCGCTAACGGTCTGCTGTATTTCAGATGGCGCCCTTGTCTGTTCGGCACAGAGCAATATTGGCATGGAATTTTGGACCACGACGGAATTCCCCGCCAACGCTATGCAGAGATTAAACAGACCGGCATGGAAATGCTTTCGATGAGCGACCTGATTGACAACACCGATATTGTTTCAGAGGCCTGCGTCCTTCATTCTTTTGATAACACATGGAGCCACTTGTACCAATGGCACTCAGAAGGGTTTGATTATAATAAAATCCTTTATACAGCACATAATTCAATCTTGAAGAACAATATAAATTGCGATGTCCGCAGCATCGAGGCCAATCTTAGTGATTATAAGCTGGCCGTAATGCCTGCATATAACATATCCTCTGAAGAAGAGGCAGAGAAACTAACGACCTTTGTAAACAACGGCGGTCATCTTGTTTTGACTTTTCGTTCAGGTAACAGGGATGAATTCAATAAGATAAACGGTCTTACCCTTCCCGGCTATTTCCGGGACCTTTGCGGAATTGATGTAGTGAATTATGACCCTGTCGGCACAGAAAAGCGAAAAATCTCCGGCATGTTGGGAAAACTCGAAGCTGACATTTGGTGTGATGTAATTGATGGCAAGGGTACAACGGTTCTTGCTGAGTACACAGATGGATTTTATAAGGGAGCTCCCTGTATTACAGTCAATAATTACGGCAAGGGCAAAGTTTATTATATCGGTTGTAATTTAGAGATTGATGCACTCGCACCTTTGTTTGACTATATATGCCGTGAAGCAGGGGTGGAACGAGCTCCGATCATGCCGGTGCCGGGAGTTGAAACGGTTCTTAGAAGAGGTGTAGAAGGTGAATTTGTCTTTACATTGAATCATACTGATGAAACGGTTTATATTCCGATTCAACGGGATTATAAAGATAAAATCAGCAATGGGGTTTTCAGCGGGAACATACGGCTTGAGCCTTATGGGGTCGCTGTGTTATATTAAGCAGGGAACGGTTCTTTAAACCGGAATATATACACGGGAGAGATAAATGCTTATCATTGACCAAGTATGTCCTGAAGATATTGCGTACATCGCAAAGATATCTGAATCTGTTTTTTCAAATGATCCCGAATCAGCGCCGGATGGATTTGATGATCCTGAATGGTATTTCAATGTATCCACCACCGGATACCTTTACAAAATCATTTTCAACGGGGAACTCGCAGGCGGCTTTTTAGCTTTCAGGACCGGCCAGCTTAATTTCCAGCTTGAGCGTATATTCATTCTTCCAGAATATCAAAATCTTGGATTAGGAAAAAAAGCACTATACTATGCCATTAAAAGATTCCCGGAAGCAAAGGTTTGGTATACGGATGTAAAACCTTCCTGGGATAAATACTCTGTGTTCCTTTCAGGCTGCGGTTTCTTCGAGTCCGGTTTCGTAACCGGATCTTCCACCAGATATATAAAACTTCTGAAATAAATTGGTACAATAAAAAATCCCCGTTTTTGACGGGGATTTTAATTTCTTAATTGTGTTCTATTTTTATTCAATTGCAAAATCAAATAATTCAGGTACACCCTCTTTTAGATAGTCTGCGACATCAGAGAAACTAACCATTATATCCTGACCGCCGTCCTTGAAATAGGTCATGTGTAATTCGAGCGCTGTCATATCGTCCGGATTTGTGGCATCCGCTTTGAAATAAATAAGATTCTGCCTAAATTCATCATCTGTTTGTGTAGTGTCCGCCCCAGCTGCTTCAAAAGCCGCTCTCGCATCGCCAAACATAGGATTAGGAGTAGTGCCGTCAGACCTTCCGAAAAGATTATCAATGGTGTAAAGGAATTTATGGGCTTCTACAAGCATTACCATGGCCCTTGTCGGTATGTCAACATCAAGCGTAGTGGGGAAAATAATTGAGAATAGCTTATCGTTTTGTACAAGAACTTCATATGATTCCGCAATCGTCCCTCTTACGCCGCTATTGTCCTTAGTTGTCCTTGTATTAAACCTTTTCATGTTGCCGTTTGCATCGGCTTGCTTTGACATGTTTGTCATGCCCTCAATTCTTGGAAAGGCATACATAACTCCGCCGTATTCATCGCCGTCTAGAATAACTTCATAACTCGTTTCAATCGCATTAACCCTTGAGCTGCCTTCATCGGCTAAAGCTTCGTCTTTAAACTTTTGGGTTTCACTACAGGAAACCACGCCAAAAGCTATTACCATAACTACTGCAAGCAATAAAATTAACTTTTTATTTTTCATATTTTTTCCTCCCGTTAGATGCATAATTTATGACTAGATTAAATTATATACGCATTACTTTTATTTGTAAACATAAGGTTACCCTTGTTTCAAGATATCTCGATTGAACGGGTAATTGCCTTCTGTTATATCTCTTTTAACTATTTCAACGGTATTGAAAACCTTGTTTTCAAGTTCTTTTCCATAACCATAGAGCTTCTTATGCTCTTCAAATTCATCTAAATCCACAACTTCTATAACACCATCCCGGACAATTACATCCACATCAAGGTCAATAAATTCCACAGTGTCTTCCTTAATCTCACATGGAATCGAAATGTTGCAGTAAACATGAATAACCTTTCTTTCATCATCAAATACCAGCGCCGCCGTGTACCATCTGTCAGTAAAAAAATACTCATATGTTTCGGCATCAAATTTAAAAACAGTCTCGCGCGTATAATGGATGAGTTCCCTGCCTATCGCACCCTCCAGGACAATGTGGTTGTCAAACTTCTCTTTCAACTGCAAAGGTTGTTCGTAATGAAGCCTGCCGTCGTATTTATAGGCTTTCATTGTATATTTCTTTCTCATTTTTATGTCCGTCACATCATCACCGGTTATATATATTAAACGGATAATGCTAAATAATGTTCCGTTTATATGATTATACACCAGCAATAACATTTGATTGTATATGAAACATTGCATTTTTAATTTTCATATATTATTATATAAGTCGCCTGCGCCCATAGCTCAATTGGATAGAGCGTTCGGCTACGGACCGAAAGGCTTCGGGTTCAAATCCTGTTGGGCGCGCCATATAGAAAGAGATACCAGAAATGGTATCTCTTTCTGTATCCAGTACTAAGAAGGATTTGAACCCCGCTTATTAAAGAGCTGCCCCGAAGTCGCCTTTAATAAGAAGTTATATCACTTTGCCAGTCATCAAGAGAAGCGTTAATGCATCGGTTTTGTCGGCACTAAGTATTTCCCTGTCAAAGTCAGATCCATGGTCGCCGTGTCTCCAAATGGATTCGTACCAAATTTTCTTGCCGTCAGCCATGTTCTCATAATGTTGTACTTCAATCATATTGCTGCTGTCCCACAGCTTTTTCCACCATTCTAGGCTGTGAAAAGTATTAAAATCATCTTCCCAGTAATTTTCAAGGCCTTCCGGGATTTCACCTTTAATAAGTTCCTTTGACAACCCCGGCACCACGATGCCTATCTGTCCTTCGGGTTTTATTAGCTTTGCACAATATGTGTCCAAATATTCTTTTTCAGTTCCGAAATAGTGGTATGCATCAATGCTGGTAACCACATCGAAAAAGCCGTCGGCATACGGAAGATCATGTGCTTCCGCATGCATTGGGTAAACCATATTATCAACTCCTGCTTTAATAAACCGCTTGAAATTATCAGCAGCTGAAATCCATAAATCCGTCGCCCATACCTGAACCCCGAATTCCTTCGCGAGAAATACTGAGGTAATACCCATTCCGCACCCTAAATCAAGCACTCTCATCCCGGGTTTTAGATCCATTCTGTCAGTAAGCCGCTCTAATAGATAAATCGAATTCGGTCCCATCATATTGTTCTTCATCCATTCAGGGTCGTATTTTGACGCTTTTGGAAAGCCCTTAATCATAACTCCTCACAATACTTTTAAGCTTAATAACATTTTCAGGTTTTGTGTCATAGCTGACTATTCCGCATCCGAATATGAATCCGGAGTAGTCGCGGCAGTCCATAATGACTTCTTTGGCTGCTGCTTTCATTTTTTCTTCATCACCATCTTCAACTATTTTTGAAGCGATGCTTGCCCTCATTAATATATTGTTTTTAGCACATACCTTTTTATAATAGTGCCGGTCGCACTCGCTGTCGGCCAGAAGAAGAGAAGTTCCTGTCGTAACCATATCATCAAGTATGTCAGTAGTGTTTCCGCCGCTTATTAAGGCAACGTTTTTTTGACCAAGTTTTTTAATGCCCTGTATAAGTGTTTGTTCATAACCGACAACATTCTCTTCATAAAAGGCAGGGGACAACAAAGGCGGGGCAATCCATGATTCATTTATCGACAGGCCGACTCCTCTTTTTATAAAACTTTTGGCAAAGGCTAGACTTACTTTGTTGGCAAATTCCATTAGTTTATAAGCAAATTCCGGTTCCATGACCAAATCCATTACAAAATTTTCAAATCCTCTCATTATTGCTGCAAGGGTAAAAGGTCCCACAACTGTGCCGTTTACTATAACTTCATTGCCAACTTTCTCATTAACACGTTGAACAGCATTAAGAAACATGGGCATCCTTGCATCTTTTTCAGGATCCGGAACCTTAAGTTTTTCAATGTCTTCTATGGATGAAATCATTGTTTCATTGGTCGAAGGAAGTTCCTCATTCACAGGGAAATGTACTTTTGCCCCCAGCGCTTCGTACTCTACATTATATATATCAACCCCAATTGAAATCAGGTCGTGCCTGTATATTTCATAACAGGCCAGTTGACTTTCGACAATAAGGTCCTCGTCCTGCGCAATCTCTGAAGGAGTCTTTCCAATCACTTTTGCACTGTGTTCAAATATGGTTTGTATGAATGGTATAACCGGGGGAATCTCCCCTTTTGCCATAACTGAGAATAATTCTTTTCCGTTCATCATACACCCCCTTGATTACTAATTTAATTATACACCCGGGAACCCAATTTATAACATCTGAAACCCGACAAGGCACTTTTATGGAGTTTTTTATTGTGATAAACTGCACAAAAGGACTTTTTTTCGGCGGTGACTTTATGAAATCAAAAATGGCTTTTCCGGACTATAATAATTGTATATTAGGCATACCTAATTCTATAATGGGATACTATGGAACCAAAACCACCCACCCGGGGGCAGCTTTGCTTGATTCGGCTCTTGCCGGAGAGTATAAAAACGTCCTTTTTATGATTTACGACGGCATGGGAACTGCAATGATGGATGATAATTTGCCTGAAGATAGTTTTTTAAGGAAAAATACAACAACCAAACTTTCATCTGTGTTTCCCCCGACTACGGTTGCCGCATGCACCTCCTATTATTCCGGGCAGTCTCCATATGAACACGGTTGGCTGGGCTGGGCCTTATATTTCAATGAATATGACAAACAAATTGAAGTGTTTACTGACAAGGAATATTTTTCAAGGCTCCCGTCAGGCGGCAATAATATCGCAAACACTCTGATGCCGTTTACTACTATATATTCAAAGATTGAAAAGGCAACATCGGGCAAAGTAAAAACATATTCTCTCTATCCCGTAAGCTTTGCCCGCCCAGCTGAACCCGAAACAGTCATTGGTTATGATACTTATGATGATATGCTGGCAAAGACAAAAGACTTATGTTTAAGAAATCATCAGAAATTCATCATTGCCTATTATCCACAGCCTGATGGAATGGCACATAAGCTGGGCTGTAGGTCAGATGAAGTAAAATCGCTGCTCATGGATATGGATGCAAAGACAAAGGCTTTCTGCGAGGACCTTAACGATACCCTGGTGATAATTTCAGCAGACCATGGCCATATTGATGTTTATAAAGATGTCTTTCTTAATGAAATACAGGAACTTGATGAATGTTTATTAAGACCGCCCTCAATAGAACCCCGTGCTGCTTCTATTTTTATCAAACCGGGCATGGAAGACCGCTTTACCGAATTGTTTAATAAGCATCTTGGAGATGATTTTCTCCTTTTCTCAAAACAAAAGGTTTTTGACATGAATCTTTTCGGTCCGGGAGAAGGTCACCTGAAGTTTAACGAATTCATGGGTGATTTTCTTGCTGCGGCTACAGGCAATGCCTTGTTAAGATATAGGTTGCCGAATAGCCCGGAGCCTGTAAAATTCCTATCTCACCATGCCGGTATGACAGCCGCCGAAATGTATGTGCCGCTAATAATTATCGAAACTTAACAAATAAGTTTAAATAAGCGAAAAACCTATTTCAAAGTAATTTCAGGTGGTATAATACTTACATATCACCTCTTGAAAGGAGCTTTAATAATGGCAGATACTAATAATAATAAAGTTATGGCGGTTTTATGCTACTTGGGCATATTATGGATTATTCCTCTTCTAACGGAACATAAGAACGATCCCTTTGTAAGGTTTCACATCAATCAGGGAATTATTCTTTCCATATTCTGGGTCGTTGTACGCGTCGCTTCCTGGATTCTTAGTTTCATTCCCGTACTGGGTCCAATCGTAAGCTGGGTTGCCTGGGTAGCCATTGTGGTTCTGATGATTCTCGGAATAATGAATGCTGTCAATATGGATGAAAAACCGCTTCCTATCATTGGAACACTTTTCACAGTTTATAAGTAAAAACACTACAAACAGACCATTAAAAGAGCTGTTTTTACAGTTCTTTTTTTGTGATTTTATTTGGTATCAAACCATTGAACCTCGTATTAGTAGCTGGTAATAAATTTATTGACTTACTTATAGTAAAATTATATAATTGCTCTATGTTTGAAGCATTTCATCCGGGGGGAAGAATCCTTCAAAACTCAATAATAAGGGACGATGCAAAGTAGAGGAAAACTTTGCTTTATCCATATACAAAATTTTATTTGGAGGTTATTTTATGCAGAAGTTGTTCAAGCTCAAAGAGCATGGTACCGATGTGAAAACTGAAATGATCGCCGGCATTACGACGTTCCTGGCAATGGCCTATATTCTCGCCGTAAATCCGCTGATTCTTTCTAGCACAGGCATGGACCAAGGGGCTCTCTTTACCGCTACAGCCATAGCGGCTATAATCGGTACCTTATGTATGGCATTCTTTGCAAACTATCCGGTGGCATTGGCATCCGGCATGGGACTTAACGCATTCTTTGCAAGCGTAGTCGCAGGCGGGATATCATGGCAGATAGTTTTAACGGCTATACTCATTGAAGGTCTTATCTTTATATTGCTTACACTGTTTAAATTCAGGGAAGCAATTATCAATGCTATACCTAAAAACCTAAAACTTGCTATTACCGCAGGTATCGGTTTGTTTATCGCATTCATAGGATTTCAATCGGGCCTGGGATTCGGAGTCGGCACAAACTTCATGACTCCCCAGATTATCCTTGCTTTTGTTGGACTGCTGGTCATGGGCATTATGCTTTATTTCAAAGTCAAAGGTGCAATCCTTTGGGGTATATTGATTACTTATGTTCTTGGCATAGGCGCACAGGCAATAGGCTGGTATGTGCCAGATCCTTCAATCGGCGTATTCAGCCTTTACCCTTCAGCAATTTTCTCTGCACCTCCGTCAATTGCATCAATATTCTTTAAATTTGATTTCAGCGGCGCATGGAAACTTGGAATTGATTTCCTTGTAATCTGTTTTGCTTTCCTTATGGTTGATATGTTCGATACTATCGGAACTTTAGTCGGCGTTGCTAATCAGGCAAATCTTCTTGATGAAAAAGGCCAGCTGCAGAATGCAAAAGGCGCGCTCATGGCTGATGCCGTTGGTACTACCGCAGGTTCAATGCTTGGTACTTCAACAGTAACCAGTTATATTGAAAGTGCAGCAGGCGTAGAGGTAGGCGGAAGAACCGGTCTTACAGCAGTATTTACCGCTGCTATGTTTGTTCTTGCTTTATTCTTCTCACCGGTTTTCCTGGCTGTGCCGGCATTTGCAACAGCACCGGCACTGATTATCGTTGGTCTTATGATGATGAGATCTATTAAAGAAATCGACTTCACCGACTACACAATTGCTATACCGGCATTTCTTACCATCGTCTTAATGCCGATACTTAGCAGCATTGCAGACGGTATGATGTTCGGATTCATTTCATACCTGATACTGCAGTTGATTAACAAGAAGGGCAAGGACCTGCATCCGATGATGTATATTATCGTAGCGCTGTTCTTACTGAAACTTATTATCCCACTGCTATAAAGCACTTAATAAATAAAAAAAGAGGACTTCGGTCCTCTTTTTTATTATATCCAGTCCATTATCTGCACACTGCTTTTCCTGGTGAAGGGCCGAAATCGGGCACAGGCAATAATATTCCGCCCTGAATCGCCGATTCATGTGCTATTAGTCCGGGAATCATATATCGTGAAGCCTGCCATATATTATTTGCAGGCATCAGTCCTCTTTCAACACATGTTATAAAATCATGTATCAGGAAGTGATGTGATCCCCGATGTCCGTTCCTTTCACCTTGATATTCTTTGGGAAGGCTTTTTACATCCTGAATCGGTGCTGCTCCAAGATGGGTGCCGTCCTCTGATTTTACTTTGTCCATCAACTCTTTATCTTCAGCTAGTTCAGATTTAAGTGGGTTGGGAGCACATGTAAGGAGGTTGTCAACAATTGTGAAATCTTTTCCATTTTTAGTTACCCATATCGCACCGTGTTTATTATGTTCAAAACTGCATTTAGTGCCATATAGCGACATTCTGACAGTACCCGGATGTCCGATGCGCCTGAATTCATTAATCCTGGCTGAACTTCCGTCTGACATCCTGAAAAGCGCTGACTCATTACTGAATTCATTGTCCCACTTGTTGACTCCTTTTACGAATAATCCGTCTTCATGATTATCTACAAAGCCCTGGCAGGAAACGTGTGTCATATGAGCTCCCGTAACTGATATTATGCAACTTGTGGAATGCGTCGGATAGTACATGGGCGGATTACCGGCGATTAGTTTCCAATCCTTTCCCCCGCGCCATTTTTTGACATCATATAACCCGTGGTCCATATCATGGTAGTACTCGCCTTCGCCGTAGACAATACGGCCAAATTTTCCTGCATTAAACTGCTGCCTGCAGTATATAACTTCAGGATAATAGTAACTGGTTTCACCTATCATGTATGTTTTTCGGCTTTTTTTAACAGCTTTAACTAGTTTTTCAACTTCTTCAAATGTTATTCCGGCAGGAACCGCGGAGTAAACATTTTTCCCTGCGTAAAGGGCTTTTTCAGCCTGCGGGCCGTGCATCCAGTTCTGGGTAAAAATTGCCACTGAATCCACATCGGTTTCCAACAACGCATCAAGAGAAGGAGAACCCTTTGAAATATCATGTTTTTTCATGTTTTTTTCCAGCTTGTCACTGTCAAGATCACATAATACGACTTCTTCTACCAACGGGTGTAATTTAAATAATGGGATAAAATTCTGAGCAAAAGCTCCTGTTCCAACGAGTCCGACTTTCATAACACACCTCCGATTAATTAAATGATAGCATAAAGCAAAACAGATAGTCTGAAATACTACAATTTTGGGTAAAAATAAGTAACAACTACAAGGAGAACCTCATGAGCGGACATAGTCATCATAATCATGGTAATGAAAGCCAGAAAAATATAGGAATCGCTTTTTTCCTTAACGCAGCATTTGTTGTTATTGAAATAATCGGGGGATTGCTCACTAACAGCATCGCTATATTATCTGACGCAGTTCATGATCTTGGCGACAGCCTTACTCTGGGTCTGTCCTGGGTGCTTGAAAAACGTTCGCGCCGCCCCGGTAATTCCCGTTATACATATGGTTACAAAAGGCTTTCACTTGTAGGTGCATTAATGAATGCTATTGTTCTGCTTATTGGTTCCGGTTTCATTATCGCAAACGCCATCCCACGTCTTTTTTCACCCGAACCTATTGACGCAAAGGGCATGATTATTCTTGCCGTACTTGGAATAATAATAAACGGCGCTGCTGTCCTGCGGCTTAAAAAAGGCACCAAAATTGCAGAAAAAGTTGTTTCTCTGCATCTGCTTGAGGATGTTTTGGGATGGTTTGCAGTTCTTATAGTGAGTATAATTCTTCTATTCGCAGATATTCCTATTCTTGATCCGATTTTATCTTTGCTAATAACAGCCTTTGTATTAAAAAACGTAGTTCAGAATTTTGGGCAGATTATAAAAATCTTCCTTCAAGCTGTTCCGGATGGATATAATATTGCAGAAATTGAAAACAAAGTAATTGAACTTCACCCTAGCATCCTTGAAATCCACGGAACAAAGCTTTGGACCCTGGACGGCGACAGCAATATCATGACCTTTCATATGTGTGTAAAGAACAAGCCTGACATAAATGAGATTGTCGGTTTAAAACGTTCTGTCAAAAACACACTTCATGAGTTGGGAATTGAAGATGTTACTATTGAAATTGAAAATCTTGATAATTGCTCAAATGCTCTCATTAAACATGATTAATTGACATGACAAACAGTTCAAAATATAATTCCTTTTGTAGCACATGATATATCAATGTGTAGTTTTTATAGGGTGCAGGGGGATATATGATTAAAGAAACTGCTTATGCAAAAATAAATATCGGCCTTGATATCGTTGATGTCCGTCCCGATGGCTATCACAATATTGATACAATAATGCAAACCGTTTCTCTTTTTGATGAAGTTCACCTTGAAAAAGCTGCCGGTGTTTCAGTTTATTGCTCTAATCCCGATATCCCTTCGGACGAAACCAACACTGCCTATAAAGCCGCTGCTGTGTTTTTAAAAAAAGCCGGTTTGGATTCCTCTGAAACCGGAGTCAGCATAAGCATAGAAAAAAATATACCTCCCCAATCCGGTCTTGGCGGCGGAAGCAGTGATGCTGCTGCCGTGCTGAGGGGCTTGAATAATTTATATTGTACTAATTATGGCACATCTGTTTTGGAAGAATTGGCATTGAAGATTGGTTCTGATGTTCCATTCTGCATATCAGGCGGAACACAACGAGCCGGCGGGAAAGGAGAAATACTAATCAAATTACCTTTATTCATCGGTCTTTATGCTGTTGTTGTAATGCCTGATGAAATAGTGAACACAGCACATGCTTACTCATTGTTCCGACATTCGAAAACGGTGGTTCATCCTGATATGGGCGCTACAGCCTACGCACTGGGTGAAAAGAACCTTTCATTGCTTGGAGCTGTCATCGGAAACACTTTCGAAGGCTTGGTATTTCCTGAGAAACGGGCAATAGAAAAAGTTAGGCATGATATACTTGTTACGGGTGCACCGGTTGTCCTGATGACCGGGAGCGGAGCTGCTGTCTATGGACTTTACAGTTCTTTTGAAGAAGCAAATTTAGCATATATTGAGCTTAACAGGAATTACCGGTCATACCTTGTCGAAACAATTAGGGGCGTCATATGAAAATAACATGCGGAACAGATATCGTTGAAATAGACAGGATAAAAAAGGCTGTCACCAGGACACCTTCTTTTCTCGACCGTATTTACACCCCGGCTGAACAGGAATATTGCATGAATAAGAAAGCAGGCAGGTACAGCAGCCTTTCTGCACGTTTTGCCGCAAAAGAAGCTGTGGCCAAAGCATTTGGCACCGGAATGGGTGAAAAGGCCGGACCGTCTGAGATTGAAGTTCTAAATGACACCCATGGAAAACCATATATCTCATTAAAAGGTTCTGCAAAAGACACATTTAAAAATATAAAAGCAGAAAAAATTGATATAAGCTTATCCCACAGCAGGGATTATGCGGTTGCTTTTGCTGTTATAACATATAAAGAGGATAAAGATGGATAAAATAACATTCTTCCATTGCGCGGACCTTCATCTGGACACGCCTTTTCGAGTCCTTGCCTCCAAGCCGGGGTTCCCTGTGATGCGAAGGAAAGAAATATTTAGCGGACTTACGCGTTTAATAGAGAAAGTAAAGAGTGAAAACCCTGAGTTTCTTTTTATTCCCGGGGATTTATTTGAACATGAATATACGGGATTGCGAACAGTTTCCGCAGTTAACGGGTTATTTTCCTCAGTACCTGACACAAAGGTTGTAATGATAGCCGGCAATCACGATCCTGAAGCAGCGAATTCTCATTATAGAACCTATAAATGGAACGATAATGTGACATTCATCGGCGGAGATAGAGATAGTATCTATTTTGAAGATAAAAACACCGAGGTTTTCGGACTTGGCTGGGTATCGGGAACAGGTCAGGCCACAAAACTCGAGACAATGGAACTGAACAAAGAAAGAATAAATATCCTTCTGTTCCACGGAGACATGGACCTTCAGATAGGAAATAACGATTATAATTCAATTTCGTCTCATTTGCTTAAATCAAAGGGATTCAACTACGTGGCCGCAGGACACAATCATAAAAGGAAAACCGGCGAAGGCGGCGGAATTTTTTATAATCCGGGAAGCCTTGAACCCCTGGGCTTTGATGAACCGGGTCCTCATGGTTACTTTTTTGGAACTGTTCAGAAAAGTTCCCTTCCCGATGTAAATTTCTGCGTTAATGCTGAAACTTCATATGAAACCATGCAAATAGATATAAGTGAATTTGAAGAAGATGAACAGATTGTCACTAGATTAAAGCCTCTTTTAAAACCTAAAGGTGTTTTATATAAAGTTGTGCTGACCGGAAGCAAACCCCTTGATTACAATCCTGACCCAGCTCATATTGAAAAGGGATTAAATGATACATCTATGTTCGTGAAAGTACGGGATGAGTCTTCTGTTTCAATCTCCATTGAAGAGTTATCTGTTATAAAAGGCCTCAAGGGTAATTTCGTCCGGAACATACTTGAACAAATGGAAATTGCGGAGGAAGAGGGTAAAGTAGTGCTGGAAAAAGCGCTATATTATGGAATTGAGGCAATTGACAACGGTAAAATTGAACGTGCCGGGGGCGAAGACTTATGAGGATAAATAAACTTCGCATTAACGGATATGGTAAATTTACCGATAAAAATTTAATCCTTGGCAAAGGACTCACCCTTGTATTCGGAAGAAATGAAGCCGGGAAATCAACCATCCAGTCATTCATAAAAGCCATGCTTTTTGACTTTCCTAGAAAGAATATTGATAAGGAAGGACGTCTTCCCGGCTCAAAGAAGTACAAACCATGGAGTGGTTCGGTATTCGGCGGCATGCTTGAACTTGAAACCGACAATGGAAACATACTGAAAATCGAAAGGGATTTTGCCCGAAAAAATGCATCTGTTTTTGATAAGAACCTAAAAGACATCACTTCCGATTTTCCATATTCAAAGAGGGATGGCCTCTCTGTCGGAGAAACCTTGCTTAGCATGGACAGGGAATGTTTTGAAAACACCTCTTTTATAAAGCAGGGCGGTACAATTGTACTTCAGGATGACAGAAAAAATCTTTTTGAAAAATTAATGAATCTTTCTCAGACAGGAAGTGAAAATGCTTCCGTAGCCGCAGCAAATGCGGCTTTATCAACTGCAGCTACCGCCCTCGGCAATAAAAAAACTAAAAATAGACCTTATAATATTGCAATGGAGGAATATCGACGGTTGAATTTATTAATGGATTCAGCCAATCAAAAACAAAGTGAAATGGCTGATTACAGCGAAAAGCAGCAACTTCTTGAAAAGGAAATCAATTTATTAAAGGACATGGTTTCAGATTATGATACTTCCTTAGAAGTCGCTAAATTAAATGAAGAAAAATCCGTTCTATTACGTATTAAAAACAAATATGACAGTTATACTGAAGAGTTAAAAACACTTAGCGACGAAATCTTTGCAACCGGCCATTTGATTGACCTGCATCGGCTTCCTGAAAATATCACGGAAGAAGAACTACTCGACAATATAAGAATAACAGCCACGGCGATAGAAAAACAAAAAGGCATAACCGGAGAAGATCCTGAATCTAAATTAGCTAAGTTAATAAACAAAAAACAAAGAAAGCGGATTTGGCTTGCCTTGTGCTATATAGGCGTGACCATAACAGCCTTATTAGCCATTCTTTTCCATCCGTTTATTTTCATTGCAACTGCTATCATAACTGTAGCTCTGATTTATCTTCACATGAAAAACCCGCCTTATTCTGAAACTGAGCTTCTCAATCAAATCAAGCTTGTAAATGAAAACAATCATGATCTGGCAATAGTCAATTCATTTATTGAATCTGCTGGATTATCAACCGCAAGGACCTTTGAGGAAGCAGATGAAATTTTAAAGAAATTATTTGAAAACAAAAATCAATTTTCAACACTTGAAAATAAATTGAAGAGACAAAAAGAGCGCAAGACTGACCTTGAAAACTTCCGTGAAGGTGTTCCGGCTCAATATAAAGACATTACCGGAGTTGAAACTACCCTGGCGGGAATAAACAAGCGATTGGCTCGATATGGAGCAAATGAGATTCCTTCGCACAGGGTTATAGAAAATGACCCGAAAGCCGAATTCGAAATCAAGCAAAGAGAATTATCAGGCGTAAAGGCTGTTTTGCGCGAGTATATGCAAAGCGATGAAGAAATTGCCCAGATAGAGGAGTCCCTGGGATTTTATGAGGAAAAACTGGATTCCATACAAACTGAACTGCAGGCCATGGGACTTGCTTCCGATATGATAAGCCAGGCAGCTAAAAGGCTGCAAGAGGACATAATCCCGCAGCTAAACGAAAAAACAGGCAAAATTCTATCCCTCATAACAGACGGAAGCCACTCTATGCTTGCTACGGGACTTGATAATGAAATGAATACCGAGTTCCAGAATGCAGTCCACTCCTTATGGGAATTCAGCGACGGCACCATTGACCAAATGTATTTTGCACTTAGGGTAGCTGCGTCTGAAGTTTTCTCTGAAAAAGAATCCGTACCCATAATAATTGATGAGGCTTTTGCCTATTATGACGAAGACAGAATAAAAAGCACCTTTGACCTTCTGTTCAAAATTGCAAAGGATAAACAAGTTTTAGTATTTACCTGCAAAGAAAAGGAAGTCGACCTAGTTTCGAATTATAAAGATATAAACATTATCCGGCTTTAGCCGCTGTTAAATCCACCAAAAAAAAGAGCGTTTTTACGCTCCTTTTTAATAAATTTATATCTGTTGTAACTTGTCGGTTTTTCAGATTAACGTTCTTTTAGCTCTTTTATTAGTTTTTTACGACATGTGCAACTGCTGCCGTCAGGCAGGACTCCCGTATCCGAACATTTATCACAATCGTTGACCTTATCAAGATAGTTTTCGGCGAATCCGTTCTTTACAAGTAATGACGAGGCCATTTCTTTCATTACATCAATTTTCGAAAACACATCCTGCTTTTCATCTTTTTTCATTGCCAGCGAATCAATGCTTAGGTTCGCTATGTCGGAAAGCAGTTTCTTTATATCGGGAACTTTTGTATAGACTTCTTCCCTGCGCGTTTTCATTATCTTATCGCTTTTAGCTTTTAGCTCAGCATAATGGTCTCTGACCTCTTTTTTTAGCATCATCTCGTCAACGGCACCATTATTCCTGGCTGAAGCATATTTTTTAGCTCCTTTTTCTACTTGTTCAGGGGTCCTATAACCGCTATTATGCCAACCTGTCAGGACTTTATGTACGTATTCAAGATTTGGATTTGATATCCTTACTGTTTTTCTGAGCGCCATATCAATTATATCCATGCCATATTTATAATCAGTAACCCATTTTTTAATATACCGCTCCTCATACTCTGTAAACCTGGATGCACGGTTTAGTTTTTTAGCGATTTTAGTTGAAATTTCTTTCATCTTCTTGTATTTCATAAAGTAATTATCAAGATCAGCTTCATTTTTAATGCCCGCTTCAGCCCAGTTTTTGGCAACGGCATTGACATATGAAAATTTAAGCAATCCCCGTTCATTGCAATAATTAAAGAGCATGAACATTACTTCGTCCTCGAATTTATAGAGGTTAAACCACATTTCAATATTCTGGTACCAGGATATCGGCATTATCCCCTGGAAAAATCCTTTGTTAATTGAAGAAACTATGCTTTTTTTAGTATCAAGTTCCATGGCATTGGGCGTCGTTCTTGGTTTATACAACTTGTTTATTTCTTTGTCCTTTAAATCGGCTAGTATAAAGCCCTTGCCTTTTTTATGAAACAAGCCTTTTTCAACAAGTTCCTGGAACGTGCCTGAAATTCTCTCTTCCGACAATCCGAATGTTTTTGCAAACTGCATTTCGGATATTTTTTTCTTGTTCTTAGATAGGAATAAACAATAAAGGTATATCTTCACCTGTATTCCTGTGAGTTCGGGTAGATATTCACTGATAAAAATATCAGAAATAGGTGTGTCCGAATATAAAAATGTTTTTGACTCTTCAAAATTATACATGTCTTTTCCTTTGGGGTGGTAACTCATATTATATATAATCAATAACCCTGCGTAAAGCTATATATATCTTATTTATAATTCTATTTCGCACATTTGAATAGCTTTTTTACAGGTGATATACTTTTTCTTAACAGTTTATTAACTTATGGAGGTTGTGATGTCATCAAAAGTATTATTTGCCCCAATGGCTTTCACTCGGTATGAAAAGGACCAGACCCTGCCGGCTAAATTCGACCGCCTTCTTGATAAAACCGGCCTGGACAAAGTTGTAAAAGATAAAAAAGTTGCAATAAAAATGCATGTTGGCTCCGGATTATCGTATAGTACGATAGCACCGATTTTTATTCGAATCCTTGTGTCAAAGATTCAGGCCTGGGGTGGCAAGTGCTTTATTACCGACCATAATGTATTGGACAGGAAACCTGATGAACGTGGTTATACGGAAAAAATACTCGGTTGTCCCATTGTGGATGTATGCGGAGCAACCGGGAATTATATGTATGAGAAAAAACTGGACTACAGGACATTTACCGTTATGGATGTCGCCGGAAATATAAATGATGCCGATGTGTTGATTGATTTTTCTCATGTTAAAGGTCATGGCACATGTGGATATGGCGGAGCATGCAAAAACATTGCCATGGGATGTGTTTCACAAAGAACCCGCAGGGGTATCCACGGACTTGAGGGCGGCTTGCTATGGGATGAAGAAAAATGCATCCACTGCGACCAGTGCATAGAAAGCTGCAATCACAATGCTAATAAATTTACTGAAGATGGAAAATATGACGTTTTTTATCACAACTGTACTTTCTGCCAGCATTGTGTAAAAGTTTGTCCCACTAGTGCTATCACTATGTCGGAAGAAGGAGAGGCCTTTGATGCTTTCCAAGAAGGTATGGCTCTTTCCACAAAAACTGTTATTGATACATTTGAACCCGGAACTATATATTTCATTAATGTTCTTACCCAGATAACCGCCCTTTGCGACTGCTGGGGACTGACTACCCCTGCACTAGTCCCTGATATAGGTATAATGGCTTCTGATGACATAGTTGCAATTGAAAAGGCCTGCCTTGATGCGATAAAATTCGAAGATTTAATTCCGGTCGGTCTGCCGGAAAACTTTGAACTCGGAACAGAGGGCCATTTGTTTGAAAGATTGCACCACAAGAATCCCTTTGTTCAGCTTAATGCTCTAGAGCGTCATGGCCTTGGTACACAGGATTATGAATTAGAAATAGTAAAATAACCGCATGTAAATACAACAACCTTTGCTTTTTGCTAAAAATGAACCCTAAACCAACCTAAATCCGTGTTTCACATATGTTTCACGGCTGGTTTCGGAAATGTGCCCTAGGATAATTTTCATCATTACAATTTTAAGGTTTATCATATTTCCATCGACACAAACTAGAAGACTTGCCATATCATTAAAACTTAAAAGATTATGGTAAAGTTCCTGGAAATGTTTTGAGGCATTTCCAGGGGCTTCTTTAAAGAAATAACGGGTTTTCTAATGGCTGATCCCAGATCAGCCATTTATTTTTTTTCTTAATAAAATGAAACAGCCTTGATGTTTCCACCCATAAGCATTCCATAATTCGTATAACAATTATATTCCCCGCTAGTAATATAAATTTCGAAGTAATCAGGATCTTTTGGATTATTTCCGGCCATAGGTGTGAATCTAAAAGTTCCGTCATCACCATATGTGCCGGTTATTCCGCCTGGTTCTTCCGTTATAACTCCAGTTATCGGTCCAATTATCTTTTCTCCGGTAACATGGTCAACATATGTTAGATGACCCTTCACCTTATAGCTTGTTACTATTCCTGATTCCCAAACAATATCATACATATCAAATGTGAACCCGAAAGTTGCTTTCCCAATGTTTCCTGTTTCCTCCATAGCCGGCTGCATTGATCCGGGTGTCTCGATCCATCCCCCTCCGTTAACCATTATTCTTGTTGGTAACTCGATTGGGACGCATCCTGAAATAAGCGGCACTAAAAAAAATAAAAGTACAGCAATAACTAATAACTTCTTTTTCATTACATTCTCCCCCTTTTACCGGTCTTCAAAAAACAGGTTCACAAAGTTCATATTTATCTTTTGTTTCAAATATGCGTTCTTTTACTTTGTTGTCGGGATAGAAGCCCATAAGCAAGCCTTGTCCGGGTGATGAAATGATTGTTGTGCCGGAAAACCGGACATACACCGAATCCCTCTCCTGTTGCGTTTAGGCCGATGTTATATTGTATCTTCATTATACTCTTCGGCTATTTTCTTATCAAACTAGCCGTAAATTATTTTTTTAAGGTATTTGACGCTTTTTAATACATTGTTATCTTCAAATGCAAGTAATTCTTTTTCAGTCATTGATTTGTCGCAGGCTGAACAAATTTCAATGGTAAAGTTTTCAATACCCAATCCAACCAAGCCATTGATTATTTTATCCATCGGAAGATAACCTTCACCCAATGCACAGAAATGCACCGGTTCGTTAACAGTTTCAAATGGTTTTGCCTCAGGAAATATATCCGCTCTACAAACGTCTTTCAAATGGGTGCATAGTATTCTGTTCTCAAACGCTTTTAATCCGTCCAGGGGGTCTTCCCCGGTGAAAGCGAAATTTCCACTATCAAAACAAATACCAAGATAATCTGAATTTAATTCCATAATTGATAAAATATCATTGATTAACAAGTCTCCGTGATTTTCCAGTGCAATCTTTATACCTTTACTCTCTGCAAATGACACAACCTCAGATAATTGATTTTTTGCTTTCTCAGCCCTTTTAGCAGTTGCTTTTCTGCCGTCAAGGCAATCACCGCCTGCAAAAGTCCTAAGCAACTCAGCTCCCAGTTCTTCGGCAGCTTCAATTGACATTTTTAATTCATCCATTGACGTACCGCATGCCCCTAGTTCAATATACATATTATTTTCTCGTGCAAAATCCCTTACCCATACGGCATCTTTAACCAAATCTATGTGATACGGATCAATGTGAAGTCCATCAGCCCCCAGTTTTTTGGAAACTTCACAGTACCAGCGGACATCTACTGGGTTTTCTGGTATATACCAGTGTTTTCCAAAGTGCATATAGTAGCTGAATGTATCAATTGCAATTTTCATTTCACCACTCCATTATTGCCTTAACAATTTTTCCCGATTTTATCTCATCAATTGTCTCGAGATATTCATTTTTATCCGGATGAATTCTCTTTTGAACTAATAGCGAGGGATTTATAAGTTCCTTATTGTAAATGTCTGCTACTTTTTTGAAGTTTTCAGAGGTAACTATTCCTGGATTATATATTGTTGTATGTGCATCAAACCACAGGTTCTGTCTGATTGTTATTCCCTTTGTATTATAGCTTGAGAAAATAAGCACTTTGGGAGCTAAGGAACATGCAAGTTCCTGACCCGTAACACTGCCTGAGCATTCAATAATTATGTCATATTGTTCGCTTATATTTATTTCTGAAGGATGTACAGTCCTATCCGCTCCTGACTTTACAGCAATTTCAAGACGCTCATCAGATAAGTCCATAGCTGTGATTTCATACGCTTCCATATTTTTTAGAATCTGAACAGTACAAAGACCCATTGCACCCATTCCAATAACTATGACTCTTTTTCCTTTATAGTCATCGGATGACAATGGTGTCAAAGCGCAATGATACGCACATCCGTACATTTCAAGGATGGCCGCTTCCCTTACATCCCTCTCCTCAGGTCGAATGACGGCAATATCATCCGTCTTTCTATTCACATATGACCTGTGACAGGGTTCCCCTCCATGACCGGTCATAACTACAATGTCTCCATAATCGAAATCTACAACATCATGCCCTATTTCCACTATCCTTCCAACTGCTTCATGTCCCGGTTCGCCTGTTTTCATCGGATATGTTACTCCATATCCCGCTTTATATCCGCCTTTGAAGCTTCTTATCTCCGAAGTGTTGCATAATGAGGAAGCAATTATCTTGATGCCCACGCACCCTTCTTCAGGACCTTCTGTTCTTACTTCTTTAAAAACCGGCTGTCCCGGATTTTCATAAACCAATGCCTTTGCTGTTATCATGTTTTGCTCTCCATACTATACTATTAATATGATATTCCTTTTTATTATCAATAAACAGGATTTTTTCTCTTTCTTGTTTGCTTTCTATGTTTTTTTCCAAGCAAATTCCGATTTAACACTTTAGTGTAATAAAGTTGACACAACCGTATTTAAAACTATATACTCTTACGGAAGAAAGCATAGCCTTGGCCAATTAAATATCGGGACAAAGCCGATTATTTTTTATACATTGCAGCAGCTTTCAATAACGGGGGTATTTATGAAATCTACACTTAAAAAATGTCTGGTAGCGGTAATGGTTATAGCTTTACTCGTTCCCCTTTATGCCTGCGGTGACAGCGGCACTAAGGAAACTTTTGAATTCAGCCTTGGCCATTTCTTTCCGGGAACACATCCAGCTGAAACAGATTTTGTCCAGGTTTGGGCTGATCAAATTGATACAGCCACAAACGGACAGGTAAAAATCACAAGTTATCCCGGTGGAACGCTTGTGGGGGCTGCCGATACATATAACGGAGTTAAAGAGGGTATCGCAGATATCGGACTGTCATGTTTCGCATACACCAGGGGTCAGTTTCCTGTACTTGAGGCATTTGAACTCCCCGGAGTTCTATATGAAAATTCAAAAGTTGCCAGCATGGTTGCCTGGGAAGGCATCAAAGAGCTGAATCCTGAAGAAGTTCAGGACACAAAGCTTTTAATGGTAATTGCTACAGGTCCCGGCGACTTATTTACAACTGTTCCTGTAAGAAGTCTTGATGATCTTCAGGGAGTTGTTATCAGGGCAACCGGACTTAGTGCAAAAACCATTAGCGCTTTGGGCGGAACTCCTGAAGGAATGCCTCAGTCAGAAGCTTACGAAGCATTGTCAAAGGGTGTTGTTCAGGGAAATCTTTCTCCTGTTGAGGTTTTAAAAGGTTGGAAACACGGTGAGGTTACCCAGTATCTTACCCGTACACCATTCCTTTACAATACACTTTTCTTTGTAACAATGAATCTCGATAAATGGAACTCAATGCCCAAGAAATTACAAAATACAATTATTGAAACCACTGAAAAATTCCATAAAGAAGTTGGAATAGGTCTCTGGGACATGCAGAATAAGGCCGGCTTAGCCTTCGCATTAAACGAACAGGGAATGGAGGAAATCGTTCTCTCTGATGCTGAGGCTGCAAAATGGATTGAAATGGTTACACCGCTTCAGGATGAATATATAGAAAACATTAAAAGTGTAACAGATAAAGATGTAATCGGTCTTGTAAAATCTCTGGCAGATAAATACAACGATATATATTAAAGAATAAATAATGATAGAAAAATTAGAAAACATAATTAAAAAAACCGCCGGTATCTTTAACCTGATTGCCGGCGGTGCAATTGTAGCCGCCATGCTAGTGGTTGTTGCAAATGTCATATTGCGAAAAATATTCAAACATCCTATACTCGGGAGTTCTGAGTACATTGGTTTTATCTCCGTGCTTATTATTAGTTTCGGTCTGGCCTATTGCCTCGTTGTAAATGCTCATATAGCCGTTGATTTTATTGTTGAGAAATTCAAAACAAAAACCCAGGGCATTATCGATTCTATAACGGGTATCTTTGTCTTTGCTTTTATGTCTTTCTTTACTTGGAAAGTATTTGACCTTGCTACAAAAGTTTTAAAAAACGGACAATTGTCTCCCACAACACAATTCCCGTTTTATATTTTCATATATCTGATGGCTGTGTGCTTTTTCGTGTTCTGCCTTGTTTATTTAATTAAAATCAAAGAGTCAATCGGAAAGGCACGGTCAAAATGAGTCCTGAGTTAATCGGTTTACTGGGCATAGTTCTTCTTTTGGTTTTAATAGTCTTTAAAATGCCAATTTCTTTTGCCATGCTTATAGTCGGTCTTGTGGGATTTGGTATAATCGTTACACCAAATGCTGCACTCAGTATGGCAACTACAGAGGTTTATGCGACATTTTCGTCATATTCACTGAGTGTTATCCCCATGTTCGTGTGGATGGGATTCATAGCCTACTATTCGGGAGTAGGAACAAATTTATACCGCTTTGCTTACAGAATGATTGGTCACAGACCGGGCGGACTTGCAATTGCCACACAGGCAGCATGTGCTATGTTCGGTGCGATATGCGGATCAAATACTGCAACTGCAGCAACAATGGGAGCTATCGCATTGCCCGAAATGAAGGCGTATAAATATGATGATTCTCTTTCATCAGCCAGCGTTGCAGCAGGCGGCGCCCTTGGTGTATTAATACCCCCGAGTGTCATATTCATAATTTATGGAATTGCATCTGAGCAATCAATTGGAAAACTTTTCACCGCAGGCATAGTACCGGGTCTTCTATTAATGGCTTTGTATATGCTTACAATATATATATTAGTAAAAAGAAATCCATCACTTGGACCTGCAGGACCTAAATCAACCTGGAAAGAACGCCTTGAATCTCTTGGCAATGGACTTTTTGAGGTTATGATAACCTTCTTAATTTCCATCGGCGGACTTCTGCTTGGTTGGTTCACCCCTACGGAAGCCGGAGCTGTCGGTGCCGCAAGTATATTAATTATAACAATTATAAGAAAACAGCTTAAGTGGGATGGGTTTAAAAAATCCCTCATGGACACAGTCCGTACCACAGCCATGATAATGATGATGGTTGCAGGCGCTACTGTATTCGGACGGTTTATGGCCGTCAGCCGCCTTCCGTTTGCACTTGCAAACTGGGCAACAAACCTTTCACTTCCTCCATTTGGAATAATGATTGTGATCCTTCTGATTTATCTTGTACTGGGCTGTTTTATAGATGCTCTCGCGCTTATACTTCTCACTATACCGATTTTCTTCCCTGTAGCCGTTGGTATATTGGGATACGATCCCATTTGGTTCGGTGTGGTCATTGTGCTTGTGGTTGCGATGGGAGTAATAACCCCTCCTGTGGGTATGAATGTTTTCATAATAAAAGGCGTTGCAAAAGATATCCCCACCGAAACCATATTCAAGGGCATATGGCCTTTCCTAATCGCATTGTTTGTATGCCTGGGCCTGTTGCTTGCATTCCCTCAGATTGTTACATTCCTGCCGAATCTACTTGGTTAATAATTTGCGGGATTTGCACAAAGAATATACAATGTTTTCATTAAGTCCGAAAGGTATTCATATGAATGTATTTGTTTTTCATCCAGTTATCCTTGAAGCCGCTGCTGCGGAGACCAAGTTTGCTATTTTTGACAGCGGTTTTCTGATAACCGTTGCTATAATTGTTTTTTCTACATTGTTAATAGCTTTTATAAAACATCTGAAAAAGGACAAATGCATTAAAAACTTTAAAACCGACGTAGTTACTATATACTTTAATGATGGCAAAAACATCAAGGGCCGTCTTGACGTTGAAAATACCGGCTCTGAACTTATTGTTGAAAATCCGGATAATGGAATGCAAAGAAGCTATATTATATATAAAAGTGAGTATTCGGGAATACGATTTTTTGCAAGGTTTCATAAAGACTTAGATGCAAGGCGTTCGAAGGCTCGTAAACGGGTTGTAAAAAAAACATATCATCCTAATATACTGCGTAGAATCAGGAGAAAAATTAATATATTCTTTAAAATAATACGCGATTCAATGATGGAAATATTCACAGCACTGTCCGGGCGCATAAAAACAACAAACGCATCATATGCCTCCAATGAGAAATATGTTGCTAATGTAAATAAAGAGGTGGTTAGTTCGGTGGATGACACATATAATCCTCTTCTTGAAAAATATATCGGTAATCTTATCCTATGCACCCATACCTACAATAATAAAGAATATGCAGTTCATGGCATTCTAAAAGAATATACCGGCGAATATCTTGAACTTTTGGACGCCGAACTTAAAGCAGATGACATTAGTATTACCATGGCCGATCTTGTATTGCCCAGGACAGCAAATAAAGTGAGAAGCCTTGGAGAAGAAGCTGTGCCAAAATTCAGCCTCCCAAAAGCATTCAATCTTAATTTATATAAGAAAAAGCTTAAAAAATCATCACACGAAAAAAACGAAGAAGATAAGAAAAAACAATAATATTTGGACTTCTGAATTTATTTAATAAACATTTCCGGGTTTATAATCGAGGCTATTCCAAATCCAATTAAAGCAATGCCGATAATTGCTGTAATAATTCTGGTTGGCCCTATTCCGATTCTAGCAGCCATTCTCTTTGTATTGCCAATAAATCCCTTTCCAAAAACACCTACAAAAATGAATGCATATAATCCCACTACAAGTAGCACTCCTGAAATCAACCAATTCATAAAGCTCCCCTTTTGAATACTCTATGATTATTATATATCAGCTCGAATAATTAAGAAACTTGCCTCTTTTGCACTCAAAGTATACTATGTGTTGGAAATGCTTTTTGGAGAATTAACGAAAACTAGTTTATCAGACTTCGGGGAATTGATTCTAGCTTTTTATAAAAAGGTGTGACAAAAGTTTTCAACCCACTTTGGCTTTCATTGAAATCTACAGGACGGAATACATGTATTTGTTAGGAGGGACTACGGATGATTAAAGTTAATAAACTGACACAGACGTACAGAAGCGGGAAAGGGGTATTTGATTTAAATTTTAACATTAAAAAAGGTGAAGTCTTTGGATATCTCGGGCCTAACGGCGCCGGCAAGACTACAACCATCAGAAATCTTTTGGGTTTCACAAACGCTGACAGCGGCACTGCGACAATAAACAACATTGACTGCCGCAAGGACTCAGCAAAGCTACAGGGCATGATTGGTTACCTTCCGGGTGAAATGGCATTTCTCGACAACATGACCGGTATTGAATTCCTAAAATTCATGGGAAATATGAGAAAAACCAAGGATGTAGCACGCCGCGACCGACTTATTGATTACATGGAACTTGAACCACAGGGCAAAATCAAGAAAATGTCCAAGGGAATGAAGCAGAAACTAGGGATTATAACCGCCTTTATGCACGATCCCTCGGTATATATCCTTGATGAACCGTCAAGTGGATTAGACCCTTTCATGCAGGTTAAGCTAATGGATCTTTTGCGCGAAGAAAAATCCAGGGGCAAGACCATCATGATGTCATCCCACATTTTTGAAGAAGTCCAGATGATATGTGACCGCGCGGGAATCATACGTGACGGGAGGATTGCCGCAATAGAGGATGTTCACTCATTGAACGCTATGAAGCAGGAACACTATATCGTAAATCTTGCTGACGAAGAGGACCTGGCCAAGATTATGGCCAGCACACTTGAAACAACCATTCTTGACAAAAATAAAGTGGCAATTTCTGTTGGGAAGAATTACCGGGAAATGTTCAACTTGCTTGCCGGCTGCAACGTAACCGGGCTTGAGTCCAAGCATCAGTCCCTTGAAGATGTCTTTATGAAATACTATGGAGAGGATGGTGAAAACAATGAGTAGTTCATTATTTAAAGCAACCCTTAAATCAAACTGGCCGATTGCACTGGGAATTACATTGTTCATATTGATATATATCTCTACAAGCATTTCAATGTTTAATCCTGAAAATGCAGAGTTTATCGAAAGCATGATAAAGGTGATGCCTGAAGGATTGATGAAAGCACTTGGATTTATAAATCTGGGAACCGATCTTACACAGTATTTAGGTAATTATCTGTATGGATTCATATTCCTTGTGTTCCCATTCATCTATACTTCTGTTGTGGCAAACCGCTTGATTGCGAAGCATGTTGACAGGGGTTCGATGTCATATTTGCTTTCGACACCAAATACACGTGTGAAGGTTGTAACCACACAGGCCGTTTATTTAATTCTCAGCACCAGCGTAATATTTATCGTCCTGACTGGAATAGCTATAGCAATGAGCGCCGGAATATGGCCCGGATTACTGAGCATAGGGCTGTTTATTGTCCTTAATTTAGTAACGCTTGCAGCAACACTTGTAGTCAGCGGAGTAAGTTTTTTGTTTTCCTGCATATTTAGCGAAAGCCGGCTTTCACTTGCTTTTGGAGTAGGAGTACCTCTGCTTTTCGTCGTCTGCCGCATGGTTCACAGTCTTAGTGAAAAAATAGATTGGCTTAAATACCTGTCTGTATATACTGTCGTAGATGTTGAAAAATTGCTTCAAGGGGGTCCGTACGCCTTAAATGTCTCACTTATACTAATTGGTGTTACAGTGGTTCTGTATGGTGCTGCAATCTTTATCTTTAATAAAAAGAGTCTTATAATTTAATAAAAAACATTTACTAAAAGACCTGCTTTCGCGGGTCTTTTTTTATAATGCTATAATTTTATTTATGAGAATATATTCATTTGAACCCATTATAAATAAAGATTGCCGGATTAACGATTGGTCCACAATACTAAAACGATTATCAGCTGAATAAATGTTACTTTTTAACTTCCAAAATATTTAGGATAAACGTTAATTCCTGCTAGTGCTGTGGTATAATTTATTTTAAGGAAAAAGTTACTGATTTCACACACGACACGGGGGATTAATGACATTTAAAGAAATAATGCTTGATATTCTACTTCCCTTTTTAGGCGGTCTCGGGCTGTTTCTTTTTGGCATGAAAATGCTTAGCGACAACTTGGAAAAAACAGCAGGTTCCAAGCTCCGCAGGATGATGGACATCATGACAAGCAATCGTTTTGCAGGGGTTGCAGTTGGAACCGTCTTCACTATGGCAATACAGAGTTCATCAGCAACAACTGTTATGGTCGTAGGCTTTGTTAATGCCGGCCTGATGACTTTGATGCAGGCCGCCGGCGTAATTCTGGGCGCTGATATCGGAACCACGATTACATCCCAGCTTATCGCTTTCAAACTTACGGATATTGCACCAATTTTTCTATTTGTAGGCGTTGCAATGATGTTTTTTGTCAAGAAAAACAAAAGGGCGGCGAGTATTGGTGCTGCAATAGCTGGCTTTGGGATTCTTTTTGTCGGAATGTCTATGATGAGCTCCGGCCTTGAACCGCTGGCGGAAATGGAGCAGTTTACAAATATATTAATTTTATTCGAGAATCCTTTTCTCGGATTACTAGCCGGGGCTTTGCTTACAGGGATAATTCAAAGTTCATCCGCCTCCATGGGGATTTTGCTTGCAATGTCAATGCAGGGCCTTGTTTCCCTTGAAGGCTCTGTGTTTATTATTCTCGGATTTAACATAGGAACCTGTATAACAGCTCTTCTTGCTTGCATTGGGACCAATAAAATGGCAAAGAGAGCAGCCACACTTCATCTTTTATTTAAAATAATCGGTGCTTTTATATTTATTTTGCTTCTGCAATTTCTTCCGGTTACACGCTGGATTTCTGCACTTTCTTCAGACACAACAAGGCAACTCGCTCATTTCCATACCCTCTTCAACGTTGTAATGGTTGCAATTATGCTTCCGGCAATCAAGTATGTCGTATGGATGGCTAATAAAATAATACCTGGCAAGGATATGGAAAAATCACCGCTAAAACTTATGTACATAGAGGATCACATGTTCATAACGCCTGCAATGGCAGTCACTCAAATTGTTAAGGAAGTCGAACGCATGGGTGACTTAGCCCTTAATAATATAAAGGATGCTGTTAGTGTATTCAAAAGTGAAGATTCAGCAATGCTGAAAAGCGTTTATGACCATGAGGAAGTTATAGATTATCTAAATCATGAAATATCAAAAAGCCTGGTCCAGGTAAGTCAGCTGGCGATTTCTCCTGCGGACAGTAAACTTGCAGGTGCTCTTTTTCATATAGTAAATGACCTTGAAAGAATCGGCGACCATGCAGAGAATATAGCTGAATTCGCAGAAAATAAAATAGAAAAACCCATCAAGTACTCCGATGAGGCAATATCGGAACTTGATGAAATGAGTGAAAAAGTATTTAATCTGCTTATTATCGCTTTGGAGATTTTCCATGACTGCGATATTGAACGGGCTAATAAAATCATTCCGGGTCTTGAACAGGAAATTGACGACATGGAAAAAACCCTCAGAAAACGTCATATTAAACGTCTTAAAAAGAATCAATGTACCGCTCGTGCCGGAACTATTTTCATAGATATTCTAAGCAATCTAGAGAGGGTCGCGGATCATTCAACCAACATTGCCTACTCAATTCTAGAAGATAGCTAAGTAAATTAACTTTAATATTACCAGAAACACCCAATCATCCCACCAATGATTGGGTGTTTTAGCGTTTGCACTTCATTCTGTGGTGTGTCAGTGATTAACCCGTTGTACTGATGGAGACAAAATCATTCATAGTAAAGCCTGACACATTCTTGACAGATAGGGGGGGTATCATGCAAACATAACAAAATAAAACATCACAAAAGGAGTGGTTAAAAATGAAAAAGAAAATAATGGTAATTACAACGGTAGCGATTATAATCGCATTGGCAGCAGCAGGAACCGCATTCGCATCAAACGGATACGGCGAAGGAGTCGGAGAACCTCTCGAAGCAGCAGATGGAAACGGCTATGGCAGAAGTTCTGAAAAAGGGACCGGGCAGAGATTTGCAGTACAGGCTGAAATGTATGAAACTGAAGAAGAATTTCACGCAGCAGTACTTGCACAAAAACTTGAAATTCTCGACGCAAAAGAATTCAACGGCAGTATCTCAACAGCAGATGCAGCTGCAATCAGGGAACATTTGACAGCATGCGACGGCACTTGCGAAGTTGAAGGCGAAAATCCTGACAGACCTGAAGACGGTTGGGGAATTTTCGGCAATGGAACATCTGATGGCAATGGCTACAAGAACGGCGGAGCCGGTAATAGCGGCAATGGCATCATGGAAGGCGACTGTGACGAGGACGGCGAACCTCTTCGCGATGGCACAGGAAGTGAAAACGCAAAAGGAAACAGAAATGGAAGAAACGGATAATCAAATATCTAAATGTAACGGGCGGGATTTTCCAAGGGTTCCCGCCCATTATGTTATACTTGATTTGACTTGTAAGGAGATTAATTATGAGCGGGATTCGCATTCTACTCGCAGAAGATGATAGCAACCTCAGAAAATTAATTGCAAAGTACCTTGAAACGGAAGGATATTCCGTTTTTTCTGCTGAAGATGGCGAAAAAGCTCTGGATATCTGGTATGAAACACCTGCAGACCTTGCAATTCTTGATGTCATGATGCCTAATGCAAATGGTTGGGAAGTACTTTCTGAAATAAGGGAAGACAGCGACATCCCGGTAATAATGCTTACCGCAAAACGCGAGGAAGAAGACCGCCTAAAGGGATTTGACCTCGGGACTGATGATTACATTACCAAGCCGTTTAGCACAAGGGAACTCATTATGCGGGTTAAGGCCTTGCTTAAAAGAAGCGGAAAACTATCACAGAAATCGCGAATTGACCTTCCGGGAATATCTGTTGACAGCGATTCTAAAACAGTCCATACGGCTTCCGGAATCGTAGATTTATCCTCAAGGGAGTTTGAACTTCTTCTATATTTTATTGACAACAAAGGACACGCTTTGACAAGGTTGCAAATCCTTGACAGAATCTGGGGCTACGACTATGACGGCGACACGCGCGTTTTAGATACCACAATTAAACGGCTTCGGTACAAACTTGGGGACTGCGGACAGTGTGTTCGCACCCTACGTGGAACAGGTTACATTTTTGAGGTAAAGGAATGAAAAAAACTATTTTCAGGCAATTCCTTTTATACATGATTTTATTCGCCGTTATTCTCAGCGTTACTTCCTGGCTGGTCATTGAGTTTTTCTTTGATAATTATTATTATCTGCAACAGGAAAAATTGCTTGCAACACATATTGAAGAGATTGCAGACGAGTACGAAGAAACCGGTATTCAGGGAATACAGCCACTTATTGATGAATACTATCTTGACCATGGAATGTCTGTTCATTATTTAGATGTTGCAAGCAATGTAATATATGGAACGGAATCTCAGGGAGCGGGCAAACAAGGGCTGCAGGCAACAATAATCAAATCAACGATTGGCAAAGTATTTATATCATACACCGGGTCTGCAAACAACCCAAAGGAATGGCTTACTTATGTAATAAATACAGACGATAGTAATTTTGTTATGGGAAGAATCTCGTATACAAGCATGGATTCGGTTGTAGGCCTTGTACAGCAATTCTTCCTTTATTTCGGTTTAGCACTAATTATTATTTTCCTTATCTTCGCGTATGTGTTTTCAAAAAGCATGTCAAAACCACTTAAGGCACTAAACAAAATCGCTGAAAAAATGGGTCATCTTGATTTTTCATTAAAATATGAAGGCAATAGGAAAGACGAAATCGGAAGACTCGGTATAACACTTAACGAAATTACCGACAAGTTGGAAAATACAATATCACAGCTGCAAGGAGAACTATCAAAAGAAAGAACACTTGACAAGATGAGAAATCAGTTTACAGCACAGGTTTCCCATGAGCTGCAAACTCCCTTGTCCGTTATCAAAGGATATTCAGAGGCCCTTGCCGACCGGATATACTCTTCAGAAGAAACCGCCGGCGTTTATGATATATTGTTGACTGAAGCAGGAAAAATCAGCAACATGGTAGACGATCTATTGGATCTTTCACAGATGGATTCTGGCGCATATATTGTACGAAAAGAAGATTTTAACCTTGTGCAGTTGTTAACCAAGTTATTTAACCGCCATAAAAACCTTCCTTCTGAAAAACAATATGATATGCAGCTTACCATTAACTGCCCTGACAATTATATGTACTCAGGAGACGCCGTTAGACTTGAGCAGGCGTTCAGAAATGTCCTTGCCAATGCCATAAAACATGTTTCCAAAGAAGGAATCGTCAGATTAGACTTAACCGAGAATGCCGGTGCGGTTGCTGTTTCAATATACAACAGCGGTGAAGCTATTCCAAGTGAAGAACTAACCCGCATTTTTGATAGTTATTACCAAGGCAGCAAGAATATGGGCGGAACAGGCCTTGGGCTGGCAATAACGAGTCATATTATTGAACTCCACAGTGGAAGTATTAAGGCTGAAAACCGTGAAGACGGCGTCCTTTTCTCAATCTTCCTTCCATAATAAATGTTTTTTCAATATCCCCCTTCTCAGAGGTTTTAAATCTGTCACATAAATGACAGATTGATTTTATATCCTTAGGTCGGATATTTAAAATTAGAGGTGAGCTATGAAAAACAGAAGCGGTTGGTATCGATATGTATTACAAATATTCTTCTTTATATTTATAGGGATGCTGGCGGTTAATCATGTTTTATCGGAATCAAATGTCACATTATTCCCATTCCTTCCGAATGTATCGCT
>Ga0233412_10000126_pt1 | contig 41625 bp, 62 predicted proteins | sample Na_anoxic_4_MG_FD_180667 | JGI IMG/M metagenome (GOLD analysis project Ga0233412, IMG submission 180667) | Seawater microbial communities from Saanich Inlet, British Columbia, Canada - Na_anoxic_4_MG | ecosystem: Environmental > Aquatic > Marine > Inlet | place: Canada: British Columbia... | reverse complement strand
TAAATGTGCTTATTGTTGATGAAAAGAAAGTTATAGTATAAGAATTTGTACAAATCATTATGTTTCATATTGTAATGATTGTAATCATAAATTAATAATTGATAACAAGAAATAATGACAAAACTCTTAGATAATATCAATAGAGAGTGTAGAAAAATATCTTAATAATTTAATAACTAAATAACTATGAGAGATACTAAAGAAATGATAAATAAACAATGCACTAGGTGTTATAAAAAATATACACTAAAAACAAATGATGAGTGTTATATTCATACTTGTATTCCTTGAATGAGAAACAAAGATTGAAGTTGGAAAGAATAACAGATACATTACACTATCCAATTTATTGAATAATAAGTACATTATAATTAACTAATGAATAATGAAAAGAGAAACCTGTAAAAAATGTGAGCAAGCATTCCTAGACTTAGTAGCTACTCAATGTTGAACTGAAAATGCTTTAGAATGCTTTACTAATGATATAGAAACAGATATGTGTATTAAGTGCTTAGTTAGAATATGTAATAGATATATTAAATAATAAAATAGAAAAAATGAAACATTTAATAAATTTTAGCAATAAAACATTTGCTATAAAATTTCTTGAAACAATAGAAATAAATAAGCATTGAGAAAAATATGAAGTAGAAATAAATACTTCAAATGATTATATGAATGAATACTACGATACAGAGAAACAAGCTGAAACTAGAAAAGCTCAAATAGTAGCTGATTGGTTAATTTATTTAAGTAATGAGAAATAATGAATGAAATACTAATAGTAGATAAAAATTCAAAACTACTACTATCTTATAAAGAATGAGAAGATGTTATAGTAAATGAAAGACTAAAAATAGAAACAAATTGAAATAAATTAGTAATAATAATTGATGCTGATATTGCTGAATGAAACATTAAAACTGACTGAATTAAATACTATGAGGAGTGAAATGAAAAATAAAAAAGAACACATTAAAAGACTAGCTAAGAAAGAAAGGCAAGATTTACTTTGAATAACTAATGAATAAATGAATACGAACCAAAAAATGCGTCTGTTAATAAATAGATATGGAGACATGATCTGAATTGATGATTTATACAATAAGTATAAAGTAGTTCTTAATATTAAGAATGCTAGAGAGATGTCTGATTCTAATAAGAATAAAGAGATTGAAAAGTTTAAAACTTGAATTGAGACTCTTGAATTAAGTCCTGAGTTTATAGATATATATAGAACAGCTATGTATGAGTTACTAAAAAAGAGAGATTAATTAATCTCTCTTTTTTCTTGTTGTAGTTCATCTGCTTAAGCTTTTCACAGGAGGAGCTTTTTTCTTATCTTCTCTTATATATCATTTATAGATTCTATCGAATTCTGCAGTTCATCATACTCACATAACTACTCATAATCATTTTATGATCCTAGTCCAATCTTGTCTTTCAATTCAATCACTTATATCTTTCCATCATGTAAGTACATTTATACTAGAATATCTAGCTCATCAGTAAAGTATTCATGCGTATGGGACAAATCATATTAACTGTCATATAGCTTTTCATGTTGGAGAACTATAGTCTTGTTGATTATGAACAAGTCTTCATCCTTTTCTCAGTAGTTCTTCGTATAATGCAAATAGTAATCATGCGAACATATAGGCCATCATATGTCATCATACTTTACCATATTTCTTTTGGGCTTTTCTTCATCATCCATATCTAAGCATAGCAGAATGATTCAATACAAAGTTTTGAAATACAGTTGCAACTGATGAAGATTTTCTTTCATTTTTAAGTACGAACATAGCTTTTCATTCAAAATGAGTATGTCACATAGCTTTTTTAATAATAGTATCTGCATTATATACTGCGTCAGATTCATTTAAACCTTGTTTTAAGCTTCTTTTATATTCTGAGTACCATAGAACTCTTGAAAGTACAGCATCTGCTTTTTGGATACCATAGAATCAATATTTGTTCCATTTCTCCATTATTCATTTATCGAATTTATCAGTTGTATTTCAGAATAGATTTCTATATTCTCTATTTCTTACAGTTCATGATTTTTCTGAAACCATATCCCATATTTCCTTTTTCCCTACAACTGCTTTTACTATATCTTTATATGCTCCTAAATCTACATTTCCTCATATTGCTACTCATTCAAGGATAGCTGAAGTTTGAAGAGCCATAGTCGTTGGATTAAACCCTAATACAGCTGATTGGAAGTTTCTTACTCATTGTGACACTATTCTGTCAAATCACGTTTGAACTCATAAAACTCATTGTCTTGCAATTACGTCAAGATAGTCTTTCATGAATTTATATCATAAATCTCATAACTTATCTTTTCACCAGGTATTAACTATTTGATTCAATTGTTTAATAGGTTTCTGCATATTAGTATAATAACTAACATTAGATACATGAGTTTTGAATATTTTATCTGACATAAGTTCAGGAACTACTTCAAGTCCTGTAGCTTCTTTTGTAAATCATTGTTCTGTTTTAGTCTTTCTGAATAAATTACTTCAGTTATCTATGGTATTTGGATCTATTGTACTAGCAAATTTATCTTGATTACTAGCCCAATCCATTTGTATAGGGAAATATTCATCCATAAGAGTAATCATTTCATTATCTACAAGTATTTTAGTTTCTTGCATTTGTTTACCTAAGTCTTTGAAAACTGATTGCATATAATCATACATTTCCTTTTCTTCTTTTGTAAGATATGTATCACTTGCTTGTTCTGTTAAAGTATCTGAAAATGTAGTAGGATCTTCTCAGGCTTTTTTCATCCTAGCTATTAATTTAATCTTACCTTTTCAATCACTTCTTCTAGATAATCAATGGAATGTTATTTTTTTCCATCATTCTTTTGTTATTTTTAATTCTTTAGATAATTTATCGAATTCTAATGCAATAGCTTCCATATAATCCCTATGTTTATTTATAGGAGTTTCTATGAAATTATAAGCCATTCTAGATAAGTTTAATTCTTCATCTAATAACCATTCCATAGGTGTAGCATCTAGTAAAGCGTCTTTAGTTCTAATCTTAGCTTTTATACCTAATTCTGCTATTCTACTCTCTTTTTTAATAGTTTCAGAAGCTTTTAATGGTTTAGTTGATTCTATTTTAGTTAATCCTGGTTCTGCTTTTACTCTTTCTTGTTCTATTTTTTGATTAAATTCTTGATCCTTAAATTCTCTATATTGCTTACCTACTTTTTTATAATATTTAACTGTATCTAATAATGTATTTAACTCATCTATTGTTAGATTATAAATACTTTGTTTTCTAGCTTCTTCTATTTGATTATAAAATTTTTCATCCTTTAGATATTTTTCAAATATTTCTAGTTCTTTAGCTGTAAACTCTTGTCATGTCATCACATTATCTACTGCTTGAACTTCTTTACTTCTTTTTTCAGGAACTTTTTTAAGTGTATACTCTTTATTAAACCAATCAAAGAATGCTTTTTTACTCTCTACGTCTATTGTAGATTGTTTTCTAAGCTTATCTACTTCGTTTCTTACTTCTTTAGCTTTAGCTTGTTTATTTACCCATAATCTATTGATTTTATCTATAAGCTTTATAACATCAGAACCTCTAACTTTATTTTCTTTAAGCCATTTTTTAGCTTCTCTTATTATAGCTTGTTTATCTTTTCATGAAACAACTGTATCTAAACTTGATTCTAGATTATCAAAGGCTTCTTTACCTTTAAATATTTCATCTTGGATTTTAGTTAAATCTCAAAACTTCTTTGTCATTAAATCCATGAAGTGTTGTTCAAATTTAGCTATATGTTTAGATAGTTGTTTAGATATTTTTGGAAGTAATCATTCTTGTAATGATTTCATAATATCTTTTGTAAAACTATCTTTTAATATTTTATAATAACTTAATCCTACATCTTTTGGTTTAACAGCAATTTCATTTGTAGTCACAAGACTTGTTGGAGTAGTTCATTCTTTATAACCTATAATATCTTTACTCATTCTTCATTCTAACATAGTGTTTAATGTTTCGAAGTATGGTCAGTTTATATCATTAGTAAACATCATTATAGAGTCTTTCATAGGCTCAAATAATTGATTTATTTTACCTGGATCTGCATATTCAGCTAGAGCTCATTTTATTTCTGCAGGTTGATTCTTTATATATACTCCTGTAGTTCTGATATATGGAGGATCCAAATATGATATAGTTTCTTTATTATTCAAAGTCTGTCACATATCTGTGATAAATTCTTTACCATCCTGGTTATATATATTGATTTTATCTCAATATTCTTCAAATACTTTTTGATATTTAGTTAATCAATCTATCATTTTATTTCTTACATTCACTACATTTTGGAATCATGAACTTGCTGATACTACTTTTTGTCAACTATCTCATCTTTGTCTAAAATGCCTAGACATACTAACTAGCATTGCACTTTCTACATCCCCTGGTTTAATATTTATATCATCATATTTATCAAGTACAGTTGATATTTTTTTACTAATTTCAGGATATCTATTTTCAAAGACTGTTCTATCATTTAGAACAAGCTCGGTTGCTGTATCTAGCTCATTTCATTCTAAAACTTTTCAATTCTTTTTAGCTTCTTCTGATAAATGTTCTTTTAACCACTCTCTGAATGTTGTAGTAGTTTCTCATTTTATGGCAAGCTTAGTATCAGGTCTTTCTTCAAAGAATTGTTTAGCATATTGTGGGTAGAATGATAATTCAGCTAACTCTTTAAATTCTTTAGATCATACTTCTACTCCATACTCATCCATTATTTCTTTAATTTCAGGTATATGTGCTAATTCAACTCATATTTCTCATATGATTTTATCGTATGCTGAATCTACTAATCCTATAACATTTACTTTTCATTCTTTAATAGCTTTTACAACTTCATATTTTTCCTTATCAAAATGATTTATGTGTAATTGTTCAATACCTGATTCTATCATTTCTTTTGCGAAATAATAAACTGTACCAGCTCATCAAAAAGGCTCTACATATGTTTTAGCTCCTTGATTGGTAGCTTTCTTTATCATAGGAAGTAATATATTTTTGAATGTCATAGATTTATTACCCATAAGAGAAAATGGAAGCTTTACTCTAGCTCATTCAGGAGCATTAACTATATGCATTCTAGCTCATATTTCTTTTAAACTCTTACTTAATTGTCATATATTAATTTTGAATTCTTCAGCTTTTTTAAATAACTTATCATACCCTAACATATCTAGAATATTTAATCTTTGTTGATTATTAATTCTACCTGTAGGAGCTTTAGCAACTTCTTTTGTTTTTCATTTTATTGAGTCATAAAAGAATTTAGATTCTTCTTTATTGATCATATTTTTTTGAACTGCTAAATCGGTTGCTTGTTTAACTATATCAATTCAATGTTTATTCAATAATTTAGTTATATCATTTACATTTGGCTGTTTAGATATTTTAGCAATTTCAGTAGCTAATTTATTGTCTGCTCTTTCTTTTTTTATCTTTTCAGAAATCGGTGTTTTTTTCTCATTTTTTTTCGTGTCTATTTTTTGACCCTTTTCTTGGCTTAAATTAGCCTTTATTTTTTCTGAAGTTTTTCCGTAAACTTTTACGGGATTTTTAGTTGACTTTCTTGATCTAGTTTTTTCTATTTTTGGGAAATGAGTTCATACTCATAAATTTGGAAAACTTTCTTTAAAATTCTTAAATGTATTCAATAATTTTTCTGAAAATAAAGTTCATTTCATAGCTCACATTTCATTAAGCTCTTTCATTATTTCAGTTTTTCTTTGATTTTGTTCTGTATCTTTGAAATCTTTAGGATCTAATCCTAGTTCTTCCATGTCAGCTTTCGTTTGAGTATCTGCAAACTTACCTGTTTCATCTTTAGCAACTTGTATGGTTTCTAATTCTGTAAGCAATTTAAATGCTTTTGATTTTTCTTTATTAGCAAATATTTCCCCTTTTCTAATTTTTCATATATCATCTATCCTACTTTCTCTCTCCATATGATCTTTAGCAAGATTCATTAATTCATCAGGTTCTACTTGTGAAGTAATATTATTATCTGACAATATTTTATCTTTATTTATAGATGCATATTTTGCTACTGCTTCATTTATAAACACACTATAAACTTCTTTATAATCTCCTGACTTAAATCTTTCTACTGTTTTTCTAGCTTCAGCTTCTCATTTACTTTTTAGGTATTTTTCAAGAGATATTCAAGAAAATCACATATTTTCTCCTCATTGTCTTCATTCTTTATTTTGCAAGGCGTGTTGTATTTCATGTATCAATGTTTCATGCTGTTGTTCATCAGTTTCATTCTTATTTAATTCTATTTCTATTTTATGAATATTTCATGTTTCTTTATGTACAGTAGCTATAAATCTTCATCTACTTCTCATATCTCCTCTATATGCTACCTCAACATTTTTTAGTCATGGATAAATTTTATATAATTCATCATGTTTTAATATATGTCAAAGTTTAGAAGTTAAATCATTATCGAATTCGTCAACTTCAGGTGGTTTTGTATATAAAGATTTATCATCCTGGATTTCAAATAACACTTCTCAATCCTCATCTTTAAAACTTTTAGATCAATTTTTTGGATCTTTTATTGTTATTAAATTTATTTTTCATCATGAAAACTCTGCAAATTTCTCTACATAAGGCTCTGCTTTTTCTAGAAAATAATCCTTTAATCTAACATAAGATTTTTTTAATTGTTGTCAGTATTCTTGTGATATATCTCCATTAATAATTGAAGCATCAATATCTGTTATATAATTATCATCTCCTTTTTTAGCTCTTTCTATTAATTGTTTTTTCTGTTCTTTTAATACATCTTTAATCATTTCTGATCATCAAAAATAATCCGAAACAACTCAGGCTGTTCAGAATACTCATCAAGTTACTCATCATAAAGCAAACGCTTCTGCTGTAGTAGGTTTATTTAAATATTCATCTATATTTACCTCTCATTTTCAACTAGCTATACTTAATGCATTTTCAGAAGCATATCATTGATAAACTTCTTCTAATCATTCAACTACAACATTCCCTGGGATTTTAGCTGTATTTAATAAATGTTTATAAATTCATTGAGTTTTTATAGGAGCAAATGTTGATATAAATTGTCATGCATCAGTTACTGCTAACTTCATATTATCTTGGAATACATCCATTCAAGCTTCAGAAGCCTTTTCTTCAGATAATCATTGTTTTAATGCATCGTTATAAGTTGATCAAGCTTCTACATAACTTTCAAATGTTCTAGATGATAATCATGCAAAAACTCATGATGTAACAATAGTAGCTGTAGTTCATAATCACACAACTCATGCTCATATAGTTCATACTCAGGCTCATATTCAAGCAGTTTCAGCTCCTGCTATCATGAAAGGTAATGATTGTGGGAATTTTTGAGTCCAAAACCTAGGATCTCACATTTGTTCTATATCGAATTCTTGTGTTATTGGATGTTGAAAATCAACTTCCCTCATCCTTTTCTCTCCTGTTTCAGTAAAACTTTTTCAAATTTCTTCAGCTCATCCAAATCTTAAAGCTCATCATACTCATGACATAACTTGTCATACTCATAAATCTAATGCTTGTCATATTTCTCAAAGAGCTCATTCTCATCATCTCGCTTCTAATTGCATTTTTCTTTGCAAATCTACATCGAATTCTTCAGGTTTATATTCTCTTAATTGTGGTCACTCTTTTTCTTGAGTATCTATATATTGATTTCTTTTTTCAATCATTGTATTTAATAATGATTGATCCTTTTTTCATAATCATTCCATATAATTAACTCAATCCTCACTATAACTATATTCAGCCATTAATGTATTGGATCTCTTTCTATCTCTTGTAGCTTGGGCTTGTTGCATTTCTTCAGGAGTAGCTCACATTAAGTCTGTCGCTCTACTTATTAATGTTTTAGTTCACATAGGAGCTATTGTACTTAATACTGCTGAGCCTAAAGAAGCCCCAGGATTATTAATATCACTAGGACTTTGTTGTTCTTCAATTACTCTTTTTTGTCTTACTTGTATTGCCATAATTTACTGTTATAAAGAAGGTAAAAGTTCTTGTAGTTTATCATATCATGCATCATCATTAAAGAAACCTTTTTTAAGTCATTCTTTATCAAATATTCAAGCTTCTTTTAATATTTCAAGCATTTCGTCTTCAGAATAACTTTCTAAAGAGTCTTTAACTGTTTTTACTATAACATCAGCATTAGTTTCATTAGTTAAATTATTTACTAATTCTGCTTTTATATATGTATTATAAATATCATCTGAAGATTTTTTCAATAAGTCATCCACATCTCAGCTAGATATATCCCATTTTCAGATATTATCTTCTAATGTTTTATCTACAAATTCAGGTGTCATCTTAGTCACTGCATTACTTGAAGAAGTTTTTTGTAATTTATTAAAGTCTTCAGCAGTTGTTATATTATATTGTTCAGATTCTTTTAATTTATCTGCTTCTTTTTGTTCTGATTCTGTAAGCCCTGTCTTTTTATATTGTCATTCTACAACTAATCTAGTTGGATCTATCCCACTTGATATTAATTCCTGATACATAGCTTGGTCTTCTCACTTTAATTGTCACATTATTAGCTTAGTTTGTTCTGCTGATGTTAAGTCTTTCATTAACTTATTTCAATTAACTGATGGAACAATTTCAGCTCAATACCCATTATTTGAATATCTTTTCATTGCATTATCTACAGTCATATTTGGATATGTAGAAGTTTGGAATAATAATATATCTCTACCAACTATTGCATCTTCTACTGAGTTATATCTAGCAAAATTTCATCCATCTAAAGCTTCAGATCCTTTTTGTATTTCAATACCATATTGTTTAAGAGTATTGGCCCATTGTTCATTGTACTTTATATTTCATGGATTATTATTTTTAAATGAAGCATTATTTGGATATTTTTCAGCTAAATTAGTAAAATCTGTACTTCAATATTGAGTTTTACCTGGTATAAATTCTAGTCAGTATTTAGACTCTAGTCATTTTAATTCTATTCTTTGCTTTTGTAGATCTAATGCTGTTTTTTCTATTTCACTTTGGACCTTATCTCATTTTTCTATATCTCATAAAACGCTTGTATATAAGTCAAATTGAGCTTGAAGTCATTCTAATTTTTGTTCTCATCTAGATATTTCAGCATCTGCCATTTCTTTAATTGTTCATAGTCTATATTTTCTTACTGCTGATAACTCATTTATTTGCTTTGATATGTTAGATTCTTCTTTAGCTATTAATTGTTCTCTTTTTGCAGGATCTATTACATTAGCGTATCTTTGCATTAACTCAGGTCTTGATTTATTTAGATCTACTTCTAAGTTACTTATCGCACTATCTAAATCAGCAACTCATCATGTTTTTAATCTCATTTTTTCTACTATATCTCATTTACTAAATGAACCTACAGCATCAGCATATTTTTGTCATAATGCATATTTTTTGTTTAATATGTCATTTCTATCTAAATCATATGGATTTGTAAGATTATCTTTTTGTGTTTCTGTAGAATAACTAAAACTATCTGAATTGTCAGTTGTTGGAGTAGTTTCTGCAGGTGGAGTTGTTCCTGTAGGTGCAGGAGTAGTTTCTTCTACTGCTCCTGCATATGTTGAAAGATTAGTGGTATCTATTGTTCAAGTATTAAGTTCTTGAGCAGGAGTAGGAACATCTAACGAACCTTTTCAGCTTAATAATTCTTCTTTAGTTGCCATAATTTTTAATTAAAAAAGTAAGTTTTGTTTATTTTTCAAATCCTGGTTAGAGTATGTTTTATTCTTAGATTCAGTTGGAGTTGTTAAACTAAAATCTGTATTTTCTTGTCCTTGTTGAAATTGTCTTGTATATTCTGATTGTCTGTTTTCTATTTCTTTTAATGTATCAAAGTATGTTTGTGCATCTTGATTTTCATTAATATCTGTTAATCATCTATTGAATGTAGTTTTGATATTATCTTTTCTATCTTCAAGTCATTCTCTTTTTCTTCTTCAATATTCTTCTCTATTGTATTCATCTTTTCCTAATTGGTCAACTGTTTCTCAAGCTTCTTGTGTTTGAATTCAACTTCATATAATATTTCTTTTTCAGTAAGCATTTTGAGCTTTACTCATAGACTTAGCAAAAGTAGTATTGATTTTAGCTAAATCTATAGCTGTATCTGTTCTAGAATAATCAATTAATCTATTTAATATATTTTTATCAACATTATAATCTGAAGTTGTTCTTTCTCTTTGTCTATTAAAATATGGTTCATAATATGATTTTTGAACTTCTTCTATATTTTTTCTTTCTTCATCAGATATATTTTTTTGTTCATATTGTGGAAATATTGTAGATTCAGGTCCATTTTTATCAACTAAATTTTGAGTATTAGACGCACTATTTTCACTTGCATTTGTTAGTTTTACTAATCATCCTGCAGTTTCATCATATTTATATCCTTTTTCAGCAATTTGAGAGTTTACCCAATCTTGTCCTTTTAATTTTACAGCATTTTTAAGTCCTACTAAATTATTAGGATTTGTTAAATCAATATCAGCTGAATTTGATGATCAAGAATTTGTAGATTCTTCTTTTTGTCCAAGGTCTATATTCTTTATTTTTTCATCTTTTAAAGATTTTAAAACTTCATCATATAATCATTGTTCTTTCAATGCAGAAACAACTTTATCTTTTCAATGTTTTTTATAAGCATCCCTTAATCATTGATAATTATTATTGGTTAATGCTGTTATATCTATTTTAGCCATAGTTATTTTATATTAAATATTAGAAAAACAAGTAGCGTACAAGCCTGCTGTTAGATTATCAACAACATCCCAGGTTACAATAAATCAATCACTGGTAAATTCTTTTAAATGTCAGCTAATTACAAGTCATCCACTTTCTAAATGAATAAGTAATGCATTGCTTCAGGTAAGAGTAGTTGTAACATTAGTCTTATTTCAATCATCATCATAATATCATAATCAAACTGTATTAGTTCAAAATATCATAACTTTTTTAGGCTCAAATCAAAATCAAGAAAATGTAGTATCTCATCAAACTGTGATACTTCTCCAATCTATAAGAGAATATTTCGTATCTGCTATTCATCATCATGATGATCATCCTATTGGTTTAAAGACTTGTCAATCCCATACATCCATTACTTCATCCACCTTATTATACCAAGTCTGTCATTCGTATCTTCAGTATACTGGTTCTTCAGCTTGTTCAAATTTTTCAAGTCTTTTACTTAGAGCTTGTATTTGGAGTGATAAATCTTGGTTTGTAATTCACATATTCTAATAATTATAAATAGGAGTAAAATATATTTCTGATCATAAGAATTCATAAAATCAAGCTCATGCTCCTGATTGAGTAATTTCTAGCTTAAGTTGTATATCTCTTCAAATATTAGACAAAAATGCTTCAAATTCAAATTCTGTTGTTGTTTTTACTAATGAATAGGCTCATCATTCTATACTTACGTATAACTTAAATATAGTTTCTTTAGCACATGGCACAAATGACATTTTAACTCTTTGATGGATTTTCTTAACTTTTTCATCTCCTAAATTTAATCTTCAGGTTTCAATAGTTACTGTTATATCATCATCTTCAACTCAATCCATAATTTGATACACATTTCATCCTTGTCAGAATGTAGCTATTCATCCACAATCTTTAGCACAAGTCCATTCTCATGCAACAGGAGAGCCTGTTTGACTTGCTTCAGTATATTTAGCTGTAGCAAATACTGAATTTCCCATTTGGAAGCTTTTTTCTATATCATATATATATACAACACTCGTCATTCCTAGATAATATTTATCATTTGATACGACACCATGAGCTCTTGTTGTAGTATTTGTATGAAACTCTAAATTATCTGATAGACTTAGTCATTCTTTAACACTACTATTGTCTATAGCGTTTAACATTTCAATTCATTCGTTTGATAAAAAGAATTGCATATTATTACCATTTGCAACACTTCATCATGAAACAGCTCCTTTATGTGTAAATACATAATTTACAGAGAAGTTATCAGGACTATCTCAGGTAATATCAACTCTAGCAGTAGCAAAATATATTACAATTTTTCATTGTATATTTTTAATACAAGTTGGAGTACCTAGATTTTGTAATTTAATAAAATTATTCTTTGGGAAATAATCTCATACACCTAAATCAGAAAAATGGATATAAGGAGTATCTCAACTAAGACTGACATACCACAATCTATTATGTTCTACTACTCATCTTAGAGGTGTAATAGATACTGAAGTAAGGTCTGTAAATCAATTAACAGCATCATATTTATACAAATCTTGTTCTCATATAATATACATAGCATTTGTAGATTCATATATCACATATGCTTCTGTAGTTGGTATTTTATCAAATTCTCAATATATATATATTCTATCTTCAGTATTTGAAGTAATTAATTTTGTTTCTCAATTTATTACAATATATTTTCAAATGAAATCATTAATTGTCATTCATCATATATTTGTTATATATCTTTTATCTCATGCAGTTGCATTTCATGATGATCAAGTTCATGATTCAGCACTTCAGATAGACCTGAAAGGAATAATATCCCAATAGCTTCATACATTAGATATATTAGCAATTGTTCACGTATTAGTCCACGTACTTCATACCAATCTTTGAAAATCAGCATTTTTACATCTAAAATAGTTAGCAGTAGAAATTGCTATAGGATTAAATCAAATTCAACTAACTAGTCATGTAGTTTCATTCGTTCATAGTAGTTCTATTGTAGGTCTTTTTTTAAATCCCATTTTATCTGTATAATCTATATTCTCTGCTGTATATAGACTATTTTTATTATTTCATATAAATGATTCATTTGAAATTAAACCAAGTTTGTAATTATCAACTACAATTTTATTTCTTTTAACTCATTTAAAGTTTATCTTTGCTTTAAACATTGTTCTAATTATTTATACAATAAATTACTCTAACCAAAAGTTGTCAATAGTTTCTTGCATTTTTCATTCTGCATATTGTAATTCATTTGAAACTTCTCCCCAATCTCTTTGATTTTTATGATATTCTACAAGAGAATAATTTATAATATTTCTATCAAACTCTGCAGGTAAAACTGGTTCATCTAAGTCATCTACCATGTCTGTTAATTTTTGAATATATTCTATATAAACAGGAAAGTTTGGTGTTTCTTCAAATATAATTTTATTAACTCATCATACTCTTTGAAATCTATATTCATCTTCTATTGGATCTATTTCTGAATATCTTCATGCAGACTTAAGATAAACTTTTACAGGTTGTAAATAATCTACTGGTAAAGTTCATACTGAGTCTGTTAATGTTACTAATGTTTTTACTGTTTTTATAGATTGTTGTACACTTCTATCTTGTATAGCCTTTAAATATACTTCATTATATCAATCATTTAATGCTTTTTTATTATCATCTCATCAAGCTATCCAAGTAGTTCTTGTATCAAGATGTTTTTTCGCAAATTTAGTTTGTAGTTCTAAAAAATTCATAAGATTTTAATTAAATATTATTGATATTAATATAATATAATTATAGTTTTTTGCAATAAAAAAGCCACTTATAGAAGTGGCAAAGAGTATTTAGCCCTAAGTTAAATATAATATTTTCTCATTTTTTTAATATTTTGAATTGGATTTATGAGTAGCACTCTAGTTTTATGAAGTTTATTTTCGCTATCTGTAGACCATTCTAAATTTTTATAATAATTATTTAATTTATTTCAATCTATATGATTAACTTGTGGTTTATTTTCTGGATTATCTATAAAGGCTAATGCTACTAATCTATGAGCATAAAAACTACTTATATTGCATTCCATATTTAGAGTTACTCTTTTATAACCTTTAGGTGTTATGGATCATTTTAAGATTAATCATTTATTATGATATGATTTTATATTACCATAATTACTAATAGTATATAATCACTTATATCAAGATATATCTTTCCAAATTTCTTTCATAATTTTAAATAAGTATTAAATACTTGTTTGTGGTGGTACAAATATTTACATATATATTATAACTAATTTATATAATTAATCAACTTATTTTTTAAAAACTCTCAAGCGAGAAGCTTTTGAAATAGCTTTTTGATGATCCATTGGTAATTTTTCTAATTCTTCGACCTTTCATCCTATCTGATACATTTTTAGATACTTTTCTAGTAGTTTATCTTTCATTACAAGTGTTCTAGCTGTTGGATAGTATAAACCCTTATCAACTGCTTTTTTAAGGTTTTCTAGGCTCATTTTAATAGGCTTTCAGGATACACTTCATAAACTATCTACTATTAATCATTTAAAATAAGTATGATTATGTCAATATACTGCTCAATCTTCAAATTCTGATATTTCTTGTTCAGTTATTATTCAGTCTTCTCTAGCTTTTTTATACCATAATCAAGCATATTTGAGTCATAATCCAAACGCATATCCTTTATTATATAATTCTTCAAATTCTTTACTTCTAATATCTAATGGAATAACTCAAACAACTACTTCAGTTCTCTTATATATAGCTTCTGTAAACCAGGTATATATTTTTGCAAAATACGCTCCCCATGATTCATACCATCTTTTTTGTTCTTCAGCTAATTTTAAAGTTTTTATAATAAAATCATTATCTACTTTAATTCCCCATTGGATCTGAATAATCATATATAAAGTATAAATACTACATCCATTTCTAGTATATCTTTCTAAATTTTGATTATAGAATTTTATTAAATTTGTAAACATAAGTTTATTTTAAAACATTAAAAGTATCACTTAATTGTATATTTCTAACTACTCAATTATGTATTTTAATATGTATATCTGATTCTATAGTACATGTTCAAATATCTAAAGTTGGATTAGCAGGAAATTTAACATCTATTTTAGCCAATCAATCAGTTTCTTCTAAAATTATATCATTAAATTGAAAAGCCCAATCAGGATTAATAATTCAATTACAATATATTTTAAAATAAAAATCAGCTATTGTATTTATTCTACTATCTCTATATGAATATAATAATTGAAATTCATCTGATTTATTAATATCTTGAAAATCTAATTTTTCAAATTTAATAAAATTATTTATAGGAGCATAATGATAATAAATATGTTCTATACTATACATAAAGAAAGTAATTACACTTCATATTATTAACCATAATCCTACATTTAGAATATTATGAGTTACTTTTTCTTTCATCATGCAATTTTAGATAATAAACTTTCTGTAAATTCTTTAGATACTTCAATTCATAAAATCATTCATGCAGAACTAGCTCATACAATATCAAACATTAATGGTACATCTAGTTTATTTATAAATCAATATATGTGCATTAATAACCATACTACAAAGAATACACTTCAAAATACTTCTTGTCTTTTTAATGTTATTTTTTTATTTGTGATTACTCACACTATAAATCAAATTATAAATCAAATTATAACTCAGATTAATATTCAGATTAATAAATTTTCACTATAAGTCATTTGTTACTTAATTATATTATATCCTTTCCAAACTACCCATCATCAGATCCTTACTCAAAGATAATATATAACTCTCTTTAATATAAACACTTTACACAATTTCATGATATTGTAAAATAAATCATCACAATCAACTCTTTCTTTTGTCTTAGTAGAATATAGATAATCATGGATAACGGCACCGATTAATGTATCTGTAGCCATAGGAGTACCTATAATATAAAATAATCTAGGAATAGAAGCTCAGTTAAATATAAATCACTTAGGAATATTTATAGTAGGTCATTCTCATTTAGTAATTATATAATATGTAAAATCTTCTAATAATACCCATTTATTTTTTCAAATAGGACTTATTTTTAATCTTTCATATATTGATACTAAGGCTTCTCTTTCCATAGTTATATATTAAATAGATATTTTTTTCCAATTACTATTCGTAAATTGATATTGATAAATATCATCTGTTGATCTATATAAATTATATATATTTGATATATTATCTCAATTAGATATAGATAAATATCATCATTCTGCAACGGGTAATAAAAATCATGTAACAACTGCTGTTGATATATCCCATAATGTAGACAATTTATATTGATGTATTGAATCACTAGTGCTTCATCACATATACATATATTCTCAATCTCAACTTATAGCTATTGAATTTGGAGTTGTATCTTGTGCAGATACTAATTTAGATTTACTACTATAAGATGCTGAACTTACAAGCCAAGGAGTTGATAATGTATATTGATAAATTACATCAGTTGCAGTTCAAGCTATATACATTTTAGTTCAATTATCTCAAAATGTAATTCAAGTTGGTATAGAGTCTTCAGTAATAGCATATTGTCAAGTAAATGAACAAGTAGTTATATCATAAGCTGTAGACATTGTATATTGGAATACATCATCTGATGTAATATCAACAAAATATATTTCTGTTCAATCTGTACTTATTGTTACCTGTTGCACATTTAAAGATTGTGCAGAATAACTGAATGAAGCTATATATTCTGCAGTACTTAAATCATAAGCTATTGCTAAATCATATTGGAAAAAACTATCAGATCCATTTCATATACCATATAAATGCAATCAATCACTTGATATAACTATAGAAAATAAGCTATTTTCTATATCTGTTACATTTAATGTACTAACTTTTTTATATAATGCTGAATCTTCTGTAATAGAAGATGGAATAGATGGAGAATTATTTAAATTACTATTTACTTTAGATGTATATAATCCTCATTGTTCAGAAACTATATTAAGTAATGAGTATGTTGTTCAAGATCCCCATGAAGCTAAAGCTCATGTAGAAACATCATCTAATAATGCAATTGTACCATTTTTATCTGGCATTATATATGTTCTAGTATTTCATGTTGTAATAGATGATAAATCTAGGTCTATAATTTTAGTTATGTCAACATTATTAAATATATTAAATGTATTATCTGCAAAACTATTTCCTGCTACAATAGAAGCCCAAGTTCCATCTCATCTCCAAAAAGTAGATGAAGTAGCTCATGTTCATGATCCTAAATTAGCTATTGGAAGATTTCATGTAATATATGATCAAGATAAATTTAATGCAGTTCAATTCCAAGTTCATGAAGCAATTGTTCATAATGTTGTTATATTTGAACTTCAAGCCCATGTAGATAATGCTGTATTTTCTACATTTCAAAGTCATACATCCGAACTATCAAGAGTAACAATTCATGTTTTTCAAGATACTGAACTTACTGCTCATGTTGGAGTTGCTAATTGTTTAACATCTCATGCAATTGTAGGACTATCTGATATAACTATATATGTTAATCCTCAATCTGTTTGAACTGTAAACCAATCTCATCTTTGACTAGTTTGTACTGACGCATTAGCTAATGCTGTAGCTAAATCTAAAAAATCTCATATATATTCTGATATAGATAAATCAGGAATATATGTATTTGATATTTTAGAGTCTGATCCTAATGGCACATATCAATTTGCTACTCATTTTTCAGAAATTAATTGATAACCACTTAAATCTTGATCTCATGTATTAATTCAACTTTGATTTGATAAAATCGTATCTAAAGCTGAAGTAAAGTTAATTTCTGTTAATCAACCATTTCATACTGAATAAGTTGTATCAGTAAAAAGAGCTCAAACAGGTACTGCTGTTTCAACTGTTAATCAATATTCAACTCAATTGTTAGTAGCATTTATCTGAAGAATGTTTCAGGCTCATGAATAAGGTGATTCAGTATCAGAAAGTCACAAAAACGTAGTAACTCATCATCATGATAATAATATTCTAATTGCCACATCTCAGTTAGAATCTAGTACAAATTTTAATTGCTCTAAATCATCCCTTGATAGTACATTAAATTCATCTTGTAACATAATTTTTTTTTAGAAAGTAGTAATTATTCTTACACTTCATGCAGGTGTAAATTTATTTGCTTCTAAGTCATCTATATCTCATACTAAAACAGCAGAGGCAGGTCAAACCCCCTCTGCTGTTTTTAATCAAACACTTCAGCCTGTTAGACCAAATTTAGTATATTCTTTATCTTCTCTAGTTGTCATAATCTATTATTTAGATAATAAATCTATAAGAGTTTCTTTTTTAGCATTTTGAGGAAGTTTTATATCTCTTGCCTTAATTTCTTTAACTAAATCATTATAACTCATTTCAGAAAGTTCAACTGTATCTTTAGTTTCTTCAGGAGTATCCATTTCTTCAATTATTTCATCCAAAGCTTCTATTCATACTGCAGGTTCTTCTTGTGCTTCTGTATCTGATATAAATGCTTCTAATTGTTCAATTGTAACATTAGAGTTTTCAGTAACATATCATTTAAACTCATTAAATAATGCATTTAATTTTTCTAATCTTTCAGTTGCTACTGCATTTGTAGTTTTTAGGCTATTCATTTCTGCAACTAAAGTTTGGTTAGTTTGAATTGATTCTAATAGTTCTAATTCTTTATTTGAAACAGCTATTTTTTTATCATTGATTTCTTTTTCTATTTCTTTTAATGCTTCTGTTTTTTCAGCAACTTGAGTTTTTAATAGTTCTGCTTTATCGTTTTCAGCTTTAATTCTAGATTCTTGGAAGATTCATCTTTTAGTTTCTAGTTTAGCTTCATTTTGCATATTTTTAGCTTCATCCAAAATAGCTGTATTTGAATTTTCTTTATTCATTAACTTAGATTCTCTTTTTTCAATTTCGATTAATCTAAGAGCATTTTGTTGAGTTTCATTTGCAACTTTTTCTTCTTTTTTTCTTAATTCTTTATAATTTTTTTCATTATCTTCAGCAAATTGAGATAAAATACCTTCTTTTTCTTTTCTCAGTTCTTCGTTATCAATTTTAGCTTGATCTAGTCTATCTACTTGGACAGTAATATCATTTTCAAGTCTTTTATTTGTAGAAACGAAATTCTTATTTAAAGCTTCTAATTCTTTATTTTTCTTTTCGTTTTCTTTTAAAATAGCTTCAGTTTTCTTTAGAGCTATTCTCATTTCAACTAATTGTTCTATTTCAACACTCATAATAATATTATTTAGTAATTAAAGTATTTGTTTTAGTATAATCTTTATTAATCTTTTTACAATATTTTATATACGTCTTTGTAATTTCTATTAATTCTTTTTCGTGCTGTTTGCTTATCTTAATCTCATTTTTTCTATTATGTTCTTCTATTCTCTTAATACGCTCTTTGTTAGATATTCTTTTAGGCATTTTAGGTTTGGTTATATTTCCATATAAATCATCAAGTTGTTTTTCTTTTTCATCTACATACTTTAGATATTTCAGATGAATATATATTTAAATCCCTATAAACATTTGACATACTTTCCCAAGTCTTTATGAATTTTCAAGTTTTAGTATATTGGTCTACCTTTATACTACAATTACTTAATTTTCAAGTTTTTCATTTATTAGGTCATTTATATCATAAAACATCATATTTATGTCTTTCATTTTCACTTCTTGTTACCCATTCTAAGTTTTTTATCCTGTTATCTCATCTTACTCAGTTTTTATGATTACACTCTAATTTAGGAGTTTTTGCAAAATATTGTAAAACTAATCTATGTACTTTAAATTGTTTTATTTTATCTCATTTAGATAAGTTAACCTTAAGATATCATCATCTTTCTTCGCTAGCCACTAATATTTTAACCTTAGTATCTTTAAAACTTTTTACTTTTCCTAAATTACTTATTTGATACTTTCATTCGTATCAATCTATATCTTTCCATATTTCTTGCATAGTATTTCTACTTAAACTAACACTTGAATAGGCTGTTCGCTAGTACCGAGTCAAATGTTAGTTAAAATAGGCGAACATTTAAACTAAGCAATTTGATTATATTTATATATAATTTAATAGCAACTATTTATTTTGAAAACTGCCTAGGGCTAGCTAGCTGTTTTATTGGTAAGCTTACCATTAGCTCTCGGATTTGTGCAGACCAAATTACCATAGAATTTCATTGTAGTTTGAAATGCAGGGATTCTAGCACCATTTGTATCATAAACATTAGTCATGATAGAACCTGAACCATCAGCTAAATATTGAAGTTTATTCAATTCAGCTAGTGAGAATGAACTTGTATCTAATACAAATAAGTTTCCAGCAGGACAGTCGTAATCAGAAACCATAGGAATTGGTTGTGATCCAACTGAAACTTCTAGACCTTTAAATCATCCTTTTAGATCCACAGTATTCATGAATCTTTTTTGAGAAGCTAATAGGCTTGAGTATTTGTTTTGTAGAGTTACAGTAGTCATGATTAAATCAGGATCACCGAATTCTGCAACATCAGCAACTAAGTCTATGATTTGAGCTTCAGTTAATACTGCAGAAGTAGCATCAACGTAAGAATTTGTCCAATCATTAGTAGCTCTAACTATCCCTTGAAAACTTGAACCTGCGTCCACTGTTTCATTTGATACAAGATTACTAAGACCATCTAATTCTTCATATTGAGAATCTGTAGTATTGTAAGCACCTTTTGTGATAATTACATCGTTATCTGCAGTAGTAACAGCTCCTGTAAATGTAACAGAAGTAGCAGAGTTTATAGTAGCAACAGTAACTTCATCAGCAGTACCAGCTTCAATTTCAGCTGTAGTACCAACTTCAAGAACTTGTCCAACTCTTAAGAATCTAGTAGAATCAACAGTTTGAGTAGCAGTAGCAACACCAGCTCCATCTATAAGAGTTAGAGTACCTTTACCATCTCAAAATAATTGTCTGTTTAAAGATTTTTTGAATTCCATCTCTAAATCTCTACCTAATTTTTTAACTAAACTTACTAACGAACCTGGTTTACCTTTTGCAGTTTGGATAGCAGAATCCCATATAATATGAGAACCATAACCATACTTAGCAGAAACTACCATTTGTTGATCAGTAGATTTACCTGTAGTAATAGCACCTGTAGCACCTGTAAAACCTACTCATGAGTGACCTGAAGTCAATGCAGTGATATAGATTTTATCGTTGTTAAATGTAACACCATCCATATTCTTTTTAAAGTATTTTAATAATACAGTTTTATTGAATAGTTGGTCTTGAATTGTTGGCAATATTAATTTTTCTAACAAAGCCGATATTTGAGCAATTGTGATCATAATAAGATTATTATAAATATAAGATTATGTTGTTTGCCCAATTGAATCTAAAATTTCTTTAGCAGATGCTTCAAAATCTTCATCCCCATTAGCGAAAGTCGGATTTCTTTTAGTAGGCTCAAAGTTGCCTTTGTTTCCTTTATCTACTTCAGTACCAGCTTTTTCATACTTTTTAGCATAAATTTCAGCTTGATACTTAAAATTATATAATTCAATTGGATCTTTTGGTAGGAAGTTTTTTTCTTTTGAAAATTCTAACAATTCTTTAATATCGAATTTTGGTAATCAATCTTTTCAATCCATTTCAGCAGTTAATTCAGCAATTCTTTTAGAAAGACTTCATGTTTCTGCTTTATTAATAGTTTCTTGAAGTTCTTTTATCTGACTGTCTTTATCAGACATATCATCTTCCATATCTTCAAGTTTATCTTGTAATTTAGATAACTTAGTATCCATTCAAAGCTTTTGAAGGTTAGATTGTTCTTCTTTCTCATCATCTGACAAAGAGTTCACTCTATCTTCTTCAGTCTTAATTTTCTCTAATAATTTATCATATTTACTTTGGACTGCATTCTTTTTCTCAATTTCTTTATTAAGTCTAGAACGTGGAATTTTTAATTCATCTTCCTTTGGAGTGTCTAGTTCTTTTCATGCTTCTTTTTTTACATCTTCTTTTGATGATTCCTCAGCATTCGCACCTTTTACAGGTTCCTTAGTAGGTTCCTTTTCAGGATCTACGTTTGGCTCTTTTCACTCCAATTCGTTTAATATGTCTAATCATTTCTGATCCATATCAATAACTTCAGGTTCTGCTCCTGACTTTTCAGTATTTTCTTTTCCCATTTGTTAGTAATGGTTAATGTTAAAACATTTTTTAATGAGGTTTAGACCTCTATAATCTTATAGATTATTGCTTAGACAGGTTCTAACCAACCTGCCTAAACAGCAACCTATAAATGTTGCTATGCTATGTTATTTGTTTTTATTTTGATGCTATGTAATTTATATCTAGAAACTTTTAATAAGTTCTCAGGAGGGATTTCTCCCCACCGAACTTATTGTATACAATATGTATACATTAAATAATTTAATAAAATTGTATTGTTTGTCAAATATTAAGTATTGTCAATTAAAACTCACCACCAACCACAGCTTCATTCTCAATCTGTTTGTTCTCCCCAAGCAGATATTTTTACTATTGATAATTCAGGAACAGGTACATTCAGTGTTAATTCTCCACTAGAATTTTTTCTCAAATACATAGTGTCTTTAAATAAGAATACTCAAGGTACTATTACTCAATAATGGTCTGTACTCCTTATTCTGAATACTGTTCTTTTATCTCTTGCTTCTGAACAATGCCATCATTTCAATACAAGGGTTTTTCAGGCAGGTACCATTCTATTCGGTACGAGTGATTTATTTCATCATTCTTCTATCATATTGTAAATAGTAGAAGTAGCTCATTTTTTAAATATATTAATAACTCATTCAGCTACTCAATTACTTCAAACAGTAATAGTATGAAAATCATTAATAAACATAATATCAGTAGCAACTGTATCCACAGCAGTAGTTCAATTTAATATTACAACTTCTTCTTGTTCAGCTCAAGCACTATCTAAATAATGTATTGCAACAGACCTTACTCAAGTTCATCAATCTGTATCAGCAACATCATCAGATACAACACTCATTTGTTCTCATAGAATACTTGGAGTTGGTATTTGTACAGCAGTTCATCTCCATACATCTTCTCAAGGGGATCAGTTTTGAATATCTAATCTTTCTCACATAGCACTCATTATTTTTTGTCAAGGTACTTTTCAGGATACTATTTGTGTAAAGTAATCTGCTGGAAATTGATTTGCTATAATAGTATCCTGCTTTTCTTCTGTAGCAGGATTAATATCATTTCATAGAGAATCATTCATTCAAACATTAACTACTGATTTTCAGACAGCAATTCTTTTAAATTTATCTATTTCTAAATCTCTTAAATTATCCATATTTATGCATTAGCAGGTAAAATTTCTTCCTGTGGAATTACTTGGTTTTCAGGTGCGAACATAGCTTCATGTTGTTGCATATGCTGTACAAGTAATTGACTTTGAGGTCATTCTCATATTTGTGATAATACAGCTCCATGAATAGCTAAATGTATTTCATGATTTTCAGCTTGTTGAGCTACAATATTTGCTCATTCTAGAAGTTTTTGATTTTCTAACTCAGCTTGTTTAGCTTCAAGTCCTTCTTCTCAATCTTCTTGAGCTTCTTTCTCAGCTTGTTCAGCTTCATATTGATTCATTATAACTTCAGTATTTCCAAGTTTATACGAGTCTATAATTAATTTATCAGGTATTGCTACTCATAGTCATCTTAATTCTACTAGGTCTGCTCTAGCTTGTAGGTCACTAAATGCAGAACCTGGGACAATTTCAACTTCTATATTTTTGATAGGTTTTATTTCTATGATATCATTTCATAGTTTTTGTCCTGAAGCTTCTTCTACTATTTTTTTAACTTCTGATCATACTATTCTTTCAGTTCATTCATCAGTATCTAGTTCTCTTAAATTATAGAATTTACTTCATAGGACTAATATTCTATAAGCCATTTCTTCCATGAAAGTTTTAAGATTATCTACCGGTTCAGATACATTGTTATTATCTGAAGCTTGTAGTTGTGCAATTGCAACTCATGAAAGAGCTGAACCTGATAGTCTACCTGTTGATTCTGAGTGGATACCTCATAAATCTTCCATTAGTCTTTCAGTTTCATTCATATGGATATTAACTTCTTGTGGAAGATTACCTGAATCCATTATTGTTGGTTTACCACCTGTATATTCTACAACTTGTCCATTTCTTCATTTAATAACAGAGAATTTTGAACCTTTAGGTACCATATATCTACCTTTCGCAAATTTTTCTAACCAATCTGCTCTATTAGAATATCATTCATCCAAAGCTTTATTTAATTGGATTAGTGGATCAATCCATGCAGGAGAATATAAAAGTCCTTTATTTCTTTCAGGTTGATATGCTAATAATGGGAATTGGTCATCATCAGTCATTTCATCTCTTATAATTATTTGTCCTACTTTAGTGATAATTCTAACTTTTACTTTTTGATCAGGATTATTGATTTGGTCTTCTTCAGGAGAAATATTGTCTTCAATTTTTTTACTTCATTTGTCCTTTACGTTTTGCATAATATATAGTTCTTGTACTATTGCAGAACCATTTTCATCGATAGGTATTTTATAATCTTGTTTAAGTAATGAGTCTTTATATTCGCTTTCAGCCATTCTAGTGTCAGCTTCAATATTTTTCACATCATCTTTAAAATCTCATTGATTATACAATGAGCTATTTTTAATATCATCGAGAGATTTTCTTATTGTTCTAATTATATATTTTCATACAAAAACAGGTCATTCTAATCTACCATCAGGAGAAGTATAAATATTGAAAGGATCTTCTATAAATATATCTATATCCTTTTTTCTATTATCATAACCAACAAAAGTCCATGCTAACGTTTTAGTTAATGAATGGGTTAATAAGTCTTTTAGTTTATCTTTCAGGTGGTCTTCTTTATATACTGCTTGCAATAATGCTCATGAAACCTTTTTTTCTTCAGGAGTTATTCTTTGAGTTCTTGAACTAGTTGGATGCCATCTTGGATCATTTTTCAGGATCATATTTCTAACTCATCTAACTATCTTTCTAACTTTTCAAATAGTATATTCACTATCTGATGTTTTAGGTAAAGTAGTTAATTGTTTAGTAGTTGTATCATAAACAACTCTATGATTTCATTCATAAAAGTTTTCATTCACGAAACTTCTAATTTCCCATGTGCTTTTATAATCTTTTGATTCTAATAAAAAGTCATCAAACTTACTTATTATATCTTTATATGAGTCCTGTTTTGTGCTATTCATAGTATCCTATTTTATCAATTAAAGTTTTCAGTAGTTGGTTTACCTCATAACGCTCAATTATATAGATGGTTAGGATCTATTTTTACATTTCTTAAATCATCATCTGTCATTGTTCAGATGTCTTGGAATCTTTCATTTTGTCATACTTGAATCTTATTTTCAGGTTCTGAATCTTCCATTATATACTCTTGAAGATTATCTGCTTTAAGTAGTTTTGCAATATTTTCTAATGTATTTAATAATTTATACACGATAAATCATAATATTCAAACTATTAATACAATTGCTATTATTAATGCTATTTCCATTGTTCTAAATTTTTATACAACTAACAATATTCTTCCCTAGTATATCAGTCTAACAGGTTTTCTGTTTGCTGTTTTTCTTCATTTCATACTTTCAATTGTAATATATCTTTATTTCTCAAACTTTCAAGTCTTTCATCTGATAATTCATATTTTTCATCATATTCTAGAAGATTTGGTTCTACTAATATTCAATGATATCATATCATATCTGCCATTAGTAAATCATCATGATTTGGAGCTATGGCATTAGGTCTATTATTTTTATCATAAACATATGTAAGGATTTCTGAGTATAGGTCTGCAGTTATATTTATGGCTCATTTATATAAAGCTCATCTATATTGTCTTATCAATAAATCTTTACTTTTTTGTGTAGTTCTGAATCAATATTTAAATATTTGATTATCTTCTCATACCATTTTATCATTTCTTCTTTCTACGAGCATTCTTTCATGGAACCATGAATATTTTTTACATTCGTTTATAAAAGCTAGTCACACATTATTTTCAGGTAGAACATTTCATACATATTCTCATCCTAAGTCTTTATAGTTAAATAGCCAATCTAATTTTTTAGCTAGCATTTCTTCTCATACTTTTGCTTTATATGTAGCTACGATATTTCATTCGGTATTTCTAACTGATATAGCTGAGAAATCCCCTTTAACTCATCATTCTGCCATATCAACTGCGAATATTAGTTTATCTTGAGCTCTTTCATATATTTTCCATCATTCTATTTCTTTTATAGGTTTAACTATTCTATATTTTAATGCAGGATCGAATACTGTTACTCATGAAGACACGAATGCTCATTCGATTGTAGTAGGATTTTCTTGTTCGAATAATTTATGTCAATTTTCTCATAAAACTTCTGCATCATGGATTTTTGTTCTTCTCCATCTTAATTGTTCTAGAGTTAGATCATAATTTTCTTTAAGTTGAGCTTCTTCGGTATCTAAAAGCATTTCTTCTCACTCCTTTAACCTTTCTACATTTCTTTCTTCAATATACCATGGATAAAATAATAGTTTATAAGATCCATTACCATTTTTTGCTTGCATACAGGCATTATAGAATACATTTCATATACCATTTGCTGTAGTTTCTATTGTTATTCTAGTTTTTCTGAATTGGTCAATAGCCAATTTTAATTTAACTTGTTTTTCTGATTCTATAAATGCAAATTCTGATATATGTAATCTTGTTGGAGTTTGTCAACGCACATCAAGTCAGATTTTTAGTCTATTGTTTAATATTTTTCAGGATTGAGTTTTTGCGAATGCTAGTTCGTTTGCATTATCTGTAGATGGGATAGGCAATAATCCTTTAAATTCTGCAGGGATATGTTCATATACGAATCTAGCTTTTTGGAAGAATACATCTAGTAGGTCTTGTCTATGTGTAATAAATACATTATTAATATTGGTTCATCCGAATAATACTTCATCGAGCATTACTATAATAAATAAAGTCGAAACTCAACCTTGTCTATATTTCAGGATTATATCCCTGAAGTTACTTCTACCATTCAATATTGCTCTTTGGATTGTATTTGGTCTAAATAATACAGTTTCTCAGTTTTCATCGACTATATAATACAGATTTTCTAATCTCCAAGCGAAATTACTGAATAATTTTCATATAATCTCTTGTTGTTTTGGATCTACTTTATTTATTTCAGAGTTGCTCATGGTGTTTGATTATTTTTAAACTATAGTCATATCAGAAAGCAAAAAAAGCCTTATGTCCTGGTCTATTATGTAGGAATTCGATCCATTCTTTTTGTTCATCCGAACATTTGATTCAATCACTACTTAATGCTTTAAATTCTCAATCTAATTTTTTAGTTCTTGGTTTTTTGAGTTCTATATGTAAAGTTCTTCAGTTATGCATATATATTGTAAAATCAGGATATCCTTTTGCTAGTCACATCCTTTTTTTCTTTAATGCCTGGATCATGGCGACTTTTCATCAGATTCATGATTCGTTTGGTGTATGTACGAATCTATATTTATTTAATTTGAGCCGACTACATAATCTTTCTGCATCATCATCTTCAAGCGATTTATTTTTTTTCTTAGGTGCATGAATGTCTACTTCATTGAAACGAGCTCACATTCTTGCTTTAAGTCCTGTTAATGCTCATTTCACAAGCATTTCTTGTTCAGATACAGCATTTACAGACAATCATAGAGCTTTCGCTTCTTCTATAGACATTCTAGTCATTATCTATTTCTTTTATTAAATAATATATAATAAATTCAATATTTTTCTTTTGCAAAATATGCATCATTTAAGTCTGTTGTTTGAGTATATTTAGCTAATCAATATCTACAAAAACATGATGTTATATACATTCATAGTAATATTCATAGTATAAATTCCATTTTATTTACTAGTTATTAAATAATATAAATATTTTGCAGGATAATCTAGATTGTTTAATATTTCTCACATCCTACTATTATCCCATTTTCAATACACGTCTAAATCTAATTGATGAATCCTATATTTATTAAACTTATACATAAATTCTTCTGTGAAAATAATTTCACGAACATTCATCATATCATGATAAATTAATCATTTATCTAAAAATCATATTTTATGTGCAACTTTTGTTAATAATTTTTGTTCTGACATTTTATTTCAGGTTAGTAAATATATTAATTAGATCAGGATTTATTTTTTCTCATTTAATTGCAATCATAGGACTTATATAAAAATCTCCCTGGTACTTTTTTATAATTTCCGATTCTATAAACTTCTTTTTAACCACACTCAACATTCATGGCTTTATTCATAATTCAGATAAAGTTTCAAACTTTACTCTATTCTCATAATCCAATGATTGTAATAATATTTCTAAATATCATATATATGTAATTCATAGATTTTTTATAATCCATTTCGTATATTCTTTCTCTCTAATCATTTTTTTATAAAATTTATTTAAATTACTTTTAACTTTAATATTTTTTTCCTTTATCTCAAATGCATTTGGATATATCTCAGATAATTCCTCAATATACTCTTTCTTAATTTCTATTTTTGGAATTTTTTTACTAGACATATATTTACATAAATCAGTTATTAATTTGTATAACAAGTATTCTATTATATTATAATAAAATTGCAAGATATTATAATTAAATCTAACCCCATTGTAAAAAAACTACAACCACATTGTAAAAAGTTTACAACCCCATTAGAATCCGAAAATGGACTTTTAAGCTTAAATACCCCCTAAACCCCGAAATCAATCCCTCTTTCTTTTCTATTAGGTATTATTGGTTAGTTCTTTATCCATATTTTTATACCACCCAAAACAGTCTAAATCTCATTCCTATAAATTAATCTTACATTACGATCTCCTCTCAAAATTTACAGGCGTTTAAATAACTGTGTATGTTTCGTATATAGGTGACTTAATTTTTTTGATATAGTTTTAGTAGGTGGTTGTAGTATCTTTGCAATTTTTTTTTGGCGAGAGGTTTGCAGAATTCAGATATTCATATCCTGGCTCGTTTTTTCGTGTGTTTGCCTGGTCTTGTGCCTGGCCTGTGTGCTTGTTTAGTGTGTAATGGCTTACCTAAGCGATAGTAAGGTACACATATGAACCGTTATGTGACCTGTTTGGCTTGTGGCTCAGCTTAGTTACCTTGTGGCCTGTCTTATTTGGCTCTAGCATTGGCTTACTGCAAGGGTGGTGGCTTACCCTAGCTTGTCACGACTTACCACTGCATTGACAAACTCGAGTCGTTGTTCAAACGATGTGAACAAGGCCTATTCCCAAACTACATTTTTTCTAGAAGTCAAGCTGGGCTTAGCTTACTGTACCATTGACACTGGACAGGTTTATGTTCTTATGTATACTGTTGTCAGTTCTCGAAGTCGTGTGCTTCGCTCTATTTACACCTTGCTTTGTTGCTTGTGTGTGTTGCTCTTAACATTTTTTGCTTATGTCTATTGCTGTTGGTTCTTTTGTGGGTCGTGGTCCTGTTGTAGGTCCTCGTGTGGTACGTGTGGAGGGTGACTTCTCCTTGGATGGTGACGTTGCTGACGTTGAGTTGGTTGGGTTGTTGTTGGTTTCGGTTTCAGGTCATGTGTTGGGTGTTGCTCCTGCTGTTGGTTGGTCTGATGAGGACGTGTTGTCTTATTGAGAGGAGATGTTGTTGGTTCCTAGTGCTTAGGTTGGCAGTTTGGGGTGGTCACTTGTGTGGTCATCCTGGTGGTGCTTATCTTAGTTCTTTATTATTGCTTATGTGATTTATTGACTTGCGTTCGCCTGCTCGTTTTCGTGTTGGTGACGAAGTGTTGGTTACTACGGATTCTGTTGTTGGTGGTGCTTATTATTCATATCCTGCTGTTGTTGGTGTTGTTGACTGGGAGGAGACTGAAGGGGTTTGGATGTATAGGGTGGACCAGGAGCCTGGTGTTACTGATTGGTTTGATGGTTCTTGTTTGGATTTTATTTAGGTAGCTTGGGTTACTCAATTTGGGTGACCTTGTGGTGCTTATTTTAGTTCCTTATTTATTATTTATGTGAGATTTTACTGTTGAGCTTGACTTAGACTGAGCTCAGTTATCGGTTGTTAGTCATTATGGGGGTAGTAGAGCTGTTTACGAAGCTATTTGGGTTATTACTGGGCAGGGTGCTAGGTTGGAGGGTAGTGTTAAGTTTACTCGTGCTGTTGCTGATGGTTTTGCTTACATCCTAGAGGTGGACCAGGAGTTGCAAACTCGTGAGGACGTGATTATTATGCGTGATGACGAGATTTCGGATTTACTGGATGAGAAATTAAATTAATTAGCTTGGGTGCATGATTATTCATGCTCCTGGTGGTGCTTAATTTATTATTCTAATATTATTATTATGGGAAATATGTCTTATTGTAGGTATGAAAATACGCTTGGTGATTTGGAGGATTGCTATGACGCTTTGTATGATGACCTTATGATGGCTCAGACTTCTAAGGATGCAGGTGATGAGATTGATATGAGTCCTGAAGAGCTTTGTGCTATGAAGGAGTTGGTTGCTATGTGTTCAGAGATTGCTCGTCAATTTGATATCCAGGTTGGGAATTTATAGGTAGCTTGGGACGATCAAGATTTGGTCGTTCCTGTGGTGCTTAGTTTAGTTCTTTAATATATGCGTATGCTTAAGAATATGTTGCCTGGTTATAAGGGTGATAATGTTATTTATAATGAGTTTGATGGAGATATGTTTTGAACCATTTTACTTGCTTATGAAACGGAGGATGTAGAGCCTGTTGGAGATGAGCCTGGAGTTTATGGTACTACTATGTTTATTGTGAAGTTTGATGATGGTATTGAATTGGTTGATTCTTACTGGTGTAAGGAGTTGGGTGACTGTTGGTTGGATTCTGATGATTTAGAAACAGTTGCTGATATGATGGGTGAGGATATTGATGTGGCAGAGGATATGGTTTATGATATGGGATATCAAATAGTTTAGTTGCTAGTGCCTATCATTTGCTTGGTGGGTACGATGGAGCTATACTCCTGGGTATGTTTGGTCGTGGGGTTTGAAAGAAGTGCTTACAATCGATTTAAACGGCCTGTTTAATTTGTTAATTTGGTTATTATGGTTAATAATGAGTTAGAAGCGAGAGATACTCGTTTATGTTTGAAATGTGGGAGTGCTATGGATGAGGGATTTGTAATTGATAATGAGACTTATTGCTGTGAGACTTGTTTTCCAATAACTGAGGAAAAATACAATCAGTTGCACGATGAGAATCCTGAAGAATATTATTGGACTCAGTGGGAGGATATTTATTATTAATCTATATTATTATGGAATTTGAGCTTAGTTGTGAAGAAGTTGGTGAGATTCATATCTCGTGTGATGAGGGTGTCCAGGATGCATTGGTTGAGTTTTTAGAGCAGGAGCAGGATATTGCTGTTGTTGGTAGTTATTAATATATTATTATGAAGATGTATGAGAGAATATTGTTGTGTGCTTGGGTGATTGTTTTAATTGGAGTGTATATTGGGTTCTTTAGTTTACTTGATAAAATATGGATATGTTAGAGTTTGAAGATTATATAGTTATTGTATGTTCAATATGTGGGATTATTAGTTATTTATTTTTTATCTTTATGTAATATGAAAATGACTTTATGAAATGTGGATTTTGATATTGAATATAATAAAGAGTGTAATTGTAATGTTGCACGTATAGTGGGTGAGGTTCCAAGTGATGAGAAATTGAGTATGGCATGTGAAGAGATGGAGGAGAAATTTAAGGTTCCTGTGGATATGTAGATTGCTATTGCTCTCCTAGTTTTAGGAGGGTAATATGGAGTTTATACTCTGTTTAATTTTTAACTTATTTATTATGAATAAGATTACAATAGAACTTCTAGATGAGGTTGAGCCTGGTTTTATATTAGCAGGTGGTTCTTTTAGGGATAATGGTGGTACGAATATTATGAATACAGGTAATAAGTTAAGGTGGGTGGCGATTCGTGGTGGGATAAATGATTTTGCTATTTACTTTGAGAATATTTGGAGTAATGATGTTGAGTCTATGCTTGTATATCCTAAATTAGGGGACTGGTCTGATGATCAAATTAAAATGTATGGAGATAAACTTCCTAAATATATGGTGCGTGAGTTGGTTGATATAGACGATAAGGCGTTATCTAGGTATAGAAGCTAGGTAGTACGTATCCAAGAAATGTTTTAAAGCTCTTACAAGCGATGAAAAAAGACCAGGTTTAGTTTAACTTGGTCTTTTTTGGTAGAAAGTTATCAGGATATAGTTTCAATTCTTTTTTACGTATACAAATATGCATGACTCATATAATAATTTATATACAGGTTCAGGATGGTCAGGGTGGTGAGATTTTTCTTTTCTAGGTCTTATCTTCTTTTTTTTCACGAGCTTAATAGCTTGTTCAAATGTTTCGATTACTTCTTTTCTATCATTAGCTCTTTCATCTAGTCTTTCGTTAAAGTGTTTTAGGTGGATTCTTTTCATAGGCGTTTTTTTGGGTTAGGACGTTTATAATTTGGTTTAGTCTTCTTGGGTGATGATCTTGTCAGGATTTTGATTCACATTTTGTTTATCAGAGTTAGCAATTATTTTATCGTATATATCATGTACTCATACGGCTACGTTTTCGGTTGATTTTCACTCGATCAATCTATTTTGCTTGAATGCAGTATCGAGGATATCTGATAATGCTTTCAGGTCACCGAAATGCTTTACGTTTATCTTATCTAGATTTGTTAGTATGATATTTTTTCATTTAGCAAGTAGCTTTCAGTTGATATCATAAAGCTGATTAATTCAATCTATCTTAGCAATTCATGATTCTTTTATGCTTTCATTTATCCTATCTACTTGTCTTCTTCAGGTATTAGATAATCTCCATTTTTCTGATTCAGTAATATCAGGATTACTTATTTCTGCTAGTATTATATTAGCTTTAGCAAGTTCTTCTTGAAGTTTATCTTTTCTTTTTTTAGTTACATCAAATCCTGTTATTTTTTTCTTTTCTAATCATTTTATTTTGCTAGTTGCTTCATCTTTTCTTCATATAAGGTCAGCAAATTCTTTAAATAATTCATTATTAGCAATCATAAGACTACATCATTTTTTCCGAGTAGCTATGGTTGATGATGAAGTACAAGCATTAGGATATTCTTTTTTCATCTGCATACTTGCTCATCTTAATGAAGCTCCTTTTCTTAAGGATTTTATTCATATAAACATTTCAGGCTTCTTTTTATATATACGTAATGCATAATCTAATTGTTTTTGTTGTTTATAATTTCTTACAATTTTAGCGTCTGACATAATTTCTTATTAATTTAATATATTTGCCCGAACGTGTATCCACATTCCTTTCAGGAGGACTTCCCATATTGCAATATTGGATTTCACATATATAGCCAACAATCCTAGAGTGCTATTTGGCTCTACCGAAGTAGAGGTGGATCCCGAAGGACTTTGTTGAGTTATACCCAACTTCTAACTATCAATACTTAAAATAACTAAAATTTATGATAGCTAGAAGCTAGGGGCAACCTAGCTTTTTTATTTTTTGTTTTTGTTATACGCTTCAATTATTTTCTTCCAATTATGTTTATATTTTTTTATCATATGATTTCATATATTTTCAGATTCAACTATATGCATAAGAGCTTCAAATTTAGCTCTCCATTTTTCTCTAGCTTTTTCTTTATTATTTGAATCTACTTGTTCAGCTTTTAATTTAGCTCTTATACCACCTACATATTCTTCATTTTCTTCTATTTGGTCTTCTAATAATCATATTTTTAATTGGGCATTTCTTGTATATTCATCTAATTTATTCTTATATCTTACTTCTTGATCATCAAATACTACTTGAGTATCTAATCATAATTGTTCTAGTTTTTCGATTTGAGTTCATAGTTTATCTATAGTTTCATTCTTACTCTCTATAAGCTGTATTTGAGCTTGTAATCTTTTCTTATAGTCATCTCTACTTTCTAGAGCTACTGTTTTTAATCTTTTTTCAGCTACTAATTCTTTTCTGAATCTATTTCAGTTCTTTTTTCATATAGCTATTACTGTAATCAGGATTGCTATATATAATCCTGAAATTATTATTAAGTTCATACTTTATTGGTTAGTTCTAAAATATTTTCTTTCCAAACTTCTGAGAACACATCTAGTTTTACTAGAGTTTCGTTAATTTCTTTTTCATAATCTTCACGTTTAACGTTAATTATATGAATTCTAAGGTGTGGTAAGTACATATCAGGGTTGTAAGATATGAAATCCATTTCTTCAAGTGTTTCACATACTAAGAAGTTATGTATAAGTTGAGGCTCGTATTCTTCAGGTATCTTATTGGAGTTTATGATCTTGATATGGTTTTTAGGTCCTGGGCATTTAATCTCGATAGATTTTCAGTAAATAGGGATTCTAGTTGATTCATCTTTTGGATCTTCAAGTGTGAAGTTTGTTTCAATGAATCCATCAGGCGATAATCCTAGATATTTTCTAGTATCATGTATACAGAAGCCTATTTCTACTACTTTTTGTCAGGTTACTTTTTCATATTCTTCTCTTGCTAGAGGCTCAAATATGTTTCCACGTTCCATTGCATCATTTTTGAATCATTCAGTAAGTGGAGCCAAGTCTTCTGCCATCATTTCATTCATAAGAGTGACATATCCTGGGGCTCTAGTTTTATTAGATTTCCAATCTATTTTTTTAATTTTAGCATCATCCAATGGCATAGTTTTTAAAGCCTTTACTCTTGATCAAGTAATAGTTGCCTTTCTAACCTGAAGCCATTCAGGAGAGCCTTGGTTTACGTTATGTATTATCATTTTAGGTTAGTTTATTTTTCTAATAAGTCTTCTACATTTTTACTTTTCAGTATATGTTTTTCAGTTTGGTTTAATAATTGCTCCATCCATTTTTTCAGGACTTCTTTATCTGATTCATCTCATGCATTTACATGGATTTTTTGTTCCATGATCGGTTTATCTGTTTCTTCAATTATAATATGTTCTATCATATGTGTATAGCTAATTGTTTTAGCTCATCATGTTGGTAGCATTATGCTTTCATTAACTTGAAGTTGTTGCATTTTCATAAGCTCAAATTCTTCATCTGTTAATTTTATAGTAATATCTATTTTCAAGTCTTCTCATACAGTTATTTCTCTAGGATGAGATACAAATATATGATATTGTTTTAATATTTCTTTATTAGTCATCTTCAATGTGGTTTAAATATAAATTGTTTTCTGTAGACCGAGTCTTCTACTTCGGATATTTTTTTAGATATACTTGACATACCCACTCAAAATTTTTCAGCTAATTCTCAAACAGAGTTGTATGTTTTAATAAACTTTCAGTTCTTATCATAAACATCTATTTTTTTATTATTCTTTCCTTTTAGCGAGGCTATATATTCAGGTCTATCCTTCATTTTTTTCAAATTTATCAGTTATAGTATTTTGTATTTCTACTTCATTTGGAGCTTCTATACTAGGTTGAGTTTCAGTTACAGCTTCTTCGTATGTAGTAAGTCAACTCATTACTTCAGGGCATAAGAATTTCATTCATTGTCTTATAGCTTTATATCTAAGCATTAGATGTGGTTGATCTTTCCAAGGTCAGAATGATTTTACCCATCATGCGTTTTTAGCTTGTTCTATTTTAAATGTTTCAGTTATTTCTCAGTTATCTCATGAAATTTTCACTTCACAAATATTAGCATCAGTTTTTATAAATTCTATTTTATATCCTGCTTTAGTAAGTTGTGATATCATTACTTCTCAATATATAATCATTTTACCATTTACATATCAGATTCATTGTAATGCTTCGAACATTGACATTCACATTTGTTTTCCCATTTGAACTGTCATCATAGCTTGTGCTTCGGATAATCCTTTTGGTAATGCTCATCCATCTGAATAATACTTGATTTGAGTTTTCAGGTCTTCAAATGATTTTAGTTCTAATGATAGTATTTTTTCTTTATTAGCTATTGCTATTGCTTTTTCATTTGCTTTTTCTTCAGCCCATTTTTCAGCTTTTTCTCTAAGTTCAATTTTAGTCTGTTCAATTTTTTCTTCAGCTAACATATCTACCAAGTCATCTTGACTAGGTCCATCTGAAGCTGTTTCAAGAGTTTCTTTAGTTGGAGTCATTATTTTTTACGTTTATTTTTAAAATGTTTTTTTAATATATATAGGAAATAATCTGATTGAGTTTTGAAGTCAGCCATTTCTAGTGTCATTTGGTCAGTAATATTACTTTTTTTTAATCTGATCCAAATTCTAATATCAGGTTGCTTCTTGTCTATCGAGTTCATCACTTTCTTTATTTATTAAATATTGTTTTAGTTCATCTATTACACTCGTAGCATAATCATATCATGCATTGAATTCTTTTCACCTATTCCCCTTATTCATTTTAAGGTGTGTTAGCAGTTCATATTGTATGAATGCGATTTTTTGATTATCACTCATTAGTTTTTATTATAATAGGCTAATACGTTATTAAGCCAGGCTTCTGCTCTATCATTTCAGCTATATCTTTTTGCCTTTTCTAGATTAGGTAATCATCCATAGTAGCTAGTCCATATTCTTTTGAAGTCCTTATAGGAATCTTCTTTTGTATTATAATACTTGAACTCTCTAGGTCAGTTTACCCATGTCATGATTCAGAAGCAATTATTCCTATTTGCTGATCATCATTTAGTACATCACACAGTTTCATGATTTGCGACTGCTCTTGCTAATTTATCTATATCAATAGTTTCTTCTCTTTTCGGAGGCTCTACTTTACATGTATTGCGAACCTTTCTTCTAGGTTAGTTTCACATTCTTCTTCTTCTCATATAATCTTCTTTTTTATACATCTTGTCTTCCATATTGCTTGTTCTTTTCTAGCCTTACTTTCTGCTTCTAGTTTTCAGTATGCTATTGCATTTACTTCAGCTTTTTTAAGGTCTATCTCATCAAGTTCTATTTGAGATGGTTTCTCTAGTTCATCTATCTGCATTTGATATTGGATAATCTCTTTGTGAGCATTTTCCAGGTTCATGCTATTAGTGTAACTATTATATCATATTGCTAGTCAGGTGACTAGTAGGATTGATAATACCCCTAGGTTTCTTTTGCTCATAATCATTAGGTTAGTAATATAAAGTATATAAGCATTATCATATTATCTAATTTTGACAGATAGTCAACACTTTCTTTTACTTAATTATTTGCGTTCTTTATTTTTTTAAGTATTCTTTGAATGTCTAAAACTTTTATATATAATTGGTAGTGGAGAAGAAGTTTCAATCAATGAAGTTTTAGACGACTACATACTACTAAGTATATATTTGTTTGAAGCTTCTTTTCTGTTTATTAACCCTATTTTTATATGTCTAGAAATATAATAAAACCTAAATTAAGGTTTCAAATACTTAATAGAGATAACTTTGAGTGTCAATATTGTTGATTAAAGGCAGGGAATGGAATACATTTACAAATTGACCATAAGATTCCTGTTAAAAAATGATGAGACAATAGTTTAGATAATTTAATAACTTCTTGTTTTGAATGTAATATATGAAAATGAGCAAACAATATAGAAGATATAAAAGAAGATTTATATAAAACTGTAATAAACCAGAATACAAAGCTTCATATTGATTTATTTTTTAAATGGTGGAATGAAAAGCGATTTTCAAAAATAGATAAAAATACAATAGCTTTATTAAGTATACTTCATACTGAATCATTATGAGGAGATAATTACAGAATATATCTTAGTTACGACCCAATAAATAAATATAACAAATCTTTAATAGAATTAGAAAAAGATTTTAAGTTATGATGAGAATATTGTCAGGAATTATTAAGTATAATGGAATGACCTTTATGAACTAATCATAATATGACTAATGAAATTGATTTATTTTTTGAAGAATCCTTGCTGAATAACAATATACGGAGAGCTGAAGCTATTGAAAATATGTCTTACAGATTAAATTTTGAATTAACAAAAGAATTATATCAACTATATATAGATTGAGAGATTAAAAACTCATATAGTATTCAGAAATTTTCTTATTTCTTTAATGAAGTTAAACAATGACTCAAAGAGTAATAAATGATTCATTTTGGACAGACCCTTATATAGAAGAGTTAACATCAGATGAAAAGTTAATTTTTTTATATCTTATATCTAATCCTTTATGTAATATAGCGTGATTATATGAAATAAGAAGTAAAAGAATATCATATGAAACTTGAATTTCTATAAGTTTTGTGGATAAAATTTTAGATAAGTTACTATTAGGGGGTAAAATCTTTAGGGTTAAAGATTGGATTTTGATGGTCAACTTTCTAAAGAATCAAAACATAGATAATCCTAGCGTTCGTACAGGGGTCAATAGAATTATAAAGGCATCTCCAAGCTATTTTTGGGAGGCTCTAGGGAGGGTGTATGGAGAGTGTGTAGACGCTCCGACATACTTAACTTTACTTAACTTAACTTTACTTAACTTTACTTTACTTAACTCTACCTCAACTTTACTTTCAGAAAATAAACCTTCAAATTTTTCAAATTTCAAGGAAGAGAGTTTTGAGTATTCTATTTCTAAAATTTTTCTTCAGGATTTAATAAACAGACAAGTCGCTTCTGTTCTTTATTCACTTAAGACTAAGTCAGAGGATGATATTATACAGATTTGGGCTTCTGAGGTTAGTAGAATGCTAAGAGTAGATAAACTTACTCCTGATCAAGTTAGATATGTGGTTGAATTTACCATACAGGATGATTTTCGGTCTACTGTTATTTTATCTATGATGAAGTTCAGGAAGAAGAATAGTGACAAGATTCCTTATTTTGTGGTTATTATCTGAAAAATTAAGGATTCATGATGATTTGAAAAGGATATTGATTCTATGACCTGAGAAGAAGCTATCGCAGAAGCGAAGAAAAAATGATTACTTTAGTTTTATAAATATAAATTATGTGAGTTTGATTAAAAATAGCCAAATATAAGGCTATTGTGAAAGATTTAGATTGAAAGAGCTACTCTCCATACCCAATAACTGAGGAAGAGTATGCTAAATTAAAACTTGCTAGAGCTTGAAATAAGCCATTTGTATGGATCCATGACATTGAGGATAATAAGGTTCGTGAGATTAATCCACGTGAAATTAAGCAATTTATTCCTATTACCAATGCATCTGAGAGTTCATATTCTGTTTCTAGACGTTGGATATGTAATTTCTGAAGACGTCATCCATTACATATGCAATGAGCTTGTGAATGTGCGAAAGAGCAGTTCATTAGTTCTTATACATACTGGGATAGGCTGAGAGATATGGGATTTAAAATAAATTATGCGAGTGATATTACTCAGGAAATGATTGATAGATATGATTCGGAGTTTTGAAAAAGGGATTTAAATGAAACCTAAGGCTTAGAAAATTCACACAGGTATATTCTATCCATTTTAGACTTAATGTTCCAAAAAACAGCCAAAGAGTTCCATATTTTTATATTTTAATCTTAGTTCGATGAACAATAAAATACTTAATCTTAGAAAATTACTAAATAAGAGAAAATTACCATGTTGAAATTGTTGGGAATGTTGTTGAGTGATTATTTTTAGTAAAGATGAACTCAAAGAAATGACAAAATCTTTGAAAAAACAATGATTACATTCTCCTCCTAACTGAAAGTGAAACAAATATTGTGAATACTTGACTTCGGAGTGAAAATGTAGTGTTTATAATTCTAGACCAATAATTTGTCGTTGATTTTGACAAATAGATTTAGATTCATTAAAATGTCCTAAGAAAGTATTTAGTAATTTAATTGTTCAGCCTAATGAGATGAAGCAATATCGTACTCAAGTCATGAAAGACTGAATAATGAATAAAAATGCAGATTCTATTTTATGATCCATAGATTGAATATTTAATAATATATAATTATGAAACAAACAGCAGTCCAACTAATAGTAAATTCTACTCACGATACAGAAGAATTTAACGAAGCTATGCACCCTGTTCATTTAAAAGTTGCCGAGATTAGAAAGTTCGTGAGTGTGAATTTAAGTATGGAAGAATATGATGAGTATATGGCTTGCGAGATATGAAGTGAAAGAGAAGAATATATTGATAAGATTTTAAAATTAATTTAAGGACAAATGGAAAAAATAAATTTATGTCAAATAACTTTGTGAAGAAGTACATTTTGAGCTTTTGATGAAAAAACAGATGCAAAAACTATGGTTAGGTTATTATGAGATTTATTTGATAGAATATCAGTTTTAGAAAAAGAGAATAAAGAATTAACTATAAAAGTAGAAAATTTATCTTTCTTTGATAAGAATACAGGGAAAGAAACTAAATAATTAATATTTACTAAACAAATAACAAATGAACAAATGAAGATGAGCAGTAGCTATTGCAGAAATGCAAAGTGAGAAACTACTAGCAGAATTAGAAAAAGATAATAGACTAGCACCTTGATTTAAAGTTAAGGTTGAGATAGTCTTAGATAATTACAGACTAGCAGTTGAAGAACTTTTAAATGAACTTAGAAATTAATAATAAATTATGAAGACAATAAAAGAATTAGAATTAAAGCTACAATTAGCTATTTGATTTATTAAATGAGCTATGTTAAGTGAACTTCTGAATGCTAAAAATAAACAAGATTATAAAGATACCACAGATTTATATAATAATATTTTAGATAAATTAAAGTAATTATGAAAACAATACTAATAACCCTACTCCTACTACTCCCTACAGTAGCATATGCAGATATAGAATTAATATTTATGTTACAAGATATTGGAGTGCTGAATGAGAGTGAAGTGTTTGATTTAATTTTTAAAGAGATATTATGAGTTTAGATGTATATTTAAGAGATAGCGTAGATGATGAATGTAAATGTTGCTGACAACAAACACAAGATTTATATTGGGCAAATATCACACATAATCTTAATACGATGGCTGATAAAGCTTGAATTTATGAAGCATTATGGCATCCATCAGAAATATGAGCAGTAAAAGCAAAAGATATTATACCATTATTAGAAAAAGGATTAAAGAAATTAAAAGATAATCCAACTAAATATAAAAAGTATAATAGTAAAAATTGATGGGGAACATATGAACATTTTATACCTTTTGTAGAAGATTATTTAGAAGCTTGTAAATGAGATAGTGAAGCTTATATAATAGTCAGCACTTAATAGCTAGTGAATTGTGATTATTTAATAAATAGAATAGAATGGATTATGAATTAAAGAGAAAACTAAATGAAGTTGCAGAAGAATATATAGAAAGACAAGTAAAAGAAATATGTGATGGTGTGCAAGACCAAATAGATACACAAGTTATGTCTGAAATATCAATTAATGAATTACAAGATATATATAATAAATGTAAAGACGAGTTAATTAAAAGATGAAAATTTAACACCTAAGTAAGATACTATGACAACAGAAGCAAAACATCATAAATATTATAAATGTGCTTATTGTTGATGAAAAGAAAGTTATAGTATAAGAATTTGTACAAATCATTATGTTTCATATT
>Ga0233412_10000124_pt1 | contig 41813 bp, 29 predicted proteins | sample Na_anoxic_4_MG_FD_180667 | JGI IMG/M metagenome (GOLD analysis project Ga0233412, IMG submission 180667) | Seawater microbial communities from Saanich Inlet, British Columbia, Canada - Na_anoxic_4_MG | ecosystem: Environmental > Aquatic > Marine > Inlet | place: Canada: British Columbia... | reverse complement strand
GAAAACATGGGGGCTACCTTAATTAAGGAGGCTGCTAGAAATACAGTGAGAGAAGCAGGTGACGGTACTACTACAGCTACCGTCCTTGCTGAATCATTGTTAAAAGAAGTTAATAGTTGCGAGAAAAGTGTAACTATAAGAGAAGTGAAAGATGGGATTAAATCCGGTCTTAAGAAGGTAAATGATTACCTAGATAAGATTTCTGTCAAGATCGAAGGCGATATGCTCGAATCTGTTAGTTCAATAAGTTGTAATAATGATACAGAACTAGGAAAGATTATAGCGGAAGCTTATACTAAAGTAGGTAAAGATGGTGTGGTATTAATGGAAGAGTCTCCAACTGAAGAGACATACGTCGAAGTAGTTGACGGCGTGCAGGTAGATTCAGGACTCACATCTCCACATTTCGTTACTGATAAGGACAAGCAGATATGTGAGCTTGATAACCCATTAGTATTAATAGTATCTTCAGAAATACCTAACATCAGAAAAATACAAACAGTATTAGAACATGTTATAAAGCACAAGAGATCTTTATTGATCGTTGCTCCGGTAGAACAACAAGTTAAAGCTGCTTTACTTATGAACAAGGTAAAAGGTAACATTAAAGTAAACATCGTTGATTTACCAGGCTTTGGTCCTACTAAAGACGATACCGTAGCTGATCTTGCATTCCTTGTTGGCGCTAAAGTAATCAACGAACAACTAGGTGATGATTTAGATCTTATAGATATAGATTGCTTAGGAGAAGCTTATACTGCAATTACTGATGATAAAAATACAGTTCTCACGATAGATACTCCAGAAGAGGAAATGGAGGAGAGAATTGCTAGTATTAATAAGACTATAGATAAATGGGAGAAAAACCCGTTTATACAAAAGAAACACAGGCAAAGACTAGCTATGCTGTCAGGATCAGTAGGTATGGTAAAAGTAGGTGCTGATTCTAAAGTTGAGCTTAAAGAAAAGAAAGATAGAATAGAAGATGCTATCTATGCTACAAAAGCAGCACTAAAAGAAGGTATCGTGCCCGGCGGAGGTGTAGCATTACTTAATGCCTCTCAAAAAATCCCCGCTAAAGCGGTAGGTGAAAAGATACTACTAAAAGCTATTCAAGCTCCTTTCTACACTGTACTTGACAATGCTGGTATAACTATGCTAGATGGATACGAAGATCACGAAGGTTACGGAATTGATGTTGTAACTGGTGAAAGAGCCACGATGATCTCAGCTGGTATCATAGATCCTGTACTTGTAACCAAGTCAGCTCTTAAGAATGCAGTAAGTGTAGTATCAACAATTATATCTGCAGATTGTGTAATTTCAAATATGAGAATGAATGAAAGCAATCAATAGATATATTATAGTAGACAGAATAAAGACAGAGCCTAAAAAGGTTGCTGGGTTGATCATGACAGACGAGACTGATCAAGACAACCGTTATATAAAAGCAAAAATAATATCGTGTGGACATTTAGTCGAAGGGCTGAAAGATGGTGATACGATATATTACGATAAACATGCTGGACACGACATATCATGGAAAGATGTACTTTACCGGGTCATTCGTGATGGTGACGTAGTTCTAGTAGATTAACCTAAACCGCAAACCTTAGACTTCAAAACCAAACCAAAAAACAACAAACTAATTAATTAACAAAAAAAAACAAATATTATGAAAATGTTTAAAATTCCATTAGTAACAGCTGACGCTCTTGTTGCTGATAACTTTATCTACATTGATGCTTCTACTTTACAGGATGTTACTGTAAACGCTGCAACAACTGTACTTGGAGGTAACGGTTGGACGTTAACTTTTACTTTTGACGGAGATACTGCTGAAAAATTAGCTAACGCTAATGCTATGGCGGCATATCTAGTGCCTAAGTTTTTAGATTACACTGGTAACGATGCTAATAGAAAAGAAGCTGTTAAAACTTTTGATCTATGGGCTGGACTAACTATTGCAGAGATTTTAACTACAGTTGGCTTGGCTTCACCAGGTACTAATGATGGTTTCGTTTCTGTTGCACTATCTTAATAGTAATTGAGATTAACCGCGCAGGATCTGCGTGACATGAATATCCTTAAGTATTACAGGCTCACTAGAAAGTGGGTCTGTAAAACTTACGGGTTAAAAGATGCAGACTTAGAATTATTAATTTATTTAGATTGTAAAGGAAGATTTACACGAAACGATTTTATCAACGGAGTTTATACATACTCATGGGATAAAAACAGATGGGAGAGATTAAAACGAGAAGGTTGGATCGAAACCTGGAGACACAGGAATAGAACAACAATTAAGTACTCAGTATTTAAAACTTCATGGAAATGCTCTCAAATGATTAGTAGGATATATAGAATCCTATTAGGTGAGGAAGACTTACCCACTTCAGAAAGAAGTGTATTTTATAAGAATAAATCATATACAGATAAAGTTTACAATAAAGCTATAGACGATATGATTAAAGATAAAGATAGGTAATATGCCAAACTTCAAGAAAAGTACCGGGTTTAAGATGGGGAAGGAAATGCCCTTTCAAGCTGGTAACGGTGAGATTAAAACTAAACTTAGTTTTAGACGAAACCAACAAGCCACTATTCCTGGAACGCCTATTATACCCATGCCTCTTGCAGAAGGCATTATGGGTGAAGCTAATATGGATGGGAGTATTTATGTCAATGAACAACTTGACCCTGATAGCTTCGAATACAGACAAACGATTAATCACGAAATGAGACATGCTACCGATATGAAGATTGGTAAGTTAGCCTACGATGACGATCACATTATGTATAATGGTGAAAGATTTGAAAGACAAGATATTAATGGCGTTGACTCTATATTAGTAGATGGACAATGGAAGGAAGCTGGAGATACTGGCTTTCCTTGGGAAAATGATGCTAATAACGGAAACGAATAAAATGAGTATATTAACAAACATATTCTCTTCTGGAGCAACTGAGCTTGTAAAAGGTGTAGGTGGTATCATAGATAACCTACACACGTCTAAAGAGGAAAAGCTTGCCGCTGAGCTTAAAATCAAGCAGCTTGTAAGTGATTATGAGATAGAGATGGAGAAGCAAATTACATCTCGATGGGAGGCTGATATGAAATCAGACTCATGGTTAGCCAAGAACATAAGACCACTGGTTTTAGCTTTCTTGGTAGTATCCACAGTTTTAATGATATTCATTGATGCTGGAACAATAAAATTTATAGTCGAACCTAAATGGACAGACTTATTACAATTAGTATTAATAACTGTGATCGGCGCTTACTTTGGCGGGAGATCATTAGAAAAAGTAAAAAAATAAAATTATGGGACAAAATTCAACGGAGGTAGCATATGGATTTGGACAATTAGGAAGTTCTTTTGTAGACACTGCGGGTGAACACCAACCACCAACTGGAAAAGTTATTGTGGCGATAACGTTTTTAGAAGATACAACTTTAGCTGGATTAGTTGCAGATGTATCACAATTAGATTCCACTCCAGTTGCTGGGAATACAGGATACTTTAGTCACACTACAGCTGTTGCCGCTGTGCATGGCTCTGGTTCTGATGAGACAGATAGTGGCACTCTTTTTCCAGCTGGATTAACAGTGTATGGAAGATGGAAAAGTATTACTCTTTCCGGAGCTTCGGCTACTGGGGGTATAATCTGTTACTTCGGAGTATAATGCTTGGATTAGGATCCAATATGATGAAACACCCGGTTACGGGTAAATCTATCGTGCGCGATGGTTTAGTGTTACAACATAATTACAATTTGAGTAGCGTTGAACCATTAAGTTCTGGTGCTGCAGATATTAATGCTGACGCTGCTAACAATGAATATATAGCTATAAGCGGTAAGCCTATTGACACAGCTGATGGTACGTATTGCTGGTGGTCTAATTCCACCCAAACAGCATACCAAACAATTTTTTCACATGGAAGTAATTCAACTGGTGCTTTCCACGCTGTTATGAGTAGTACTAATAAACCTCTTTTATACCTACACAGTAATAGATACCAATATTGGGCTGACACTGGTTTTGCTGACGACGGTAAATGGCATCATTGGGCTATTGTGGTAGACGTGGATGATATGCAAAATGGATGTAAATTATATATAGATGGAGTGTTAATAGCTCAGGATTCTGGCCGTATTGATACTGGAACCCCTAACTCTTATGGTGATATGGTTATAGGAAAAGAGGGGTCCAATGAGTATCGAGGCTACATGTGCAACTTCGGGGTATGGTCTAGTCACCTATCCCAAGCACAAATCAAATCCATAATGAATAAAAATTACGCAGGTTTATCTGATAGCGAGAAAACAGATTTAGTTTCATGGTGGAATTTAGATTCTGTAATTCCAGATACAACATCAATTTACGATAATCATTACGGGGGAGGAGAGACACTTGGTACCGACAAGGTGACTGATGGTACATTTATAAATGGTCTTGATAGTTGGAGTAATTCTGGGGTTACCGAATCAGGTGGAGTTGTAACTTTTGATGCTGACGCTAGTACTGATTACATATTTCAGAACCTCAGTTATACTGATGATAAAGTTTACGCTATTACTTTGGAAGGAACAGGTAACGCTAAAATTAGAGTGGGGTACTCGGGACTTGCAGCTACTCAGACTGTTGTTGGAACCTTACCCGCAACACTGAATTTGTTTGTAGATTCTACCGCAAACAGAATACAAATATATAAAAACTCGGGTGACGAAATGCTATTAACGAGTGTATCAGTAAAAGAAATTAACGGTAACACAGGAACTTTATCATAATGGCGACGACAATACAACAAATAGAATTACCGAAAAAAGCTAGGGCATTAGACACATCTAGTGGATGGCAGACAGTGGGATCTAATCTAATCACTAACGGTGACTTTGCAACAGGGGATTTTACAGGATGGAATGAAAGCGCTTCTAACGGTGGGGTTAAATCCATTGTAAGTGGTGCCGCTAGGTTAGATGCAACAGCTGCTTCAGACTCAAAAATGCAGATATACCAAGATGTCGCAGAGCAAGGTAGCTCTTATAGAGTGACATTCACAGTTACAAATTATAACGATGATACAACAACTTGTAGGGTAATCAACACGGCAGGAGTGCTCTTATTCCACATATTAGCCAATGGCACACATACATTTGATTTCACTCATAGTGTATCGAGTGGAAATATATTCTTTAGAGCAGATCAAGGAGGCTTATATGACGTAGATAACATTAGTATATTAAAATTAGAAAACTTCCCAAACAACAATCACGGACAAATATATTCTGGTCGAGGATTAGAATTTGATGGGATTACGGATTATTTGGACGCGGGTATAGTTTTTAGCGAAACTAATCACACTGTAGCGTTTTGGGCTATGGCTAACGATAACAGTACTACAACGATGATTGCGGATACAAGGGACTTGAGTGAGGACGGTTTTCTTATCGGGTTTAACGCGAGTAATATTATCCAAGCTAAGATCAATGACGCGACTACACTGACGTCTACTTATTCCTATATAAACACGTGGGTTAGGGTTGTGCACACGTATGACGGGGTAACACAAAAAATATATATTAACGGAGTTTTAGACGTATCCCAGAGTGTAACCAAAACTCTAGATACCACTCGCGATCTCGTGATTGGGAGAAAAAACTATGGTATAGCTAATTGGTTTGATGGTTATTTAAGTGACTTCCAAGCGTGGGATACCGCTTGGTCCGCAGCCGACGTAACCTACGACTACCTAAACCCAGAATCACTCGCTTTAAATAATGGCGGAACAGCTTTAACAGAATCCAACCTTAAATTATGGTACCCAATGCAAGATGGTCACAGGGGCCAACAATCATACATTTTAGATGGTGCGAATACTGGGTTGGGAGATGAGAAAGTTACTAATGGGGGTTTTGACACGGATTTAAGTGGGTGGACAGGACAAGCAGGTAGAGGGAGTTATGCTTGGGATAGTAGTAGAGCAAAAATAACAAATGATGATACTTCAAGTTATCCTAATTTATACCAATCAGTAACAACAGTTGCAGGACAAGTTTATAAAGTAAACGCAACAGTTGAAATAGGTACTGCTAGTACTATTGAAGTTAGAGTATATGATGGTGCGAATTTAGGCAGTCAGCAATTAACTACAGATGGTGAAGTAGAATTTTATTTTACAGCAGTAGGTACATCTACTAGTTTGATTTTGTATTTATGGGAAACAGGTAGCACAGGTCATTATTGTTTCTTCGACAATGTATCATTAAAAGCAATAAACGACAAAAACCACGCGACAACCGTGTTTTATGGGGATGAGTTGGTTGAGAACGAATCTTTTGCAACCTCAAGCGATTGGACACCGCAAACGGGTTGGACGGTTTCGGGTAACGGAGTAGCCACTGTGGATTCGTCAGCGGCAGGAACCACGAATGTAACAAGTACAGACATGGCAGTTGTTGTAGGAAGAACCTATTACGCAGAGATGGTCGTGGACAGTGCTTCTGGAACGGGGTTAAGATTTGATTTAGGTGGTGTTAGTGGAGGAAGCTATCTTACCACCACAGGACTTAGAACAGCGACTATTACAGCGTTAACAACGGCTGGATTTTCTATGACAGCGTCTGGTTCAGATACCGCTGCTCAAATCTCAAGAGTCTCAGTAAAAGAAGTCGGCGTAGCCTCAGGCTGGACAGACGCAGATCAACAATTACATATACCGCAAACAGCGTTGCAATCGTATAATGAACTCTTACATGGTTTCAGTACCGAAACCTCTGGCGCCGCATACGTTTCAATAGCCGATGATGCTGCGTTAGACGTTGGAACAGGTGATTTTAGTATGTCTCTTTGGTTTAAAACCGATGACGATTACGATGGTTATACCGCTCTATGGAGAAAAGGAGGATGGGGTAGTGAAGGGTATAGTATAGGTTTTACTAGTAGTAATAAATTAGCAATAAACACAGCTACCACTCCAGGTGGTAATGACTGGGGATATACAGATACCGCTATAGAAAAAGGAAAATGGTATCACGTGGTTGGTGTTTGGGATAGAAGCGCAAACCAAACCTTGTATCTAAATGGAGTGGAGCAGACGATGGCAAATAACTATGATATATCAGAGAATACTGGTAGTTTAGACAACTCCTCATCAGCTGCGATAGGCGGTGCGTCTGGTAGCCGTTTTGCAGGTTGTATAACGGAAGTAGCTCTTTTCAAAACCATTGTGCTAAGTGATGCGGAAGTTTTAGAATTATATAACGATGGTAAAGCTTTAGATGTAACAACTCACTCTCAGTACAGTACTGTTACGGGTTATTGGAGAAACAACGGGCTGTCTACGTGGAATGATCTATCAACAAACTCGAATAATGGAACTGTAACAGGAACAGAAACAATTCTAATCCCACAAGGTGTAGATTCTACGCGAGATGCGCAAGGATTTATAATGAATAAGCAGAAAGATACGAGTAGTTTGAATATGAGTAGCATGGAGGATTACGTGGAAATAGGGGACAATGACACATTAGATTTTGGTACAGGAGATTTCACTATAGAGTGTTGGGCTAAATTTGCTTTTATAAACAAAAATAGTACTTGGAATAGTGTTGTAAGTTTAGGAGGTTCCATAGTTTCAACTACTTCAGCTGGTTTAGCTACAAAATCTGGAAAGTTTTACTTCAATATAGGTGGGACGACCACTATAGGTTCTACCCCTACTTTAGTTGTAGGTGATTGGTATCACGTTGTTGGAACTAGAACAGGTACAACAATGAGGTTGTATATAGATTCAGTCGTAGAGTCTTCAACAGCTACATCTAGTCAAACCGTAACAAATACCTCAAACAAAACAATTGGTGATGATACTGACGCTACTTATAATAGAGCTTACGAAGATGCAATTGATGGTGTCAAGATATACAACAAAGCTTTAGATGGAACTGAAATACTAAGAAATTATAACGCAACAAAAGGTAGTCACAGAAATTAAAAAATAAAAAATGGCACATTACGAATTATATGTATGTTTAACGAAAGCGGTTTATGAATCTGCGGTACCAAGTGTATTACAACCTAAGCTTGTGGAATAACTACACGTATACAGAGACAGAGAGAACAGGTACAAGAATGGTAAATAAATACGATTACTTTCCATCAGAGGATAACACTGTAGCTGAGATTAAAGCTTATATGGACGATGCAAGCGTAGATTACGCTTCAGGTGATACGAAAGCCGAACTACTTGAAAAGCTATACGCAGCGCCGCACGATACTCCACAAGTAGAAGAATCATATACTTACATAGATCAAGAGATAGATACAACAACAGCTTACACTCCAACGTGGAAAGAAGCGGCTTTTAAAGGTAACTTAGGAGCGCCAAGAACAAGTCTAGACGGTAACTTAATAGTAATTAAAGGTGAATTTAGCTTAAGAACTGGTGAGTTATCTGCAATAATAGATCTAGGTAGCGGGATGGATTATCCAAACAACTCTGTATTAACAAAAACCGAAGCACAAGCTTTAGTATCAGGTGAACTATTCACCGAATAACAATTAAATTAAATTAAATTAAATTATGGCAAAAAAAGAAAAGATAGTAGATTTAAAGTCTAAACCAGAAAAAATAACTGACGAGCAGTTAAAGAAAGTTCAAGAAACAGTTAACACGATAAACAGGGCTCAAATTGAGATTGGTGGTATGGAGTTAAGAAAGCATGAGGTATTACATCAACTAGCTGGAGTGAAAGATGAGTTAACTTTACTTCAAGACGAACTTAAGAAAGAGTATGGTACGGTTGATGTAAATATCAATGATGGAACAATAAATTACGATGGCGAAGCTGATTCGTAAAATATCTATAGGAGCGAACTATAAGAATGACGCCATGCACTATGCCGTAGGGCAAGAAGTGTATGGTGGTCATACTATATGTGATATCATAGAGGAAGAAGATAAATTTTCTGTTTATATTAAAAAAGGTAAAGATATTTTGCCTTGGAAAGACTTTAATAAAAACATGGCAGTATCTGTCGAATATAACTTACAATATTAAAATTATGAGCACACCATTTAAAATGAAAGGATTTTCTGGTTTTGGGAATTCACCTTTGAAACAAGAGCGTGTTAAAAGTGATGTTACAAGAACTACTAAAACTAAAGGTGATAAGTATAAAACAACAGTAACAAGAAACACCTCTATCACCCCAACAACCGATAAAATAAATACTGAAGATCCAACTTCAGGATATACTTCTGATATAAAAAGTAAAACTACTACTAAAAGCAAAAGAAAGGGTGGTACTAAAGTGAAATATAAAAAATCACTTTTGATGACAGATCCAGAAGGTAATGTTACTTCTACTGTTACTAAAAGTAAAAGAAGAGGCGGTACTAAAGTAAAAACATATAAAGGTAAAAGAGCTGTTAGAAAACACAAAAGAATATAATGAAAAGCGTTCACGACTTTGTTGTAACGCCAAAAGGAGAAAGATACAACAACGCTAAGCAGTTAGACGGTGGGGAGCTTATTCTAAACACTAATATTTTTAATCATCAGTTTGTCAACAGAGAAGCTATAGTAACAGCAAAACCACTTATTGGTCACACTGACATAGACACTGGAGATACTGTTTTAATACATCACAACGTTTTTAGAAGGTGGAATGATATTAAGGGTGTGGAAAAAAATAGCAGAAGTTATTTCGATGAGAAAACATATTTTATAGCACCTGATCAGATTTTTTTGTACAAAAGAGATGGGGAATGGATTTGCCCTAAGGGATATTGTTTCGTAATGCCCTTGAAAGCAGTGGATCAATTTAACACGGAATCTGAAAAACCTTTACAAGGCATCGTTAAATTCTCCGATGGTACAGTAGAAGTAAACGATCTAGTTGGTTTTAGACCAAGTAGTGAATACGAGTTTATCGTTGATGGCGAAAGACTATATCGAGTTAAATCTAATTTTATTACAATCAAATATGAACATCAAGGAAACGAAGAAAAGTATAATCCAAGCTGGGCACAAGGCAGTTGAAGAGTTAATTAAAGTAGCAAAAGAAGCTATTGTCACTGATTCTGAAGACGATCTAACAGCTGACAAGTTAAAGAATGCTGCGGCTTCAAAGAAACTAGCTATATTTGATGCATTTGAGATACTTAATAGAATAGAAGAAGAAGAGAACCTGCTTGAAGGTAAAGTAACTGAAAAGGTAGAGGAAAAGACTTTTAAGGGATTCGCAGAGGGTAGATCAAAATAATAAAACACATGGGATTAAACAATAATACATTAGATTTTTACTTAGAATTGGCCAAAGGGCTTGTGCCAAAGCATGTGGGCATTAATAAGTTTGGTTCTAATCGAGATATAGACACGGGTTCAGATCCCGAAACAATATGGAGTGCTGGTGGTTTGTATGTCTTCCCAAGTTCAGCTGACACACTTAAGATAATAAGTAATGATGTTGATGACAATGGGACTGGTACTACTGGAGCTTTAACAATAAAAGTTCAAGGTTTGGACACTAACTACGATACCATAGAAGAAGATTTCACGTTAAATGGTCAAACTGCGGTAACTGGTAATAAGGAGTTTTTAAGAGTTTATAGAGCTTTTGTTACTTCTGCTGGATCGAGCGAATACAACGAGGGCGTTATAACTATAAACAACTCTGACGATAGCTTAACTTTAGCTACAATACCAGCTGAGAACGGACAAACTCAAATGGCTATATACACTGTTCCTAGAAACCATAAAGCATATCTAACAAACTTATCTGGAGCTATTGTTAAGGGTGCGGGCGCTGCTACATCCGCTGACATCCAGTATTACTCTAGAAAAAATGGTGTTATAAGGCTGCATCAACAGATAAGTTTAGATTCCACGGGTACCTCTGAGTTTAATAAGACATATGCAATTCCATTAAGTTTTGAAGAAAAAACGGATTTATATGCAGAAGCACTTGTTGGGGCAAATAATACCTCTGTGTTCGTAAATTTTGGTATAATTGTAGTGGATCAAAGCGCAAAGTATCAGTAAATTAAATTAAATTAAATGTACGAGCAAAACTTAGTTAAGACAGTTGAGCCGATAAAAAGAACCACTATCTCTAGAATGAATAAGGGTAAGAAGTGGAAGTATGGCTACGATAAAGATCATGATGTTATAGTGCTCTCTCGCACTGGTCAGATAGGAGAGATTATAGAAATACAGGGTTTAGTCATAGCTCTACCTAAGGTGCCTAAGGATGTGTATAGCAACACGAAACAAAAATGGGTTAGATTTGCTCAGCCGAAGGAATTAGAGCGCTTAAAGAACATCTTTGATTGGCGTGCGTATCCGGAGGATCAAAAAGAACAATGGTACGATTACATAGACGAAGAGTTCAGAAGAAGAGAAGAGGGATTTTGGTTTAACAACAATGGAAAACCAACGTGGATGCCAGGTACTCAGTACATGTATTTACAGTGGAGTAAGATTGATGTTGGAGCACCAGACTTCAGAGAAGCAAATAGGTTGTTCTTTATATTCTGGGAGGCTTGTAAGGCAGACAAAAGATGTTATGGAATGTGCTACCTTAAGAATAGACGTTCTGGATTTTCTTTCATGTCATCAGCTGAAACCGTTAATTTAGCCACTCTTGCAGGTGATAGTAGATTTGGGGTGTTATCTAAAACAGGTGCAGATGCTAAGAAGATGTTTACCGATAAAATCGTACCGATTAGTATAAATTATCCATTCTTCTTCAAACCGATACAAGATGGTATGGATCGTCCGAAAACAGAGCTCGCTTACAGAGTTCCATCCACAAGGTTTACCAGAAAGAAAATAACAGCAAACGAAAAGATAGAGGACTTAGAAGGGTTGGATACAACGATTGACTGGAAAAACACTGGAGACAATAGTTATGATGGTGAAAAATTAGCCTTGCTAGTACACGATGAGGCTGGTAAATGGGAGAGACCTGAGAATATACTTAATAACTGGAGAGTTACAAAAACTTGTTTAAGATTAGGATCTAGAATCATCGGTAAGTGTATGATGGGATCGACATCAAACGCTTTAGATAAAGGAGGTGAGAACTTTAAAAAATTATACAATGCTTCAGATGTTACAAAAAGAAACAGAAATGGTCAAACAAAGTCTGGCTTATACTCTTTGTTTATCCCAATGGAATGGAACTACGAAGGCTTTATTGATGAGTACGGAATTCCAGTATTCACTACTCCTGATGTCGATAGGTTCGACCCAAGTGGTGAATTAATAGATGTAGGTGTAATAGATAACTGGCAAAACGAAGTAGATGGTTTAAAAGATGATCAAGATGGTTTGAACGAATTTTACCGTCAGTTCCCAAGAACTACAGAGCACGCTTTTAGAGACGAGACTAAAGGTAGTATATTCAACTTGGTCAAGCTATACGAGCAGATAGATTACAATGAAGAGATGGTAAACACTCTAGGCGTTACTCAAGGTAACTTTCAGTGGACAAACGGAATTAAAGACACTCAAGTAACTTTTAACCCAGATCCAAAGGGTAGGTTTAAAATAAGTTGGGTTCCACCTTCTAATATACAAAACAAGGTGGTACTTAAAAATGGTGTTAAGTACCCGGGTAACGAGCACATGGGTTCATTTGGTTGTGATAGTTATGATATATCAGGTACGGTGGATGGAGTTGGATCTAAAGGAGCTTTACACGGTCTAACTAAGTTTTCAATGGAAGATGCTCCAGCTAATAGTTTCTTTTTAGAATACCTATCAAGACCACCAACGGCCGAGATGTTCTTTGAGGACGTTCTAATGGCTTTAGTATTTTACGGGATGCCTATACTCGCGGAGAACAATAAACCTCGTCTCTTGTACTACCTGAGGCGTAGAGGGTATAGAGGGTTTAGTATGAATAGACCTGATAAAGTTTGGAACAAACTATCTGTTGCAGAAAAAGAGGTTGGTGGAATACCGAATTCCTCGGAAGACATTAAACAAGCTCATGCAGCAGCAATCGAGATGTACATCCAAGATCACGTAGGCGTTAAGAAAGATGGGAGTCACGGGGACTGTTATTTTAACGAGCTATTAAATGACTGGTGTAAGTTTGATATAAACAAAAGAACAAAGCATGATGCGTCGATAAGTTCTGGTTTAGCTATCATGGCTAACAATAGACACCTATATAGATCAAACGCTGATGTTCAAAAACCAAAGTTAAATATAAACATTTCCAGATATAAAAACACTGGAAGTAATTCACAAATAATCAAGTAATAAATATGGCAGAGTCTGGCATTAAAAGTTATTTCCCAAGTCAAACGGTTAGTGATGCTGAAAAGCTGAGCTATGAGTACGGGTTAAAGATAGGTAAGGCTATAGAGCAAGAGTGGTTTAACCACGATAGAGGCTCTAATAGATATAGAACTAATCAAAACGATTTTCATAACTTAAGGCTGTACGCTCGAGGCGAGCAGTCTATTCAAAAGTATAAGGATGAGTTATCGATCAACGGTGATTTGTCCTATCTTAATTTAGATTGGAAGCCTGTTCCCATTATATCTAAGTTTGTTGATATAGTTGTAAATGGTATTGCTGAAAGAACTTATGATATAAAGGCTTACTCACAAGATCCGTTTGGTGTAGCTAGGAGGACTGAGTATATGGAATCAGTGCTAGCGGATATGAGAGCCCAAGAGTTCAACGACTTTGCAATGAAAGCTTTTGACGTAAATCTCTACGAAAACGATAAAGATTCTTTACCAGAAACCGAAGAAGAGCTAAAATTACATATGCAGCTTACTTATAAGCAAACTATAGAGTTAGCAGAAGAACAAGCTTTAAACGTTTTAATGGAAGGTAATAATTACGAGTTGATTAAAAAGCGTTTTTATTATGACTTAACCGTGCTTGGCATTGGAGCTGTTAAAACTAGCTTTAACACGTCAGAAGGCGTTGTGATTGACTACGTAGATCCAGCTAACCTTGTTTATTCGTACACAGACTCTCCATACTTTGAAGACATATATTACGTGGGTGAGGTTAAAACAATACCTGTAAACGAGTTAGCTAAAGAGTTTCCGCATTTATCAGAAAGCGACCTTGAAGACATAATGAAGAATAAGTCTAGCAGTAGAGCTAACTACAATTCAAAGCACAATTACGATAAAGAGGACAATAACAGTATTCAGGTTCTTTATTTTAATTACAAGACCTATATGAATGAGGTTTATAAAATGAAAGAAACTGCTAGTGGTGCTGACAAAATTATACCTAAAGACGATAATTTTAACCCACCTGAAGATAAAGAAGGTGGATACGGTAAAATGATAAGATCGATAGAGTGCCTTTACGAAGGAGCTATGATTCTTGGTACTGAAAAACTACTTAAGTGGGAGATGGCCAAGAACATGATGAGGGAGAAGAGTGATTTTACTAAAGTAAAAATGAATTATTCTATAGTAGCTCCTAGAATGTACAATGGAAAAATAGACTCTTTGGTTAAGAGAATAACTGGCTTTGCCGATATGATTCAACTTACACACCTTAAGCTTCAACAAGTAATGTCTAGGTTAGTTCCAGATGGTATCTACTTAGATGCGGATGGTTTAGCTGAAATAGATTTAGGTAACGGAACAAACTACAACCCACAAGAAGCGTTAAACATGTATTTCCAAACTGGATCTGTTATAGGGAGAAGCTTTACTTCTGATGGCGATATGAACCCAGGTAAAATACCTATTCAAGAAATACAATCTGGAAGTGGTGGTAACAAGATGCAAAGCTTAATACAAACATACAACTATTATCTACAGATGATAAGAGATGTAACCGGCCTTAATGAAGCTAGAGATGGTAGTATGCCAGATAAAAACGCTTTAGTTGGTATTCAAAAAATGGCGGCTGCAAATTCAAATACAGCTACTAGACACATACTACAAGCTGGGTTATTTCTAACAGCAGAAACGGCTGAGTGCTTGTCGTTGAGAATTTCCGATATTATAGAGTATTCACCAACAAAAGATGCTTTTATACATCAGATAGGAGTTCACAACGTTGCTGCGTTAGAGGAGATATCAGAGTTACATCTTTATGACTTTGGTATATTTATCGACTTAATGCCAGATGATGAAGAAAAAGCTATTCTTGAAAACAACATTCAAATGGCAATACAACAACAAAGTATAGACTTAGAGGATGCTATTGATCTTAGAGACATAAAGAACGTAAAGCTTGCAAACCAACTTCTAAAAATACGTAGAAAAAAGAAGATGGACAAAGACCAAGCTCTTCAAGAAAAGAATATGCAGATGCAAAGTCAAATGAACCAACAAGCAGCTCAAGCCGCGGCTCAAAGCGAGGTGCAAAAGAATCAAGCACTAACAGCTAGTCAAGGACAATTAGAACAGTTGAAAGCACAATTAGCTTCTCAGAAAATGGAGCAAGAGGTTGAGCACAAAAAACAGTTAATGCAGTTGGAGTTCCAAATGAACATGCAGTTGAAAGGAATGGAGGTTGAGGGCAAGAAAACAGGCGAGAAAGAAAAAGAAGATCGTAAAGACGAAAGAACAAAAATTCAAGCGACTCAACAAAGTGAGTTGATTGACCAAAGAAATAGTGGTAAACCACCTAAAAACTTTGAGTCCGCAGGTAATGATATATTAGGCGGAGGATTTGACTTAGGCGTGTTTGACCCTAGATAAGTTATTAACTATTATTATATTATATTATGGCAGAAAAAGAAGAAGAAGTAGTGGAGAAAACTACAAACGAACCTAAGGGTGACGTTACAAAAGTAAAAGCAAGTATGAAAAAACCAGGGGAAGTTATCGAACAGACAATCACGAAAGTCGACTTGAGCAACCCACCAAAACCAAAGGAAGATGAAGTTGAAGAAAATAACGCTGACGACAGCGGAGTGGTTGCAAGCGTTGAAAATGCCGACGCCCCACAAGAACAAGAAGAAGTACAACCGGAAGCTGAAACACAAGAAGCTACAACGTTAGAAGAGGTAACCGAAGAGGTTGAAAAGGTTGAAGAGCAAGTTGAAGAAGCTGTAGCGCAAGCTGAGGCTACTGGAAAAGCTTTACCAGAGAACATACAGAAGCTAGTTGATTTTATGGAGGAGACTGGTGGTGACGTTAGCGACTACGTAAAGCTTAATCAAGATTATAGTAAGCTAGACGATTCAGACTTGTTGCACGAGTTCTACAAACAAACAAAACCGCATTTAAACCAAGAAGAAATTAACTTCCTAATGGAAGATACATTCTCATTCGACGAAGACGTAGATGACGAAAGAGATATACGTAGAAAGAAATTAGCGCTTAAAGAGCAAGTTGCCAGCGCTAAAAGCCACCTAGACGGGCAAAAGTCTAAATACTATGAAGAAATTAAAGCTGGATCAAAACTCACAACTGAGCAACAAAAAGCAATTAACTTCTTTGATAGATACAACAAGGAGTCAGAAGAGATTTCAAAAAGCAGTGAAAAAAATCGTAATAACTTCACAATGAAAACGAACAATGTTTTCAACGACAAATTCAAAGGTTTTGAATATAACGTCGGTGATAAAAATTATAGATTTAATATTAAGGATACAGATAAAGTTAAATCTGAACAAAGTGATATAAATCAATTCATGACAAAGTTTGTTAATGAAGATTCCACTTTAAAAGATGCAAACGGATATCACAAGGCTTTATTTACAGCCAGTAACCCTGATGCTATTGCAAAACACTTTTACGAACAAGGAAAAGCAGATGCTATGAAAGACAGCGTTTCTAAAGCCAAAAACGTTGATATGAACCCAAGACAAGCTCATGGGAAAATTGAAGCCGGTGGCATGACTGTAAAAGTATTAGGACAAGATTCTTCTGATTTTAAGTTTAAAATTAAAAACAATAAATTTAAAAATTAAAAAACAAAATTATGGCAGTTACATTTAATGGTACTCCAACACCTGCTCCAAGTCAGCAGGCGTTGAATACAAATTATCTAGATTTTACGGGCACTGCGGACACAACGTGGGCTCAACAATATTTACCAGATCTTATGGAGAAAGAAGCTGAAGTTTTCGGACCGAGAACTATATCAGGATTTCTTTCACAAGTAGGAGCTGAAGAGGCAATGTCGGCTGATCAAGTCGTATGGTCTGAACAAGGAAGATTACATCTTTCATACACAGGGCAGGTAACAAGCGCTACGGGTGGTTCTGTACCTTCAGGAGTTTCTGAAATTACTTTACAAAAAGAAATTGATGGCTTAGCTGTTTCTGGAGCTGGACACGCGGTTAGAGTGCATGATACAGTTATTGTATCTAACTCAAACGGTGTTTTCAAGTGTTTAGTTACTGAAGTGGCTGATGCTGTGATTAACGTGGCTTGTTATACTGCTACAGCTTTAGCTGCAACAAGTGCTACTAACGACACGACTATATTAGTTTATGGTTCTGAATATGCAAAAGGTAAATCTTACACTAACGAAGCTGGCGATGCTGCTTCTGATTCTCATAAGGCTAACGAGCCATCAATGAAGACTTACACTAACAAACCAATTATCTTAAAAGATTACTACGAGGTATCAGGTTCTGATACAGCTAGAATTGGTTGGGTTGAAGTTACTGGAGAGATGGGTCAAAGCGGTTACTTGTGGTATTTAAAAGCTGAAGCTGATACAAGAGCTCGTTTTAACGACTACTTAGAAATGGCAATGTTAGAGGGTGAGATTTCTGCTGCTGATGGTTCTGCAACTCATACAGATTTATTTTTCGGTATGTATGGTGCAGATGGTAACCAAACAGGTACTCAAGGTTTATTCGCTGCTATTGAAGCAAGAGGTAATGAAACTTCAGGTATCACTGGTGTTAACGCTGCAACTGATTTAGCTGAGTTTGATGCTATTTTAGCAGAATTTGACTCTCAAGGTGCTATTGAAGAGAACATGATGTTTGTAAACAGAGCTACTTCGTTAGCAATGGATGACATGTTAGCTTCTATGAATTCTTACGGAGCTGGTGGTACTTCTTACGGAGTATTTGACAATTCTGAAGATATGGCTTTAAACCTAGGTTTCTCTGGTTTCAGAAGAGGTTCTTATGACTTCTACAAGTCTGACTTTAGATACTTGAATGACAAAGCAACAAGAGGTGGTATTAACGCTGCAGCTGGATCTAACGCTATCAGAGGGGTAATTATCCCAGCTGGAACTTCTACTGTTTATGACCAACAATTAGGAAAGAATCTTAAGAGACCTTTCTTACACGTTCGTTACAGAGCTTCACAAACTGATAACAGAAGAATGAAAACATGGACTACTGGTTCTGTTGGAGCTGCTACATCTGCTTTAGATGCAATGCAAATCCACATGTTATCAGAAAGATGTTTGATTACACAGGGTGCTAACAATTTCATGTTAATGAAATAAGCATTATTTATATTAAAGACCGGGGCTTCGGCCTCGGCCTTTTATTTTTATTAATTTATATTATATTATATTATGGCAAAAAAACAAAAAACAAAAAAGGTTGTAGAACCTTTAATAGAAAAAGACTTCGAAGAAGTTGAAACAATGGAAGAAACAGTTACAGAATTTTTTGAAGAACCTGTAGTTGAAGAACCAAAAGCAAGAAAAAGACTAAAACCCACTAACGAGTGGGAAATAAAAGATAGGATTTACTATTTAAAAAGTGGTAGAAAACCTTTGTCTAAATCAATTAAAGCTGCTGGCATTTACTTTTTTGACGAAGAAAAAGGCTATGAAAGAGAGCTTAAGTACTGTCAAAACCAAAAAACATCTTTTGTTGATGAAATGGTGGGTGATCAAAGACTAGAGCATATTATATTTAGATCTGGATCTCTATTTGTGCCTAGAGAGCAGACTGTTTTGCAAAAGTTATTATCTTTATATCATCCAGATAGAAACAAGACATATGAAGAACATAAACCAGCAGCGCAAGCAGCTGATGAAATAGAAGTCTTAGACATGCAGGTTGACGCGTTAATTGCGGCTAGAAATATTGACATAGATATGGCTGAAGCTATTATGCGTGTAGAAAAAGGTTCTGAGGTATCTAACTTGAGTTCTAAGGAACTTAAAAGAGATTTGTTAGTATTTGCAAAGAATAATCCTAAACTCTTCTTAGAGTTAGCGGATGACGAGAATGTAATGCTAAGAAACTTTGGTATTAAAGCTGTTGAAGCTGGTATACTAAGATTGTCTACTGATCAAAGAAACTTTATGTGGGGGGCAAATGGAAGGAAACTAATGGTTATACCATTTGACGAGCATCCTTACACTGCTTTAGCACACTGGTTTAAAACAGACGAAGGAATGGAGATCTACTCCAATATTGAAAAAAGATTAAATTAATCTAACTGTAGATGCAGTCGCTCTACGGGGCGATTGCAAACTACAAATTATATTATATGGAAAAAAATAAATCAAAAGGATTCGGCGACACTGTCGCTAAAATAACAAAAGCAACTGGAATTAAAAAAGTAGTAGACAAGGTTAGCAAGGTTGTAGGCAAAGACTGTGGTTGTGCTAAGCGTCAAGATACTTTAAACAGGTTGTTTCCTTATAATAACTAAAAAGAAATTATGATACTTATAGATACTGTATATCAAAAAGTTTTAACGTTTGCAAGCAAAGAGCAAAGGGGTTATATAACGCCGCAGCAATTTAATCTATTTGCTGACATGGCTCAAAAGGAAATATTTGAACAGTATTTTTACGATCTAAATCAATTAGCTAGAGTGCCAGGTAGATCTGAAGAGTACAGTGATATCGTTCACAACGTAAACGAAAAAATAGCTATATTTGAATCTGAAGCGACTGGATCGCCTTTATCACTAGCTGACGATCTGTACAGATTAGGTACTGTAAAGAGCAATGGTAGCGAGGTTGAGGAAGTGCAGCAAAACGAACTACTGTATATGAATAATTCTAAGTTAACAGTGCCAAAGCAAGATAGAAAGGTATACGTTAGAACTGGAGATAAATCTATAGATATAACACCATCTACAGCTAGTGTTACCTACACATATGTACGCGTACCGTCAAAACCAAGTTGGGGATACGTTGTTGTTAACGAAAGAGCCATGTACGACTCTTCTACAACAGATAATTTCGATCTCCACCAAGCCGAAGAATCAGAGCTTGTATATAGAATACTAGCGTTTGCTGGGATATCCATGAGAAAACCAGATTTAACTCAAGCGGCGGTTGGTATGGAGACAGCTAAAGTTCAACAAGAAAAACAATAAATAAATGGGATTACTAGATAGCACTACACAGCAAGATTATTACCAAGGAAACGATCACGGAAACTATCAATTTACCTCTCTAAACGATGTAATAAATCAATTTATTATCGCCTATGTCGGTGAGGATAAAATAATATCTAAAGTTAAAAGAGTAGATGTTGCATTCCACGCACAAAGAGCATTACAAGAGTTATCATTCGATACTTTTAAATCCACAAAAGCACAAGAGATAACGCTTCCGCCTTCACTACAAATGATACTTCCGCAAGATTACGTTAACTACACTAAAATTAGCTGGGTGGATTCCGCTGGAATAAAACACTTATTATATCCTGCGAGTAAAACTTCAAATCCTTCTTCCGTGGTGCAAGACACTGTTGCTCAGGGTAGTCTAGGTATTTACTCTCCTCTTGTTAGTGGTTTTAATGATTCACTTGTTTTGGATGACACAGATATTACAACTGACTTATATATTACCATTGACTCGACTAACAATCAAGCGGTTTTTACAGCGGCGCCTCAATGGCATAAATTGAATTGGAACAATGTAACTCCCGCGCCTGAGGTTGGTAAAACTTATACTTTGACCTATACTATAAGTGATGTGCCTTACACAGATCCAGCTCTAACAACTACTGTACCAGCAATAAGACCTGTTTTACACGACGGGTTTGGAAATCGTGTTCAATTTCAAAATCAATCCCAAAACGGAACGTACACTGAGACGCTTACTATGCTTGAGACATCTTCAACTGTGTATGCTAATAGGTTTTGGTTTCAAACTCAAACAACAACGGCTTTTACGGGTAATATATCAAACATAGTTCTAGTTGAATCAACAGATATACCGTTAAACTCAGAATCTACAACTTGGTCAAGTTACAAATCTGGAACACCATCAGAAAATCAAGATGATTATCAAGATGATACTTATTGGCCAATGGATGGATCAAGATATGGATTAGATCCACAACATGCTCAAGCTAACGGATCGTTTTATATAGACGATCTATCAGGAAAAATACATTTTTCATCTAATATTAGTGGAAAAACTGTGATCTTAGATTACATAAGTGATAGTCTTGGAACGGATGGAGAGATGCAGGTTCATAAATTTGCTGAAGAAGCCATGTACAAATGGATAGCCCATGCTATATTGTCTACTAGAGCTAACGTTCAAGAGTATATAATTAACAGGTTTAAGAAAGAAAGGTTTGCAGCTGTTAGAACTGCAAAATTAAGATTGTCTAATCTTAAGCTAGAAGAGCTTACTCAAATTTTAAGAGGTAAATCAAAACAAATAAAACACTAGTACATGCCAGAGATTAAAAATCAGTTTACCGGTGGCAAAATGAATAAAGATCTTGATGAAAGACTTATTCCCAAAGGTGAATATAGAGATGCAATGAACATACAGGTGTCAACTTCAGAGGGGTCGAGTGTTGGGACTGTTCAGAATATACTTGGTAATACGTTGGGTTGTACGGACTACGTTTTAAATCCAAGTAGTAATCCAATACCTAGTGGTTCTTTTACTGTTGGGTCTATTTCCGATGAAAAAGACGACTCTTTATATTGGTTGATATCTGGAGAGAGTTACTCAGCAGATAATATGGTGGGTAACAACGATTGGGATGGTGGTGTTGTGACCATGAAAGATCTTATATTAAAAAAAGGACCTAATAAATGTGAACCTGTTTTTGTTGATAAGTTTGCGTTTTCACAACCCTACGTTGGGTCCATAAACAGTGATACCCTAAGCGGTATAGACTTAAGTATAATAAATCAAATTCAACCTGGCTGGACAGTTACCGGTGTTGCCGACAATGGCGATGCATCTAACACGTCTACAATAGTTAGTTTAGGTGATATTCAGAGCAACTACATACCTGTTGAATTTGAATCCACGGTAGTAACAACACCAATCAACATCAATAGTTATGTTGGAAACAGCCCGCACGCCGTGGCTAGTGGGATTTTAATACCGATGTATACTGATAAGTCTGGCTCCACGTACTTCCAAGACAACTCCAACGTAGTATATATGATTGGATTTAATGGGACCCCATCTACATTAGTTGGTGATACTATAGATATCCTTCCTTACCACACTACTCCTCAAACTTTCACAATATCAAATGCAATAACCGTTGTGATGACGTTTCCAGGTGGATATGTACTCAATGTTATCAAAGTAACATTAGATAGTAATCTAACAAGCTTCACGGGTCCACCTATAGACCAACCATCTCCAGCTGGAGCGGGTGCATCGGTACCACACTCAGCGACTGCTAATGGTAGTGTTATAGACGCTATTATTACAAGCCAAGACATATTAAACCTTAATATAGCTACTGGAGAGCTCACTATTGACATTAACTATTTTAATGTTAGTGCTATAGCTGTGGATGATACGGTTTACAAAGACAACACTGCTTATTGCGTTGAAAGTAAGGATACAATAAACAATTCCATAACTCTAAAAGATTGTAATACCGGCGCTATTCATGATGGCTGGCAGGTTGGTGGTTCCATTTATGACGTTCTGCAACCTATTGGTGGGGCGATTATAATACAGAGCCAAATTCAAGTGCAACTTGACACAAATATAGACCTTTCAAACGCAACATACACATCGCTTTTATATAGAGGCCCTAGAACTTTAAACTTCGACCACAACAATTACATCACTGGAATAAACATCATCGACGACATGTTGTTTTGGACAGATGGCAAGACGGAACCTAAAAAAATAAACATACCAAGAAGTATACAGGGTAGTAAAATACCTGGTACAACACCAGGTTTTGAACACACTAGATTAATAAACGAGCCTCAAGGTATTTCTATATGGGATAACGTACCGGTTAGAGAAGAACATATTACTGTTATTAGAAAAGCACCGTTGTCAGCTCCTTCCATAAATTTTGAAACAACAGCTAGAGAGAGTGTTGTTGGTGGTTTTAACGTTGTATTTACTGAAAACTTTGCTAACTCTATTGTAGGTGAGACTATCAATATAACTGCATCTAATAACACCTACGGGTTCTTACCTGGTGATATTATACGCTTGTCCGAGGAACTTGTTTATTTTCCAAGTTTTGACTTGAGAGCTCAGGTTATAGAAATAGACAACTATACGTATACGGTTAAAGTATTGTCTATATCACCTAACGCTGATGTCGTTAATGTTAACAGTTGGTACGCGGAGCTAGAACCTATTGGTAGTTTTTTATTCGAAAGAAAACTGCCTAGATTTGCCTATAGATATAAGTATTTAGACAATGAATATTCTTCTTTTAGCCCTTTTACAAACGTAGCTTTTTATCCAGGAGACTTTAATTACGAGCCAGTAAAAGCCTACAACAAGGGTATGGCGAATACTATTGAATCTTTAGCAATTACGGGTTTTATTACTCCTGATATCCCAAAAGACGTTGCGAGCATAGACCTTCTTTACAAAAATGAAACTTCACCTATAATATACTTGGTGGACACGGTGTCTAATAAAGACGAGCTTATTAATGGGAAAAACAGTTGGAATTCCACAGGTAATCACAACTTAGCAAATAGTAATAGTGGTTATTATAATATAACAAACGAAAACATAGCACAAGCACTGCCTAGCAACCAGTCTCTAAGATCTTGGGATAATGTACCTAAAAAAGCTTTAGCACAAGAGGTTAGTGGTAATAGAGTTATATACGGAAACTACGTTCAAGGTTACGATATAAAAAATGATAATGGTAAAAATATCACTCCTGATATTAACTTATCAGTAAGAAGTAACACAATCGATACGAGCGATAACAGCGCTAAGAAATCAATAAAGTCTTTGAGAAACTACGAGGTAGGGGTTGTTTGGGGGGACAAATATGGTAGGGAAACACCTGTTGTAGCGTCAAAATCAGGGTCTATTTTAGTTCCAAAAAACAAATCTAAAACTAGTAACCATTTAAATGTGTCGTTAAACTCTTCGCCTAGATGGTCTGATTACTATAGATTTTACGTAAAAGAAACTTCTAACGAATATTACAATTTAGCTGTAGACAGGGTATATGACGCTAGCGATGGTGGTATATGGGTTTCTTTCCCATCAGTTGATAGAAATAAAATAGACGAAGATACATATATTATTTTAAAGAAAGGTGTAGATTCTGAGGGACTAGTTGATCAAGAGGCTAGGTATAAGGTTGTTGCTATAGAGAATGAGGCTCCAGAGTACATTAAAACTTCTTATGATTTAATTGTTAGGAGTAATCAAGATGACACACACTCAACACACTCTTGTAATTTTTGGGGAGGCTCAAACTACCCTGATCAAATGGACAGTGAACCCCCGGTTTTGGGTGCTGGATGTACTGCTTACCCGGGAAACAGTAATTACGCAAACGAGAGTTTAAACCCACCTATCGTTGGTAGAAAAAGCTTTAGTATAAGTAATGGTAGGTGGGGTGGTGAATACAGCACCACTAACAAGTATATGGGTTTACCAAGCTTAATTACTCTTTTTAACGAGGTTACCAGTAATTCAGAGACTGTTAATAATGAAATGTATGTTAGCTTCACCAAAGAAACAGAAAGCGGTGGTGTTACAAATATTCAATCAGGGGATAAATACCGCGTTATTGACGTGGTTCATGAGGGGATTGTTGGAACCAGCCCATACATTATACATCTGGAAACGCCAATAGGTGTAAATGATGATTTTGTTGCTCAAGACTCTGGTCACTCTACTAACGGGGTCTCTTTGCAGGCTGACGGGATACATGTTATATTTTGGCAGAAATCTGTCACTAATAAACCTGAGTTTGACGGTAGGTTTTTTGTTAAAATACTAAGTGACCAGGCTACGGAAAAACACCTATCAAGAGCTAAATCTATATTTAATTCGTGGAGAACAACTGATCTCGACATATACAGACTGGAAGATGATAACCTTGCAAGCAACAGTGATAACGACTATAATTGGAGCTCTGCTGCAGTTCCAACAACTCCAGCTGTTACGTTCGATCCTGACGATAGTGACTATGGCTCGTTAAATCAAGCATGGGAATGGGAAGCTGCTTTGAAGTTTGGTGGGCCTACGTTGAAAGCCGCGTGGTTTATTGACAACGCTCCTTTTGCCGGTAGGTTTAGTAATAGCGGAGGCACTTATCAAACTGAGTTTAACAATGGAACTACAGATTATGATTCTTGTGATTTAGCTAGTACGTTGCCAGATTTTACTTATACCAATGACCAGGGGACGATTTATACCGTAGCCCAATTACAAAGCTACTTTTCCACATTTAACGTTGATGGAACTGCCCCGACTAATAGTTTAAATATTGGTACTGGAATAAGTTTAGGTAGGTTGGGTATGAAAGGTTTTCACACTAAAAATGGTAGCAACTATATAGACTTGTCTTACTCAATATTAAGCCCTAACGCACCGTTGGAAGATGGTGGGACAACTTGGGATGTTGGTAATCCTAATACAAATACTTCAACGGACGATCAAGAGCATATCGTTAGCAAGTTAACAGAGGGTACTAGATTTAAACTTAAGAACGGGAACGTTATATACAAAATACTAGGTGTAGAAAAATTTAGATTACTAAACTACATGGGGGTGCCATCTATACTTATGGGCCCAAACGCGCAGGGTGGTACAAATATAATGGAAGTGCCATTTACAGAAACTGGTTATAATGGTGCTGGTGAAGAAATAGGTAGTAATAGTGGTTACTTTAGCAATGTTGAAAATCTAGCACAGATAGAGGAAATTAAAAAACCGCAAAACAAAAGAGCTACGTATAGAATTAGATATGAGATAGACATGTTATCTTCTCCAGTTGGCGTGTCATCTACCGTTACTCTAGCAGATGAAGAAGACGCTGCCGGCAACGATGCTATCCTTGCTTCAACTGGCACTGTATTTAACACTATTCAATTTTTAGAAGAGGTTGAGTACGAAGGCGAAAACAAAATCAGTTCAAATCCAGCAATATTTGAAACAGAACCAAAAGAAGACGTTGGTTTAGACTTGTATTACGAGGCTAGTTCTAGCCTACCTGTTTTTCCGCTAACAAATAAAAATAAATTTTTATTCATACCAATAGGAACAACTATAGTACCCCCAACGGTTGGAGATTTTCCAGACGGTATATTTATAACTGGGTGGAGTGACATTACACCTACCTCAGATCTTTATGTCAACTTGTCAACACCAATAACTCAAGTGCAGTACGCTATGCTAGCATTAAACAATGGGCGTGTTGAGTTTTTAAGGGACGATGGTACGTATGTAACCGCTACAATAGCTGATGATGGTGATGTTACTTTTTACGGTATAGCACCAAATGGAACAACCAGCCAATTACAAATCACACCTAGTAATGAATTTGGATTAAGCTGGCACAATTGCTGGTCATTTAATAATGGTGTTGAATCCAATAGGATAGGTGATACTTATAACAAACCATACTTAAGTAATGGAGTAACTCTATCTACCACGGCAAAAGATAGCCCTGGGCAAGAAATAAGAAATTATGGTTTAATATACTCCGGCATATACAACTCAAACAGTGGAGTAAACAGTTTAAATCAATTTATTGCTGCTGAAAAAATAACTAAAGATATAAACCCAACTTACGGTAGTATTCAAAAGTTATACGCTGGTTGGGGGCAAGGTGGTGATTTAGTCGCACTATGCGAAGATAGAGTTTTAAAAATACTAGCCAATAAAGATGCTTTATACAATGCTGATGGCAATTCAAATGTAACTTCAACTAACAACGTTTTAGGTCAAACTATCCCTTATTCTGGTGAGTATGGTATATCTAAAAATCCAGAATCGTTTGCATCGGAAGCTTATAGAGCTTACTTTACGGATAAAGTTAGAGGCACTGTTATGAGGCTGTCTATGGATGGGTTAACACCTATATCTGCTCACGGAATGAAAGACTGGTTTAGAGATAACTTAAAGTTGTCAAGCAAACTAGTTGGTAGTTATGATAGTAGAAAATCTGAATACAATTTAACGTTAAAAGGAGATACTATTGATGCAAAAATACCATTTCCAACAACAGTTTCTTTTAAAGAGGATGTAAAAGGTTGGGTTAGTTTTAAATCTTTTGTACCTGAAAATGCTATTAGTTGTGCCAACGAATATTACACGTTTAAAGATGGTAACATATGGAAACATCACGACGAAGCCGTAGATCGAAATACATTTTATACGAACTTTAAGGAATCAAGTATTAATGTTATTTTAAACGAATCACCTGGAACTATAAAAACTTTCCATACTCTAAATTACGAAGGAACACAATCTAAAGTAAATACTTTTACAGATTATAACACGTACACTCCTGGTACTAATGCTAATCCCACTAATATATATAATAATGAATATTACAATTTAGGACCTGATAAACCTGGTTGGAAAGTTCTGCATATTCAAACAGATCAAGAAGAAGGTTCATTAAATGAATTTATTGAAAAAGAAGGAAAATGGTTCAACTATATAAGAGGTAAGGCTGGTAGTGTAACAGATGGAGCTAATATTACTAGTGGTTTTAATAATGCTGATTTTTCTTTTCAAGGAATAGGAATGTTATCAGAAAATGCAACTTCAGTTAATACCGTTGGATGTATGAATGATTCTACATTTGTTGATGGTGGTGTTACTTATAACACATACTCAAATTACGATTCAAACGCCGCTATTCCTGGTAGTTGTACGGCTACAGTTTTAGGGTGTACGGACCCGACGGCGGTACCAACAAGTGGAGATGGTTATAACCCATTGGCTAACACGGATGATGGCTCATGTGTATATTATGGTTGTACAGATGCTAACGCAACAAATTACGATTCTAACGCAACGACTGGTTCTGCAAATTTCCCGTGTACTTACGATGTATATGGGTGTACGGATAGCTCTACTGATGCTAATGGTGTTTATAATATGCTTAATTTTGATATTTCAGCTACCCAAGCATGTGATGGTATTAATGGGAATTTCCCTAACTTTTCCGTCCCAGTTGTTTGTGTTGGTGGTCAAGCAGGTAGTAATTGCTGCTGTGTAACAGCTGTTTATGGTTGCATGGATACTTTGGCTGATAATTATAACTGCAATGGAAATTGTGATGCAAACGTTCAACAAGTATCATCTATTGACTTAAACAACCCTTGTTTTTACATTATTCCAGGTTGTATGGATGCTACATCCTGTGAGTATAACGCGCTAGCTAATCAAAATGATGGTTCTTGTAATTGGTGTAATGATAGCGCAGCAAATAATTATGATGGACCAGGCCAAGGTGGTGATCCATACTCATGTGATAATGGGTGTTTGTATTGCAAGCAGGTGAGTAATTTACAACAAATTTTTGGAGGTCCTAGTTATGATACAATTGATATATCCTGGGATGAAACGTGGAATGTTGCTGATGCAGCAGCGGTTGATCATTATGATATTAACTATAGCGCTGACGCAGGAACTACTTGGATTACGATTACTAACATACAACCCAATGTTATAGCTGGTAGCGTAGGTTACGCTATAAGCGGTTTGTCTCCATCAACTGCTTATCTTATCGAAGTACAAGCTATTTGTTCCGCTGGTACCTCACCGTTAAATCTAGGTTGGAATACATCTTCTCCTTGGAGTTCACAAATTTCGGCTTCAACACAATCTGCCCCTGTTTATGGTTGTACTGACCCTAACGCGTGTAATCCCACTACAGGTGCCACTGTAGATAATGGTTCTTGTAACTATACTACTTGTGCTGGTTGTACAGATCAATTGGCATGTAACCAAACCACGGGCGCTACAGTAGATGATGGTTCTTGTTTATACCCAGCCGCTAACGCGGATTGCTCGGGTGCTTGTTTAACTGGTTTTATTCTCGTTAATGGATCATGCGTCGCGGAAGTACTTGGTTGTATGGATGATTCACTAAATAATAGTGGTAGTGGTTATGCCGCGACAAATTATGCTGGTCCAAATACTCAAAATATTAATAGTTATACGCCTCCAACAACACCCGCGAATACGGATGATGGTACTTGTACTTATATTATGCCAACATTATATAATGCCGTGCCGCTAGGAATGCAAGCTCCACTTTTAAATACGGATGGTTGGTCTACTACCAACGTATGGGGTGGGACTAATAGAGTGGTTTTTGCCGTTTGGGACGTTAGTACGTCTCCAGCTATAGATAAAAACAACCTTCAATTTGCGTACGAAAACTCTGCGGGTAGTAATGCTGGTGATATAACTAATTTTACAAGTCAAATAAGTTGGTGGTACAGTGTTAATGACGGTGCTAGTTGGATTAGTGGAAACGGCTTTAACAACGGTGATAACGTGCAGTTAATACGATTCCGATTCAGTTCCCACTCCGGAGTAGTTGAGTTTTTACCATCAGCAACTAAAGCGGCGTTATACCCGCCAACCGCTAGTAATGGCGCGCAACAACAAGCGGCAAAAATTGGGTTTACAAACACCAATATACCTACGCACACAACAAACGTGGAAACATATAACGTTATGTTAGGTTGTAATGATTCTAACGCGTGGGCTGGTTATAATGATGAAATTCCTTTCTTTGATAATACCCTTTGTGAATTAGTTGGTGTGATTGACAACACTGTTGTGAGCCCCGCAGTTAGTACCGCGGCGTATGGTCTTTGGTATGTCACGCAAAGTATGCAATGGGATTATACAGCTAACACCCCTGGAGATGCTACTCCTGATAATTTCGAAATTGAAGCGGTATTTACTCAGGGTGACGGTCAAGGACCTAATGCAGCGGACGCCATGTATGGGGCCTACTCAACTAATATTAGTACCCACCCACCGTACACCGGTTCTAACCCAGAGGGTTCAATTGAGGACCCAACCCTAGTTTCTCAAACAGACCCTACTGGTAGATGGATGCGATTTAGAGTTAGAGCTGTTAAAACAGTGAATACTACACTGCAAGCTGGTCCTTGGGTTGAAACTTGGTCTCAAGTATAATAATATAAAACATAACTTATGCCATTAGCAACTTTAACATTTAGCGAACCTCTAAACTCTAGTCTTCAACTAGGAGATATAGTTTACTATTCTAGTACAACCTCAGCTCCAAATAGCAACATACCTAAAGCAACAACTGCTAGTATGGTAAAATTTGGTGTCGTGAATAATATAATAGTAGACCCTCCAAGCGTGAAGGTTGTTTATGATGCCGCGATACCACTCCCATCTTTTTCTCCATCAAACCCTGATTATATAATGTTTGAAAAAGATAAACAAGTTAACTCCTCTAGTTTAATAGGTTATTACGCAGATGTTAAGTTGGTTAATGATTCTAAAGAAGATGTTATGTTATTCTCGTTAGGATCAGAAGTTTCAGAAAGTAGTAAATAAATAAATAGATATGATTATAACAAAGTTTGAGTTGGATTTATCAAGTTTACCAGCTAGTGGAGAGACAAGAAACCTCACCATAATTGGCGGTGTTGGCGCTGAGTTTATTTTAGAGATTAGCAACGAAGATAATCATTACTACAATTTCGTAACACAAAGCTTTCAATCTAAAAGAGCTAGGTTAGAAAGCTTTATTTCTACCGGTGTTTACAAAGATGTAGTAAAGTTTCCAGCTGTTGGAGATAATGACGAGTATAACATAAGTTTATATGCTAAACCAGGTACTACGCATATTGATTATACTGAGGTTAGATTTTTAGATGGCACTTTAGATATAAACTCTTCAACTGGCTCCAATTCTTTAATGCTGTATAAAGTTATATACCAATATACAGCATTAACACTAGGGTTGCGTGGATATTCTGTTGGGGGTACTGTAAGTGGCACCACTACTACCGACAATATTGCTATTGACAGTGGTGGAAGCAAAACAAAAACTCCTTTTTCTTTTACATTTACAGCCTCCGCAACAGCTGCTTATAGAATTTTAAAGCAACCAGTGGCTAATGACGTGTTATCATTTTTAGAGCCAACGGTTGGTAGCGCCCCAGAAACCTTACCTGGAGAAAATATATACCCAACCAAAACGGCAACGGGTAACACTAATGCTGTTATGTCTAGTACTGTTACGATCACGATGGCGGACACAATAGAGGAGTTAGGACTTAAAATTGGTGACAAGGTCATACAGGCAATAGGCCCGTTTTTTGCTAACATAGTTACTGTTGTTGCTATTAGTGGTGGTGGTCTTTCAGTAAACCAATTCACAGCCTCTGAAGCTATATCAGTTGGGAGTGGTGTTAGGTTAGACTTTTACAACCAGATGAACTACCGATGGCCATTGGATAGCATAAAGTCAATATCACCTGGTATGATAGTGGTACCAGACACCAACGTTGCGGCTGACACTGTAGTTAGCGACTATAAAGATACTATAACTATATTTGCTGATACGAACGAGCAAGAAATAATAACAAAAAATCAAGCACCAGCTTTAGACACTAAGAACCAAAAACCAACTATAGTCAATGGAGAGGTTACGGTTCAACTTGGTAGCGTTGTGTTTAACAAACAACAAGTTCTAGCTTTAGCTGGGGACTCTTTGAAGATTGGTGGTTATGGTGAGGAACAAATACTAAATGTTTACGGGTATGAGGTTATATTATCCGACTTAGCGATGACATTATCTGTGCCATCTACAGCAACGACTGAGGCTACTAGCGCTCACGCAACAATAGCAGTTGCTGATAGAGAAGGTGTTATTAATAACTTTTCTAGAGTTGGTGGTATAGGTATAAATCCAGCGTTACAAAACCCACTTATTACATCTGGTGGTGGCGCGGACGGAGCTGGTGATTGGGTTATGGATGCTGTCCAGACTCTAGAAACTGGTGTTACCTTGACGATAGAAAATACTGGCAGAGTAGCAACTATAACAGGTAACATCGAAATTATAAAAGCTGGTAATGCTAGTGCTGTATTAAGATTCGATGTAGATAGACTGCTTTCTACCTCAGCTCCATCGTAAAAAAAAGATAAAAACTGTGACTATTAAGGTATAAATTTAATTAAATCACATGGAAGATATTACAGTAAGACCCATAGAAGAGGAGGATTATGTTCTTATAAATAGTTGGTGGGAAATGATTGGTAAAGCACCACCGCCAAGAAAGCTATTACCAGAATTCGGATTACATGGGCTTATGGCCTGTAAAGATGGTAGACCCATAGTTTGTACTTATTTGTATTTGACAAACTCAGCTTTTGGTTATTGTGATTATATGATTAGTGACACTAGTTACAAAGGAAGAGATAGGTTTGAGATAGTGTTAGAGTTAATGGATCAATCTATTGGAACCGCTTACAGGCTAGGTTGTGAAGATTTTTGGTTTGTAACAAAAAGTAAAGGCATGCTAAAGAGGTGTAAAGCTCTTGGCGTTAAAGTATCAGAAGATCCATATTATTTAATATGCTCTTCAAATTCAACAAAAGAAATATAAAAATATGAGTGATAAAAATACAGGACCAAGTCCATTCCATAAGAGAGGTAAAGGCGAGGGTGATCGTAAAAAAACTAATTGGTTTGGAGGCGACACCTTTGGTAAAGGTAGTTATGGTGAAGACGAGTGGGGGATTAAAAGTGGTAAAGCAAAAGTAGAAAAAGCCTTTGGGGAGTTTGGAGCTATAGATACATCGAAAAACTTATTTGCGGGCGCTAGAAACCAAATGAGTTTAACGAATACTATGGAAGACTTAACGGTTAACCAACAGCAATTTCAATTGCAAAAAGAAATGTCACAACAAGGGGCGGCTAATGCAATGAATACTTTTAGAGGTGCTGCTGGTGGTAGTGGAGCGGCTGGATTGGCCCAAGCGATGGCAAATCAACAGTCTCAAACTGCACAGCAAATATCTGCGTCCGTAGGACAACAAGAAGCCGCAAACCAAATGGCAGCAGCACAACAAGAATCTAGAAATCAAATAGCTATGGGGCAAGGTGAAATGGAAGCTCAGAAATTTAGATTACAAGGAGCTGCTGATGCTAGAGATTTAACTCTACAACAAAAACAAGGTCAACTATCATTTTTAGCAGGACAACAACAAGCTTATGAGTCTAATAAGGATGCTGATACCGCTGGTAAATCTGACCGTAGATTAAAGAAAAATATTACAAAAATAGGTGAATCAAATAGAGGGTTTAATATATACTCTTTCGAGTATAAAGATTCATTAGACGGCGAGGGATTGTTTCAAGGTGTTATGTCTGATGAGGTACCACGAGAAGCCGTTACAAGTGTTGATGGTTATGATAGAGTCAACTATAACATGCTAGACGTAGAATTTAAACAAATATAAATATGGCAATAGACGCAAATGCAATGTACCGAGCTGGTTTTAGTAGTAAAAGCACTGGTAGAGATGTAGCTCGTGACGAGAGAAATGAAAGATTAAACGCTATAACAAAAACAGCTTTTAACATTCTAGGCCAAGCGGCTATTGGGCAAATTAAACAGAACTATCGAGGGCTACAAGAATATAGAAACGCTTCAGATAGTCAAACGTCTCTTTTAAACCTACAGGTTGATAAGATGCCAGCTTCAAGTGGTGATTATGCCGTTAGTGAAAACGAGTCTTTAAAAGGGTCTATTCTTGAGTTAAAGTCTTTATACGATGCTGCTGCTCGTAAAGCTTCTTTTGGTATTGGTAAAGGAAGAAACAAAGGTAGGCAAGACATGGCTAGGTACATGAAGCAATTAAGCGACATGAACGCTGTTTTGGAAATATACAAAACTAGTAGGGAGAAATCAAAGGCTATGCTAGGTGTTTTATCTGGCGTTACTAACTCGGATGAGGGTGTAAAAACTATAAGCTCTGGTAGCAACGCATATGAAACAGATAACACTACACAACAAGCCACTGGTGCTTTAGGCGCGCGTCTAAGATGGAATATAGAAACAGGTGAAATGGAAGTGCAAGTAGGCGGTGAGTGGCGTGAGGACGAGCAGGGTAGAAAAGTTTACATGGACAAAGCTGAAACCGGTACTTACGAAGAGTATCTGCAGAAGCAATCACCTTCAACTGATCCAGCTAATAATTCTATAGCTTTAGAAAATGAGGATGGAACTACAGAGCAAAGAACTAGTTTTTACCCTAACCCTGACGACCCGTCTGGAGGAAGAGATATTGACGTAGCACAAAGCGTTAATCCTCCAATGTCAAGAGAAGAGTGGACTAAGCTTAACCAGCAAAACAGAGGTGCTGTCAGCACAATATTATATAAAAACATGAAATTTGCTGTTGAATCAGACGGTATGCTGGCTGACACCATGAGAGGTATTAAGTCAGATATTTTAAAAGCGTCTTATAGAGCAAATGCTGTACCGTGGGAACGTGTGGCTGAGGAATATTACGGTGAGCTTCAAGCTAAGATAGGTGATTACAATGATGATCAGTTTAAGGACTATTACTTTGGTGGAGACACATTTGATCACTCTTCAGGTAGAATGAGTGAGAGCGCACCTGCTTATCAAAGGCTTTTAGCGGAAGATGAAAGCGATGGAACTTATAAAGATGGGAAATTTGCAGAGGGATACGGACCTGGATCTGCGGATTGGGAGGGTAGACTATTAGCTTTAAAGGGTCAATCATTTGTTAAAGGTTCTTTTTATAGAAAAGAAGCTACTGATAAAATATTTAAAAACTTTGAAAAGCAGTATACAGACAACGTGGCTGCATATAAAGCTGATAATCCTACGGACCCAAACGACGGTAGGGATAAGCAATCAACAATAGTTGGTGGAAAAAGAGGTATTTACAACCCAGCTAACGGAGAGTACGAATATGTAGGTTACCAAAAAAATCAAATATTAGACGTAGATAAACAAGTGTCCCTTATGGTTCCTGGTGGAGTGTTTTACGATTACAACGGTAACAAGTATAGAATGTCAGAAAACGGTACGATCAGAGGTTTTCACGCTTCCGGAGATAAAAAACTAAAAAATAAAGTTATAAAAGTATGGGATTCAAAGCTAAATAAAGGTGAGGGAGGTTTTAGCAATGAAACTAGGTCTTGGACAAAAGAAGAGTTTTTAGACGACATGTATGGTATATCTAACAGTAATTTTGACCCAAACTCATATAAAAAATAAATTAAATGAACGAAGAATATTTAATAAACCTACATTCTAGTCTAGACGTTGAAGATGATTTTCCAACATGGATTAACGCGGTTAAAGACAACGATGATTATTTAACTAAACTACACTCTAGTTTAGACGTTGAAGACGACTTTGCCACATGGAAAAGTAGTGTAATGGGAAAGACAAAAGGCTCTGCGGGTGTGACTCCAAACGAAGAGCCAAAAGGTACGGGGTCGAGATTGGGGCGTGGTTCTTCGGGGCAACAAGAGATAGAGGCTAGAAAGCGACAAAATAAAACTGATGAGATTATCAAAAAGGGATTGACAGCTGCTTACTCTGATATCTTTGGGATACCTGAGTTTATGGTACCAGCTATTACTGGGGCTAGTTCTTTTATGACTCGTTTGGGAGCTAATGTTGGAAGTCTTGTTGAAAAAGGTTATGAGTCGGCTATAGGTATGACTAAAGAAGAAATGATTGCTGATGGGCAAAATCAATTTAGTAGAACTTACAACCAAATGTCAGATGTTTTAGATATGATGGGTGTTGAGAAGTATGATGAGTTAACTGGTGAAACTGAAGATTTATACGGCTTAGTTGAAGATGGTAGATATGGTGATGCTGGTGAACTACTTGCTTATCAAGCTTTTAGCTCAGCGCCAGCTCTAGCTATAACAGCAGCTGTCCCAGTGTTGGGTAGCATGGTTTTAGGAGCTGGTACTGCTGGGGAATCTTTTGAAGAAAGTTTGAAAAACAGACCAGATGAAACTTTAGAGAATATATGGTACAACTCGCTGTCAAAAGGAGCTGCTGAGTGGGGAACTGAGTGGGCTGGTGGTAAGCTTTTTAGGGTAATAAACAACTTAGATCCATCTAAAAAAGTATCTAAAACTGTAGCTGATTTATCGATGAGTTTTGGTAACAATATTTTAAAGAAAGCTGGTTTAGGTTTTTTATCAGAAGGTATTACAGAGGGTTCAACTGACTTTTTACAACAAAAAGCTGACCAACTAATATTTGGCGACATAAAAACAAATCAAGACTTTATAAGAGGTTTTATTAACACGTTTGCTGTAGGTGCCGTTATGGGTGGTGGTGTTTCTGGTGGTGGTAGAGCAATGCAAGGAAGTAATAAAAATAAATTATATCACCTTATATCTCCAAAACAATGGCAAATCGAGCAACAAAAAATTGCTAGGCAAATAGATAATAATGCCAAAGATTTAAAGATAGCAAAAGAAAACAACGATCAAGACCAAGTAGATGTTTTTCAAAACAATGAGAAAAAGCTAATAGAATTAGCTAATAAAAATAAAACAGATTTATATAGTAAGTTTGACGCCATGTCTAGAACTGAGCAGATAAAATACGCTGAGCAAATGGATATAGCTAATAAAGCTTTAAGTGTTGTAAATAACAAAAACTACTCAGAGCAAGCACAAGCTCAAGCTGAAAACGTTTCTAGAAAAGCGTTTCAAAACATGTTTGATTCTATTGGTAATGTGGATTTAGATGTTGATGTTGAACAGAGTATAGGTGAAGCATTAAAAGCTTCTGAAATACTAGATCCAATACTTAAAAAAGCCAAAGGCATAAATAGAGAAGATCTTACTATTAAAATACTAAACACTCAAGAAGAAGTCGATGCTGTAGCGGAAAAAGAAGGTGGTGGTATTAAGAAATCAGACGGAGCATTTATAGCTAAAGGTAAAGACGGTAAAGCTACTATATATATAAACAAAAATGTAGCTGCCGCAGCTGGTGCAACTAACGTTTTAGGTCATGAGCTCTTACACTACATGATTTCTAGAAAGTTTAAAACAGACAACAAATCTATGGCACCGTTGGTAGATGAGCTAAAAACTTACTTAAAAGACAACCACTCAGATGTTTTTGTAAGAGTTCAGCAAAGAATAGATAACTTTTATACTAATAAAGATGGTACAATAAAAGATGGTGCTTTAGAAGAATATTTAAACGTGTTTTCTGATTTAATTAGTAAGCAAAAAATTGATATAAAAGAAGTTAATTCAAAAGGATTAAAAAGCCAATTAACAGATGTTATGGCAGGATTTGGCTTTGGCGAAATAAAATTAGATTCAGCAAAAGATGTCATTAGCTTTTTAAGCACTTATAATAAAAACATAAATAGAAAAGGTTTACTAGGTAAACTTATGGGTACAAAAATACTAGATGTTGGTTTGACTAGTAAGAAGTTAGTTGAAGGAGAAGGCGTTGTAGATAAAGAGTCCGTAAGTAAAGACCAAACAAATTCTGTAAACGAATTAGCTGAAATGGGTTGGACTAATGAAACATGGAAAGAATCAGGCGCTGACTTTGCTATTAAAGAAATGCAAAGCAATAAAATGCTTGATGGATTGATAAGATCTAAATATAAAGCTGATATTGTTCCTGATAACTTTGTTAACTTAGTTTACTCTGAGTTAGTTAGTCACGTTAAGAATTTTAAACCCGAGCAAAATGATAATTTGTTTGGTTGGGTTAATTCTCAAATAGCTAATAAAGCTGGTAACGTTTACAATAGAGAGTTTAAGGTTGCTGATGAAATGAAAGGCGCTAAAGATATCGGTAAAACAACCAAAGAAGGTGAAGTAAAAGTTCAAGTTGCAGCAGAAAAATCTGCTGAGATGGAAGCTTTTGAAGAAGAGGATTTATCGATTCAAGGTCAAGCCAAAAAAGCAAAAGTTGACAAACAAAGATATTCTGAATATAGAAGAAAATTAGGGTTTGAAACTGGTAGTAAAATATATAATGAAGTACTAGACAACGTTAAGAAAAGTTTAATGATGGCTTATGGTACTACTCAAAATATTACAGACGTTCAGTTAAGATCAAAAGCTATTGCAACTAAACTAAAGAAAGAATATGCTAATCTTAATAGTCCTTTGTTTAAGCAAATCAAAAACTTCTTAACTTATGGCGTTGCTGATACTTACGTAAAAAGAGGAACAAAAGATACATATATATCTAATCTTAAGAAGTTCAGAGAAGACATCGTTAAAAATACGTCTACAGCGGATTTAGTTCAAATGGAAAGAAACACTCCTGAAGCCGATAGAATCTTTACAAATTTTGTTAAGACATTAACTTCTATAGAGCAAGTACAAGATGCCGTGAACAGAGAGCAATTACCTCCAGAGGCTTTAAACAAAATTACAAAAGACAAGAAAACAGGTAAAGGTGCTTTCTCACCTTCTCTATATAATAAAATAATGCCCACGGAAACTGAGTTGGTAAGTTGGGCTGATCAACCAGGTATTAATCCAGTTACTGGTGCTAGACAAGGTTTAAAAGGTACTAGAAAAGATGGTCTTGCAATGCGAATGGTTAATGGTTTAGTTACCGATGCAATTATGGAAGCTAGACAGTCTGAAGAAGTTCAAAGTAAGATTGCTGAAATGGACATCGACCCAGGAAGTGTTGCTGAACTAGGAGCTGCAATTGGTAGAGAGGTTAATGTTAAATTCTCTAAGAGTAACGCGATAGGAGACATCTCAGCGGCTATAGACGGTTCGGGAAGTGTTAACGTGTATTCTCAAATTAAGTTCTCTAAATCGCACCGAGAAGCTTATGAAAAGCAATTAACTAAAAGAAGACCTGATCTTACTGAAGATCAAAGAAAAAATGCTGTTCAATCTGTATTTGACTTTGTAGATGGTAAAGAAATACCAAACAATAAAAAGTCTAAGTATGAGAAAATGGCTATGCACTATACGGCTAATGGTTTCTTAATACTACCTGAAGATGGTTATAAAGTTATAGAGGCTGAAAAGATAGCTACTCAGAAGAAGTTAGATCCATTCTCTTTTAAAAATCCTAATGTTCTAATAGAAACATTTGTTGGAGAAGTTAAAGGTACTAGAACTAATCCTGATAATGTTAAGACTTTTACTAATAAAACAGAGTTAACTAACGGTGTTACGGTTTACGATGTTGAAGACTCTAAGCAGGGACAACTTGATACTAGAAAAGTAATTGATACTCACTTTGGTAAAAAAGCAAACCCTTGGTGTTTATGCGCTAGAACAGGAGAGTATTTATACACTGAAGAGGCAGATACTAACGCTGAAAAAGACTCTATTGTTAAAGAAGAGGAAGCTAAAGGAAATGTAGTTGAGGTTCACAAAGCTGATGGAGGTTATGAAATAATAGTAAAGCAACAACCAGAAAAAGTTAACGAATTAAAAGGTTCGTTTAAACTATGGAAAAACTACAACAAAGAAGGTAACGGCCATCAAATAGCATTTCAAAACGGTAGGTTAGTTTCCTTTAGAGATGGTAACGAAATGCGATGGTGGGATAGAAATGACGAACCTACAAGCGGAGTTGTTGTAAGGGGTAAAAAAGTTAACGGTTTTAAAGAGGTTATAGAAGTAGACAAAGCTAAAGAAACTTTATTGTACTACGAAAAAGTAACTGGTAATAAGAAAAACGGTACAACTATCCATAAAGATCTTGATGGATTAGTTATTTTGCAGCAAACTAAAGTAGATGGGGGGTTTGAGGGAGAAGTTATCAAGGTGGAAAAAGATAACAAAAGTGGAAACGAATACTACCGAACACAAACTGAAAACTATAGAGATGGACTTAGGGAAGATTATAAAGAAGTAAGAACTTATATTGATAAAAAAGCCACAGTAAAAACTGCTTTCGGTAGAGATGAAATTAGACTTGACAATATAACTAAGTATGAAAGATATTTTTTAGAGTCTGAAGACAACATTAGGCTTCCGGATAATGAAGTTATAACTATTGAAGGTACTGTTAACCAAAAGTACTTTAAGGAGTTTAATGATCCTAGCTCAGCAGAGGGATTTACTAAAACTAACCTACCTTATTTAACACCTGCACGCGAAAGGTATTACGGCATACAAGGTCAGAAAGTTGAGGTAGTTTCAAATTTTGAAATTGCTGGACAAACACTAGAAAGCATACAAGCCGGTAATAGTACAGTCGTAACAATAGACGGTGTTGTACAAGAAACAAACCTTAGGTTTTCTAAATCTACTATTGATTATAATTTACACGCAGGCAACACTAAGTGGACTACTCTTATGGATGGTAAGAGAAATCAAGTTAGGAAAAGTAAAATTGCAGTTAGGGATATAATAGACAATTTACCAGAGAACAGTAAAACAGCAAGAGACTTTTTTGAAATTTTATACTCAAATATACAAAAGGGCGTTCCTTTTATGGAGATAGTTAATACAACTTGGAAGTCTACAGAGCACATGCATAGTGATAATACTATTTTAGGTATTTTATCAGAAGGAGTGCTTACTAAAAATCACCTAGCAAATATATTAGGGCAAATAAAAAAGACAACTGAGGTTGAAGTAGCACAAATAGGTTTTAACGAATCTATTAAATCGCTTAACAAAAGATTAAAACCGCTAAGATCAAATCAAACGAAAGCTGATGCAATAATAGAGTGGTTTAAACATCGTGGTAAAGCTTTTAAAACGGCTAAAGTTAAATATAAAGGGCAAACAATCACGACAAATCAGCAGTTTGCTGAGGTGGTTATAGCAGACATAGCCAAAACAAACGGTGTAAAAGGATTTGGGTTTAAAACTATAGACAACAAAGGAAATACAAGGGTAACTTTTGAAGGCAAGCCAGTGTCGGGTTTAAAAAATATAACAGAAATAAAGCAGGTTTTCACTAATGGAACAGTTGAGCAGAGAGGCGAGGCTGCAAAGCAAATGAAAGAAGAAAGCGGTACTACTATAGACCACTTGATGAATGTTATTGCTGGAGAAACAACTGTAGAATCTAAAAAATCAGAAGTAAGGTCTATGGCTTTCGACACAGAAGGTGGTATTAGAAAAATAGCTGTTCCTGGAAAAATGATAATTAATTACGGGAAAAAGGTTGAGCTTGATCACAGACCAACTGTTAATAATGTTCACAAGAAAATAGATCAAATTATTGATGAGATTACACCAAAAAACAAAGAGGCAAAGCTAAAAGAGTTAAGAGATTATCTCGAAAGCACTGAGGTACATTTGATAACTAAAAAGGCTGATAAAATAATAAACAAACATAGGGATGCAAACGGGCAATCTTACAAGACAACTGGGGGTAAAGAAGTTTATAAAATTCAAGATGTTAAGAAAGAAATGGATAAGTATAAATACATGGATTTTAGTCCTAATTTTAGTAAGTCTCAAAACGCCCAAACATTAAACAATGCCATTCAGTTCTCTCGTTCAACTAATAACGAATCTAGAGGTATTACTGTTCTAGATTTTGATGATACATTGGCAACAAGCAAGTCTTTGATTAGATTTACTAGACCAGATGGTACTAAAGGAACTTTAAACGCAGAACAATACGCTAGTACATATCAAGAGCTAACAGAGTTAGGTTATAAATGGGACTTCTCAGAGTTAAACAAGGTTGTAGATGGTAAGA